>Ga0315289_10016129_pt1 | contig 10332 bp, 6 predicted proteins | sample YL17G11_40_MG_FD_203452 | JGI IMG/M metagenome (GOLD analysis project Ga0315289, IMG submission 203452) | Sediment microbial communities from Yellowstone Lake, YNP, Wyoming, USA - YL17G11_40 | ecosystem: Environmental > Aquatic > Freshwater > Lake > Sediment | place: USA: Wyoming | collected...
TCTGCTCGATGCTGGCCTGCGACGGCTACGTGACTGCGGCGTCGATGGCTGTATCATCGACTGGACAGGTCTGCTCGACTTCTACGGCCAGTTCGGATTCAAGCCCTACCGCGAGTATCTTATGCTGAGCAAGTCGCTAAACTGACGCTCTGAGCTGTCTTGACCCCGGATGACGACCTTCTATACTCGACAGGCACGGTGCGACGGCCCTTGCGCCGCGCTACAATGCGCGCTCCAACACATGTGTTAGTTCCGTGGTGGTGAGCGCAATTGGATTCGCCTTTGTGCTCGAGGCGACCGTGGTCTTCTCCACGACGTCTCGGAAGTCCGCCGTTGTCAGCCCGTAGGCTCTCAGCGGCAGGATTCCCAACTCTGTGCATAGCCCAGTGACCCAGCCGATGCCGTCTTCGATGGCTGCGCCGGGATCTCCAACTACCAGGCACGCCACCTCATGGTATCTTCGAAGGGATGGTGACTGCGGCTCTCTCGTTTGAAGTGCCTTTACATTCGCCTGCATCACGTGGGGAAGGAGCGCGGCGCACACGGCCCCATGAGGCGCCTCGAACATGCCCCCCAAGACGCTCGCAAAACCGTGGACCGTGCCCAGTCCGGAATTGGCCAGTGCCATCCCGCCAAGGAGGCTGGCCGTGGCCATGTCCTCTCTGGCTGAGGGATTTGCCGGCTCCCGGTAGGCCAGCCGCAGCGACCGGACAACTCGCGCTATGCCTTCCCGGCAGAAGGCATCAGTTACGGGATTGGCGCGCACCGATACGAAAGGCTCGATGAGCTGGGTAAGGGCGTCCAAGCCTGTGCTCGCCGTGAGGTGGGGGGGCATATCGCAGGTGAGCAGGGGATCCACGAGCGCAACACGCGGCAGCAGGTACGGGCTGCGAAGGCTGACCTTCACGCGGTGCTCCGGAGAGGACAGAACGGCATTGCGTGTGACCTCCGCCCCGGTCCCCGAAGTGGTAGGGATGGCAACGAATGGCAACGACGGCTTGTCCAGTGGCTGGCCCCGACCGATGACCTCGAGATAGTCCAGCGGATCGCCGCCGTTGGCAAGAAGAGCTGCCACGGCTTTGCCGCAGTCCAACACGCTCCCCCCGCCCATGCCTATGATCACATCACAGCCTGCTGCCGTGGCCTGGGCGACCGCGTCGCGGACGATGCCAGTTGTAGGCTCACTCCTCACGACGAACTCGGCAAACGGGAGCCTGTCCGCGAGGGCAGCGAGCAGAGGCGCTGCGCGCGATGCGCTGCCAGATCGGAGGACCAAAGCGCTTCGGCCAAGCTGGGCCGCGATCCCCCCCACCTCCGCCAGAGCGCCGCCGCCAAAGATGATGCGCCCTGCCGTGGCGAACTCGAACCGGATACCAGCCATCATGCCCGGCCTTCGTCGCGTGTCACCAGCCGGCATCCTCAGGGAAGATGTTGGTGTATTTCGCACTCGTGCGAGCTTCGAGCATCATGTCGGCCACCGCGTCTCGCCAGCGCTGGTAGTGCGCTGTTTCTTTGTGCTGGGCGGCTGCATCAGCCGTACGGTACACTTCGACCAACACGAAGCGCGTCGGGTCGTCTGCCTGCTGGATGACGTCGAACCGCGCAACCCCCGGCTCTTGCACGCTATGGCTCGCATTGTCGATGCTCGCCCGCCGAAACGCTTCGATGTGATCGGACTTCACGTGGACGTGGACATGAACGAGAAGCATCTCGCAACCCTCCTTTCACGACACTGAGCCGGAGCCCATTGCAGGCTGGCGCTCGGTAAGAAGGCGGCTGCCGATGAGACCCACGACCAGAACCAGGAGAGCGGTCACACCGAACATCTCTCGGATCCCAAAGGCGTCAGCGAGGATGCCGCCCAGCCAAGGGCCCAAAAACATCCCGGCCGCGTAGACCGATTGGTGCAGCCCCATGGCGGTCGCACGCTCTGCGTCTGCCACGTAACGGATGCTCATCCCCATCAGGACAGGATAGCCAACCCCTGTTGCCAAGCCAACGCCTAGCTGGGCAATAATGATGTATGGCAGTGAATGCAGCAGCGCCGTCAGTGCGATGCCTAGGCTGAGCAGCACGAAACTGACCAAGGCCAATCGCGCCGCGCCCAGGCGTCCCACCAGGGTCGTCGCCGTGAGGTTGCCAAGCATACCCATGATGAGGTTCAGCGTGACCAGGGTACTCAGCGTCACATCGTTCGCACCCAGCCCCTTGGCCAGGATCGGGAGGAATCCGAAAGTGGTGGCCCAGGTGGCGAACTGTACGGTCGCGCTGAGAAGTGCCGGCAACAGCACATCCCGTCGGGTGATCAACCGGCCGATGCTCTTCGCCGACGGTTGCTTGGGCGGATTGCGTTCTTCCTGGACTGTGGTGGCCAACACGAGGGCCAACGCTGCGACGCCGACCGCGATCCAGAAGGCCAGGGGGTAGCCGCCCAGGTTGTTGAGGGGCCCGTTGGCGGCTGTGGCGATGATCCTTCCTACTGAGCCGACTAATGTCAGGATGGCACTCGCCCGGACGGCCTCTTCGGGAGGGAACAGGCTGCTAAACACGACTACCAGAGGCACCCAAGTTGCGGCTGCCAGGCCAGTGACGGCCCTCCCAATCGTTAGCCCGGCGGTTGTGCTAGCGGACCCCATGATCCAGGCGCCGAGCCCGACCAGCGCGAGTCCACCCAGGATAAATGGCTTACGGCGACCTACCCAGTCGGCAATGATGCCCAGAGGTAACCTGACGATCATCTGCCAGAGGCCGTACATCGAAAGCACAGTCCCTACTGCCGCCAGGTTAGCTGTCTTCGATTGTACGTAGGTGGGGAGGGTAGGCACATAAGTGTACAGCGCGATCCAATAGAGGAAGGCAATCGCGACGTAGGTCGCGATGGCGAGGCGCCTGGCATTCGGCCGTGCGATCTCTCCGGACAGGGCAGAGGTGACGGCAGCAGCCGGGTTATCGGAGCGTAATTCGGTGGATTCCTGCACGGTGGTCTGACTCCTCGGCAGCAGTAGAGATACATGGTTCGAGCTCCCGGCAGTGGGGAACCCAACACAACATGTGGCCTGCACTGACGGAGCTCAGGCCCGTGCTAGTATAGCGAGGCACTCAACGGGCGTCAAACGTGAAGGGGATCAGGGTGAGGTCATCGGCCTGGAGCCAACCGGTATCGTAGCCGTCGTCTAGCCAGCGCCCTTTCACGAGCAGCGGCACCCATGGCGCAGGCGTCCCCGTCACGCCGCCCGGCGCCGGGCGCACGGGAACGAACGAGTCGCCATCGCCCAGGTAGTATCCGGGCCCACCCGTCCAACCGGGGAGGCGAACCCCGGCCACAAGGGCCGCACGCCCCTTCTGTTCATGGAGACGGCGCAACGGCAGGCATTCCGGCAAATGCTGGCTGACCAATGCGAGTGGATGCACGCTGACGGGGAACCCCAGGACCGTCCGTTCCCACTCTACGTACTGGGCGAGTTCGATTGGCGAGACCGATGACGGTCCCTCCGGCTCTTCTTCAGTGGTGAACCGAAAGGCGTATTGAAGTCTCTTCGATTCCGCCGTTTGTGTCTGCCCCGATCGATAGCGTGCCTGAGCCTGGCGGAGAAGAATGGCCCGGCTGGGCCCGAGGCCGTCCAACGCCCCGCACTGAATCAGGTGTGTGGTCTCCTTGAGTTGGAGGTCGACTCGCTCCAACAGGTCCGACAAACCCACGTAGAGACGGTTCCCTCTTTCGAGGATGATGCGATCGATGGACTTCTGACGCAGGTTGCGTACCTGGCTCAGTCCCATCCACAACACCTCGCCAGCATCGCGTGTCAACGTGAACGACGCGGAGCTGTGGTTAACGTGGGGCGGGCACACCTGGATCCCGAGCCGGAGGGCCTCGGCTACATAGATCGCTGGATGGTGGAAACCCCCGAGGTCCGCAAGGCGCGCGCAGAGGAATGCGGCCGGCCAGTGCGCCTTCAGGTAGGCCGAACGGAAGCTGACGTCGGCATAGGCCGTAGCGTGTCCCTGATTGAAGCCGTAGCCAGCGAATGCCATCACTTGCTGCCACAGGGTCTCTGCCTGTCCTGCGCTGAACCCTGGCCCGTTGGGCCGTCTCCTCTGGCATCCCGCCAGGAAGCGTTCCCTCAGACCTTCCATGGTGGCCGCCCCGAAGTGACCCATCCCTTTACGCAGGGCATCCGCCTCATCCCAGCCCAGCCCAGCGATCTCTCGCGCCACCCGCAGAATCTGTTCCTGGAAGATCAACACCCCCTTGGTCGATGACAGAATGGGCTCAAGCGCAGGGTGAAGATAGGTCACCCGTTCCTCGCCTCGATATCGTCGGATGAATGCGGCGGCCATTCCGCCGGTACTGGGCCCTGGCTTGAAAAAGGCGTTGGCCACAGCCAGATCTCGAACCGTGCGAGCGCGTAGCCTGCGCAGCGTCCGTCGCGCGCCCTCCGACTCACATTGAAACACCCCAATGGTATCACCACGCGCGAGCATGTCAGCCGTTTCCGGGTCGTCGAGCGGCGCATCTTCCAGGCGGAATTCTCTGTCGTACGCGTCCCTCACGAGCTCTGCGGCATCGCTCAGGACGGTGAGGGCCCGGATGCCGAGCAGGTCGATCTTGGGGAGGCCCAGCCATTCCACGTCGCCGTGTTCATACTGGGTGATCAGAAACCCTTTGGGCGACCACTGGACAGGCACGATGTCCGTCAGCGGCCCGGGTGTGATAATGATCCCGCCCGGGTGCGGGCTCAGGTGATCCGGTTGGCCCACCAGTCCGTACGCTGCCTTCGCCACCGTGCGCACGCGTTCATCATCAAGCGCCGAGATCACATCGTCCACTGTCCGCCTGTCCCTCCGGCGCGGGTCGGGATGCCAGCGATGTGGCAGCACCGCAATGATCCGGTCGATCTCGGCCTGATCGAGTCCGTAAGCCTTCCCGGTTTCTCGCACTGCTGACTGCGGCTGCATGGTGTTCATGGCGCCCACAATGGCGACGTGGTCAGGCCCGTAGGCATCACGTACGTAGGAGAACACCTCATCCCGTCGCCGGCTGCAGAAGTCCAGGTCTATGTCCGGGGGATCAACGCGGGCCGGGTTCAGGAAGCGCTCGAACAGCAAATCGTTCGCGATGGGGTCCACGCTGGTTATCCCAGAGCAATACGCCACGAGGGAGTTTGCCACGCTGCCACGCGTGCTCACAGGGATGTCCGCACGCCGGCTGAATCGCACGATGTCCGCCACCACCAGGAACAGAGGGGCATAGCCATGCTCCGCAATCGCAGCGAGTTCTCTCCGAAGACGCGCGGCCACTGGCTCAGCGGGAGCGACGCCGAATTTAGCCGTCAGACCTGCCCAGGAGAGTTCCGCTAAGGCGTGGTCCGGGGTCTGGCCTTCCGCCATCTTTGGCCTCGGCCACACCACTGAGCCTCTGGGCAATGCACTTCCACAACGCTCAACGATCGCTTCGGTCGCCGCGAGCGCCTGTGGGAAGGCCGCAAAGCGCCCTTCCACTTCGGCATGGCTGAGCCAATGGGAATCGCTGTCGGATGCAACCGCGCGGATCTCCAAACCCGGAGCAAGATCGGAGAGTGCACAATTGCGGCGTATTGCCTCTAGCAGACGAAGCTTCCAGCTATCTGCCCGTTCCATGCAGTAGATCGGCTGCACTGCCGCGACCGGAACACCGAATTGCCTTCCGAGAGCGATGACTTTTTCAGCGACCAGCTCATCTTCGGGACCGTGGATCTCGGCACTGAGGAACGTGTCCTCACCATAGATGCCAGCCAGGCGGGCCAGGCACCGCTGGGCTGCCGCATGCTCTCCCATACGGAGGAAGCGCTCGACATGTCCATTGGATCCGCCGCTCAGACAGATCACCCCCAGTCGGTGCGCGGCCAACTGATCCCATGTAAGCCCGCGTGCTGCCGTCTCTTCCCTCTGCGCCGTCCCCTGGATCAGCGATGCTAGCTCGCACAGTGACTGATAGCCATCCGTCCCGGAGGCCAACAGCACGACTTTGCCGGGCTCGAGTTGGCCTGGAGTAGTGCCGCGGGCACCCGAGTCAGGATGCACTACCGTGGCGGTCATCCCAACAATGGGTCGGACGCCCACGCCGTGGCAAGCGCGGGCGAAGGCCACTGCCCCGTACAGTCCGTTTGTGTCCGTCAGGGCCAGGTGCGACAGCCCCTCGGCAGCGGCTCTTGAGGCGAGTTCGGTTACCGAAGCGCTTGCGCCCAGTAGCGTAAAATGCGAGTGGACCTCGAGGTGCGTGAAACTCATTGGCCGTGATGATAGGTGTTTCGACTGGAAATGACAAGCGCCAGTCCGCTCCGCTGCACCCTCCCTGATAATGAACGACCCGCCGGAGTCTGACTGTCGGCGGGTCGCGTTGGGCTATCTGATGCCTCTTGCGTTGGCGCCCTGGCAGCGGACTGTCGAGACGCCCTGTTGTCTTTCGTTGATCGTCCTGTCATTCAGTCTGCAGGGCTTAGCGCGCACACTGACGTCGCTACACCCTCTGCACGTCGACCGCGGCCAGGCCTTTCTGCCCCTGCTGGACCGAGAACTCCACAGCCTCACCCTCGTTGAGGCTCTTGTAGCCTTCTCCGGTGATCGCGGAGAAATGCACGAAGACGTCCTCACCGGACTCCCGAGCTATGAACCCATAGCCCTTCTGGTTGCTGAACCACTTGACGGTTCCACGTTCGCGAGTATCCATTGACCGAAAACCTCCCATTCTGCGAAACTTTGAACGATCGCGTGTAAGGCGGTCCCCTGTCACAAAAAGACCGCCCAGACCTGGTAAGGCTGGGCGGTGCTCTTCAGACAACCGAAACCTATCTTACTACGCCTGTCATGGTTACTCTAACCGATATGCCGGCTTCTGTCAAATCACGTTTGCGAGGCCAACTCCTCGGCTTCACCGACCAGGCCATCGAGGATCTGCAGGCCCTTGTGCCAGAAGCCCAAATCGGTGAGATCAACGCCGAGCGGGCGCACGATCTCGTGGGGCCAATCGGAGCCGCCGGCCGCCAACATGTCGAGATATGCCGGCGCAAAATCAGGGCCTGCTTCCACGTACCTGGCGTATAACGCCAGAACCAGCAACTCGCCGAAGGCGTAGGCATACACATACCCTGGCGAGCCGATGAAATGTGGTATGTAGCTCCACCAGAGCCCGTAGTCATCTGTCAACGTCACGCTGTCGCCAAACATGGCGCGCTGAGTTTGCAGCCACATTTCACCAACACGTTCGGCCGGCAATTCCCCCTCTTCCCGCCGCGCCGTGTGGATGGCGCTCTCAAACCGGTTCATGGCGATCTGGCGAAAGGCCGTGGCGAACGAGTCTTCGATCTTGGTCGTGAGCATCGCTAGCCGAGTGTTTTTGTCGTGCTCGCCCGCCAGGAGTGCCTGAAACGTCAACATCTCACCGAATACGGATGCCGTCTCGGCGGTTGTTAACGGAGTGTTCGCCTGAAGCAGCCCTTGTACCCCGGCAAGCTTCTGATGCACACCGTGGCCCAACTCGTGAGCCAACGTCATGACATCTCGCGTCCGCGCTTCGTAATTCATCAGGATGTAGGGATGCACGGATGGCACAACGCCATGGCTGAATGCGCCGCCACGCTTGCTGGGCCTGACGGCAGCGTCGATCCAATGTCGCTCGAAGAAGGCGCCTGCCTCCGCAGCCAAACGCGGATGGAACCGGCCATAGGCATCGAGCACGATCTCTTGTGCCTCAGACCACGTGTAGCGCCTGTCGGCGGCCGGGAGAGGCGCATACCGGTCGTAATCGTAGAGCTCGGGCAGGTCGAGCAGGCGTCGCTTGAGCCTGTAGTAGCGGGCAACGATATCGTACCGAGAGGTCACCGCCTCAATCAACGCCTCGACCGTACGGTCATCTACCTCATTGGAAAGATTGCGCGACGTGATCCACGCGGGATACTTACGCAGGCGGTCGTCCGAGGCCTTGTCCGCGAGGATGGTGTTGAAAATGAATGTCGAGGTGTGCTGAAGCCGGCGGAGCCCCGCCGTCATCGCCTTGGAGACACCCACGCGGACATCGCGTGACGGCGAATAGAGCCTGGTGAGAAGCTGGTCGCGAGTGAGCTCTTCACCGTCAAACTCATAGACGGCCCGGCTGTGGACCTCGTCGAAGAAACGATCCCACGCGTCCCGCCCCGTGACGGCCTTCTCTGTCAGCAGTCTTTCTTCCGGCTCGCTCAGGAGGTGCGGACGAAACATGCGCACCACCTCGAGCCAGTGCTTGTAACGGAGAAGTCGTGGGTCATGGGCCCATTTAGCCGCCGTCTCATCGGGCGTCTGTGCCAACTCCAACTCGAGGAAGACGACTTTCTGGCTGAGCCGCGATGTACGTTCCATCGCTTTCTGAAGCAGGGCGCCGTTGGCCGGCACGCTTGTCTCTGCGGACCAGTTGAGCATAGCATACGCGGCAGCCCTGGACGCGCGCTCGCGCAGCGCCTCATAGGACCCCAACATACTTGCCAGCTCCTCTGCGGACAATCCGGCGACGCGTCCCCGGTAGCGTCGATCCAGCTCGTCGGCCTCCACTTCGGCCGCGTCCAGGTCCGCAGAAAAGGCGGGATCATCAACACCTGTATAGAGATCCTTCAGGTTCCAGACGACCCCTTCGGCCCCCGTCGTCGGGCGTGCTTCTGGTGGAGAAGATGCGGGCGCCGCGGTTTCTATCTGTGTTTCCATACTCTCCCCATATCGTGAGTCTACGCTGCCACGAGTTCGACCGGCTTTGTCAGATCCAGCTCAACCTCGCGCTCCTCCCGGAATTGCTGTGTGTACAGCCGGTAGTAGTGCCCGCGGGCCTGCAACAGCTCGGCATGGGTGCCAATCTCGGAGATGCCCCCATTCTCGATAACCAGGATGCGGTCTGCCCGCTTGATTGTTGACAGTCTGTGGGCGATGACGAAGCTGGTGCATTTCTGCATCAGCGCTTCCATGCCGCGCTGGATGAGCGCTTCGGTGACGGTATCGACGGAGCTGGTGGCCTCGTCCATGACGAAGATCTCCGGCCGCGCCAGCACGGCACGCGACAGGCTGATTAACTGTTTCTGCCCTACCGAGAGGCGGTTGCCGCCTTCACCTACTTCGGCATCGTACCCGCCATCCAGCGTCACGATGAAATCATGGGCGCCCGAAAGCTTGGCTGCGTCCTCGATCTCGGCATCGGTCGCATCGAGGCGGCCGTAGCGGAGGTTCTCCCGGATCGTCCCAGAGAACAGGTGAGGTGTCTGAAGCACAACGCCAATGTGTGACTGGATCGCATGAAGCGACAGTTGCGTATAGTCGCGGCCAGCAATTCGGAGAATGCCGCTTTTTGGCTCGAAGAACCGGCACACGAGGTTGACGATAGTGGACTTGCCTCCGCCGGTGGGGCCCACAAGGGCAATGGTTTCGCCCTCCTGCACCTTCAGACTGAAGTCCTGCAGAACGGGCTTGCCTTCATCATAGTAGAAATCGATATGCTCGAAGTCGATATCCCCCTGGATCGACGGTACCTCAAGGGCGCCGGGCTGATCTGCGACCTCGGGCCGCGCATCGACGAGAGAGAACACGCGCTCCGCCGAGGCGATCGTGTGCTGCATCTCAGCGTACACCCGGGCCAGATCCTGCACGGGCCAGAGCATCATGGTGACGTACGACACAAACGCGGCAATGCCACCGACGGTCATCCCACCCACGGCTACCTGAATGCCGCCGAAGTAAACGATTGAGCCCAGAGCCACCGCTGTCACGAACTGCACGACCGGCAGAAAGAGGGCTGACAGCCACGCGGCGCGGTATGATGAGCGGTACATCTCCTCCGCTAGCTCATCAAACTCACGCAGATTTTCGGCTTCCCGGCCCAACGCCTTGCTCACCCGCACGCCAGTGATATTCTCGTTGTACGCGCCGGTGATCTTCGAGTTGAGTCTACGGACCCTGCGATACTGCAAGATGATTCGCGTCTTGAACTGCACAGCGATCACGAAGATGATCGGGATCACCGCGAAGACGATGAGCGCCATCCGTGGGTTGATCCGGAGCATGAAGTATGACGCTGCGATGATATTTGTGATGGCAAATGTGACGTCCAGCATGCCCCACGTCACGAGCTGGGAAATCCGCTCCGAGTCGGAGGTGACGCGCGACATGATCCAGCCCACCGGCGTTTTGTTGAAGTACGACAGCGATAGCTCCTGCAGGTGGTTGAACATCGTCTTCCGCAAGTCATACTGGACTCGCTCCCCCAGCACACCGGCAAGAAAGATGAAGCCCAGCGCACCCACAGACTGCACGATGACTAGCACACCGTAGATCGCGAAGTAA
>Ga0315289_10016130_pt1 | contig 10332 bp, 19 predicted proteins | sample YL17G11_40_MG_FD_203452 | JGI IMG/M metagenome (GOLD analysis project Ga0315289, IMG submission 203452) | Sediment microbial communities from Yellowstone Lake, YNP, Wyoming, USA - YL17G11_40 | ecosystem: Environmental > Aquatic > Freshwater > Lake > Sediment | place: USA: Wyoming | collected...
TTGAAGAAGTGTATAGAGGTGCAGTATTAGACCAGGATGAGATAACTGAAAGAAGTCAGGATTATAAACATCAGAGAAAGGCAAGTGATGTATGAAAATACATAAATTTTTATTTAAGAAGAAGTATCCTAATGAGAGTTTTGATGATGATGATTTTGCCGATATTGTCATGTTTTTTATGGGCTGTGCAATAGCTATACTAGTATTACTTTATTATTTTATACAGTGGTTAAGTAAATGAAAAGTATAAAAAATAATTTTGTACTTAATTTATATGGTTCTTTCCTGGGATGGAAAGATTATTGGATTGACAGGCTGCTTTGGCAATTAGTACAATTAACAAAAAATTTAGGTAAAAAATAAACGGAGTTTTCATGCTAACAAAATTAAAATGGTTTTATGTACATCACTTTAAAATGGTCCCTGTAGACGCTGAAAAATTGAAAAAGGAATTTATAGAGGGTACAGCAATGATTGGTAGTATTTGGGGAATGAATATGTATGTATCCCCGGAACCAAGTAAGTTATCTCAAATGATAGGGAAGATGAAAAAATTTTTTAGGAGAAAATAAAATGAGAGTGAGTCATACCGAGTTTTCAAAGGAGTTGACAGACTTATTAAATAAGTATCACATAACTTTAAATTCAACTAAAGAAGGAATTCTCATACAATCCTGTAATCATAAAGTTATTGCAGGCATAGCGCAATCTCTCAGTGTAGGGCAAGGCTTTGATGAAATGCTATTTTTTGCTGATGTTATGGAGAAATAAAATGAAGTATTTTAAAGGTCAACCGATAAATACAGCTGAGTTACACATAGCTGCAAATACTTATCGTAATACATTTTTTAAGCTATTACAGGAGTCTGTGCAAATGGGAAGAATTGAAAAAAGTCTTGCAGCTGATATTAAGGCGCAAGTCTTAAAATTAAAAGCTGTGGAAGAAAGGTTATTTGCGGAGTAAAAATAAAAAGGAGTGGAATAAAATGAAATTTTATAAACAATGGTATAATGAGTATCATGGTGATATTAGAATTCATGATTATTTTAGTTTTATGATTAATCAATTTCCGATAATCGTTGTAAGAAAGATAGATAATCCACATTCTACAAAAGATGATATGGAGAAAAAGACTGTATTGGGCTTAGTTGGATTTACGTGGCAATTTTAAGTTTTCAGCAAGGAGAATGACAATGACAAAGATTGATCGTTTTGATGGAACTGCATATGCTTTCCTTTCCAATTTTTACATAGCACCTATAGTATATATGGGGAAAGAATATAAAACTGTAGAGCATCTTTTTCAAGCAATGAAAGCTGGTACTGAAGAAGAAAGAGAAAGAATCAGACTTGTCCCAAATCCAGGTTCAGCAAAAAGACTTGGAAATCAAGTTAAGCTTCGGATCGACTGGGAAGAGGTCAAAGATACTATAATGTTTCATGCATGCCTTTGTAAATTTTTACAGCATGCAGATTTAGCACAGAAACTTCTTAGTACGGAAGATGATTTCTTGGAAGAAGGAAATACTTGGGGAGATCAATACTGGGGAACAGTTGATGGTGTTGGAAAAAATATGCTCGGGAAAATATTGATGAGAGTACGTGATATTATTAAAGGAGAATGATAATGATTGATGAACAAATTGAATACCTCATTAAAAAATATAATGAAGAATTTAATAAAATGAAGTTTCCTCTTGGTCAATTACCCCTCCCTAAAGGGAGGGGCTTGAACGGTAACGTTTGAGAGTAATTAGTTGACTACACTAAGGTCTTTGAGACCTACGTTATTTAGATGATGATACCTACAGATGATACCCAAGTCTGTGGCTCTATCGAGGCGCTGTAAACAAAGAGGAAACTCTTAGTCAACCTCATTTAGTAAAGTCTTTATAACTTTGTGGATGGGTAACAAATCCGAAAGGAGGAAAACTTAATGGTAGTTTTTGTAATTAACAAGCATGGGGAGGCATTGATGCCTTGCAGTACAAGAAAAGCAAGATTGCTTCTTAAAGAAGAAAAAGCAAAAATTGTAAATTATAAACCATTTACAATTCAGTTGCTTTATGGTTCTTCTGGGTATAAGCAAGAAACCAAATTAGGTATAGATATAGGGGCAAAACATGTTGGAGTTGCTATAACTTCTGGAAACACTGTGTTAGTAAAAGGGCAGATTGATCTTAGACAAGATGTTTCAAAATTATTAGAAACAAGAAAAATATTAAGAAAATCAAGAAGAAATAGAACAACTCGTTATAGACAAGCAAGATTTCTTAATAGGGTTGCTTCTAAAAAAGAGAACTGGTTACCTCCCTCAATTCAAAGTAGAATAAATAATACAGTGATGTGGATAAATAAATTTTATAATTTATTACCTAAGTGCAAATTAAGTATTGAAGTAGCTAAATTTGATATTCAAAAAATTGAGAATCCGGAAATTTCTGGAAAAGAATATCAACAGGGAACTTTATATGAATATAGAAATAGAATTGCTTATTTAATAGCTAGAGAAAAAGGAAAATGTCAATTTTGTAATAAAGAATATCAAAAAAATAATGGCTGGAGATTACATCATATTTTCGGTAAGAAAAAAGATAGACCGGCAGATTGGGCATTATTGCATTTGCAATGTCATAATGAATTACATGCTAAAAAACTAGAACATATTTTGCAAAAACAAAAATCTAAATCTTATAAAGAAGCTACTTTTATGAATATTATAAGAAAAGGGTTGTTTAGTATTTTTCCTGAAGCAAATTTCACGTATGGAAATATAACTTTTCAAGATAGATGTCAATTAGATTTAGGAAAGTCACATGTTAATGATGCCGTAGCAATTACAGGAATAAAAAATATAAATAAAAATTCTGATTCTATATTTTTTATAAATCAATTTAGAAAAAAGAAAAGGAGTTTACATGAAGCAACAGCAAGAAAAAGAAAAAATGGTAATATATTATCAATAAGAAATTCAAAAAATACTAAATCTTTAAATGGGTTTAATTTAAATGATCAAGTAAAAGTTTTTAATAAAATTGGATTTATTTCTGGATTCACATCTGGTGCTTGCTATATAAAAGATATTTTTGGAAAATATATAATATTACCAGAAAAATCGTATAAACAAGTATCATTTTTAAATATAAGAAAAATAAGTTATAATAATAACTGGCAATTCATCCCCCACCTGAAGGAAGGGGATTTCTTGCCAGAAATAGGTTAAAAGAGAAGATTTTACCTGTAATGCATGTAGCGCAAAAGATGACTGTGATTGGGCATTTGACTTATATAATCTTAGTGGTGACTGCCTTGCTGAAAAATAAAGGAGAATGACAATGACTGAAGTATTAGTATTAAATTCAGGCTTCGTGCCAATCAGAACTGTTTCTGATCGTGAGGCCATTTGTCTCTTATATTCAAACAAATGTTTCAGTGTTATAGATACAGAAAAAATAATGCGTTCTACTTCTCTAACATTCAGGGTACCTTCAGTCATTTCATTGCTTGGGTACAACAAATTTCCAAAACTGAAGGTGGGGTTCTCTAAATTAAATGTAATTTACAGGGACGACATGACTTGTCAGTTCTGCGGAAAGAAATTTAATATGAATGACTTGACTGTTGACCATATTATTCCAAAGAGCAGATGGTCTGTAGAAAAAAGAACCAGTAAGAGGGACTGGACCAACTGGTTTAACACTGTCTGCTCTTGCAAGTGGTGCAATAATGCAAAGGGTAATCACTTGATGGAAGAACTGGGCTGGAAGCTTATTAGAAAGCCTTACGAACCAGAATACCTGCCTCAGATTATTATATCGTTTGAGCAGGCGGAAAAACGTGGATGGTTACCATTTTGCAAAATTAATGTAAGACTTATTAAAACCATAGGAGAGCGATAGTGATTTACTTTACATCAGATTTGCATTTGTTTCATGGCAATATCATTACTAAGTTTGAGTTCAGACCTTTTAAAGATATTGCTGAAATGAATGAGACTATCATAACTAATTACAACAGAGTTGTAACTGATACTGATGATGTTTATCTCCTGGGTGACATCTGCTTCGGCAGGCCCCAGGATACTATCAAGATTTTAAAATCTTTGAAAGGAAGGAAGTATCTTATTAAAGGTAATCATGATAAATTAAATGCTGAACAAAAATCTTGTTTTATGTGGATAAAAGATTATTATAAATTAAGAGTTGACGGACAAAAGATAATACTATGTCATTATCCATTCTATAGCTGGGATGGCAGGGACCGGAAAAGAGATGGCGTATATAGGGGCAGCTGGCATTTTCATGGGCACACCCATACCAATAGTCATGATGATTGGCAGCACCCTTGTAAAGTTAATATAGGAGTTGATCATTGGAATTACACTCCTGTAAGTCTTGATGTATTAAAACAAAAGATAGAAGCTAATCTAAAAACTGCCCTCGTAACTCCTCTGGCTTCGAACCAGTTGAAAGGGTAATTGGAAACATGCGGGTTCGACTCCTGCCGAGGGCGAATATATTTTTTATGAGGTGCTGCAATGTACGAAAAAGGTGATAGAGTTAATACACGTCAAGCCGTTTCAAGACGAGGAGCGGATATTCTTAAAAAAAATAATATCAAGCCGGGGCAACAAGGTATTGTAGTAAATGAAGAAACATTAGTCACTGTTAATTTTGATGGGCAGATACTTGTACTAAATGATAATGATATTGAATTTACTGAGTCAGATAATCCTTTTGATAAAGATGATGACACTGTGGATTATTTAATGGGCATGTTTGGTATGAAAAAATAATTGAAAAAAATTTAAAAAAATAAAAAAAGTTGTTGACACCCTTTAGTATTTATAGTATATATAGGACATACAGTATAGATATTATAGGTTAATGTGAGTATTGAAAATAAACAAGTGCCATTATCAATAGGTTGTCCATCTGAAGAAGCTAAGGAAGAATTGAGAAAGATTCTTAAAAAGTTGGCAGTGAATGAAGACATGACATCCTTTGATTTTTTGATGAAAATTTTAAAAAATTTTGGAAAAAACGCTAAAGTTTTTTAAAAAATTGACGATAATCTAACTGTAGATAGTAAAACTATCATTGTTCTTTTAAAACTATTTTAATAATACTTATGGGACGTAAGGAATTTAAGCCTGTCTGAGAAAATGTAAGACTTAATTTTACATTAAGCAATTTTCTGTGATGCAGGAAGCTCCTTTTTTAGGGGTAGTTCACAAGATGTAGCAACTCATATGTTTTTTGAAAAGCCGCTCATGCCCGAGACCAGTTAGTGGTCTTTATTTGAAAGATAGTGCAACTCAGATAACTTAGGTTATCTCATCAGCAAAATCTTACAAGCAATATGCAGGTGCGAATCCTGCCTCGGGCTCATGTCGGAGTAGCCCAATGGTTGAGGCACTTTCATTTGGAGAAAGACTTAAAACTTTTTAGCTGACTCAGCTCGAATAGGTAACTATTCCATTATGAGCCATCTTACAAGCAATTCTAGGTTCGATTCCTAGCTCCGACAAAATTTTTATATGCAAATTAATATGAATGAAAAAGATTTGGACAAAGGATAAAATCACATGACGAAGTAGCTCAGTTGGTAGAGCATTAGAAGTAACTAAAAAGAATTGATTACTCGGATATTTTAAAATATCCCAATTATGAGTTCTTACAAGCGAAATGAAATTCTAAGTGTCGGTTGTTCAATTCAACCCTTCGTCACATAATAAAGAGTTCCATTAGAGTAATACTTACAAGCATATCGTCCAATGGTAGGACTCTAAACTTAAGATTTAGCTGTTGCAGGTTCAAATCCCGCTATGTAAACCAATAGTATTCTCAGCTCGAACTTTTTATTTAAAAAAAACAGGAGTAAAAAAATGAATCAAAATGAAAACTCTGTAGCAGTTATCACACCTCTCGATCCTGATAATACCGCACAAAATAAAATATTTGTGACTATCAATGGTCAGGATTGGCAAAGAAATTTTTCTGAAGTAGGTCTTAGTTTCGATTCATCCGAATCTGAGATTATGAATAGAATTGTTCCCATGATAGAGGAAGAATTCAATCAGAATATTGAAAACCTGTACAAGATCAGAAAAGCAACAAACAACCAAAATATTTATATAATTCCTAGTTCCACAGCCGGAATATAGCTATAACTAATGGCAGTCCCAATTATTGGGGGTATACAAGCAAACGTGGGTTCAAATCCCATAATTTCCGCCTAGGAAATTTAGCCAAGTGGGTAAAGGCGACTGACTTATAATCAGTTTTGAAAAAAACAACCGCCAGTGCTCGGACTGCCATTAATTATAATTATTTAAGGAGGAGTAAAACTATGTGCTTTTTTTTTCATAATTGGGGTAAGTGGAGTACTGCTGTATCTAGAGAATATGTTAGAGTTGTTTCTTTACATGGAGTTGAAATTAATTCACGACAAATAACTAAAATGGAACAGCACAGAGAATGTTTAAAATGTGGTAAATATCAGATTCGTACAATGGAGGAGTAATATGAATAACGAATTTCAATTGTCTTATTTAAGTGACAATGATCGCTTAAATGCCTATCAGACTATAGTAAATGGTTGTAACCATCTTTATAGTAAAGGTAAAATTCAAAAAGAAAAACTTAATGATATCCTCAGTACATTCATTACGTTGGCTGAAAAGGACCCTATTTTTTTGGCGCATTTCACGTCATATGCCATAACTAAGTCAGATAATAAGGATTTGCATGTTATCACAACTTTTGCCAATTCTTTAAGTGATGCTGATGGTACACCATTCATAATTGAAAAAGATGCTAATGGTAGACCTGTGTATAGTGATAAATTTAAGAAACCCAATCTCAGGATTGTATCACAAGCAGCGGTTCAGCATCTCGATCCTAAGCTCATCAGTCGTATTATTGAAATTGCAAATATTAAGCAAACTCTCGGAACACGTTATAAAGAAGGAACACACTTTTCAAAATCTTTAAAGACTGCTATAAAGAAATGGGTAAAGATTAGAGAAAATAATCCAAAGGCTATGGCGAGCTTAAAGAAGAACGCTTTCTCCCCCATAGTACAGGACATCTACAGAATGATGCACATGAAGCCTTCGAAAGAAGCTGCAGAATTGCTAAACTGGAAACAGGGTAGCAAGAAAAAAAATAATGTAGAGGTAATGGAAAAAAAGAATATTCTGAGTTTTAACGGACTTTCTGATATTGAAGTTGCAGAAAAGATAAGAACAGAAAAGATATCTCCTCTTGCAGCGCTTCCTGCATTAAAGGATAAGCTAAGTCCGGTAATAGCTGTTGCTCTTCTTGAACAATGTTCAGGCAATCAAGCAGTAATTTTTAGAGGAATGTTTGATAGCCAGGGGCTTCTTAAAGATAAAGAAGTTTTAAAAGTCTTTAGTGAAAAGATTAAAACAGCTAAGACAGCACTTGACAGAGTTGAAAAAATCAATACAGAGATTGATCCAGAAGTGGGAAAGATGCTGAAATCTGCAAGAGCGGATAAGAGAAAGAAAGATGTAGGTAATGTTGGAAAAATGTTTCTTCATCTCGATATAAGTGGTTCCATGACCAATGCAATAGAATTTGCAAAAGATCGTGGAGCTATTATAGCCGAATGTATTGCTAATCCTGAAGAAAATTTTAACTGGGGTGCTTTTAATGACAAAGGCTATTCTCTTCCAAGACCAAAATCTTTTGAGAAAGATGGTTTTATGGCAGCACTTTATGGTTTAAAACCAGGTGGTGGTACCAATATTTTAGCATGCTATCCCGAAGCTCGGAAATTGGGGTGTGATATCGATGTGTATGTTACAGACCAAGATCATCAGAGTGCTCCAATAGGTGGGATGATATCACATTTTGATGGTGCCGGGTATGCCAGACCTAAAGCAGTTGTTATCGTTGACTTTTCAAATGGAGCATATGATCACAAATTTAAAAAGGAATTAGAATCTGTGGGCATTCCAGTATCAGTTATAAGACCTGATGCATTAAAAGAAAGTGCACTTGTTACAGAAGCCATTCGTACGGCTATGCTTGGAACAATGGCAATACTTGATACAATTATGCAGACAAAATTACTAAAGCTGCCCGACTGGTGGGCAGCGGTAAGTTAAAAAATTATGATAGATTTAGAAAAATTTACTAAAGTTTTTACTGTAGATGTGCCGATAATAAATAAGACATTTCAATACAATCGGAAAAAATACAGTATTAAAAAGGATTGCGTAGATGGCTGGTACAGTGTTAAGATTGATGGTAACATTGCTGCAATTGAAACAACTGCAGTTATAGAATTTGATCCTATTTTTAAACAAGGTAAAAATATTTTGAAAGGATACACCTATCATAACAATTTTATTTTTCAGAATTTTGACGTGGGTAAACGTAAAGCAGGTGTAGAGGTTATGATGCCTTTATACCTGAATAACGTTCCCACGTTTTCTTCTATAGAAGCTATTTTATGGGAAGATAAAAATTTATATTACTATCAACCCAATTATGTAGATCCTATAGTTTATCAATTAAAAGCAGCGTATGAAACTGTTGCTGGCATGAAAGCTTTAAAAGGCTTAACTCCAGAATTAAAAATTCTTTTTCTTTTTCATGACATAGAAAGACAAAAATTAATTGCAGATCAAGAGCGTTTAAAAAAAGAACATGAAATAGAAGAATTTGCTAAGACTTTACCTGGTAGGCTCATGATCTCTTTTAATAGAGTTGGTGCCAAGCTTTTAAATTATGTCATTACTGGAACAAGAATCACTGTAGATTGGGAATTAGCTTCGGGTACTCAGTTTAATTCTGTACTAGATGCTGAGACTTTCCGCGTTATAGAAGCAGGATACTGTATGTCAGGACAAGACAAACAGCACTCATTAACTTCTATGGTAAAACTAGCAGAGGACTATCAAGAGCGCAGAGTCATACATAAAACTAGAGGTGATTTTAGTGATAACTTTGATGATGAAGAAGAATAAAAAAGGAGAATAGGATGCAGGCACTTTGTTCTTACTGTGGTAAAGTTTTTGAAATGAACTGTGGTAATGTTTTTGAAATGAGTGGAACTGGTTGTTTTTGTCCAGAGCATAGAGGAGAAAAGACAAGACCAGACACGCTTACAAAAAAACAAAATATTAACGTTCTTAAGAATTTGAGAAAATATATCATTAAACATGATTTGTATTATGATGATTGTGATGATATTGGTGATAAATATAATATATGTAATTGGGGAATGTGTACAAAGTCTTCCGAAGTCTGGGATAGACCTGAGTATCATATATGGCCTTTTGAGTTTACAAAAAAGGGCAGAGTTGCTCCAATTACTAGAGTTATTAAATGTCATTTTGATATTCGTACAAACTTCATTCCATATGGATGTTTTTATACATGTATTATTTTTCAAAATAATGTAAAACCAACCAAGGATAAAACACTTCAAATGATAGATTCTATTTTAAAAGAAAATAATAAAAAAGGAGGCAAACTATGCCAGTAAAAGTAGACCTATTAGCGATTGACATGCAGATTGACTTTTGTGATCCAAAAGGAAATCTTTATGTAAAGGGAGCGGAAAAGGATGTAGAAAGAGTGGCAAATATGATTAAGAGGATAAGCCCTAAGATTAATGATATTCACGTAACTCTTGATAGTCATCATCCAGTGGATGTGGCACATCCGATATTCTGGAAAGATTCTAAAGGAAATAATCCCAATCCTTTTACAATTATTTCTAAAGATGATGTTAAGAATGGTAAATGGTTTACCACACTTCCATCACTTCAAAAACGTGCCCTGGAGTATGTTACTCAGCTTGAGAATAATGGAAGATACCCTTTGTGTATTTGGCCACCTCATTGTTTGATTGGTAGCACCGGGCATGCGATTCATCCCATTTTGTTTGATGCTTTTGTAGAATGGGAAAAGGCTTCCATAATGACAATTGATTATGTTACAAAAGGAAGTAATCCTTATACTGAGCATTATTCAGCCATACGTGCAGACGTAATTGATCCTGCAGATCCTTCCACTCAACTTAATACGGCGTTGATAAAGACTCTTATGGATACTGATGTCATTGCTATTATGGGAGAAGCTTCAACACACTGCCTCAAGAACTCGGTTACAGACCTTGCAAATGAATTCAAGGATGATTCGTATGTTAAGAAAATGGTATTGTTAGAAGATGCAACAAGCCCGGTACCAGGATTTGAAAATCTTTACGAAGATTTCAAAAAGGAAATGACTGCCAGAGGAATGCAGATATCTAACACAAAAGATTTTTTAAATTAACAGGAGGAATACAAA
>Ga0315289_10016133_pt1 | contig 10331 bp, 14 predicted proteins | sample YL17G11_40_MG_FD_203452 | JGI IMG/M metagenome (GOLD analysis project Ga0315289, IMG submission 203452) | Sediment microbial communities from Yellowstone Lake, YNP, Wyoming, USA - YL17G11_40 | ecosystem: Environmental > Aquatic > Freshwater > Lake > Sediment | place: USA: Wyoming | collected...
GTTTACGCAGAACATGGTGATCCATACGACCTATACTTTGAAAAACGCGTGGCTGGCGGGCTACAAGTTATCGGATTTCAGCTATAAGGAAAGCGACTTGATGAGCGTGGATGCGACTTTCTACGTTGACGCTGTGGTGCGGAAAAATCTTAACGGCTTACGCACACGGGGGCTGCCACCCGATCTCTTATACCCCGACCGCTAGTTGGCTACGGGCATAATCGCGGGCATCGCTTTGGGTGGCTCCACAGGCATTTGGCTTTGCGCCGCCGCCCGCTGCGCCATCTCCACTCCCAGCCCTACGTGGGGGGAACGGTCGACGACGGGTATGGCATCAACGGGTGCCGTAAATTTTCGACTCATGTCGATGTGCGTGTTGAGATCATTCATGTTCTAAACGTAACATGATCGGCCCGCTGTTAAAGCGAGAAATTGAAGGTACATTCACCGTGGTCGCGAGTAAAAGCACCACGGAGGAACTGGTGTTCATTTGCCCGGAATGTGGAGACAAAACGGGCAATCGCGCTGTAAACATTAAAACCTCAAAAACCTTTTGCTGGCGCTGCAACAAGGGCAAAAATAACAAGGGGTACTTCATCGCGTGGGCGCGGGCACTGGGGTACGTGTTTGCAGCGGATGATGGCTTCAGCAGCACGCCTGTCGATCAACTGCTCTATCAGGAAGAAGCTAAATCCACACAGGTACCCGTACTTCAGGAAGTCGATCTGCCGAAAGGTTTCATCCCGATTGCTCGCACGCCCAAGAGCATTTACACCAAGCTCATCACCGACATGGCCCGGCGGAAGAATCTCGATTATCAGGACATGGTGGAGGCCGGGGTGGGCTACACGCCCGACGATCCCTACTGGGAGGCGTATGCCATCTTCCCGGTGCAGGAATACCGAATGACCTGCTACTACCAAGGTCGCACTTACATCGACGTGCCGGGGGAGACGACTAAGCAGTTCCCCAGCCGGAAGTACGTTAAATGGGGCGCGGGCTACTGGGTGTACAACATCGACGAAGTGCGCTTGAAGCAGCCGGAGATCGTCGTGGTCGTCGAGTCCATCCTGAATGTGCTCTCCCTGCGCCGTAAGCTCCGGGCGCTGGGCTGGGACAGCGTGGTGCCCGTTTGCGTCTTCAAGCACAGCATGAGTCAGGTACAGGCCATCAAGCTGCTGCGGTGCAAGGGGGTCAAAGAGCTTTGTTTACTATTTGACCACGATGCTATCGACGCGACGTGGCGTAACGTGGCGTATCTGGGCAATAAAGTTACAGTGACGGTGGCAGAAATGCCGATGAAAGACGGTAATCGCAAGCTTGATCCTAATGACGATGTAGAGGCGGCGGTCGATGCCATTGAGCAGAGAAAATTGTATACATCTTCAAGCGAGATCGGGCATCTGGTAATGACGGAAGCGCCCAGCCAAAAAGTTGATCTTACCGCCAGAACTTTGAAAGTCAGTTCTTAGAGGGCATGAGCGTTAAACTATTCGGTAATCGGTGTCTTGTTGAATTTCATCGCATGAAAACGGCAAGCAAAATTCTAATCCCTGATTCAGCACAAGAGCGCGACAGCCATCGGTTCGGCGTCGTGCGCTATATTGGCGACGGTGTGATCAAAGGCAAAGCGGAACCAAAGCCTGCCATTGTGAAGGAGGGCGACGTGGTGATGTTCCAGATCAACAACATCATGGAGGCCACCCAAAAGTTCGTGCTCGATGGCAAGACCTACATGAATCTGCTCCAAGATGAATTGATCGCTCGCGTCATCGGTGAGGATGTTAACGTCGAAAATTTGGAGATGCTGGGCGAATATGCGCTGCTCCAGCATTTCATGCGGGATCAGCCCGGCAGCAGGCTGCTCCTGCCGGACAGCGCGCAGATGCGCACGTCCAGCCCGGACTTCATCTACTTCCGGTGCCTGAAAAAAGGTTCCCTTGTCGACAAAGCGGTTAACGAGGGAGACGAAGTGGTCGTCAACTTCGGGCGTTTGACCCCTATGTTCATCGTGCGGCGCAACGAGGACGGCACTAGCACGAATTTGGAATACGTGTACACGCGCAACGACTGGATCGACGGCGTGGTGGTCAATCCGGCAGCAGCGGGACAGTAGAGATGTCGATGGCCTGCTCTTGGGCTGCCACTACCTCTGCTTCGTTAAAAGCGCTTCGCATCTTGGGTATCTGCTCGCAGGCGAGCGCAATCGTGCCCAGCACTTGTTTTAGGACATGCTGGGCGGGATTGGGCAGGTCTGTGGGCAGGGGAACGAAGATCGGCTTGCGGGTGCCTACGCTGTCGGCGGTGCTGAGCATTACCTGAATCAGTAGATCGCTGCCCATGATCTCCTTGGCGGTAACCACCTTGGCCCCCACCCCATAGCGTGCTTGACCATCAGCGGTTTTGCCGATGGATTCTTGCTTGTACTCATAGCCGGGGTAGGAAGTCACGTAGGCGATATTTTCCGACGACGTGAGTTTTACGTCGATCCAGCAACCGCTCTTTTCGTAGGAGAAGGTGGTGCTGCTTGCGTCCGTGTTGGAGTGGAAACCACGCTGCTTGAGGAACTGATCCACCGCCATCAGGCCAAGGCGGTACAGGTAGTGTCGCTGGCCACTGGTCAGCTTCGCGGGGGCGCCTTTCTTCTCGACGGCTGTCCCTTTGGCGTCCACGAGCCAGACGCGTTTTATTTTCGCAGGCAGCAGGCTGCTCATGCCCATAAGAACAAAAAGGCGCTCCCTTGCGGAAGCGCCTTGAAAGAACCTTTGGGCTGACGCTTAGATCGTCGTGCCGTCGGGGTTGATGTTGCCGGGGCCAGCTTGGATGTTGTTGACCGTGTTGGCAGGCCCGGTCACCGAACCCCAATCCTTGATGAGTTCGTTGCGGTTCCAGCCTTGGTCGTAACCCCACGCTTGGCGTCCGGTTGCCACAATGTCGATCTGCGCGCCGCGCAGGTCGCTCTTGTTGCGGATGACCGCCGAGATGTTCACGGAGGTATTGCCTGACCCGAAGAAGGCAACGCGCTTGCTGATCAGCGTGTAGTGCCGGGTCAGCGTGCCACCGGGAGCCACGGCGAAACCACGGAAGTTCGTAGTGAACGGCGCTGCCGTGTACGTGGTGTCGATGGTGGCGTAGCCCGAGGGCGACGTGACGCCATCATACTGCGCCAGCCGAATGTAAGCGGTATTCGGCCCGACGTTCTCGAACACGAAGTCAATTGCGCCCAAACGGTCGTTGGCAGACTCCGCGTAACCTTGGAAGACGTTTGCGTCAACGCCAAACGGTACGGATGATACTTGATTCATATTTTTGTTTTGTTGGTCTGCCTATCACAAGATGGGCATATTTGTTTTAACCGAGGTAACAACATAAGCTTGACTCACTGTTGCTAAGAGCGTTGGCTACCAATGCGCTTAGATGTATCATGGCTTGAGCAAATGCGCCGTGACATCAAGCATTTCAGCGTCACTCAGATCAATGCCGTTGTTGCTGGGTGGAACGGTTTGGAGGTAACGGCGGCACATGCCTTCAAATGTCCAGTCTTTGATTTCGGCTCCCGGTTGGACGGGCGTCTCGTCGTAGCTGTAGATCGCGGTGGCCCGGTTGAAGCGTGGATGGCGAAAGAAACTTTCAGTTTCTTCGTGGCTGCTCAGGGTCACCTTGTAGCGGTGCTCGGAGACTTCATCAGCCACCTTGGCAAACTCCGCAAAGCTGACGGCGCGGTATTCCGGGTAACCGGTCAGCGGCACCCATTCCACTGTCATTTGGTTAGTGTCTACAATTCCCACGCGCTTTGACTGGTTAGCTTCGCCCCAGTCTTGCTGGAAGGGTGACCCAACGTAATGAATTTTAGGGGTGACAGACTGGGGAATGTGAATGTGACCCAGCATGACCAGATTGAACTTTTGGAGCACGGATTTGGGTACTCCGGTCAGCGCCGTGCTGTTGTTGAAGAAAGCCCCCTCCACTTGGAAGTGACCAAACAGCAGCTTGGGGCCGCGAAAGCGCGGAAGTTCCCGGAGCAGCCATTCCGCCACTTCCAGATAGCTTGCGGGGTAGGAGACAAAAAAGGCTGTCCAATCGCCCATGCCTTGAATGCGGCGGTCGTCGACCACTTTGAAGGTGTGGTCGAACAGTCGGCGATTGTTTACACTTATATCGCGCAGGTATTGCTCGTGGTTGCCGGTCAGCTTCCAGTGGTCACCCTTCGGTATTTTGGCCATGCCCGCGCCGAGCGCTTCCACGGTCGGCCACGGAATGCTGGAACGATCATCGGTGGTGTCACCAAGGTCAATGACCCCCGCGCAGCCATGTTCCCGGTAAATGCGGCTGAGGTCATCAAAAAAGCGCGCCACGCGATAGTGCTGGAGCATCACGTTGGGCTGGGTAAAGCACAGGGCGTCGCCATCCGTGGCTTGTAGATCGGCGTAGCAGAGCAATTTCATCGTCGAGTAAGAACAAACTTTCATTGAGTTTCAATCAGGATAGGTGTGTTTTAATGCTTACGGTCATTCAGTTCTACTCCAGTGTGGAACTTAGATTGATGAAGCTCTATTCGTTAACGGCTGGTAATCGCACAATCTGCGAAGTCGAGATTGATGCGCCTGCGTGGCTGCCGGTTCGTCCTCGGGTGCCCAAGGTGTGGTTGTCCTCGGTGATCGCCCGCGCTCTGGGTCATTACTTTTCGCCCCCGCCTGCGGATTTGGGCTGGGGCAGCGACAGGCAGGCCGTGTACTGGAACTGACACCGTAGTTAAAGTATGACCGAGGCTCAAGCTGCCCGTTTTCTTATCGAAGATTTGCCGAACGCGTTGGATGACGCCGGGGCCAGTGAAAAGGTGTCGGCAGTTTCCAACCGCCTAGCGCTGCAAATTTTCAGCGTGCCCTCGCTTCAGTCTTTTCTTGCGGATTACGGGGTGTTTCCCACCAAGCGCAAGGACGGCTCCGTGCGCATTCAGTTCGATTTTTTGAAGCTGCCGAAGGAGATCATCCCGGAGTTGGAAAAGCTGCTGTCCGTTGAGCAGTTTACGGATCATCGGTTGGTGAAGTACATCAAAAACGGTCAAGCCCGCACAGGACTGGAAATCGAAGTCACCCCGAAAGATTTGCCGGGTACGCCGTACGACTACGCGTTCTGATGTCCTCGGAAGTTGCCAAAAAAGCGGCAGGTACCTATATCCCGGATGCCGCTCCCATGCTGCCGTCGGTACTGGCGTGGATCACCAAGGAATGCCGCACGGGAAGACTGGCCGCGCCGGTGCAGGCATTTTGCGCGGCCCAGCCCGAAATACTTGAACAATCGCTCGTGATAGTGGAAAGCCTCACGAGCGATTGTATACAATGTCGGATTCCGTGCCGGTGCTTCGATCACGAGGCGGACGGCACCTTTGATACCGAAGTCCGCTTTGTGGTTAATCCGCAGACGGGCACCTGCACCCGCGCCTAGCTCGCTTTGCGCGCTAAGTCGAAGTTTTTCTGCCGGTCGGAAGCGACGGTATAACCCAGTCGCCCGGCCAGAAAATCACAAACGATCTTACGGGCGAGTTGATTACTGGTTTTGATTCCACACGCTGGATCGCGTTGGTGAACCGCCTTCAAATTATTGAGTTGGGCGTCCGTAACGCGGAAGCTGATTACGTGGTCGCGGCGGACTACTTGTTCGCGGCGGGTTCTTTTCGTTGTTTTTGTTTTTTTAAGCGTTTTTGCCATGCCGCTAAGAACTGGGTTTTTCTGTTCTGTATCTTTGTGGCTGCGGTAAATTTACGATTCCTTTGCTTTCAACAAGTTTGCGGTAGTTAAGAGTATGGCTGATTCAAGAACTTCAAGTTTGCTGCGGTACATGGGCCTGAGTGGCACCAGCGGCGCCCGCACCGGTTCATTAGTGCCTCGCGCCCAGACCCCCGATGCTGACCAGCGACTTTGGCAGGAGTTTCAAGATGCCGGACGGGTAGGCGATCCTGAGATTTGGACAAAGTTCAACACGGTGATGAAGCGTCCGACGACGTTTGACGCGATGCTTCAACTGTGGGACGAAATGAGCCAGTGGGATTTGATTGCGGCAGCACTGGTTGAAATCGTGGATGAGGCGACGCAGGTGGACGCCAACTCACCCGGTGCGATCTGGTACCAATGCAATGACTCGGAGTTCGAGGAAGAACTTAACGACATGCTTGTCCGGCTGGACGTGGAAACGCTGATCCAGTCGCAGGTTTGGTACGTGGCGGCGATGGGCAACCATTTTGAAAAGCTGGAGTACGCGTCCAATGAGGGCATCTTGGGCATGTCCTTTGTCCACCCGATGGAGATGCGCCGCTACTGGCTGGAGCGTAACCGTAAGTGTGTCGGCTTCCGCTGGATGAACCACAAGCCCAACAAGGAGGACGTGTTCGTGCAGCCCGACAACCGCACCCCGGTCGAGCGGGTTTCCATGGCCAGCGGGCAGAACATCGAAGAATTGTGGTACCCGTGGGATTTCATGCACTTTCGCCGCATGTTCCGTATGCGTATGAGTGAGCACGGGGAGCCAATTTTCGCGGAGGCCGACGGCATCTACAAGAAGCTCCGCTTGGCAGTCGACCAGATGGTGGTTTGTCGCGCTCAGGTACAACCCGACCGCTACGCCATCTCCATCGACGTGCAGGAGCAGCCGCCGATTGAGCAGATGAAAACGGTGCAGCGCTGGCGGCAGACACTGCGCAGTAAACTGGCTTTCGGGCAGGTGGGCAGTCCCAATGACTTGAACAGCGCGAGTGATTTTACCGCTTACTACAACGCGCTGGCGCTGGATACGATGATCTACATTGCCCAGCCCAAGGGCTTCAACAATGTCATCACCAAACTCCCCGGCACGGCTGAAGTTCCAGATGTATACGATATTGAACTGTTGACCGACCTTTTTTACTCGATCATCGGGATGCCCAAATCATGGTTCAGCGGCGGCTCCGGCGGTGGCGGCGGGGAAGCCCCCTCCGGGCGGGCGTTGCTGGCACAGGACATCCGATTTTTGCGCAAGATCAAATCCATCCGCAAGCCGCTGATCAACTGCTACCAGTGGTTGGGCTACTTCCACGCCGTCCTGAAAGGCAAGGACGTGGAGCAGTTGGACATCAAAGCTATGATGCCCCAAATTGGCAGCCTTGAAGAACAGTTGAAGCTGGAAATGCTGGGTATTCAGGCGGATGTGCTGATGAAGCTCGGGGACGTGATGGAGCAGTACTCGCTGCCCAAAGAGGCGTGGATCGACACCGTGTTCAAACGGTACATGCACCTGCCGGATGAAGTAGTCTCCGTGTTCATGACCGCGCTCCCCGCCGAGATTGAACAGGACAAACAAACCGAGAGCCAAAAGAAAGCGGCGCCGTCCACGCGCAAGCTTATCAACGAGATTCACGCCAAGATTCAAAACACGCCCGGTGCCAGCGACGCCATCAGGATGCTCAAAGAAGTTGTATACAAAGAAAAGCTACTGGATCGACCGGCCAGCAACAAGTGGACACGGGAGCGGGTCTTGGGTCGGAGTTCGGTGAAAGAAAACGACGTGGTGATTTCCAGCTTCGGCAAACATCCGTTTGAAATGAAGCGCCGGGGCGTGAATGAGAGCCGAACAGCGGAAGGCGCCATGACGGGCGTCATCCAGCGTAAACTTGACCTAAAGCTAACGGGCTGGGATGACGATGGGGCGCAGACGGTGACGGAGAGCAAGCCGCCCGAGGAAGGTGGCATCGGTTCGACCACACCTTATCGCAAGTGGATGGGCTAATGAACCTCACGATCACCGATTTTAACGGGGTTAACCTGATCGAGCAGCCGCCTGCGACTGTGCCCGTGCCAGCGGCCCCGGTGGTGGGCGGGTTGGCGAACGTGGAATGCGTGATCGTTTGCAGCGGCAGCCTGCCCTATCACTACCTGTCGGGCACGGTTAGCTGGGATGACGGCAGCCGCCCTGTTGTATACAACGGAACTACCGCAGGCACGCTGGTTATCGACACGTTTCGCAATCTTCAGCCCGGCAACTATGTGGTGCAGGTGGCCGCCCACGACTACAGCACTCCGGTTTGGGAAACGGTCAGTGTTAACTTTGCGTTTGTGGTGCGGGCGCTGGACGGGGCGCCGGTGCGCGCTCCGCTGATCTACGGCCCGATCTTACCCAAGGATGGCGGTTACCCGAACCCGGATCAGTGGAATTGGAACCGGGGCGAGGACATCGAGATTTTGGCGTCTTCGGTCAAGATGCTGCTGACGACGAACAAGAGTGAGCGGATCATGCAGCCGGAGTACGGGACAAATCTCAGCATGATCCTGTTTGAGTTTCAGGGCAACGGCATTGAAAGTATCGTGCAGCAGGAGATTGTCGATGCCCTCACCAAGTGGGAACCTCGCGTCAGTTTACAGTATCTTTCGGTGCAGCGGAACGACGCAAACTCGGTGTCGGTTTATGCCTCGTTTTTAAGCAAGCTCAACCAGCAAGACTTTCATGTGCCCATGGTATTCACGAAGTGAAAAAACCTGAACAAGCCACGTGTGATCGCCGAGCGTTCGTCTCCCGCTACATGCGGGAGGGCGGCCTGACCTACAGTCAGGCATGTCGGATGTACGAGATCATGTGTGGGGTTTTTGAGGAAGCGATCATCACCGGCAGCAAGGTTACGATTGGGCGCATCGGGGCCATCGTGCCTTACTGGCGGCCCCCAAGGGACATTCAGATGCACTTTCGTAAACGCGGGAAGAAGGTTGAAAAAGGCGTTCACCGCACGTTTTTCATGGATGGCCGCTACGATTTCAAATTTCGGCTGTACCGGAAATTCATGGAGACGCGCCAGCTAAAGTGGCTTCTCGACATGCCGACTGGTAGTTAGAGCTATGGCTATTAAACCTATTGATTTACCGGCAGCCGCCGGACTTGATTACAGCGGCGGCGATGTGCGCCACTTCTCACAGGGTGACGCAATGAACGTGCCCGGATTGAGCAATCCTACGCGCAATCTGGCGGAGCGGGACAACAATCTCGCGGAGAAAGTTAACGAGATCGTCAGCGTTGTAAACAATCAGGAGCAGTTCGTGCCGCTGCCTTTGGTGCGCACAAATGTACCGCCCGGCGACGAGATTATCGTGACCAATTATCGGATTCCCGCAGGCTTTGAGGCACGGGTGCTCAACGCTGTGTTGAGCACGACTCCGGCCAGCACCACGGCGGAACTCGACATCTACTACTCCAGTTCGTACGGCGGATCAACGGGCGCCGTGGTGGTGACGGTAACACCGGGCAGCGAGTTCAATGGCGACGTGAATTTTTATCAGACAGGTGAATTTATCCTTTCGCTGAAGAATACGGGCGCTTCCACGCTGGAGTTGGCCGCGAGCGTCATGTTGACGATGCGGCCATTGGGGGCCGAAGGCACGCTCTTGGTCGGCAGCATCATTGAAGGCCAGCAGGGCAGACCGGGCCAGCGGGGTGCGCCGGGGCCGCAAGGTAATCCCGGTACAGGCGGCGCCGGATCGCCCGGCATGGTTTGGCAAGGCGCGTGGGTTAACGGTGTTTCGTACGCCCCCAACGATGTTGTCAGCTACGCCTACAGCGGCACCTACGGTTCGTGGATTTGCCGCATTGCCAACGTGGCTAGCGCGGGCGCCAACGACCCGGCGACCAGTAACACCGTATGGAACTACGTGGCGTTCGGCGTGGCGGTGCCGGGTACCGGTGTTGCCGGGCCGGTGGGTGGCTCTGTCCAGTTTTCGACGCTGGTGCCAACTGGTTACATCGTTACCGCGTCCAATTACGGCACGCGTCCCTACAACGCGGAGTACACTGCCGGAGTCGTATCGCAGCCGAATCGCGCCTATCCAATTTCGGCGCAGGAAAAGGGCATCTACAACTCAACGGGCACCGTGGGTGTGGCGCTCCTGACGGCAGCCTATCGCACTTGTTTTAGTGGCAGCATGTCGATCATTCTGCCCCAGATTAACACCGGGGGCGTGGTCAACTACAGCACGACGGACATCTCCTTGATTGCCGTGGCGGCGGGGACGATGGTATCCTACGGCACCGGAACCAATTCATCGTTGGGGGTTATCAACAGCGGCGGAACTTACGTGAAGTCGTTCGTGCAAGAAACTCACCCCAACGGGTGGGGCATAACAGTCATTGGCCCGGATGCGCTGCCAATGTCGTTTGTGATTCACGGCGTCACAACTGTTCCGTAATAAATTCTTGGTAGCTGGGAATAGCGCAGTCCGGCCAGAATTCGGTCACGGCGTGCGCCAGTTTATCCGCCATTGCGCTGATGGCTTCCTCTAGCCTGCCCTCGTCCGTCAGGCGCACAAGTTCCAGATCGA
>Ga0315289_10016134_pt1 | contig 10331 bp, 10 predicted proteins | sample YL17G11_40_MG_FD_203452 | JGI IMG/M metagenome (GOLD analysis project Ga0315289, IMG submission 203452) | Sediment microbial communities from Yellowstone Lake, YNP, Wyoming, USA - YL17G11_40 | ecosystem: Environmental > Aquatic > Freshwater > Lake > Sediment | place: USA: Wyoming | collected...
CCGTAGCAGCCCAGATGATCCGGCCGCAGGCAGTCTATGTCGAAGTAGATGATGCGCATGGCTATCTCTTCTCCGGCTCCAGGCGGGTGAAGTCCCTCGGTGTGCGGGACTTGTGCAGAGTGACCGGTATTTCACCGATTCTGCGGTCCGCGTACCTGATCGGCGCAAGAGCAGTGCCCGCCTGCATGTGCCACGGAATTCCCGCGATTTCCTCTATGCAGTGCATCCTCTTGCCTCAGATAGCCCTCGCCATCACGTTCCACTGTGGGAAAGACGCGGGATGTGCGACCTGTCTCCGTGAGGCTCACGGCCATATCCTCTGACGCAGGCGCCCGAGTTTCCGCCATGCCTTTGCAGCGGAGACCAGTATCCCCATTTGAGCCGAAAGGTAGTATACGGGCCTGAAAAAGTCCTCATTTCCCTCTATGCACCCGTGCAGATTGGGGTTGCGCTTGTGAAACCCTTCCTCCTTCACGATCTCGGCCAGCGGAGTGTTGGGATAGATGCGCAGCCCGGGCGGCTCTGACAACCCGGCCGATGTCGGCTTTACCTCCCTCAAGAGGTCAAGGGTCTCCAGCACCGTGCTCATGGTCTCGCCGGGCCCCCCGAACATAGTGGTGTACGAGAACGTCAGCCCGGACTCCCTGCCGAACCGCGCCGTCTGCCTGATGTCGTCAGGCGTGAAGTCCTTGCGCATACAACGAAGCATCTTCTCGTTGGCGTTCTCAACGGTGAAGATCGCCAGCCTGCAGCCCGCCTCGACCATGAGCTTGCCGAGGTCGAGCGAAAAGGGCTTGGGAGCCATGTAGACGTACCAGGTGATTCTGCTCCCCAGCTTTCGGGCGATGATCTCCTGGCAGACCGCCCGCGCATGGTCTTCGGGATAGTTGAACTCGCTGTCACAGAAGAAGAGGCGGCTGACACCCTGCGCGAGCAGATCTTCGATCTCGTCCGCGACGTCCGGAACCGGGCGCACGCGCACGGTGCGCCCCTCGATGTTCGGGATCACGCAGTAAATGCAGTCCTGCGAGCACCCGCGCTTCGTCTGGATTCCAGTGCCGCCCTTTTTCCCGCCTTTGCGCACGTAGCATGAATAATCAATCTTCCGTCGCTGCGAGAATCGGATGTCGCTCAGATCCGCGAGCCCGACCGGATTCCGTCGGAAGCTGCCGTTTGGCCGATAGACGAGGCCGGGTATGCCGGGATACGAGGTCTCGTCACCGAGACTCCTTGCGAGCATCGGCAGCGCGAACTCTCCCTCTCCGGCGATTCCGAAGTCCGCGTCGCAGTGTTCCAGCAGGCGCTCCGGGTAGATGGAGAAGCCGCTCCCGCCCAGGACGATCGGCGCATCCGTGCGGTCCTTGATCCAGCGGACGATCTGCCGAAGCTCCGGGGGCATGAAGCGGCCGTAGTGGATGTCGTCCAGATTCCGATGCGTAATGCCGACCAGGTCGGCGGCGTGCGTGTTGAAGTGAAGAGCTATGTCGCGCGCGGGATCGGCGGAATGGCAGAGGTCGAGCACGTCAACCGCGAATCCCTCTGCCTCGAGGGAGGAGCTGAGATAGTCAAGAGCCACCGGGGCGACCTTGGGCCGCCACCGGTTCGGGTTTACGAGCAGAACCCTCCGTACCCCCATGCTTTGTACTCCTAACAACTCACGGATCCCGCCCGCGATCGGCGGCTCAATCCGCCAAACCGGATCAACCGGCCGGCAGGCCGAGGAGTACCGAATTCACGATCTCCAGCACGCGGATCGTGTCCAGATTCTTTCTAGCCTGGAGGTATTCCTCGCGCATAGGACCCTGAGTGATCTGAGCGGCCCTGTCCCACAGGTGATTCCACGTCCGGATGCTCATCTTCGCCGCCTCAACCTGGTCCTCCAGATACGGGAACAGGTCATACCCGATCCGCTCGCCGTTCCTGCCGTATCCGAGGAGCTGAAGCTCGATCGCCATGCCGAAGGTCTGCTCGATGTAGGAGGCGCCGACGATGTTGTCGTCGTCGAACTGTCCCCAGCCGGAGTTTGCGTGCTGATGTCCGAGAAGGCCCTCGCTCGCCAGGAGCGCCGCGTAATGCGGAAGGTTCTCGCCCCGCATGATCAGGTGCTGCCAGTCCATGTTCACCTTCACGTTGCGGGTGTCAATCCCCATCTCCGCGAGCTTCTTGATGACGAGAATGCACGTCGCCTGGTTCGCCAGCAGGATGCGCATCTTCGGCTCGCTGTTCTTGTCTTCCAGGAATACCGTGACGCCCTTGCTGTTCGCGTACTCTACGGCCTCCGCGATGCCGTCCACGAAGAGCTTCCACATCTCCGTGTAGTCGCCCTGGTTCGGATAGTTGTAGCCGTCGTTGCCCGGCCAGATGATGAACTTCGCGCCGAGCCGGGCCGCCTGGTCAATGCCCCGCTTGGTGATCCCCATGGATTTCCGGCGGAGAGCCGGGTCCGGATTCATGAAGCAGCCCATCTTCAGCTCGGGCATGCAGAATGTTCCCAGCGCAACCGCGTAGAAGTCCTTGTCGCCGATCGCCCGAAGGACGTCCTTCTCGATGTCTTCGTTGATCTCCTGGGGATAGTGTCCCTCGAAACCGTCCAGCAGGTCGCCGAGTCCTTTCGCCATGCGCGCGTACTTCTCCGGCATGGGCTCGTCCGCCACCTCGGCATGATACCCGTCTGCCATGAATCTCGTCGGGTTCTTGCCCGCCATCCAGATCCCGAGGCTATTCTTCAACCGGTCCACGGTCATGACACTCCTTTCATCGGTGTATTGCACGGCTTTCTCACGTGCGTATATTCGACGCACGTTCGTATCGTCCCTGCCTCTCGGCAGCCCTGCCGCCTGTGATACCGCCGACAGTTGCTGCCCCGACAAAGGCCTTGACGAAGTGTGAAGAACCTGCTATACTAGTGACGTAAAGGCGATTGAAGTATGACGTGCCTTCGCCGCTGGGAGGCAGTGGCTGTTTGGGAAGGGGTGCATGCCATGGCTGCTGAAGGGGCCGGCGATGATCGCCATGACGGAGGTGTTCACCTGACCGAGCGCGAGCTCGAGGTCTTGCGACTTATCTTGGAGGGAAGGCCCAGCAAAGAGGCTGCAAAGATCCTCTGTTGCAGCAAGCGAACCGTGGATTTCCATCTGGCTAGGGTTTATGAGAAGCTGGAGGTATCGAACAGGGTCCAGGCAATGCGCCGCGTCGCCGACATGGGCTTGATTTCCCTGGCCTCGGAGCAACTGGGTAAAGGCTGACATCTGCCGCGAAAAGCTGTTCTCCTGTTTCAGTCTCGCCTGCGATGCTTTATCAGTCGAACTGTCGTTCCTGCGTCGAACTCGAACTCCACCGAGTCAACGAGCGCCCGCATGAGGAAGAGTCCCATTCCGCCGTCTTTAAGAGTGGCGGGCTCAGGCGGCAGCACTGACTCGGGATCGAATCCACCGCCGTCGTCCGAGACCTCTACCATCACAGCGTGTTCGTTCACCGTGCACCTGAGCCTGACTTCATCGAGTCCACCTCTGGGTGAACCATGTTTGACGGCATTGGTGCATGCCTCACCCGCCGCCAGTTCGATCTCACACAGCTCTTCCGGCGACAGGGGGGAACAGCTCAGGAAAGCCTTCAATTGCTGCCTCAGCGTCCTGACACTTTCAGGAAGACTGGCAGAACTCAGGCACGCGACTTCGCCCGCGGGCTCAGCTTCGGCGACGCAGATCCTCGTCGATTCCTGCTTCACAACACTACTCGCCTGATCAACCCTCATATTGTGATGAGGCCATGTATGATGAATAGACCGGCCCTTGGTGGTTGGGCAAGGAGGCACATCTTGCCACATCCCCAGCCCTCCTACGGCAAGAGCCAGGCAATCCTACCACCTGATATTCTCCGTGTCAACAGGTATTTTTACAGTCGTTCTTGCTCAGCGCCAAACCAAAGATGCCCTTGAAAAAATGTACGCCAAGGTATTGACAGTCCGGCCGTAGTATGCTATGATATCGCAAGTGTCAAGTGTCGGCGCGCAGCCGCCCGTGTGTAATCTCCAGCAGGCTTGATCGCGTCGCGTTGACACAGCAGGTGCCGTGAGAAGAACCGAGACCGGGTCTCTTTCCCCTCCGGGGCTGCTCGCTGCAGCTTTCCGCGCGCGCTGATGGCGCCGCGCGTGCTGCTCGCGGGCCGTGAGATTAGCCGGCCTCGCGGCACGCGCGGCGCCACACTCCAGGATTGGGCTGGCTCCACGGGCGGCCAGCCCAACACACGATGGCTGCGTGACGAGCTGACCCAAGGCTCTGTGACATCTCCGCCAGGCCAAATCGCCATGAGATACTTCTTCGGGGACGAGTGTGGGAGCCTGTCCAGCACGCACGACCAGTGGTTCGTCCTGGGCGGCTACCACATCACGAGTAGGGAGTACGCCAGGCGGGTGCCGACTCTGTGGCGTGCCATACGCCGGAAGTACGACATAGGCCCAGGCCAAGAGGTCAAGTGCTCTGACCTACAGGAGGCATACCGTCGACTCTCCCGGGGCCACCTCCCCCGTGCGGCGTATCTAAGGCACCTTGACATTGGCCAAGTACAAGGACTAACGAAGGCGATCATTGAGGGAATACAGGGACTTAACACCCTCCGGATTGTCGTTGCTGCCTGCCAGCCCCGTCAGGCCATGGCGGCACCTTGGATTGAAGGAGCGAAGGAGGCGCACTGGGGCAGGACTGGGACGGCAGAAAAGCGGTGCCTAGGCGCGTTGCTCCAGAACCTGATGCAACGCTTCGAGTTCGACCTAAGGGAGTCTGATGAGGAGGGGACCATGTTCTTCGATAGACTCTCCGCTGAGCATGAGGCGTGCCTAGAGGGCTTCTTCAACCGACTGACGGCCGATAGGATTGACCACTACGTGCAATACCGCAGGTTGGTCCCATCGCTCAGCTTCCAGCATACAAATGCGCATCATGGCCTGCTGGTCGCTGACCATATCTGTCACTTTTGTTGGGGCTTTCTACGAGGCCTGACCTTCCACAAGCGTGTGCTGACGTTGCTTAAGCACAAGATCAGACGCGGCCCCCACGGCCAGATACCAGGGTACGGTTTCATCTTCCTTGGGAGCATGGGGGTCCCCGAATCGCTGTTTGATGATCTGGCCCTAGATGACTAGCCAGCCGCGGACAAAGGCCTCCCGCGCCCGAGCGTGCTCCTTCTCGAGGTCAAGACGCCTGTGTAGCCGTCTGCGCCAGTAACGTGAGTAGGCCTTCGGGTGGCCTTGCGCGAGGACACGGAAGCGGGCGCCTACTCTCTGGCCGATGGCCCCCGCCAGGCTGTGGATTTCCTCAGCACCCTCGACGATGCAATAGGTGCTAGCCCAGCTCGTGACGCACGCTATGGCCCGTCGCGCCAGGTCGTCGCAGTCGCTCGCCGTATGCGTTATCTCCTCAACCGCGGCGATGAGCCGCTCTCCTGCCCCTGCGGCCAGCCGAAGCGAGTCTTGCGTAAAGCGCAGGCCAAGGAACTCCACGCCGGCGGCAACTGGGGTGACGTCGCATTTGTCACGGTTACAGGCCAGCAGGAGATCAGACTCGAGGAACCGCGCGGCGTCACCTAGCGCCTGCCCGGCCTCGCGATGCGAACGGCAGAGAATCATTATATCGTCGGCGTAGCGGACGCTCCCGTAGAGAGACGTCATGTGTTGATCAAACCCATGAAGGTATACGTTCGAGAGGACGGGTGATGTAGGCATGCCCTGGCATAACCCGGCAGCGAAGCTTAGCCCTTTCTCATCGTGCCACCGCTGGTTGCACACCATGGTCCTTATGAGGTTGTTCACCTGCCGATCTGGCACGAGAGGCCCCAGGAGAGTAAACAGACGGTGGTGATCGATGGTGTCGAAAAAGGCCCGGATGTCAATCCGGACTGCGTGGGAGGCTCCGGAGGATATGAACTCCCTCACCATAAGAGCTGCCGTGCGAACAGAGCGACCGGGGCGATAGCCATGGTTGCTGTCGTCCCAGTGCGGCTCAAACAGCTCATTGAGCGTCACGACGACGGATCTACCCGCGATTCGGTCCCGCACGCATGGCACGCCAATGATCCGGACCCCGCCGGCCTTCGGTATGCACACGCGCCTAAGCGCGCGCGGCTCATAGGCCCCGAAGCATAAGTCGCGATGGAGGCTGTCTAGGTCACCCCCGGGGCATTCTCGGAAGTCTGCCGGTCGCTGTCCGTCGACACCAGCCGAACCGCCCACGCTCCGCACGTGATATAAGGCATCCCTCAGGGAGGCAATAGAGCAGATGTGGCGGAACAGTGGACCTGCTCGTTTGAGTATTGGCTTTTCTTGCTTGAGATCTGAGAACATTTCCGCCCCTCGTGGGCTCCCCCTGGGTCCGCGAACAGGACAGGCCATACCCTTTCACCCACGCATTTAAGCCACGGCTCGTTCGCCGTCGCGCATGCTGACGAACGACGCGGCGGCCGGGATGGGCGTGGGGGGAGATAGGAGTAGGACAAACATCACTGCTAGACAGTGTGACGGCCTCTGCACGACGATCCCTCCATCGAGACGGAGCGTTACTGCCTGCCGGATCTCATGCTAGCACTGTTACCGCACTTGCGTCAACCTGGTAACCTGGCGATTATTCAGGGTCTCTTGCGATCGGCCCGCGTTCCGGCCGCTATGCCACCATGTGCCTCCCGCGCCGAGCGGCCGCGCCCCCAGCCGCAACGGCAAGGGAGCTGGGAACCCTTGTGGATGGGACCAGAGCGGAGGCCGACGGGCGGGAGCGCTCGTGCCAGGACAACGAGCCTAGGCACCATCCTACGCTGCCCGAACCATTGCATCCACGTTGGAAAGCGGCGTATCGCGGGGGATGTCATCTGCGCTGCCGAGAATGTAGCCGCGCGGGCCGAGGAGCCGGATGCAGCGCCGGGCTTCGTCGTATACCTGCTCGGGCGTCCCGCGCAGCAGAAGCATCGTGCTGAGGCCGCCCTTGAGGCAGACGCACCCTGCCACTCGGGATTTGACGTCCACTCAGACACCAGATACTACCAATGCCGGCTTCTCTTTGTCAAAGGATTGAAAACTTCGGCGGCGCTGGTGTAAGATACTGATGGGTTGTGTCACACAGCGGCTGGAATGACAGAGCCCTCGAACTCATTGCTCCATTAGTCTAGATCAAGCGTTTGGTGCATACTAACATGGGAAAGAATCGCTGGGTATCCGTACTCGTAGCTTTGGTCGGCGCTTGTATACTTGCCGTCCTGTTCTCGTACAACAAGCAGAGCCACGGCTATGAAGAGTATCTGGTCACGAACATGGCGGCGCTTTTCTGGCTGCCTATGATGCTGATACTCTTTATCATCAGGCAGAAGCCTTCGGGCTTCGGCTTTGCCCTGGGAGATACCGGACGTGGGTATCGCCTGGCCGGACTGCTCTTCCTGGCCGTGCTGCCGCTGTTGGTCATCGCCTCTCGTATGGAGGTGTTTCAAGCCTACTACCCCATTCAGAAGCAGGCGGTGAGTGACACAGCATACTTCGGGTATTTCGAGCTTACCTACGGGATGTACCTCTTCTGCTGGGAGTTCTTTTTCAGGGGGTTCCTGCTTTTTGGGCTTGCGAGGCTGCTGGGCTCGTGGAGTGTGTTTGTGCAGGCGGTCGCGTTCGGTATCATGCATATAGGCAAGCCCGGCCCGGAAGTCGCGGCTTCCTTTGCAGCCGGGGTGATTCTCGGAATTGTGGCATTGAGGGCCAGGTCTTTCCTGCCGTGCTTCGTGGTGCACTGGGCGGCCGCAGTTACCTTCGATGTGCTGGTCATCATGGCCGCGCGGGGGCTCTTGTTTTGAACGCGTCAGTTGTCCGGGTACAATTCGCCCGAACTGCATCGGGAATGAAAGGAAGGTAGGCCCATTGCGAGTTGAAAGCATCAGACTCGAGACGGCTATCGAGGAAGTCTCCAACGTGTCTGTGGTGAGGGTCGTGGGAGAAATAGACATCTACACGGCTCCCACCTTTAGATCCGCCGTCCACAAGGCGATAGACTCGGGTGCGAGGAATCTGGTGGTTGACCTGACCGACGTGAGCTACATGGACAGCAGCGGCTTCGGAACCCTATTGGGCGCGACAAAACGGGTGAGGCCGAAGGGCGGAACCATCAGTCTTGTCGGGTGCAGCGAGGCCATCGAGCGCACGCTGAGAATCACCAGGCTGGACACGATATTCGGGGTGTTCCCCACAACGGACGATGCGGTGAGCGCGCTCAAGGCCGGATAGGCGGGAGCGACCGGAGGTATCGGACGGCCGTAAAGGCGCTGCACACCAGGCGCCGATTACCATCAATATGTTCTCAGGAGGCCGATCACCTTTCCGATCAGTCTGACATCCGTGCCTCTAAGCGGTATTGGCTGGTAAGCCCGATTGGCCGGCACGAGTGCCGCTTCTTCCCCCTGTACCTGCAGATGTTTGACTGTTGCTTCATCGCCGAGCAGTGCCGCCACCAGGTCCCCGTTCTCGGCAGTCTGCTGGGGCCTGATCACGACCAGATCGCCGTCCACGATGTGTGCGTCAACCATGCTGTCGCCTCTCACGCGCAGCAGGAATGCTCCCTTCGCCGTGCCGACCATTGCTCTGGGCACGGGGAGCTCTCCGTCAATGTTCTCGACCGCAAGCACGGGTTCGCCGGCCGCGATGGTGCCGATAAGAGGCAGGTGGACGAATAGACTTCCGCCCGCGGTTTCCGGCATCTTCAGTACCTGGATGCTGCGGGATGTGCTCTCCCGGTGGATGAATCGCTTGCGTTCCAGCGCGTCGAGGTGGACGGTCACGCCGCGCAGGCTCTTGATGCCGAGCGCCGCCCCGATCTCCCGGATTGCCGGCGGGTAGCCGTGCTGTCCCACATATCGGATGACGAAATCGAGCACGGCACGCTGCCTCTCGGTCAGTTTCCTCCTCATGAAGTGGATCACCTCCCGACTGCCAGCCGGACATACTACCTCAGTATACACTAGACTGATGTCTACGTCAAGACCTTTTGGCCTGCGTTCGCCACGGAGGATCGGGACGGGTGGCAGGCAATCGGCTGTGCCCCGCGGTCGCGCATCCGCGCCCAGGGTTGGAAACCCTGGGCTAATGGAGGGCAAAGTCCTAACGGACTGGGATTATCCGAATCCGCTTCAGCGGATTTCGCTCCCATGCAGCCCAGGAATTCATTCCTGGGTCCAGACGATGGAGATTTGAGAGAATTCCGCCCCGCGGTCGCGCATCCGCGCCCAGGGTTGGAAACCCTGGGCTAATGGAGGGCAAAGTCCTAACGGACTGAAACGTTCCCAATCCGCTTCAGCGGATTTCGCTCCCATGCAGCCCAGGACTTCATTCCTGGGTCCAGAGGATGGAGACGTCAAAGAATGCCGCTCCTGCGCCGCGCGGTCATCCTCCCTTGACCTTGACCTGCCGTTAGTGTATTCTGAGTTGAACTGCCGGATACTTTGCGCAAAGTGAGGATACACATGCAGGGAGAGGTAGACGTGATCCGCGGGCTTCGAGCGGAGGACAAGAAGCTCAAGGAATACGGGCTGTCGGAAACCCCGTCCAGGGACGGGGGCTACACGCATCGGGAGCGATTCCTGCGCACGATGCACTTCCAGAGCGTTGACCGCGTGCCGAATCGCGAGTTCGGGTATTGGGGGGAAACCCTGGCGCGCTGGCATGACGAGGGCCTGCCCAGGGAGGTGGACTCGAACGAGAAGGCCGATGTATTCTTCGGCTTCGATCCCGCCGGCGGCGTGCCCATAGACCTCGGATTGAGGCCCGGCTTCGAACACGTCCTACTTGAGGAGAATGAGCGCTACCAGATTGTCCGCGACGGCGGCGGCGTGAAGTGTATGATATACAAGGACGGCAGTTCGAGCATACCCCATTACCTCGAGTTCCCGATCAGGAACCGCGAAGACTGGGCGGATTTCAAGCGCCGCCTCGATCCGCACGACCCGGCGCGCTATGCGCACGATTGGGAGGCCGTCCGTAAAAGCCTGGAGGGACACGACATTCCGGTCGGCATCGGCATCGGCTCCCTCTTCGGCTGGATACGCAACTGGATGGGATTCGAGGGAGTCTCGTTTGCCTGCTATGACGACCCGGGGCTGATCGAGGAGATCATGGAGCACCTCACCGTGTTCATCACGACCCTGCTGGCTCATTCGCTTCAGTACGCGGAAGTTGATTTCGCATCGGGCTGGGAGGACATGGCGTTCAACCACGGCCCGATAATATCCCCGGCGATGTTCAAGGAGTGGATGGTGCCGCGGTACAGGCGAATCACCGACCTCCTCAAGAAGCACGGCGTGGATGTGGTCGTCGT
>Ga0315289_10016135_pt1 | contig 10330 bp, 8 predicted proteins | sample YL17G11_40_MG_FD_203452 | JGI IMG/M metagenome (GOLD analysis project Ga0315289, IMG submission 203452) | Sediment microbial communities from Yellowstone Lake, YNP, Wyoming, USA - YL17G11_40 | ecosystem: Environmental > Aquatic > Freshwater > Lake > Sediment | place: USA: Wyoming | collected...
CGATACTATACCTCGATTAATACCTAAAATTTCAGCTATCTCTCTGATAGACAAAAAGCCGCAACCATCTGGTTAAGAAACTCCTCAGATCCCATAAGTTTTCCGCCATAAGTTACCGAATTATTGACCTGGCACACATTCCCTATTTATTTATCCCGGTTAGCTGCTCACTTAATTGCCATAATTCCTTTTGTAATTTGATATCAGAACATTTTTTCGATGCAGCCTTAATTTTTTTCCTAGCAAAATACTTGCCGGTTATTCCCTTTACTTCGTTGGAACTGGCCAAATATATACTGGTTTGCGCACCTTCTTCTACGGAAATCAAAAAGAGTTTTATCATACCGTTTATTATTGATTGATACCATTTCCTTTCTGTTCCCCAGAGGTCCCACATATTGGTATCCACATGGCCGGGATGTAATGAATTAACCGTGATATCTTTTTCTTTTAGTCGCTCTGCTAACTCCTGGGTGAAAAAGACCGTTGCCAGCCTTGATGCACCGTAAGCCTTAAACCCGCTGTATTTTCTCCTTTTAAAATGAAGGTCATCCAAATCAAGGTCCCCGGAAAAATGGGCATCAGAACTCACATTGATAATACGGGCTTCCGGTGTTTTTTCCAATATCGGCAGAAGTTCATAGGTCAATAGAAAATGTCCTAAATGATTGACTCCCATCGTCTTTTCAAAACCCTCTTCGGTTTCTTCTCTTTTCATACAAAATACTCCGGCATTATTGATGAGAACATTCAGTTTCTGATATCTTGCTTTAAATTCTTGGGTAAAATTTCTTACCGACTTCAGTGAGGCAAGATCCAATTTCATCACTTCTATATTCGGATTCTTGCTTTCTCTTTGAATCATTTCACATACAGGTTCTGCTTTTTCCAGATGACGGCAGGCCATAATTATGGTGGCGCCTTTTTTGGCCAAAGCCCTCACTGTTTCTTTGCCAATACCGCTATTTGCTCCGGTTATTAAAACTATCTTACCATTCATCATGGCCTCCAAATATCATTCAGATTCAACTGGTTTACATAATTCTGAAAAATAAAGTAATAGTGTTTATCTAAGATTCTATTGAAGTCCAATTAATCCCTTTTTCTTCCCTTAGTTTCTCAGCTTTTAGATATGACCACCAAAGAATATCGAATATTCTTATCCTACTTAAATTTTTAAGATTATTTTTGGATATTTCATTAAAGATACGATTTAGATTTTTCCGATTAGATTCTATTTGTAGATTTTTATAAAAATCAATAAATATTTCATCGGCTCGTTTCTCCGTCCATATATTATTAATTTTCTCACGATAGTTATTTTGAAGAGGATTATCCATCATGGGAATAATTCTTGGGTAAATCGTATGCAGAATTTTGGTAGTAGTAGACAAACGAATACCATTAATCTTTAACAACTTCTTAATAACAAATTCATTTAGTTCTTTAATCTGCTCATCTCTGTCTTTCTCTTCCAGGTCTAAAAATTGCTCAAGATTATATTTAAACATACTTAAGCTCTTTGTACTTTCAGTTATTTTTTTACATTCTGAAAGTACTTCATTCTTGATACGTGCACCAATTTTATTTACATCCTCAATTTTCCTATCTCTATGTTCTAGAAGTAGGTCGTATTTAGCATAAAAATCATTTTGGTAGCAGTAGCATTCGATTAACGCGTTAGGATCAGGAATTTCAAATGATATCTTTGAGAATAGATAAAATTTCATTTTAGAACCTCGTGCATATTTTTGTAAATATACTTATAATTCTTTATGAACGAAATCATGTAATTTCTTTCTATATTTTTTTAATACAATAATCATTTAAATAACACTCTTCACAAATAGTTTTATTAGGCCTGCACCAGCTTCTCTCAATTTCCCAGCAAGATAAATCAAAAATACCAGGATACATCGGATTTAATTCTCTGGCACAATAAATTAAATCATCATTGCTCGCATCTTTAGATATAAATCCTAATCTTTTGAAAACTCTCATTACATGAATATCTGGTGAAATATCAATATTAATATAATCTGTCATGGGTATCTTAAAATCTCTTGCCAAAATATTAGCTGCCATAGTAGCAATCTTAATCCCTACCCCATTAAACTCTAAAAATCTTCTCACTAAAGTTGCGCTTCTTGGATTATCCTTCCAAATATTGAAAGCATCATCCTGGTAATTATTGTGGATTTTTTGTATAGCTAAATAAAAATTCTCTCCCATTACCTTGTTAAATCTATGAAGACTTTTTCTTTTGAATATTTCTATCATGTTCTCTTGATTAACTCTCAACAGCCTTGAAAACTCAAAACCTTTTATTTCTTCTGATATCTCGTAGGGAATTAACCAGGCTCTATCTGCTTTAATCTGTCTATCCATTACACAAGTGAGGACAAAGGCATGAGGAAAATCTTTTAGATTGTTTAGAAGTTTATCTGATTCTTTATTTTTAGTAAATTCTATGTATTTGTACGGTTGTTTGAATAATTCATTTCCCTTTTCTATTAAAATATTGACTATCTTCTCTTTTGAATTAATCATATTTATATTTTATATTTTTCCTTATTTTAATTTAAAAAATTAATAAGATATAAGGATTAGACTAATTAGCTTTATACTAAAAGTTAGAAAAAGTTACCGAATTATTGAGCTATTTCAACCCTATTTATTTAATTTAAAATTAAAAAATATTAGTTGTCTAAGAAAATAGGATGTGTCTATTTATTACTTATTATTTCTGTATATTCTTTTAAAATATCTAAAATAATTTTTTCATAACCTCCAATATTTGATCTACTTCTTATAAATTCTGGTAATAATAAAAGCTCTTCAATATTTTTTGGTGGACTATTGATTAAGGACCTAATAGTTTTATTATAAAGAACTGCAAAGTAAGGAATTCTTTTGTCATCCGCAATAACCCATCTAAGCTTAGTAAACATACCAACAAAATATTCTTGAGCTTCTTGTTTGTTTTTAGGAAATTTTTTACTTTTGGGACGTATAATATCTAATACATTTCTAAATTTCTCTGGTGTTAAATCAATTGGTTGTTCTGTCTCTCCCTGTTGCCTATCTTTACTTAAATATTGTTTTAATTTAGGATAATTTTTGGATAACACAGAAAACATTTTTTTTGTTTTAATCTCGCTGTCTGTTCTTATCATCATCTCTTTTGAACTATTATTAAATGAAAGAACATTTAAACTACCCGCATACAATATATGATTATCAATAATTACTATTTTTTCATGAGTACCATAATGTTGAAATATTTCTATCCCCCTATTTCTTAGATCACAATGTATTTCTTCTAATTCTTCTTCTCTACTCATTTGTTCTCTCGGGGGTTTAGTAAATATCTTAATATTAACACCTTTTGAAAGAATATAATTAAAATGCGGAAGTAATCTTTCAATACGGCTAGTACTCATATAACCAGATATAAATATTACTTCTTTTTTTGCGTTCTCTAAGTCTCTTATTAAATAAGAGTAAAAACTTCTTTGGTTTAATATAGCCTCTTTATTAAGAAGTTCTTTTGTATCAAATAATGTAACTTCAGAATCCTCATCTTTTGGTACATAATACGGTACAAGATTAGACCCATCTACAACGGAGTTACTTTTTACCAAATCATATATTATTTTTCTAAGCACTGAATCGTTTGGTAATTTACTAAGCATATGTTCATTGTGAGATATTATGGTTAATTTTTCTTTTGGTCTAGAAAATGCTACTGTAAGTAATCTTAGGGCTGCATTTTCGCTTTTATCTTTTTCTAAATATCGTTCATGTTTGTCATTAACTAAAACTCCGATTTTTCTTCCTATCGGTGCTTCGACAAGATCAAATATTATATATTTTTTTTCTATACCTTGAAAACTGTGCACCACGCCTATATCAATATTATTAAATCCATACTCTCTCAAAACCTCTCTAATGAAACTAATTTGGCTTCTATAGGGAGTTATTATGCCTATTTCTTCCTGTTTAATATATTTACTCTCAATTAAATCATGTAATAATTTTTCTATTATTAAAATATGATACAGATTGTAACGAGAATTTGATTTTGGGCCTGTTCTTTCAAGAGACATACAGGAATTGGCATTGGATGTATCTATAATAATTACTCTATGTTCGCTTTTGGGGATTAACTTTAAATTATATTTATTATATTCTTGGTCAATTTCAGGTCTTTTATCATTTAAATACTTACTATAAAAATAATTATTTATAATTTCAAAAATTTCTTTATGCATTCTATATTGATTATTTAAAACCTTAATACGTTGATCTTCTTTAGTTGCTTCTGTTGCTTTTGCTTGTTGGAATATATCCTTGCTTAACCATTTTTTCGCAATAATTGTATCAGCAATTTTTATTGGTGATAATTGTTTTGGGTCTCCAAATATTAATACTTTCTTTTTTGCTAATGAGCATATATAAAACAACATTGGTAAGGGAGCAATACTTGCTTCATCGACCACAACTACATCAAATTTTCTATTCATCAATACTGGATCTATAAAAGTTTTTGATAAAGTACTTACTAATATCCGAGCATTTTCTAATAATCCTTTATTTAATTCAGAAATTTTATCGTCAATATTAGTAATTTTTATATTTATTTCCTTCAAGGAATCTTCAATTTTTGTTAATACATTTTCTATTTTTTCTAATTCTAAATCTTTAGGTAAACTATTTAACTTTTCAGACATTAAAAAATTCAAAGATTCGTTTAACTTATCGAGTTCATTCAATAATAAATCTAACTTTTCTTCTTCTTCTAACCGTTTTTTCTTTATCTTATCTTTTTCAACTTGCGAATCATGAATTACTACTCTAAGATGTTTAGGCATTGTTTTTTTAAAAAAATTAATTACCACATTTCTTTTCTTTGCAATAGATAAAAGTTTTTCATTTTTAGAAATAATACTATCATAGTAATTTTCATTTAAAAGATGTTCATTTATATTTTCTTTGATAGAATTAATATTCCCTTTACTATTATTAATTCTTTCTTTTATCTGCTCTTTTTTAAAAAAAGCTTGTTTATATTGATTATAATCTTGGTATATAATAAGTAATTCACTTTTCTTGTTAGACAATTCTTCTTTTTCTTTTATTAATTCTTCACTTAATCTTTGATATAATGTCTCAAGAGTAAATTCTTTTACCTTTGATAAAATCGGTGTCCCAATTCTAATTATTTTTCCGTTATCAAGCAGATTTTTTATGGTTTTTTCATGGTAATAATTTATAAATTGCTCAATTATATTATCGCAAGCAATATTCGTATGACAAGTAACTAGTACTTTATATCCATTACAAGCAATGTCATTTACCACATTAACCAGAGTTAATGTTTTGCCAGTTCCAGGAGGTCCATGAACGAAAGCAACCTCATTTCCAAGGCAACTTCTCATAGCATCTTCCTGATAAGAATCAAGTTCTTTTCCATTTTCATTTTTCAAGATAAAATTAGGAAGATTTTGTTTGCACTTTACAGGTAAAAAATTAAAAGTTTTTAATGCTAAAATGTTATCTTGAGGATTAAAATTTAAGGATAATAATGCTTTCTTTAATTTTTTTAATATATAAGTAGCATCTATTCTTAATTCAGCAGCGGATATTTCTTCACCATCAAAACCAACTATGCGAATTTCAAGTTTAGATTCTAAAAATCTTATAATTGTTGCTCGATAATTTTTGCCAAAGATGGTTATTTGCGCAGGAGTTTCGTCTATAACTGGTATGTTTCTTTCTATATTAAATTGAAATACTCTTTCTCCTGTTATCTCAGTAATAAATTTGCCATTTTTTAAATATAAAACTCTATCCCCACCACGAGTTTTAACTGCCTTTATCTCATCTTCTAAAGCTATTTCAAATTCAGCTATTAAATTATTAATACTTTTTTCTATTCCCTTTTCAATCCCAATTAATCCTAAATTATTTTCTTCAGTTTTATAAAGGCTAACAGCATCTTTATCAAAAAAGAAAACTTTTAAACAATTATCATAAGGACATTTATATCTGCCTGATTTTAAAGTATCTGTTATTTTTAATGGTTGCTCACAGTAAGGACATTTTGTTATCATTGTTTTCACTTCTTAATAAATAAATTAATCACAGTGGAAACGGGGTTTAGTTTCAACATTTGACATGTGTAATTTTTTAAAAATGATAAAAATGTGATAAAAATACGATAAAGGTGGTTCTATTACACTGTTACTATCTTTGAATTTGTAAATCTTATTCAAACCAAGGTAAGTTTTTATTTGGGCCGAAGATAAAACCACCATCAATCCAAAATTTTCCAGATTCTTTAGAACCGAAGATAAAACCCTTCTCAATCCAAAATTTTCCAGAATTTTTTGGTCCAAATATAAATTTATCTTGAATCCAATATTTACCAGACTCTTCCGGGCCAAAAATAAAATTATCTTGAATCCAATAACCTGTATACATAATAACCCTCGAGTTATTTTAAAATATAAATTTAATCTCCAGTTAACTTTTTATAAGCCATTTCAAATAATGGTAAAAAGTCTTTTGTTTTGGTTTCTCCAGTCTTAATATAATAAACTGCATCCTTCCAGTGACCTTCATATTTCGTCATTTTAATCGGTATACTATTTGCTTGTTTTTCATCTAATTTAAAGAAGAAGGCAAAAGTTTTTGAACCAATCCATTTTATTCCGAAAGCAATGAAAAAACCCGCTTTGAAACCACAATAATGTTTATTATATTTTGTTTCCAACGACCATTCTTTTTCTTTGATAATAGATTCGGTTTCCTTTGTATATTTCATAAATTCCCTCGCACTATCTTTGTTATATTCCTTTTTATAAAATCTTTCATCATATACTGGTGGTAATCCACTTACAGTTTTTGGTTTAATTCTTTTATCTTCTTCTAATTTATTCACTAATAACATTTGATTATCTCCATCTACCCATCTTTTTATTTCAATCAAATCAACAGGATAATTTATTTTTTCTACAATATCTAAAGTTGATTTTAAGATACTCGGAGCAATGATGATAATTCGCACTTGGAAATCATCCCAACTAATTGATAATTCATCAGGTTTCTTCTCGTACTCCAGCCAGAGAGATTTTATTGAATCAGGATTTGTTTCTGCCCAAAAAGCATACTGAAGAACTTGAGGAATGATGGAAGCATCAACAGTTACATTTTTCATCTCAATAATGCAAATATTTCCGTCATTATCTATTCCCACTATATCCGGAATCCCAGATTTATTCCCTCCTCTTATTTGCCTTTTAATTAAAAATATATCTTCTAATATTTCAGGTGTATTAAAAATAATTTTTTCAAACTCTTCTTCAGTTTTAAATGGTGTTGATAAAAGAATCTTAGTTTCCTGTTTGGTTTTCCAAAATAAATTTGCCATATTATTTTACCTCTTTTTAAAATATTGCATAAGGATACTTCTGGGATCAAGCTACACAACTTCACAAATGAAAAATTAGAAAAGTTACCAAATTATTGACTTGGCAGACCTTCCCTATCTAATTTAAATACTTTAATATGGTCTTCCCCAATTCTCTAAATCCTTCAAAAAGTCATTTAAATTTTGCCGAGAATATACTTTTGCAATTTTAGGGGAATTTAAACCAGTTGATTTTATAAAATTTAACCAACGTTTGTCAATCAACAAAAAGTCACAATAAGCAGCCGGGACAATAGTATGCAAAACGTCATACCATTCTTTGTTTTGCATTTCCATATTTTCATTTATTGCTATGTAATCGATACATGAATCCCATAAAAATTCTGTACATGGAAATTTATATGTATTAGTATTTTCTTTTCTTTTTCTAAATCGTTTTTTTGCATTAGAAAGAGAGTTAATATTATTTCTTGCTTTTACAATAATAGGAAATAAACTTTGTTCCCAATTTTCCTCTAATACTTTTCCGTTTTCTAAATCTTGCCGATAAGCTGAAAATATTTCGGATACTTTAAAAGGATTTTCAGATTTATGAATTTTTATAAATGCCTCCAATAATTCAATATCTATTGCAGGGTTTACTTCCAAAAATAGGCTATTGTCCTTTTTATATTTTTTTTCTTTCCTAATAACTCTCGTGAAATTAAAATCTAAAAAAGCTGCGCCCACTGAATCAATAAATTTGTATAAATTTTGAATTTGCTCTTGATTATCTATAGCCATATTTTCAATAACTGATATCATAGACAACATTAAAGTACTACCTAGATTATTTAAAATCTTGATGAATCTATCGGCTAAATCATTATCCCCAATAAAATCAAATAATGCCCAGGTATCTAAGTAAACTGCAGGTGGATATGCAATCTGATCAATCCTTACTACTATTTTCCCATTGATATTTTCTTTGGAATATTTAAGCATTATTTAATCCAGATAACTCCTTTTTGCAAATTACTGAACTATAAATCGTAATCTATTGGTCTTAATAATTCAAAGGTATACATTTGTTAAAGAGCTGCAAAGTGCACAAGTACGCCAAAAGCATTAATATTTTTATTATAACCTCAATAAATGTCCATTTCTTTTTAGCCACGCCTGGTGTTTTTTATAATCCGTCATTAACATTTTTACCTTATTCCAAAATGTTTTTGAATGATTTTTTTCATCAAGGTGAACGAGTTCATGAACAATAACATAATCTACGACAGGTAAAGGAGCCATAATCAGCCGCCAAGAGAAATTTAGATTATTACGACAAGAGCAAGAACCCCATCTCTTTTGGGCATTTGTAATGTTGATTTTGTTGTATTTGAATCCTCTTTTTTGTGCATACCACTTAACTCTCTCGGAAATTTTCTCATAAGCCCTTTCCCTATACCAATCAATAAAAATTTCTTTAGCATTTACTAAATATTCTTTGGAAAGATAAAATCCGTTTTCAAAATTCAGGGTTATTTTTTGATTTTCAACCAACCTTAACCGGTAATAATTCCCAAGATAAAGAAAGCCTTCTCCATTGACAAATTCCTTTTTAGAAAATTTTATATCTCTTAATTGCATCTCTTTTTTCTTCTTCTCAATCCAGTCACTATGTCTTAAAATAACTCTATTAATAATTTCTTCACTGGCATTAAAAGGGGCTTTTACTATTAGAGTATAATCATCATTTATCTGGAGGGCAATTGTTTTTCTCTTTGAACGTATTACTTTTTTAATTTCCATAATTCCTCCCTCCATAAATGTGATAAGCAAGCTCAATTAATTTTTGAGTTATTTCATTTCTCTTTTTAAATATATATTTATTTTCTTTTGATTTTAAAAGAAGCACATTAGATATAATATGGGATTTCAGTATTTTTTTCTTCGTATAGTTATCCCAGAAGTCAATTGACCTAACTTCTCTTTCTATAATCCCGGCAACATCCTTGGTTAAATTGATGAGAAAATCAATGTCTTCTTTTTTAAGTTCTTCAACAGATATTTTTCCAAATATCTCCTGTTTGAGTAATCCAAAAAAGGGCATTTCCTTCTTTGCATCAATACCAAATACCTTCTCTGCTTCCCTACCATTTTTCATCCCCTCTCTTAATTTCTCCAGTTCAGTAGCAAGAATGTCCCAATTTTCCTTATATTCTTCAAGAAGCCTCTTTAATCTATCAGAAAATCTTTCATAAAACTCCGGGTCTTCTTCGTAATGTTTATTAATGTACTCTACAATTGCGCATTCAAATTCCTCACTCTTTGATTTTGATGATTTTATCTTTTTCACACTTTCAATAAATTCATCAGAGAAGAGGGATAATGGAGGTATTTTGGGGTCAACTCCTTGCGAAACAAGATACTCCTCAACAATCTCTCTTATTTTATTACTCGCATCTTTTATACTAAGCTTATTATCCCGGTATCTATTTCTGGCAGATTCTTTTATAAAATTAAGCATTTTAAGGTCTGCCGCATATTTTAATGCTTCCGGGTCAGGAAGAACTTGATCCATCGCCTTATTAAAATTTCTTACCAGCATGAGGAATTCACTTCTTATTTCTTCATTAATAAGAAGATCAATACATTCATCAATATTCTCTCGCCAGTTATCAATTCCATATTTTTTAAAAAAATAATTGATGCGAGTGTGAGTATATTTTAAATCATCAATACTTTTAGATTTATTTATAACAACCTGCGTAATTTCTTCAATGTCCTCATCCGCATATATGGCCAGAGCCTCTTTCAGATGTTTAAATACGCCAACATAATCCACCACAAAACCACAACTTTTATTTTTATAAACCCTATTCACTCGAGCAATAGCCTGTAGTAAATTATGCTCTTTTA
>Ga0315289_10016136_pt1 | contig 10330 bp, 4 predicted proteins | sample YL17G11_40_MG_FD_203452 | JGI IMG/M metagenome (GOLD analysis project Ga0315289, IMG submission 203452) | Sediment microbial communities from Yellowstone Lake, YNP, Wyoming, USA - YL17G11_40 | ecosystem: Environmental > Aquatic > Freshwater > Lake > Sediment | place: USA: Wyoming | collected...
ATACCTGCTGCCACATCCTAAGGTTAGGCGTTCACCTCCAAGGAACCTTCTTGTAATCTGTAAAAGCAAGAAAAAACCTTGAAAAATCTTCATCCCACGCTCAACTAACTAACAAACGATGCTCCTGCTATTGGCAGTACTCTTCACTGTTGCCCTGGCGTTTGCGCTCGGGCAACCAGCCCCTGCTGCCAGTCCGCCGGAGCCGACGTACGGCACGGCCGATGTAGACGGGGTCATCAGCGAATGGAACCTTACGAACGACTTCTTCGCCAATATGTACCGGGCGGGCGACCCCACAAAACCCTTGGAGTCCAAAGCGTATCTGCGGTACGACTGCAATACGCATACCATATATGTATTGGTGCTAACGGAGCCAGGCATTCCGGCTCTGGCGGCGGGATACGAAGCGGCGGCGTGGTCGGCGATCGGCACTATCAGCAACAAAGTCTACACCGGAAATTCGGGCGATGACGGTACACCGCCGGATTTCGCCTGGGTTGGGCTGAGCGGAGATGGACTAACCGCCGCCGGGTATGAGGCATCTTTCACTCTCGACCCCGGCAGCTACACAATCATCGTCCACGTCGAGGTCTACGACGCAGCGAATGCACAGACTTCCGCCACTTCCGGATTCCCGCGCAGCGGGGTTCCGCTGGAGATCGTCTGCGTCCCGCACGAGGATCATCCGGCAATCGACCTTGAGAAGTACGTCTCGGTCGATGGCGGCACAACGTGGGAGACCGCCGACTCCGATCCGGGGCCGACGGTGGTGACAGGCGATCCGGTCTTGATCAAGTTCGTCGTTACCAACACCGGCAACGTCACGCTCACCAATATCAAGCTGACGGACACCGTATATGACTTGAGCGGATGCACGGTGACCGACCCGCTGCCTGCCGGTGCATCCTTCGAATGCGTGATCGGCCCGTTCGACGCGTTACACGGTCAGCAGTTGGACACTGGAACCGCCAGCGGAGACTTCGGGGACTAAACCGTTACCCACAAGGATGACGCGAATTACCTTGGTGTTACTCCAAGCCTGGATGTGACGAAATACGTTTCGGTGGACGACGGCGTGACGTGGGAAGACGCTAACAGCCCGACCGGTCCTTACGTGCTCGTTGGGGATGATGTCCTCTTTAAGTTCATCGTCACCAATTCCGGAGACGTGACGCTCACCAACATCACTCTGACGGACAACGTCTATGACTTGAGCGGATGCACGTTGACCGACCCGCTGCCTGCCGGCGAATCCTTCGAGTGTGTGATCGGGCCGTTCCCCGCGCAATCAGGCCAGCAGACCGACACTGCGACCGCGACCGGTGATTACTCCGGGACAACCTACTCGGATACCAATGACGCCAACTACTTCGGAGCAGATCCGCGCATCAGCATAGTCAAGTCCACGAACGGCGACGATGCCAACAGCGCCCCCGGTCCGTACATCCTGGTGGGCGACGCGGTGACTTGGACATACACCGTGACAAATACAGGCAACGTGCCGCTGGGCAGCATCAACGTCACTGATGACCAGCCAGGTGTAACTCCGGCTTATGTAAGTGGGGATACTAACACCGATGGTTTGCTTGATCTGACGGAGACCTGGATATACACCGCCAGCGGAACAGCTGTAGTCGGGCAGTATGAGAACACCGGCACGGCCACGGGTACACCCCCCGGAGGTCTGGAGCCTGTTACTGCGAGCGACCTGGGCCATTACTTAGGGCAGCCAGCACCGACTACGACTGTGACTTTGCTTAACCCGCTTGGTCCTATAATAGTCGGCCAGACGGTACAAGACAAGGTAACCATCAGTACCACCGCTACCGGCGCTTTGCCTGCTGCTGGCGGCACCTGGACGGTGGAGGCCTCTCAGGATGTGACCTTTGCTAGCGGAGTTTTGTTGGTGCAGACCGGCGGTGTCAGTGGCTTGCTGCCATTTAGTGTCACCACCAATGCCTGGGCGTTGCCATCTGCGGGTACCTGGTACTTCCGGGCCACCTACAGCGGAGACAGCAATTACATCGGATCAATGAGCAACCCTTTGGATGAAACCCTGATCGTGAAATATTGGGCTTTCACCCCGGGCTTTTGGAAGAACAACACGAAAGATTCAAAGAACAGTCATGACGCTTGGAAGTACACTCAGTATAGCACTGGGCAGACCTTGGGCGAAATCTTTGGTGCTGCGGCTCCCTGTCTTTACAATACAAAACCTGAGAAGATAAAGGGGAATAAGACCTTTGCCGAGTATACACTCCTCCAGGCGCTGAGCTTCCAAGGCGGCACGACCATATCAGGCAAGATGGAGATTCTACTGAGGGAGTTGGTAGCATCTCTTCTGAATGCATCCTTCCACGAGACCATGCTCACCCCGACGGGCGTGTATCCGTATTCAAGCGCCTACGTGATAGGCACGCTGTCTCCGGTGCTTTGCAGCGGTGACGCAAACCAGATCATTGCGCTATACACGCAGCTTAACGCCATCAACAACGGGATCCATTATATCGATTGGAGTTGGACGGTGGGCGATACGCATCCGCTCCCCTAAGTGCAAAGCCAGTGGTATAATGTGAATGACAACAGGGGGCAATGAGAAAGTACACAAGCCGTTGCCTCCTGTAAACTCTTTCGGTTTTTCAGGAACCTGTTCCCGAACCCGAACGGCTTATGGACTTCAGAGAAAACCGCAGTCGATTTTTGCGGAGGGCACAGTTCCTCCACCAGCCTTCGCTAAAGCTACGGCTGGCAAGCCAAACAATCGAAAACAAAGATTGTCTCTAGCAAAAGCGCCGGGAACTCCAAGCCCGGCGTTTCTGTTGTTCTACGTGTGGAATTCGTGCTAAGAGTAAACAGGATTAACGACCATGTGATACAATCCTGGTGATGCGGGAACAGACTCAGCAATTGGAGGCTCGACTAATGAGAGGCACGAGAATGTTGAACGAAAGATCAATATCACATGGCGGTATTAAGCCGGTTCTTCACGACAGGCTCGGCGTTCTCGTTGACGGGCAGACCGCCATCAGATACCTGAGGTTTGGACGGCAAGTGAGTATTGACCGTCTGGAACTGGGAACCGTAGTGGTCGGACGCTTTATACCCGGTGTTCCAACCCATCCCGCCCATCTTATCATTTCTACCTTCGATTCACGAAAGAACTCCTGGAAGATCGTCAAAGAAGTCGCCGTTCCGCCCGACCCTAGAATACAAGGAGAAGGCTTGAGCCAGGATATGCCCATCGAGCAGATGGAGGATTTCTTCCGCCAGGTGCTTTCCAAGCCTCCGCTTGCTGTTGATTTGAACGGCCTGGAGACTTCTGTTCTCCGAGTTGAATGCGACCGCGAGCACCCCGTCTACCCAAGCCACGGTGAGTGTAACGGTGGACCGTATAACGTGCCTTTCGGAATTCTCGCGCCGCTCGCAGCTTACGGAAAGCCCCTGGAAAACAGCCCGGGCAGCGCGTCGTACTCCCCCATACTAACCAGAAAAGCAATAAAACCATCAGCGCCGCAGGGAATGCGTGTAACTGACAGGCCGGATATGCTTCTTTTCGAAAGCGATCGGCTTTCCATAGGTTTCTCGTTGATAAGGCCCATTATCATGCATCTCGGCTGGAGCGCATACGATCCTTCCGGCGCGACACGAAACCGCGTTCTCGCGTCTCAATTGTTCGGCCGATTCGACCTGTGCGGCTTGAGCGGTCCGATGATAAGAACACTGACCGAAGACTATCCCTGTCACCTATGGAGCGGCAGCGTAAACGTTGAGGCTAACCGTGTTACTTACACGGGGCTCAAAGCTTTACCCGGTGTTACATTGGACGCAGCATTTACAGTCGAACCCGATCGAATTATCGTGGAACTAACACAATCATCAGAGAAAGACGTGCCTGTTATAGAAGCGGAGGCCTGGCGATTCGTTTGGAATGGTATGGCCGGAACTACAGGCGCGGCCGCTGTTCCAACCAGGCAGCCCGGCAGAAACGGAGATGTCGAACTCCCGTTTATGTGGGCAACCGATGACGTAGGGTGCCTGCTGTGCCGACTCATTGAGGGCGACCCGGGCGCATCCAGAGTGCAGATAGAGAGTTGGCACGACAATGCCTGTGTGACCGGCGGATTCGTGCTCGGGCCGCGTCCCGAGCCGAATGAATGCCAGGTAATCCCCGCCGGTCGCATATCAGCCGTGTTTGAATTAAGCGTCAGCAAGCTGGAGCCGGATACAGTCTCCGATGTCGAAGACATTCCCAAAGGTATAGCAACCCGATGGCCGGCTCTGTTCTCGTGTTTCAGGCCGGAGTATCGAGGTTTCTCGAATCATCCCGCATCAACCAACTGCCACGTGTGTCAAGGACCGCCGACTGATATGTTGATTCATACCAAAAAACCGGACGGAGGCCCCGATCCTATGAAATTGGCGCGGTTTACCATAGGCAAGGCTCTATTGGATGGCGGAGGTTATACATACTTCCGCAATCTGTACATGGATGCAGATCCGATACTGGTTTGCGCAGCCGGGCGCATTCATAGCGCCGAACCGGATATGCATTGGTTGAAGAGCGTGGAGCCCGGCCTGCTGGAGGCTGCCGAGCGCATGTTGAGCACCATTGGCGAGCAGGGTCTGGCTGTCTGCCAAGACCTCTCCGGTAATTCCGGCTCCTATCGCTGGAGCTCGAACACGATGGACGTGATCGGATTCGGTCACATTGACGCATATGTAAACGCCTGGACCTATCGCGCGATGAGAAATGCTTCCGCCTTGATGTCCGATTTGGGACACCGCGACATAGCGCGCCGCTGCAGGGACGCCGCACAGGGAATCCGCGATGTCTATGCAGAAGTATTGGTGAACCCCGAAACAGGTTGGGTTGCCGGATGGCGCAGTCGAGATGAACAGCTTCACGACTACGCTTTTATATGGGTAAACGGGCCGGCCATTGCTTTCGGACTGTTAGATGATGAGAAAGCCGGGAATGCACTTCGGGGTCTGGAACGACTTCGCGCTGAAATCGGCCCTCCCACTGCGAAAATGGGGCTCCCGATAAACCTGCTTCCAATTCGAGAGGAAGATCATATGCTTCCCAGGATCTTTGGCGACCGGATGCCCACTTTCGAACGTTATACGGACGGCGCTCTCAGCGGGGTCGCTGGAACATACTACCTTCGCGCTCTATCCATCTACGGCTTCAGTGAACAGGCTTCAAGACTGGCTGATGAACTGGATGAAGGATACGCAGCAGGGATGTTTACAGGCCCAATGCTTACAGGTCGTGAGTTCCGCAGGTGGGACGGAGTTCCCGTAGGTTACGAGGGCACGCTGATTATGTGTGTGCCTCAGTTATATTCGGTAGCGGTCGAGAAAGGTATTATCAAGCCGCTGGAACCTGAGTGGTGGCCTGTTTCGAGATTGTAGCTGAAGCTGGGGCCGAACAGATCGGTTTCCGGGTTGATTTCGCTCTGGATCCCGTGGGACATCTGGAAGGTTGCTCAACCGTTTGTGCCTCGTCACGGTCGGAGTAGCGGGTGTTACCGGGCTTGGAGCACTGAACCGCCAGCCTGGTAATAATACTTATTTTTCAGCGTCCGCACGCTCAGCCCCCAAGAAATATATATATTGACTCTTGACAAATCCGCGAGGTATGGGTAAGTTGAATGATAACCCTGCAGATAGGCAAATGCTCAGCCCTTGAGCAGACGAGGAAAGACCGACGAATCAAGTCAGGACAATAATGTTGATCCTTTCTGCTATATTTGCGATGGTGGTTGTGAACTAAAGAATCAGCAAACAACAGGGTTCCCGAATCAGATATGAGGCTCACTCCCGGCCAATGTGAGGAGATCGAGAATGATGGACTGTGCAATACCGACCGCGACTGCTTTGCCACGGAGAAGAGCTTCCGCAAGATCATGGGGTACAAGGACGTGTGGATGCTGGAAGTAGCGCTAAATAGCAAATCTTTGCAGCACCGAGAAGGCGGCATGGAATACAAGCAAGTCACCTGCCACTTTCCACTACGGCTGGGACAATTCCTGAAGCAGAGGAGGACTGGATGAGAAGGCGAGTCGAATCCGTATTGTGCGTCTTTGCGGCGCTCACTGTAGTGGCGGCCGCCGCTGTGGCGTCAACATCGCCGATGCCCTCCGAAAAAGAACCGAGGGCCCAATACGCCCCGGATCGGATCATCGTGGGGTTTGCGACCGACGTGAACGTTTACACCGGGTTGTCCGGCAAACCGGTCGTGGCGATCGGGTCTGTAGACGACCTCAACGCCAGGTTCGGTGTCAAGCGCATCGACCCGGTACACCTGGCGATCGCCACGCGCAAGATGGCGGCCGCGGGTCTCGAACGGCAGCTCGGCAACGCATACGTGCTGACGTTTTCCTCAGGCGCTGACCCTGTGGATGTCGCGGCGTGCTACGCAAACCTGCCTGAAGTCCGCTACGCGGAACCCGATTACATACGCCACACGCTGCGCACCGACCCCAATGACCCATATTGGCCCACGTCTAACTCCTGGGGCCAGGGCTACCGGGATCAGTGGGATATGGAGATCACGGCCTGTCCCGCCGCGTGGGACGTTCAGACGGGAAGCGCGTCTGCGGTCATTGCGGTCAGCGATACGGGAGTTGACTACAGCCACCCTGACATCGCGGCGAACATGTGGCACAACCCCGGTGAGGTCCCCGGCAACGGCATTGACGACGACGGAAACGGCAGGGTCGATGACTACTATGGCTACGATTTCTATAACTCTGATGCGGATCCCATGGACGACAACGGTCACGGGACCCACTGTGCCGGGACAATAGGATCTGTCGGCAACAACTCTTTGGGGATATCCGGCATCAACTGGCACTGCAGTGTTATGGCGGTCAAAGGCCTGAGCTCTGGCGGCTCCGGCTTCGACTCCAACCTCGCGCCCGGCATTACCTACGCGGCCGACGAGGGAGCCGACGTCATCAGCATGAGCTGGGGCGGAGGAGGAAGGTCTCAGACCATCCACGATGCCCTCGTCTACGCGCACGACGTTCGCAACGTAGTGCTTGTGGTCGCGGGAGGCAACTCAAACACCAACATAACCGGCTCCAAGCCAGCCTGGGACAACTACTGCATAACGGTGGCCGCGAGCGACCCGGCGGACGCAAAATGCGATTTCTCGAATTGGGGCATAAAGACGGCGGTTGCGGCGCCCGGCGGAGGACCCAGCGGCAGTACGCCGCCGTGCGCTCAGTATAACTGCCTCTCGCTGCGCGCCGGCTCGACCGACCTTCTCTCAGGCAGCTGCGGCGCTGGGGTAGGTGTCGTCGGTACCAACTACTACCGCCTTGCCGGTACGTCGATGGCCTGCCCGCACGTCGCGGGGCTTGCCGGTCTGATCCTGGCACAGAACCCCGGCTGGACCAACGAGCAGGTACGCCAGGCGATCCAGATGCGCGCGGACGACATCCTAACCACCGGGTTCGACCGCTACTCTGGCTTTGGGCGCATCAACGCATACGGGTCTGTTACCTCGCCCGAGCCTGTGATGGCATTCATAAGCAGCCCGGACAATGCAGGTAAGGTGTGGGATCCCTTAACCGTTTTGGGCACGGCGGCCGGACCGAACTTTTCCAGCTATACTCTGGATTGCGGACTGGGTTATGAGCCGACGTCGTGGACGACGATTGCCACCAGTTCAACGCCGGTTACCGGCGGAACACTCGCGACATGGGACCCCACGACTCTGGCCCCGGGCATGTATACACTGCGTCTGAGGACCGCGGGCACGGGAGGCGTGCAGAACGCGGAGTACCGCATCGAGATCACAGTTGCCTCGCCCCAGGGGTCCGGCCACTTTACAGAGCTGTTCGACACCACGTCATTCGACCTGGACAACTCGTCTCTCACGTTTACGCCCGACGGCTCGCCGGAGTTCTACTCGCTGTGCAGGACTCCGATCGCGAGCCTGCCGACCGATCCCGCCGGGGGCACGGCGCTATCACTGGGTGACGATAGCTTCGCCTCGGTCACCCTTACAGGAGGAGCACAGGTCTCGATCTACGGCAACATTCGAAGCACCTTCTATGTCGGCAGCAACGGCTACATTACCCTTGATTCGGGCGACTCGAGCCTGGGCGAGAGCTTCTCGCAGCACTTTGCCCTCAAGCGGGTTTCGGCTCTCTTCGATGACCTTTATCCGTCTTCCGGGTCGGTAACCTGGAAGCAGTTGGCCGACCGAGCGGTCGTAACGTTCCTGGACGTGCCCGAGTACGGAAGCAGCAACCAGAACACTTTCCAGATCGAGATGTTCTTCGACGGCAAGATCGTCATTTCCTACCTCGCCATTGCTGCGATTGATGGGCTGGCGGGCATATCCGCCGGAGGGGGAATACCGCCCGGCTTCGCGCCGAGTGATCTCTCGAGCTACGGACCCTGCATTATTCCGGGACGGACGCTTCATATCGTCAGTCCCAACGGCGGGGAATGGTACGAACCGGGCACGATTGTGCAGATTCACTGGACCGCCGTTGGCACCGATTGGCTGCCGGGTGACACGGCAGCGCTGGAATACTCGAGCAATGGTGGCGCCGGTTGGAGCGCGATACCGGGTGCCGCTAGCCTTGCCTACAACGCCGGATCGTTCGACTGGGACACCACGGGCTTGCCGGAGTCCAGCCAATACAGGGTGCGAGTGGTCTTCAATGGAGACACTTCGATCAACGATGCATCGGATGCGAACTCCACGATTGCCCCCGACATTGTTCCTCCCATTATAGTCCATACTCCGCTTGCGGACACAGGTAACACGACCGGCCCATACAGCGTGTGCGCGACGGTCACGGACAACTTGGGCGTGGGCGCTGTGACCTTGTATTGGAACAAGAACGGCGGGGCGTTTGTGTCCGTTCCGATGACCGCCTCGGGGACACCAAACCAGTACTGCGCGGACATCCCCGGCCCAAGCGCGGTCGGTGACAGTTACTGCTACTACATTGAGGCAACGGATGTTGCGGGAACGCCGAACACGGCTCGTGAGCCTGCGACCGGCGAGAACTGTTTCAACATAATGGACTGCAGGCCGCCGGCGCCGACCAACCCGAGTCCGGCGGACGGAGCGCCCGATGTATCGGTATCTACGGCCTTGTCTTGGAACAACGACGACGGTCCGCCGCCGCCGCCGCTAAGCGGCGGCTCCAATACCAGCAAGCAGGCAGCGAATGCAGTTCCTACCAGGGTGCGCAGCGCGGTGGAATCGATCCTCCAGCACAGCGGGATTTACAATGGTCCATTGGTTTTGCGTTCTGACGGTTTGTCGCGGCTAGACACTGGTGGCGAAAAGGCAAACCCGACCGTGTACTCCAAAGCCGAGGAAATCGCATGTGTCCGAAGTGCTGTGGAAGTTGGCATAAAGACGACCTCAACGCTCGACGTCGTCATCTGTGGAACCGGCGAAGGATCCTGGAATGCCGATGTCCAGGCGAAACTGCTAAGCACGGGCAAGTTTAACACCGTGAGCATTATCAGCGTGAATGCCGTCACTCCCACACTGGTCGAATTGCAGGCATTTGACGCCGCGCTGGTTTATAGCGGCGGCGGTTCATATCAGAACACTGTTGGCCTCGGAGACGTAATGGCCGACTATGTAGACGCCGGCGGCGGCATCGTGTGCATGGTGCTTGAAACGGGCTACGATGATCCCTCATATACAATGCAGGGGCGCTGGGCATCGGCCGGATACTTCGGCATTCCTCGGACAGGCTACACATACGGCTCTTCAACCTACCTGGGAGTCATACACGATCCTGGTCACCCCATTTTGAATGGCGTGTCAACGTTTGATGGAGGCAGTGGCAGCTACCGGCCAAGCAGCCTCGACGTCGTCGAAGGGTGGACGCGCGTTGCCGACTGGTCAGACGGCCGACCACTGGTAGTCACTAAGGATATTGGGACAGCGCATCGCGCTGATCTCTGTTTCTTCCCTGTGTCGTCAGATATGGGGAGCGATTTTTGGCAGGTCTCGACCGATGGCGCCCTGCTTATGGGCAACAGCCTGGTCTACGTCAGTGGCCAAGCAGCTTACTCTGTAAGCTATGATGTCTACATGGGCGACTCCTGCGGCAACATGACCAGAGTCGCTTCCGATCTCAACCAGCCGACGTATGATCCTCCTGGGAACCTGCAAGGGAATGCGACCTACTATTGGAAAGTCGTGGCAAAGAACTCGTGCGGCGAGACGGAGGGGCCGTGCTGGAGCTTCACAACGGCCGACTGCAGGCCGCCTGTGCCGACCAACCCGAATCCGGCGGACGGAGCGGCCGATGTATCGGTATCTACGGCCTTGTCTTGG
>Ga0315289_10016140_pt1 | contig 10327 bp, 11 predicted proteins | sample YL17G11_40_MG_FD_203452 | JGI IMG/M metagenome (GOLD analysis project Ga0315289, IMG submission 203452) | Sediment microbial communities from Yellowstone Lake, YNP, Wyoming, USA - YL17G11_40 | ecosystem: Environmental > Aquatic > Freshwater > Lake > Sediment | place: USA: Wyoming | collected...
CGTCCTGAAGGGCGAAACCGTGATTACCCGGCATTGGGATTATCCAAGGTTCCCGGACATGATACGCAATCTCGTGCTGATCGTGCATCAACCAGCCGAAATCGACGAACACCCGTGGATCAGCGGCGCCTGGGCCGGCTCCATCGGCAGCCGGACCGCCATGAGCGACAGCGTCGGCGCGTTCCTCAACTACGCGCCGATCTTTGGGCCGCAAACCTATATGAACAAGACCACACATCGGCCGGTATCGTTCTCCATCCGGGCGGCGATTGAACGGAATGATTATAATGGCGACGGCCGACAATCAAACAACGATATCATTGACGCGATAAAAGCGTATGCTCCCTGTTTCGGCACCATTATCCATGCGGTTCAGCCGGCGCATAATGATACGCCGGCTGTTGTCATTGAATCGGACAATTCTTTGGGGATCATGGTGCGCACGGGATTGACGGATGCCGATAGTTTACCGGGCAGCAATCTGGCGGCGACAAACCACTTCCGCGTTCTCAGCGCGCCCATTTTCTGCGGCCGGTATCAGAAAATTATCGATTCATTGACTGCCTTAAGCCTGGTAGGACTGGACCGGAGTTGGGACCTGTTGGCCGGGGCAGGCGCATATCCCGGCTGCATTTACAGTATCTCGTATGTTCCGAAATCGGGGATTATCCGCTGGGCAGTGACAAGCATGGATGATCCGGCGCCGGCGTATGAGAGGCAAAGCGCAAGGTTTACTATGCGCTCGTTGGTTGAATTCGGGCGCTGAACCGCGGGATTTCAATTCCGATATTTTCTGCAATGCCGGCTATTGTATAACCGGCAAAACTTATATAATCCAATCCATGAGCGATATTTCCCTCCTCATGTGTCTATTCTATTGAAACGGGGAAATGCATGGCCATGCTGGTTGATTTGAAGTCGCTGTACGAACAATACGGTTTTATCATCTATCGCCGGTGCGCGACGATATTGCGTTCCGAAGACGAGGCGAAAGACGCCATGCATTCAGTGTTCGTCAAGTTTGCGGATGAATACCACCGGATCAGGGAAAAGGGCGCGGCCGTGGCATGGATTTACAAGGCAGCAACGAACCATTGCTTCAACCTGCTTCGCGACCGCAGGAAATTCGACCCGGCTGTCGACGCAGACCTGCTGCCCGACCGCGAAGACCTAGAGTCGCGCATCGATGCGCGGCGCGCGATCAATATGCTGATGCACGGGACGGACGCGCGTATGCGCGACGCGGTGTACTTTACGTATGTGGAGGAACTGTCGCAGGAGGAGATCCGCGCGATCACGGGCCAGTCGCCGGCCACGATTCGGCGGAACCTGGCGAAATTCAGGGAACGGGTCGCGCGTTTCGCGCGCAGGCCGTCCGGGACCGGGCAATAAGCCCGCATCCTTGCGGCCGCGCATTCATCAAAGAGGAATGCCGGATATATGGAAACCCATCCTGTCACCACGCTTGAGCTGATGTCTTACGCTGTCAATAATTGCGGCGATGCGGACCGCGACCGCATCCGCAGGCATGCGGAAACCTGCCCTGCCTGCGCGTCGCGGCTTAAAGCCATCGCCGCCGAACGCGCGGATTTTCTGGCGCGTTTTCCCTATGCCGCGGTGCTCGGCAATCGCAGCGGTGGCGAGGTTGTGCGCAGAGCACCCCGCACTCCGCTCTATGCGCTGGCCGCCGGATTGCTCGTGGCCGTGACCGCGGGATGGTTTGCAATGCAGCATTTCACGGAAACAACAGCGCGCATCAAGGGCGACGTTTCCATCGCCGTGTATGTGAAAGCGGCGGACGGTAAAATCGAGCAGCGCGCGGACAACCGCTATCATCCGGGCGAGCAGATCCAGATCGCCTATTCCACGGGTGAGGCCGACCGCCTGATCCTGGTGTCGGTCGACGATTCCGGCCGCATGACCACCTATTACCCGGCCATCGGCGATACGTCAATTGCCATTGAGAAAGGCCGGGGCCTGCCGCTGCCCAACAGCATCGTCCTCGATTCCTATATCGGCCACGAACTGATGGTCGCCGTCTTTTCGGTTTCGGTTCTGCAACTTGCGGACGTCAAGGAACGGATCGCTGCCGCGCAACGCGCATCCGGCGACCTTTCGGCATTGCGTCTTTCCGCGCCGGACACGTGGACCGTGCGCACCGTCCTTATCATAAAAACGGAGCGTTGACCATGCGTAAACTGATCGTCCTCCTCGTCCTCATGATATGCGCGCCCGCATGGCCCGCCCGCTATGCGCTCCTTATCGGCAACGCCGACGGCGGTCCCGGCCGCCAGACGCTGCGGTATCCGGGAAACGACGTGACCGGTCTGCGCGACATTCTGGCGGGCGTATGCGGGTTCCCGGCCGGCAACATCAGCATGCTGGTCAACCAGTCGCCCGAGCAGGTCCGCCGGGCGTTCGCCGAAATGCGCGCGCGACTCGCGCCGCTCTCGGAGGAGAGCGTGGTGCTTGTCTACTATACCGGTCATGCGGACGATGACGCGCTCATGATGGGCGAAGACCGGTTTATGCTGGCGGATTTCAAAAAATGCCTTGATGACCTTCCCGCGCGCATCCGCATCGCCGTTCTTGACGCATGCCAAAGCGGCTCGGTCACACGCATCAAAGGCGGCGCGCTCGCCGAACCGTTTTTGTTCCGCGAAGACAGCCGCATCAAAGGTGATGTGGTTCTCTATTCCAGCTCCGCTTCCGAAAACGCCCAGGAGTCGGACATCTACCGCAATTCCATATTCACGTTTCATTTCATCAATGCGCTTCGCGGGTGCGGCGACGCGACTAATGACCGGAAAGTGACCCTGAACGAGGCCTATACCTATTCCTATGCGCGCACGGTGGCCAGCACCGCGCAGACCTCGGGCGGGGTGCAGCATCCGGGATACCAGTTCAAGATCATAGGCGAGGGTGACATTGTGCTTGCGGACCTGACCGTGCGCACACAGGGGATCGTGCTGGCCGACGATGTGGCCGGCGCCGTTACGATCCTTGACGATCATGGAATATTGACCGCTGATTTCACTAAGGAAAGCGCGTCGCGGCTCTTTATCGCCCTGTCGCCGGGCAGGTATCAGGCGATCGGCCGCATGAACGGCGTTCAGAAACAGGCGCGGGTGAACATCGATACGGCCGCCACGGTGTTGATCGCCGCCGACGATTTTGCCGCAATCCCGGTCGCACGCGGGAGGGCCAAAGGCGCGGAGGATTCCACGTCCGTCGCGGATGCGGCAGGCGGCATTGCGCGGACCGCGCCGGTGGAGACGCCCGTCATCAAGCAGGCCATAATGCCCGAAATCAACGAACAAGAAGAGCCTGCGCGCCGAGAATCCGCATTCAGTATCGGCATCGCCATTGCCGGAAGCGTGGATTATACGGATTTCACCGATCTGACGCAATCGCTGGAACAGCACTACGCCGGCTATTCAATGTTCGGCATGCTGCCCCTGTTTCCCCTGCGCCATTTCAATGCCATGCCGTCAATCATGGTGGAATTGGAGGTGCGCTCCGGCATGGTGCTTTCATGGGGCTATGGCAGCTATCGTGATAAAGCACAATCATCCTACAGCGGCATCTCCGCAAGCCCGTTTGACAATTCGGCATATCCTGTTGTGCTCTCCACTACGACGACCGTCTCCGACGCGCATTATTTCACGTCCGCCGGCTACCGGGTCAAATCGGGTATCGCCCGCAATGTTTCCATTCACGCGGGGTTGATGGTCCATGATACCAGGGTGACGGTTTCTTCACACTTTGCCGATTCGCTGATGAACGTCTCCATCCCCGCGAAAAGCCGCAATGAAGGCGCGATCATCACGCCGTATCTGGAGGTCGGCTATGTGTATCCGATCATCCCGCACCTGGAAGCGGCCGCGGATGTGCGCTACCGGTATCAGAAGGGCGCTGAATCCCTCACGTCAACCGATTATTGGAGCGGCGCGGATCTGCCCTGTCTGATGGCCGGCGCGGAAGCGGGTGTTTCGATAGTTCTTCGCCTTGGTCGCTTGCATAAAGGAGGATCACGATGAACGCATTCAAATTGATACCAGCCTTCTTTGCTCTGCCCATGATCATCGGATGCGCGATGATGAACGCCGGTGCACCCACCGATACGGGTTCCCCGCAGCATCCGCCGCTGCCCAAATCCAACAGTCCGTTGCCATTGACGGAAGGCAACCTCTGGACCTATTCCTATACCGTCCATGATTCAGCAGGCGGCACGCTCTATCCCCGCGTTCACCTGCAATTGGCGCTGCCGCGCGTATATGGCCGCATCGACTCTTCCCTGACGCGCATTTCGTGGACTACCTACGAAAGCGCTTATGATGAATATGTTTACGCGTACGAATGGGACCAATGGAACCATGGCGCGCTGGTGGCATACCGGCAGCAGAACGTGGCGCGGCGCGGGCTGTATCTGCTGGGATGGTATGATGGCCAGCAGACCTCGCTGTATGACACGGCCCGGCTCTGGCTTGCCTATCCCGCAACCGCGGGCCTGCAATGGAAGACCGTTTTTGGCCAGGGCGTTTCCGCGGATACGACCGACTTCACGCTGGTCAGCGTCAATGCGCGGTATTATGCCGCGGACACGGCGTCGACCGGCCCGTCCCCGCTTTCATTTTACGATTGCTATCTATACAAAGAGGAATACGACGACACGACCGCGTATTATTATTATAGCGAAAGCGTCGGCGCCCTCGGCTTCGTCTCGTACTGCGGCGGAAAGCGCTGCCAGACATATCAGCTGATTAATTTCAATAATGCGAATGTGGCGTCGCGGTGGATGGCGGAGTGAAAAACTCCCATTAGCACCGCCGCAGCAAACGGGTGCCGCCTTATTCCTTGATATTTACAATCCGGATCGCGCGCGCGCCAGCGATCCTCACACCGACGCCCGACAGCATCCCATTGCCGATGAATCGCCCTTGTGCATTGCAGATGCGATACTGGCACGGTTCCGCGATCATCCTGATAGGCGTGCTGCGAAGGAGGGGACGGTCAACAGCCGTCTTCTCATACGTGAAAAACGGCAGCCCTGATGACTGGAGCACCGAAGTGATTGATGCGCTGAGGGGCAGATAGGCGCAGCAATCGATGAGCGGCCTGCAATCTTCGCCGCTCAGCTTTATGGCGCGGATGCGGACCAGCGCGAACCGGCCTTCATGGGTGCGGATGATCAGAAATTGCGGAAGTGCCCGGCTGTTGAAGGAGCATTCCCACCTGCTTCCGCCGGCAATTGTCCTGCCGGAATCGAAAATGCCGGATGCGAATTGTATCGGCGCATTGAAGAGCTGCATGGAATCCGCCGGGTTTCTCAGAATATAGAATTGCCGCCGGGCATGCGCCGCGGAATAGCAGGTCGCACCGCAGGCTGCCGGGCAAACGCCCACCGCGAATGAAAGATCGGTTGTATCAGGAGAGGCGCTGGTCATCGCAACAGCATCGCCATTAGCCTGGATCACGAAGCCTGAACCATAGGGCACGGTGAGGGTATCGGTCAATTCGGCGGTCATGGCGCTGCCGGCTGCAAAGAGCAGAAAAAACTGTTTGAGCATGATGATTCTCCTTTGAATATCTGATCATAAGATACATCCTAAAAATCGCTTTGCGAAGGCAATGGGGAAAAACCGTTTTCTGATGGAAAACAGGCTGGTCCGGCATTCACTATCGCCTTGACCCCGGTGCGGCGCAAACGGTATTATTGAAATTCGCATGGTCCAGCAACATTCAGCCATGCCATCCGGCGGGTCCCCCCCTGATTTCCCTGAAGCGAGGCGCACCTGTTCATCGTCCAAATCGCGTCCGAATGCGCTCCGGCGGCCAAGGTCGGCGGCCTGGCTGATGTCATCTACGGTCTTTCCCGCGAACTTGAAATCCGCGGCCATGCGGTTGAAATCATCCTGCCGAAGTACGATTGCATGAACTACGACACCATCTGGGGCCTGACCATCACCTATCAGGACCTGTGGGTGCCCTGGCATGGCGGTTCCATCCACTGCTCCGTATGGTTCGGGTTTGTCAATGGCCGCAAATGCTTTTTCATCGAGCCGCATTCGAAAGAGAACTTCTTTGCGCGGCGCGCCTATTACGGTTGCGCCGACGATGTCATGCGTTTCGCTTTTTTTACCAAGGCTGCCATGGAATTCCTGCTCAAATCGGGCAAACGGCCGGAAATCATCCATGTTCACGACTGGCAGACGGGACTGGCGCCGGTGCTGCTCTATGAAATGTACCGGGAAATGGACCGGTTGCGCGTCTGCTTTACCATCCATAATTTTCACCACCAGGGAGTGATCGGCGGTGATGTGCTGCGCGCCACGGGCCTCAACCGGCCCGAGTTCTTTTTCCGCTACGAACAGATGCGCGACAATGCCAATGCCGGCGCGCTCAATTTCATGAAAGGCGGCATCGTCTACTCTAATTTCACGACCACGGTGTCGCCGCACCATGCCTGGGAGGCGCGCAACACCGATCAGGGCTGCGGCATGCAGGCCACCTTGAAGACGCACCAGAACAAATTCGGCGGCGTTCTCAACGGGGTGGATTGCGACGAATGGAACCCGGAGATCGATACGCACATTCCCGTGCATTTCGCCCGCGTCAGCATTGAAGGAAAATACAAAAACAAGGATGCGCTGCGCGAACGGCTGCTGCTCAGGAAAGAATACAAGCCGCTGATCGCCTGCATCGGCCGGCTCGATCATCAGAAGGGTTTGCACCTTATCAAGCACGCCCTGTTCTATGCCATGCGCCGCGGCGCCCAGTTCGTGCTCCTGGGCGTTGCCAGCAACAACGCCATTGCCGCGGATTTCGGCAATGTCAAGCGCCAGATCAACGACAATCCCGATTCCCATGTAGAATTGGCTTTCAACGAAGACCTGGCGCACCTGCTGTATGCCGGCGCGGACATGCTGTTCGTGCCCAGCATGTTCGAGCCCTGCGGCCTGACCCAGATGATCGCCATGAAATACGGGACCGTGCCGGTGGTGCGCGGTGTGGGCGGCATGGTGGATACCGTGTTTGATAAGGACCATTCCACGCTTGCGCCCGATGAACGGAACGGATATGTGTTCACCGCCGCCGACATTAAGGCCGTCGAATCGACACTGGACCGTGCCATTTCATGCTGGCATAAATATCCGAAGGATTGGCGGACGCTGATGGAGAACGGGATGAAATACGATTATTCGTGGAACCTGCCAGGGCAGCATTATATCAATATTTATGAGCACATACGGTGTAAATAAAATGCTGGCATCATTAAATTCCCGATTTTAAACACCAGCGAAAACTTCAGGTCCGTTCGCCCTCTCTGGGCACTTCGTGGTCTTCGGGCATAATGACCCATCCAACCAGATAGACCGCGATAAAAGGAACGAACCCCGTGGCAACGGTCAGAAAAACAAGCGCCAGGCGCACAATGGTGGGATCAAGGTTGAAGATCGCTCCAATACCGCCGCAAATGCCGGCGACCTTGCGATCGTGAGTTGAGCGATAGATGCGTTTCATGGAGGACCGCCTTTTCGGATCGGGAACGTTGCGCGTGCGAAATGAAAAAATACAATACGTCGGATGGGAATACCAATTAATGAGCCGGATTTATTTCGTTACTTCGTTGCTTCGCAGTGAAAATTCCCCTCCCCTCACGACGCCCCAAGCAGAGGATTATCTTCCTTTGATTTAAATTGAAAGCTCTTTTCACGGAAGAGCTTCAAGCATGCATCGACCACTCCGGCATCATAGAGCGTTCCACGGTGGCAGGCTATTTCATCGAGCGCACAATCTACGCCCAGGGCCGGCCGGTAAGGGCGGTGCGAAGACATGCTTTCCACGACGTCAGCCACCGCGATGATGCGCGCTTCCATGCAGATGCGGTCGCCGTTGATGCCGTTAGGATATCCGCTTCCGTCCAGCCGCTCATGGTGCTGCAACACGATCTGGCCGATGGGCCAGGGGAAATCGATGTATTTGATGATATCGAAGCCTGCCTCAGGATGGCATTTGATAAGGGAGAACTCGTTCTTTGAAAGCCTGCCCGGTTTGTTGAGGATTTCGGCCGGCACGTAGATTTTTCCCAGATCATGGATCACGCCGGCCATGCGAATTCCGTCTATGGTATCCTTGGACAGCCCCATTTCTCCGGCAATGGCGCGGGCAAGGTCCGTTGCGCGGCGCTGGTGCCCCGCGGTATACGGATCGCGCTTTTCAACGGTCAGCGCCACGGCATGGATCGTGCCGCCCATGGCGCGTTTCAGCTTCTTTAAACTGTGGCTGAGCTGTTTTTCGGTCTGCTTGAGGTGCGTGATGTCCTGACCCATGCCTAAAAAGCCGATAATGTCACCGGCTTCATTGAACCGTGGCGTAAAATTAAGCTTGACCCAGATTTCCCTGCCGTCCTTGGTGCGCTCCAGCACATCGCAGGTCGTCCCCCGCTTATGCGCCAGAATATTTTTGCGCGCTTTATCAAGCGCATGCTTTGTATCGAGGTCATCAGGCATATACAGGATATCGACCGTGGCCTTGTTGACTACCTCTTCGGCCTTGTACCCGAACAGCTTTTCGGCGCCCGAATTCCAGTAAATGATCCGGCGGTCGAGGTCAGTCGACATGATAGACACAGCGGATGAAGTTTCGAGAATATCGTTGAAAAAACTCTTTGTGGACCTCAATTCGGCCGCCACAGATTCCGGTCCGGTATCGCGATCCGCAGAGGATTTGGACGCTATCACTGACTCGCTGTTTTTCATATAAGCTGCTTTCTGGTGAATGAAATCAGGCAGTATATTATACCACATCGGGACCGGGAAGTCCACAGCGCGGAGATTATCCCCAATCGGTGAAAACAAATACCCATGAACAAGATCACTGTTGCTTTTCTAAGGCTGCTCAGCCTCTCAATCGGCGCCATCCTCGGTATCTTCTGCAATTGTGGCAGCCCTGCTCCCGAATACGGCATGCCGCATGCGGATTATGCGATTTCCGGCACGGTGAGGTCGGCGGATACGAATGTGCCAATTGGAGGATTGTTCGTTTCCGGCGCCGACAGCCTGGATACCGCATATCTTCTTGATACAGCCACGACCGACTCGCTTGGAATGTATTCCCTGGAATTCACAAGTGCTCAGGCGAAAAGCACATGGCTATTGCGCGTCACTGACGTTGATTCGATTGAGAACGGTTCGTTTATGGAAAAAGACACCGTCATTTCAATTCCAGAGAGCGATCTACGGGGAGCAAACGGCAGCTGGTATCAGGGGCATGGGGAGAAAGTTGTGGATATGAGGGTGGAGAGAAGGAATTAAAACCCTTGCGCGCGATACAACGGCCTTCAGCAGAAACGGGCCTGCAAAATCCCATCGGATTTCACGCAATCAGATCGATCACTTCTCCCAGCATTTGATCCTTGGTTTTCAGCACCTTCAGGTTTGCCGAGAGCGAGCCTTTATTGACGATCTGCTCTTTTGTCTCCTCTACCAGGTCGGTATTGGAGAGCTGAGGCGTGTAATTGGGGGTCCTGGCGATAGCAGCGATCCGGGTCCCTTCGGGCATCATATCTGTTTGATGAGGCACTCGTTCTTCAAAGCCGGGGGTATTGATATTCGCCACGTCATGGGCTGTGATATCATGCCGGGTAATGGCTGTCCGGACACCGGAAACGGGTGCTGTAAAAGAGACCATAAAAGCCCCCTATGTATGCCTTTATTGTAATTATACGTTAAAAATGCCTATTTTTCAATAGGAAGGTCATGAATTCCATTTTCATACTCGTACTCGTACGCGTACTCGTAATCTCTCAGTACGAAATCCCGAGTAAGAGTACGAGAGAGAAGGAGAACCGATGCCGATATTCGAATACAAATGCCGTGATTGCGGGACCGTATTTGAAGAGCTGGTGCCCCAGTCGCAAAAGGGGACGCTCCCCTGTTCAAAGTGTAAATCCGGGAATACCGAGAAATTGATGTCCGTTTTCGGTGCGCTTGCGCACGGCAGCCCCAAAGACACGCCCTGCGGGTCAACCTGCCCCAGCGCATCGCTCTGCTCGTCATCCGGCAGTTGCTGCAGCATGGCTTCTTAAATGGAATGGAACCTATGGACAAACTGAAACTCAAAGAACAGGTCGAAATCATACGGGAAGGTTTCGGCTATGTGCAACGGTTTAAAGACCGGACCTTCGTTATGTATCTCGACAGCGTGCTGATCGGCAACCCGATCTTTCCGCTGCTCATCAAAGATCTGGTGCTGCTGCACCAGATGGGCATACGGATCATTCTGGTCCCCGGCGCGCGAACGCGGATCGATGAAGTTCTTGCCG
>Ga0315289_10016142_pt1 | contig 10325 bp, 6 predicted proteins | sample YL17G11_40_MG_FD_203452 | JGI IMG/M metagenome (GOLD analysis project Ga0315289, IMG submission 203452) | Sediment microbial communities from Yellowstone Lake, YNP, Wyoming, USA - YL17G11_40 | ecosystem: Environmental > Aquatic > Freshwater > Lake > Sediment | place: USA: Wyoming | collected...
ACCCCCCTCACGCCGCAGATGATTGCTGACGCCCTGAAGGCCAACCCCGACGCCGTCGCGGTGTACATCACGCAGTGCGAGACCTCGACGGCCACGATCGCCGACGTCGAGGCCATCGCCAGGCTCGTCGCCAAGACGCCCGCCCTGCTGGTCGTCGACGGCATCTCGAGCATCGGCGCCGTCCCGTTCAAGATGGACGCCTGGGGCGTCGACATCGCCGTCACGGGCAGCCAGAAGGCGCTGATGCTGCCGCCCGGCCTGGCGTTCATCGCCTGCTCGGCCAAGGCCTGGAAGAAGATCGAGGCCACCCGCGGCCATGCCTACTACGTCAACCTCAAGGCCTACCGCAAGGCCCTCGCGCCGCCGGAGTGGGACAACCCGTACACGCCTAACAACCTTCTGGTGCGCGCGGCATGCAAGTCCCTGGCGATGATCCGGGCCGAAGGTCTGGAGAAGATCTGGGCCGAGACGGCGAAGCGGGCCGAGGCCATCCGGGCCGCCGCCAGGGCCCTCGGCCTGGAGGTGTACTCGAAGGCCCCGTCCGACAGCGTCACGGCCATCGTGGTTCCCGAGGGGATGGACGGCGAGGCCCTCCCGAAGACGATGTCGAAGGAATTCGGCGTCAAGCCCGCCGGCGGGCAGGGTAAACTCAAGGGCAAGATCATCCGCTTCACCACGATGGGCTACACCGACTCCTGGGACATCCTGGCCGCCGTCGGCGCCCTGGAGATGGCCCTGGCCAGGTTGGGCCGCAAGGTTGACTTCGGCGCGGGCGTTGCCGCCGCCATGAAGGTCCTGGCGGGTTGACCGAGTGTAGTGCTGCGTAATTGCTTTATCGAATCGGGTGCCACGGTTGCGCCGTTCAGCAACCGTGCGGTTGTCGCGCCAAGCACGGCTGCAAACAGCGCAGCCGTGGCACCTAGCGCAGTCTTGGATAAGATATCATCTGAGTGAAGCACTACACTCACTACACTAGCCGTCGCCGGCGCGGCGACGCGAGAGCAACAGTAGGTCGCCCCCAAGCATGAGGAGGCACCCATGAGAATCCTGGTGTCCGACAAATTGGCCGAAGAAGGCATCGCCATCCTGCGGGCCGAGCCCGGCGTTGAGGTCGACCTCAAGACGGGCCTGAAGCCCGAGGAACTGAAGTCCATCATCGGCCAGTACGACGGTATCTGCATCCGCAGCGAGACGAAACTGACCGCCGACGTCCTGGCCAACCCGGGCCAGTTGCGGGCCATCGCCCGCGCCGGCGTCGGCGTCGACAACGTCGACCTGCCCACCGCCACGCGTCACGGCATCGTGGTGATGAACGCGCCCGATGGCAACACCGTCTCCACGTGCGAACTGACGATGGCCCTCATGCTGGCCGTCAGCCGCCACGTGGCCCAGGCCTGCGCCTGCCTCAAGGGCGGCAAGTGGGACAGGAAGTCCTACATGGGCAACCTCCTGGCCGGAAAGACCGTCGGCATCATCGGCCTCGGGCGCATCGGCAAGGCCGTCGCCAAGCGGTGCCTGGCGTTCGACATGAAGGTCCTGGGCTACGACCCGTTCCTGGCGGGCGCGGCGGGCGACATCGCCAAGCAGGTCCGCATCGTCGACAACCTCCCGGACCTCCTCCGGGAGGCCGACATCCTGACCGTCCACACGCCGCTGTCGGACGAGACGCGCGGCATCGTCGGCGCCAAGGAACTGGCCCTGATGCCCAAGGGTGCCTTGGTCATCAACACCGCGCGCGGCGGCATCATCGACGAGAAGGCCCTGCTGGAGGCCCTGAACTCCGGCCACATCGCCGCCGCCGGCATCGACGTCTACACCAAGGAACCCCCCGACGACCGTTCGCTCGTCGCCCATCCCAACGTCACCTGTCTGCCGCACCTGGGCGCCTCCGCCCGCGAGGCCCAGTGCAACGTGGCCATCGACGCCTGCCGCAACATCATTGATTACCTCACCGGCCGCGAACTCCGCGGCGCGGTCAACGTGCCGGCCATCGACTTTGCGGCCGTCGGGGCCCTGAGGCCCTATGCCGAACTCGGACACCGCATGGGCGCCATCCTGGCGGCCCTCATGCACGGGCGACTGAAGCGCCTCGTCATCGCCTACGCCGGCGACATCGCCAAGGAGCCGTACCAGCAGGTCACCATCAGCGTGGTCATAGGCCTCTTGCAGCAGGTGGTCAGCACGCCCCTGAACATGGTCAACGCCATGCTCGTGGCCAAGGAGTACGGCGTGGGCCTCTCGGAGCGCACCAGCGCCGAAGCGCGCGGCTACGTGTCGAGCATCCGCGTGACGGCCGAGGGCGACGTGGAAACCCACTCTGTCTATGGCACGGTCTTTGCCGCACACTATCCGCGCATCACCGCTATCGACGATTTCCACATGGAACTGAGGCCCGCCGGAGACCTGGTCATCACCTTCAACGAGGACCGCCCGGGCATCATCGGCGAGGTCGGCACGACCTTCGGCAAGCACGGCATCAACATTGCCAGCCTGACCTTCGGCTACAAGGTCGATACCCGGGAGGCCTGCCTGGCGCTGACGCTCGATGCCGTGCCGCCGGCTGCCGTCCTGGAGGAACTTCGGGGCAAGCCCTTCATGAAGCGCGTGCACCATGTGAGCCTGCCGCCCCTGGTGAGCGAGAATGTGTGACCAGGCCGTGAGCAGCAACGATCAGCCGCGCGGCGGGCTGCCCTGCCTGCCGCGCTTTGTTCCTGCGCCGCGCGCCGTGCCGCGCGCCGTGCCGGCGGGTGGCATGCCCCCCCGCGCGGGTGGCATGCCAACAGCCTGTCCGCCTTCTGGCGGGCCGCTGTCCGCGTGGGCATGCGAAGGCCGCGTGCGTGACCGCACCCGCTGCCCGCGCGCCGCGCCTGGGCATGCCACTCTTGAAGTGCGGGCGGCGCTGACAGCCCTGGGCGTTGCCTGCGCTTTGGTTGCGGCCCTGGCCGCCGGCTGCGAACCGGGCAGCCTCAAGGACCGCCCGGTCATCCTCTTCTGCGCCGACAACCAGGGCGTCCTGGCGGCCTGCGGGTGCCCGTCCAATCCCAGCGGCGGCCTGGCCAAACGTGCCGCCATGATCGAGGCCTACCGCCGCACGCGACCCGATGTCGTCGTCCTCGACGCCGGCGACGTCGTGCCCGACTATCCCCACCCCGTCAAGGTCAAGTACGTGGCCATGGCCCTGGAGCGGAGCGGCTACGACGCCATCGGCCTGGGCGACCAGGAGTTCGCGCTGGGCCTGGACCGCCTGAAGGAACTCCAGCGCGACTACAAACTGCCGCTCGTCTGCGCGAACGTGCGCGACGCCTCGGGCGTCCCCGTCGTGCCGCCGCACGTCATCCGCGAGGTCGGGCGTACGCCCCTGCGCGGCCGCATCGGCATCTTCGCGGTGGTGGCCGACCGGGCCTACGGCTGGCCCCCGGTGGAGTGGCGGAAGGGCCTGGCGGTCGAGCCGCCCGCCGAGGCCGCACGCCGCGAGGTCCGTGACCTGGCCGGCTGCGACCTCATCGTGGCCCTGGCCCACCAGCCGCTGGCCGAGTCGCGCGAACTGGCCGCCGCCGTCCCTGGCATCGACGTCATCGTGTGCGGCCACGAGGAGGAGGCGCTCCCCAGGGGCGAGCGCATCGGCGCCACGCTCCTGGTCTCCACCGGCGAGGCCGGACGCATCCTCGGCGCGCTCTCGCTGGGCGCGCGGCCCGGCTCGCCAGGGCGACGCCGTGGCAAGCCCGGCGGCAAGCCCGACCTCGCCCTGGGAATGACGGAACTCTCGGCCCAGGTTCCCGACGCCAAGTGGGCCATGGACCTCTACTGGCAGTACGTCAAGGAGGCCAAGGACAAGCCGCCGCCCGACTGGAACCTGACGCCCATCCCACCCGCGTACGACACGGCCGAGGCGTGCGGCAAGTGCCACCCGGCCGAATACAAGCAGTGGCTCACCACCCGCCACGCCCGCGCCTACGAATCCATCCGCAAGGTCAAACGCCAGGACGACCCCGAGTGCCTCCTGTGCCACACGGTGGGCCTGGGCCGCGCCGGCGGCTTCGTGTCGATGGCCCAAACGCCGGCCCTCGGCCGCGTGACCTGCCAGGGCTGCCATGCCGTGACCGCCGACCACGCCGACAAGGGCGTCAAGCCCGAGCCGCGCATCAACGTCAACTCGCGCGTGTGCATGTCGTGTCACGGCCCGGTGCAGAGCCCGGACTTCGATTACTTCGTCTACAAGCCCAGGATCCGCCACAAGCCGCCCGAGACGAAGTAGCCGCTCTCGTCGCGGAAAGGGCACGGCCCAGGTTGCGGGGCCGGCCCTTTGCCCCGCTCGCAGCCCCTTTCGGCGGGGGCGCCCTTCGGTTACACTACGGGAACGGCGCGCGGCCGGGGAGGCCCGCGCCGCCGGCCCGCAAGAGACATCAATGTACATGTTTATTATAATTGGCCTCGTGCTGTCGCAGGTCTCGCTGGACCGGTGGGCCGGGGGCCCCGCGCCGGACCCGGCCGTTGCGGCGGCGGGGGCGGGCGCCGTGGCGGCCCTCGTGTTCCTGGCGGGCCTGGGCCTGAGCGCCTACGTTCTCTGGCGGCGCGCGGCCCTGGCGGCCGACGAGCGGGCGTACGCCAAGGTCCGCGTTCTGGGCAAGGTGTACCGCCTCCTTGTCCTGGCGGCGTACGCGGCGATCCTGGACGGCCTGGGATGGGCCTCCCTGGCGGCCCAGGAGGCGGGCGAGTGGGCCCTGCCGGCGACGCTCCTGGCCCTCGTGCCGCTGGTGGTCCTCGTGGCGCTCGCCTGGATCGCCGCCTACTGGGCCGACCGGGCCCTGCGTGCCGCGCTCTTTGAGCAGGCCGGCGTGGTCGTCGTGGCCGGCCAGTGGACCTTGCCGCGGTACCTGGAATTCATGTTCCGGCAGTATTTCCTGGTTCTGGTGGTGCCGCTCGTGGCGCTCGTGGCGCTCGACGATGTTCTGGCGCGTGTCCTGGACCTGTCCGGGGAGGGGCTGCCGGCGATCCTGATCGTCCTGGCGGCCACGCTGGGCGCGCTTTTCCTGGCTGGGCCGTGGGTCCGCATCTGCTGGCGCACCGAGCCTCTGCCGGGCGGCGAGTTGCGCAGTCGCCTGGAGGCCCTGCTCCAGCGGGCCGGCGTCCGCGTCGCCCAGATCCTCATCTGGCGGACGAATTCCACCTTTGCCAACGGCTGCATGATCGGGCTGGCCGGGCCCGTGCGGTACATCATGATTACCGATGCGCTGCTGCTGGCCATGTCGCAGAACCCCCAGGAGGCGGAGGCCGTCTTCGCCCACGAGGTGGGCCACGTCAAGTACCGCCACACGCTGCTTTACGCCGGCCTGGCGATCGGCGGCGCGGGGGCGGCGCTCCTGGCGGGCGAGGCCGCGGACGCCCTGACCGATTCGTTCTGGCTGGCAAACGGCGCGGTGGGCGCCGTCCTGCTGGCCTACTGGTGGATCGGTTTCGGCTTCGTGTCGCGCCGATGCGAACTGGAGGCCGACCTGTACGCCGTCCGCGCCACCGAGTGCCCCATCGCCTGCTCGCCGCCCGATGCGGGCGCCGGCCCGGCCGCGCCGCCCGGGTCCGGCGGCCAGGAGTGGCCCGTCGGCCCCTACGCGGGCGGCCCGTGCCTGCACCGGGTGGTCGCCTTGGCGACCGCCCTCAGGCGGATTGCGCGGCTGAACGGGGTGGCCGAGACCGCGGGCGGCTGGAGGCACTTCAGCGTGGCCCGGCGGTGCGCGTGGCTGGAAGGACTGGCCGACAACCCGGCGGCGGCCGCCCGGGATGAGCGGCGGCTGCGGCGCGTCAAGCGCGCGGCCCTGGCCATCTCGTTCGCGATCGCGGCTGTTGCGGCTGCCTGCGTGCTGGCCACGGCCCCGACGTCGTCACAGACGGACCACCCAGAGCACCCGGCAGGCCCACAGGACATCGGTCCGGAGCGGCCGACTTGGATCGTACGCCTCGTTGATGGGAATGAGGTGGACGTGCTCGCCTTCCGGCCGCCACAGTTTCACCGTCACGCCGATGCGGCCGCGGACCTTGACGACGGCCGTCTGGCCGGGCTGCGGCCCGACGCCGCACCGGCACACCACGACGTCGCCGTCGCGGATGCGCGGGGCCATGCTGTCGCCGTCGACGCGCAGGGCAAAGGCCCCCGGCCCGAGGGCCAGGCCCGGCAGGTCGAGGTACTCGACGATCCCTTCCGGCGTGGGTTCTGACAATTGGATGAGCAGGGCTGCGGCGTCCGGCTGCCGCTCGGGCTCGCCGCCCGGGTCGGCCGCCTGAAGGTCGCCCCCGCGCTGGCGGGCGGCCCTGGCTTCCACCTGCCGGATGAGGCGCTCCAGGACCTCCGGGTCCTGCCGGCCCGCGAAGCACTTCTCCCACTGCGCCAGGATCCCCGCCGCGGTCCGCCCGACGATGGGCACCGCCGTCGGCGACACGGGGGCGTCCGACGGTCTCCAGGTTTCCTTTGCGGGCGGGAATGCCTGCTCCATCTTCGCCAGGATCTCGCGCAGCGCCGCCGCGGTGGCGGCACCGCGCAGGGCCGGGGCACGAGGGTCGAGGTGCGAGGGGCCGCGCGGCGTGATGCCGTTGGCCTTTTCCCTCGACCCGTGACTCTCGAGCCTGGACCCTTCTGTGTCCCCTGCGGCAAGGACTGCGGTGAGGCGGGCGAGGATCTCCTCGGCGGGCTGTGACACCGTATTGTCAGTAGCGCCGGCGGTCGGCTGCGGGAATGGCTCGCCCTCACCCGTCATGAGCCAGGCGAGGTCGGCCCCCGTGACCTTGGCAGCGCGGGCGATGAGGTCCGCGGGGGGCTGCCGCCCTTTCTCGTAATACGAGTAGGTAGAAGGACTTACGCTCAACACCCTGGCAAAGGCCGCGCGGCCGCGCGGCCCGAAGACCGCCTCCCGCAGCCCCGCCAGCCTTCCCGACAAGTCCGATTTCGTGTCGCCCGATGCCACGGCTCAAATCGTCCCCAAAAGGGTGTTATTCGTACGCATTTGCGAACGAGTTCTTGCTTAACGTTCGCAAACGTGTATAATGGCCCCTCGAAATCCGCACCTGTGAATGATAGCCGGAACCAAGGGCGATGCAACTGGAAAATCGGGGGTACTCATGAAACCGACGGCCGATTCGCTTCGCGAGATCCTCAAGGGCCTCGAGGGTCTCCACATGCTGAGCCAGTGGGAACTCTCGCTTACGAAGGACCTGTGCGCCAAGACCGAGGCCCTGCTTCAGTCGGCGGACGGCGACAAACCGCCCGCCCCGCCGGAGGGTCCGCGCAATGCTCCATCCACAGAGGAATAGGGTGGGTCCTGTGGACCCAGGCCGTCGGCGCACCGCGGGGGGATGAATCGCCCGCACGCCACGCCCCGCGCCGGGCCGTGACCCTGCTCGTGGCCGGGGCGAAGTAGGCGCGGGCGGGGGGCGGCCGCGGCGCCGGACCAGGGCCGGCAAGAGATAAGTATCACGTCCCCGGAAATCCCATCTCTACGACTGACTGGTGCAGCTCCTCCCTCTTGTTGCCGAGGCCCGAACTTTCCTTCCATGTTGGCCGGTCATGCGTGGCCTCCTCGCTTTAGTCGGTCTGTTCCGTCTCGGCCTCGAACCAGGACACGATATCGTCGAGCACAGAGTCGATATTGCTCTCGTTGTATTCAAAAGGGCACATGAATGCCGCATACTTCTTAAACAGAGACTCCATGAGAATTGTGGAGCCCATCCTTTCTCTTCGGAGGATGGCCATGCGCACCTTGGCGTCCGCCAGAGTGCTGACCTCAAGAAGATGGCCAGAGGCCTCTGAGTCCTCGACTATAACCATTTCGCTGCATACAGCCGTAGCCAGCACTTCCTCCAAGACCTCTTTCTTGTCAACGACCTCTTCGATACCTATCAGGTTCTGGAATATGAAGGGGCGCATTCCCTTGCGGGAGAGTATCTCTTCCACGAGTTCTAAGCGGGACAAACCCGCCGAAGAATACTGGCCCAAGAGCAGAACCTTCTTTTCTCGAAGGGCCTGTATGGCTTGAAGAAGCCGTATCGGGTTCTCCAACAAATGCCACGGTTCTGTGCCGGGCCTCACCAAGCCCGCATTGGGTATGGAAGCCAAGAGCCGGGGGAACACTGGCAATTGTATATGTAAGACAAGGACACGGGCGAAGTAGTCTGCCTCGGCTTCTGCTCTTGGATCTATGGCCCCCGAAGCCTCATCCCCTACTTGCTGCGCTAGTCTCGTGCAGTGATAGATGGCCCGGCCGAGACTCGTGAACCACGTCCTCTGCTCTTCCACGCTCCCTGAAACGGGAAATAGGGCCACAGCAATGGATGGCTTCGGAAGCCTCATAACCAATGCAGTGTGCCCCTTGAGCGGAAGGCGCGTAAAGTTTTGTATAGTTATTCCTTCATCATGGCATCTGGCCATGATTTCAACAAACCTGGCCTGCTCCTTCTCTCCCGCGAACTTCCGGGCTTGTTCCCATAGCGCGAACTTCTCGGCAGAACTCAGTGCCTGAGATTTACTTTCTGCCAAGGGGACGCTTCCCTATTTCGGCCCCTTGGAAAAGGGGGAAGCGTCCCCAATGGCCAATGGCCACAATGGCCACTACGGATCGGCTCCATACTAATGGGCACTTGGCGTTGTTGGCTTTCGTCCAAACTCAAGGTGGCCCCTCTTTAGGGATCGTACCCACAAACAGTAGGCTGCAAACCGCGCGGCTGTGGCATTCCTGCGCTGACAAACCTTACACGCGCGGCCGGGCATCAAGTAGCGCGTCCGCCATGCCGCTCACAAAAGGAACCGTGTCCTCCAAGAGAGGCATCACCACCAGACCAACGTCAAGGTTAATCTTTTGGCTTTCCTGGTGTCCGTGAACTATGTCGTTCCGCAATTGTGCAAGCTGCTCCATCCGGGCGATGAGCGGAACCCGACTTCTCAGACCATCGACAACCACGTGATCTGCGTGTGCCTGAGGCGGTTCCTCTTCGCCCGCCAAGATCCTAATGTATCGCGGCAGGGATAGCGCTCGGTCAGACTTGCTCCTAAGTGACGCGCCACCGGTGCGTTTTTCGTAGGCGTCCTCGAGGAAGGCCTCTAGGATCGCAACGGCATAGACAACTGCCACCTGGTTCAGGTAGTGGCCGAAGTCCCTGGGCGACTCGCCCTGGACGGCGGGCCGGAAGGTTCTTTCCATCTGAGGACGTATCGCCGGCAACGTCACGTTCTGCCAACGACTGCCTTGAAGCACGTCCTCAGGTAGCGGCCTGTAATGGGCCTGGCGTTGATTCTCGTCCAGAGACTCTCCTGCTTTCTCATAGAACTTGACAACGGCGTGAAAGCCTGCCAGCCAGCACAAATCAGAGACGGTTTCTTCGGAGAGCTTCTTGAGCAATGGCTCAGCGTCCGGTTTGCTTGGAAGTGCCATGGCGCTCCTCCTGTCCACCCGCAATGTGCGACTCCTGCCATCTTACGATCATCATTCGGGCCGCTTCCCTCTTTCGGCTCCTCTTTCCGGCAGAAACCCGGGGTGCGGGCCGCCCGCCTGTGGCGGGGCCTCGACAACTCCAAGTTATGCCGCGCGGTCGATGGCGTCAATGCAAAAACGGCGGCGGCCCGCCACCGCAGAGGCAAGGTGCGTGCTACTGAGGGATACCCCTTGCGGCAACGTGGATTAACCGCAAAGGTCGCAAGGAACGCAAAGGACGGATGGGTAGGATAGCAAAGAATGAAGAGGTTGTCTTTGCGTTCTTTGCGCCCTTTGCGGTTCAAGCCCCGTGTTGCCCGGCTGACGGCCCGGATGACGATGCCGGGTCGATCCCTGACGCGTGCCGCCCGCCGTGCCCCGTGCCGCCCGTAAGCCACCCTCGCGCCCCGCAGGCAGGGGCCTCTTTGACGAACCGGCAGACGAACAGGAATAACCCAACTGCCGTTCGCCTTTGCCGTTGTCATTCCGCACTCCGCATTCCGCGTTCCGCGCTCAACGTTGTCTTTTCGCAACAAGTTATCCACAACGGCGTATGCCCATGCGTCCATGTCAAAAACCGTCAAATTCGGGTCAAAATCGGTCAAAAGGGCGACAGATTCCGATCAAAACCGATCAAAACCGAGCGCATTTCGTCATGCCCATCTTAACATTTGGGGGCCTCACCCCCTCTGGCGCTAGCGCCAGGGCCGTTTTGGGGTTCCGAAAGGGTCAAAAAACGGGTTTTCGGGGGTCCGAAATGCCGTCTGGAAAAGTTATCCACAATTGCTCCGCGCGGCGGCCGTGTGCTGCGCGGGCCGGGTGCATGGCCCGGTTTCGCCGCCGCCGGTCGGGCGGGCCGTCACTCGGGCCGGG
>Ga0315289_10016145_pt1 | contig 10324 bp, 11 predicted proteins | sample YL17G11_40_MG_FD_203452 | JGI IMG/M metagenome (GOLD analysis project Ga0315289, IMG submission 203452) | Sediment microbial communities from Yellowstone Lake, YNP, Wyoming, USA - YL17G11_40 | ecosystem: Environmental > Aquatic > Freshwater > Lake > Sediment | place: USA: Wyoming | collected...
ACAAAAAGTGGGGTACATGTTTTTTGTGGTGCTCCGGCCGGGATTCGGACCCGGGTCTTCGGCTCGAAAGGCCGGAATACTTGACCGGACTATACTACCGGAGCGCGCTTTCCGCTGAAGCATCATGCAAGTGTTTTTCCACTCGAATAAACCTTACCTTTTTCACTGAACCAAAACCTTTCTTATTTGCGCTTTTTAAAGAAACCATAGACTAATACGTTAAATAATGTCTGCAAGCTACTATCAGTGTTAGATGAGACGGGCATGAGCGAAGAAAAGATTGAAAGCCTCCTGAAAGGAAACACCCTGCGCGTTTACTGGTTTCTGCTGAGATCTTCGAGTGGCACTGTTGGCGCGAGAGAGACCCAGCGAGCGCTTAAATTCTCAAGCCCAGCCTTGGCCGTGTATCACTTGGACAAGTTGGCTGAGTTGGGTCTAGCTGAGAAAACGGACGGCGAATATCGCTTAGTTAAAGCTGTAAACGTAGGTGTTTTGAAACAGTTTGTGCGCTTTGGCGCGCTTATGCTTCCTCGGCACTTTCTATATGCCACTCTGTTCACAACACTTCTGATTTTCTATTTGACACAGTTTAACCGTGTAGATTTCTACAGCGCATTTGCCCTAATCTTAGGCTTACTTGCTACGGGAATAATGTGGTACGAGACGCTTAAGGCTTGGAGACAAAAACCGTGAAATTCTAAAAAAAGAGAAAGGGATCATTGTGTTTTCAGTTGTGTTTAGGCATTCTGGATACTAGAGGTCGTTTTTGTGTGTATTTGTATCCGCATTCGCATTGAAAGCCAATAATTTTGCCTTTTCTGCGTGTGACGGGATGCCATTTGTGACCGGCGCAGCTGGCGCTTTTTCTGTGCATTATCCATATCATTTTTGCGTCTTTGAGTGTGATGGGTGCGTTGCGTTTTGCTGATGTGAGATACCAAACTCCGCAGATCGCGAGAGATGACCAAGCGGTTAGCATGAGTGTGTCTAACATGTCTTTCACCATACTACTTTGTTTTACTTACATGCGGCATGTCCTTATTTTGCCTCTCCGCTACTAAGCGGATTAAGGCACTATCGCTTTTATCACTGGACGCAGGTTAAGGCTTCGGCTTATGGCTATTGAATTGAGGTCTTCTGGTTGGAGGTCTATGAACACTGTTACTTGGCTGTCGCTTTCGATGCTAAGGGGCGGTTTTAGAAGCACTTTGATAACATCGCTAGGCACAGTAAGATTCGCATCGGTACCGTCTGTATAGGTTGCGTTGGCAGTCAACACGTGCATCCATATCATAGTATAGTTTCCCGCGGGAATCTCAGTTTCAGACAGGGTTTCAGAGACATTTTGTAGCGCCAGCAAATCGAAATAGAATGGTTCGCTTTTCAAGGTTAGGTTATACCAGTTTTCGTCTTGACCCTTTATTTTGACCCAGTCTATTGTCATGTTAAGGTGTAAAAGTTCGACGGGTTTATCCATTATTAGTATGGTTAGAACGCCTTTGCCTGAGACTTGGAAGATTGTGCCTCCAATTGCAAATCCCGCTATTATCAGGGCAGCCACCAGAATGCCTGCAGCTCCGAACAAGCCTATGTGTCGAATCCCATTTGACATATTGATTTTCACCTATCCAAAACCATAGCGACACTAACATTTAATACATCACTTTTGAACAGCATGGTTCAAAAACTTGAACAACCTGTTCAAAAACATTAATCTATATCCCTGGCTTGGACTAACTAGTATAGGGGAAGACAGATGGACACTAATCTCTCATGCATTAAAGAAACGCTGAAAAGAAGTGGGTATTCAGAAAAAGCAATCCATGAGATACTTGCGTGGTATGTTCCCTCAAAACAGAAAACTGGAAAGCCCGTTCGTTAAACCGGCAAGTTTTCCAACAATTATATCTTGCTTTATTGATCTAAACCTTACCCTTCTACTCGGCGAATATCGCTTACGGTGTTTCTTTTTTTTCCTTGAACAAAAACCCGGTTATCTGCTCAACCAGCTTGCCCGTTGACTTCACAGTCTTCTCGAGTTCCGCAACCCGCCTTTCCAGGTCGCTTGATATGATTTTTCCTTCTATCCTGTTCGCCGAACGGAACATCAGTAGCATCGTGAACGTTTCCGTGATTGCTTTTTCCTGTTCCTCCGCGGTGGCGGGTTTGGTGCCGGCGCATATGGACAGCCGATCTATGTAGTGCTCTTTGATCTTCAGTTCCGCGTTCACCGAAGGGTCCGTGGGGAAGGCTATTGCTAGCGGAGTTTTCTTGGCTAGCTCAGCCGCCGTGGGAAAGCGAATGACGATGTCGCCTCTTATCCAAGACGAAACAAACTCGGTGACAAAGCGCCTGATGTCTTTCTGCGAAAACAGCGCCGCCGGCGGCTCTTCCGTCTTTCGAATCCTAACCTTAATTATTTTCTTGTCTTCAGCAACGCCTTTAGCGCCTTTTCCCATGTGCTTCTCCTCCCAGTTTCAACTGCACGCTTCTATCCTATTTGCACGCGCCTATTTTAACCATGACGCCGCAACACGACTGAAGAACACGCCCGCAGACACAGCAGAAGACGCTTGCGACGCGATTTTAAAAAGAGATTTTCGCCGCCGACGGAATCTTGCCTAGAATCTTCGCTGTTGCTTTCTCGACGCGTTCGCGGTCAGCCTCGTTCGTGTAGACTCGCAGTATGTTAATGAACCCTTTCAGGTTCTCAATAATCTTCGAGATGTCACTCAAGCGATAAGGCGTTTTTCCTCCAGACTGGGTTTTGCTGAACACGGGAATCTCCATGGACTCCATCAGCACCGCATGGTGATACGGCACCGAGGGCACGGTAGGCACGTCAATCACTACTGCGTTTGCCTCCACTCCTGCCTCACGCGCTATTTCACTCTGCATCTGACGCCTGTAGGCTTCACGACCGAAAATATTCGAAATCATCGTGTCCTTCTCGTAGAACGTTCGCTCATAAGCGCACTTCAGCATTTTTCGCCTTTCCAAATCCTCAATTATCTGCTTTGACTTTTCGCATTTTTTTAAAGCTGCCCAAACCGTGTAATCATCCATCGTCATGTATTCTTCGGGAGTTTGAAACTTAGTCAGCCCAAGCTCCTCGTTCGCTTTCTCCATGGCGGTTGCCAGCATAATCTGGGCGGCTCTTCCGACGCGATGAAAATATATGCTTTTGAAAGATTCTATTCTCGCTATGATGAAAGCTTCTAACGCAGACAAGGCGCCGAGCTCCACCGCCAAATTTTCATCCAGTATATCTAACGCATGAATCAACCTGAACACGTCGATGAAGCCATACTCAGCACCTGTGTGAAAGGTATCTCGAACAATGAAATCCTGCTTATCCACGTCGACGGCGCTACTTATTATCTGATCCAAGAAAGCTTTTTCTGGCTTGTGGAGTTTTCCCACCGCAAGTTTTCCAACATCTGCGGGCGTGTAACCCATTTTGGCTAACTTTTCGCTTACCTCGCTTTTCTCAATTATCCACGAAGTAATGTCCTCATGAGTCTTATCCAAATCCCGTATTAGCAACTGTTCAAAAACATGCGAGAAAGGACCATGCCCAACATCGTGAAGCAACGCCGCAATCCTCACTACATCCGCTTCTTCTTCATTCACCGCACGGGAAACGTTAGGGTTCTCAACAACCTTGCCCGCCAAGTACATAACGCCGACGCAGTGCTCAAAACGAGTGTGGTTCGCACCAGGATAAACATACTCCGACCCCGCTAACTGCCGCAGCCTTCGCAACCGCTGCATCGGATACGAATCAATAATTTCCTTCTCGTTCTCGGTGATGTAAACGTACCCGTGCACGGGATCCTTAATCTCGCCCCAATAAGCTTTCGGCACTCAAAGCCTCCACGGTTCTTCAAATTATATTTATGCGTCTCCCTATAATGTGTAACGCTGAGTAGGCGCGAGTTGAAAAAATGGCGAACAAGAAAGGCGCTTTCATCTGCATCGAAGGCTTGGACGGCTGCGGAAAAACCACACAGGCAAAACTCCTCGTCGCCAAGCTTCGGAAAAGCCACAACGCCGTCTACACCGCTGAACCTAGTCGCGGCAAAATCGGCGTTTTTATCAGAGAAAACTGCCTGTATGGCGAAAAACGTGTATCCAGCGCAGTTGAAGCCTTGCTCTTTGCCGCCGACCGCGTAGACCACATCGAAAACGAAGTCCGCCCAGCCCTGAACGCTGGGAAACTGGTAGTTTCGGATCGCTACGTCTACTCTTCCCTAGCTTATCAAGGCGCTACTGGTCTCAGTCTAGATTGGATCGAAGGAATAAACGCGCATGCTCTTTGCCCTGACCTTGCGATTTTCTTGGACGTTGCCCCTAAAACTGTAATGCAACGCTTGAAGCATAAGAAATCCGTAATGGAGACGTTGGAAACTCAGAAGAAAGTGCGGGAATTTTACTTGAAATTCGTGGAGAAAGGCGCCCTTGTTAGAATAGACGGCAACAAAACTAAGAAAGGGGTTACAGAAGCCCTTCTTGCGGTGGTTCTAAATTTCCTTGCAAGTTTTCATAAGACGCTAAACACATGAAAAAGATTGCAAATGGGGTGTATCAGTGCGGTCTAGTCTTCTCTCCACTTGAACAGTTTCGCGGCAGCCACAAAAACGACTATTGTGATAACTGCAGTAACGGCGATGTCCACCAGCGCCGCTAAATAATTCCCGTAAACCATGACGTTGTTTAATCCCTCGACTATGTAGAACAACGGTAACACGTGTGCAATGTTCCGCAGGTATTCGGGCATTATGCTGATGGGGAAAAACGTTCCTGACAGAAACATCATCGGGAACGTGATAATGTTTCCCAAAACGCTTGCACTCTCTATGCTCTTCGTCGCGATTCCAACAAGCATGCCCAGCGAACAGAACATCATCGGACCCAAAATGAAGAACGGTATGAGCCAAACAGTTAGCGTGATGTGCGCACCAAACACGAAGATACCGACAGCGACCATGAGCAAGAAGGAAAGCACTGCCAAGAAAATGTACCATAATACTTTAGCGGCCAGCCATTCGAACTTGGTGAGCGGAGTCAAAGACAATTGCTTGAACAGTTTATTCTTCTTGTACTCCGAAGAAATGTTAACCATCGAAAACATTGGGCTTACAAGTATGGAAAAGCCAATCAAGCCTGGAATCAGAAAGTCAACATACTTTGGTGATTCATATCCAACCGTTGCAGTATTTATTCCAATAATGTGTGAACCGCCGTAACGTTGTAGGTTGAAGTAGTTTGTCACTCCGTTGAGGGTTCCCAAAATAATGCCATTTGTACTTTGCGTAGGATTGCCGTAGACCGTTACGTTGATGGGTTGTTGCATTGCGTAGTTGAGAGAGAAGTTCGCTGGAATAATTATTCCGTCGGATGATGAATGATCCGATAGGTACTTGGTGAAGTTTTCTGAAGCATCCACTGATTGAACGTTGAGTATGGACGTGCTGTTGAGGGCTTGCGTGAAGTTCCCTGAAATATCTACAAACGGCGCAGGAACTGAGGTATCTTGGTTCTGCAAATACACGGTTACTTCTCCCGTGTTGTTCCCAGAAAAAATGGCGCCGAAAATGAGTATGAGAATTACCGGGAATATCAAGCCGAAGAATAATCCAGCTACGTTTCTCAAGTATCCGCGTCCGAAAAGGCGGAAGTCTGACATGAGTCTTTTTACACTCGCCATCCTTTTCAGCGTCCCCCATGGTAACTTGCTGTACGGTTCTTTTCTTCCGTTTTAATTTCGCCGTGTTCATCAACTGTTCCGCTAACCATCTTCACAAACACGTCCTCCAGACTATCACGGCGTGTACGAATCTCACCCCAGTCCAACTTTGATTGTTCCGTCGCGGCTAAGGCTGCCAACGCATCTATTTTTTCATTGAGTGCCACGCTAATCACACCTTTGCCGTCGTAATCCACCTTTAGTTCGGTGTTCGCTTTGATATAATTGGCAAGTTCTTCGGTTCCGTGAATTTCAAGCCTTTCCGCTGAACCGTTCTTTTGGATGATTTCGTTTGCGGTGCCCATCGCCACTATTTGCCCGTGGTTCATTATGGCGACTCTGTCGGAGAGCTGCTCAGCCTCTTCAAGATAGTGGGTTGTCAAGATTATTGTTTTTCCCTTTGCTTTTAGCCCTCGTATGACATCCCAGATTGCCCTCCTAGCACTCGGGTCAAGCCCCGTGGTCGGTTCGTCTAAGAAAAGAAGTTCGGGCGAATTAACTAGTGAAAGTGCCAGTCCCATTTTCTGCTTTTGCCCTCCTGAGAGGTTTTTGAAAAGGTTCTTAGCTGAATCTTCAAGTATGACTTCCCTCAGAATCTCGTCTGAATCTGCCTTGACGCCGAAAAGATCCGCGTAGTATTTTATCGCTTCTCTTGGGTTTGCCTCTTCAAAGAACGTGAAGCCTTGCGCCATGACCCCGATTTTCTTGTGAAGCGCATATCCATTTTTCCATGGGTCAAGACCTAAAACTCTTACGTCACCCGCATCTCTTTCTCGCAGTCCCTCCATAATCTCTATGGCGGTGGTTTTGCCTGCGCCGTTTGGACCCAAAAGCCCGAAGACTTCGCCTTCGTTAACGGTAAATGAAATTCCGTCAACTGCTTTTATTTCGCCGTAGTGTTTTTTGAGCGAAGAGACCTCAATCGGAATCATGCACTTATCTCCTTCAGATGTTGTTCCCCTTTCGGTTGACAGTTATTAATAGGTGCCGTTCCTTTTACGGTATTACGATGGCAGAATTATAACTTTCGGCTATAATCAGCCGTGTTCTCTATAGATTCACCCTCAATCTATACTGTCCTGAACGGGCCTAGTTTTTTTCAGAATGTTCCTCGCCGACGCTTCATTGATCCTGTTCACCAGAAACGTGACAATGTCTTCTGGCGAAATGTACCTTGGGCCTCGCTCATGAAAAACGCGCATTTCCACCGAATCTTTGCTAAATCCAATATGCATCAGGTAATAATCAAATTTTAAAGGCGTTCTCTTTCCTGTTTTAGTTTTGTAGTAGCGTACAGCGCAAAATAGATCAATCACTCGGAAGGGTTCTTTCTTTAATGCGTTCAGCACTTTGTTTGTTTCTTCTTCGTCTAAGTAGTTGAAGCTTTTAGCGTCGGCTATTCCCACTTCGAAGATTATTGCGCATTCGGGCACGGATGGGTTGGCGATTTCTTCAAAACTGAATGTTTTGCGGTTTATCTCGTGAAGAACTTGTATCAGCCTTTGCTGGAGTTTTTTGCTTGAGATGGATGACGTAAAAGTTTCTATTCTGTGGATGTTTTCGGGAAAGTTTTCGTAGCGCCCAAGCATTTTGCGGGTTCCTGTTTAGCTCTTTTTCATTTTCTTTATCTTCTCAAGGTTGTTTAATAGTTCCGAAAGTGCGATGCTTAGTTTTTGCAGTTCTTCCACATTTTCAGTTTTTTGGATTTTGTTTTGTATTTCTTGCACTTTCGTTAGGAGGGTTTCCTCAAGTTTTTCATATGCAATGTTGCTTGTTTTTTCTGGTTCTTCGCCTTCTTTTACCACGATGACTTTCTTTTCATCTTTCGCGCACCATAAGGTTCCGTCTTTTAACCTGAAGAGTGGCGAAGCGCAGACTGGGCATGACAAGTCTGTTAAAGTAGCGCCTTGGCGCAGTAGGTCTGCCATGCGTTTAATGTGGTTTTCTTCTGGTTTCTCTTGCAATTTTAGAACCCCAAAGTAAATACGCATCAAAGCTTATATAACTTGATTACTGCGAGATTGCATAGGTGGCTTGTTTATGGTGCGGAAGAAAAAAGCTGCAGAGTATGAGGAAAAAATAAAGCAAGCGTTGGTTGTGCTTGGAGAAGTCTCCGAGGACAGCACTACTCCTAGGAATATTAGGCGCGCCGCGAAGGATGCCATGAACGTCATGCAAACCAACGAGTACACGCCTGCCGTGAGAGCTTCGAACGCCGTTTCGCTTTTAGATGAGATACTGCAGGATCCGAATATGCCGCCCTACACGCGGGTTAAACTGTGGAATATCATGAGCCTCATAGAAGCCATAAAGGACTAGATTTAGCCTTCCAACCCTTTTTGTTTTTACTTGTTTATTGAAAGCGTTAGCTGGGCTTAATGGCGGAACTTGGAAATTGGTTGGTTGCACTAAATTTTAATCCCAAATCTAAAACTAAATTTTAATCAAAAAGAGAGGAGATTGTTTTAGCTACTTTTTACGTTTTAAGTATAGGTATCCAGTGGGTGCTGCTATTGCTACTACTATTGCAACTACTATTCCATAACCGTACTCCATTGGTAAACTTGAACCTAAGAAACCCTGTGGCTGTACTGGTGGATTATTTGATGGTGGAATAACGGGTGGAGTAGCTGATTGATTATTTGGTTGCGGTGTAGGCGATGGGTGTGGCGTTGGAGATTCTTGAGGTGGTGGTGAAGGCCTGGGAGTCGATATTGTCGGCAACTCTGGAATTACCACAGTGACTTTGATGGTGCTGTTTGATGGACCATTGGTGGCACCGTGTTCATCGAATGCGAGAATTGTTATTGTATATGAACCCGTGTTGATGTTAGTGGTGTCCCAGTTGTATGAGCCGTCGGCCTTAACTAGATCGTTGCGATGCCATGTCCAAGGACCGTCAGTTTTTAGGGCGTTGTCTATCAAGAGGAGAACAGCGCTTAGGTACTTATCTGTAACATTAAACTTTATGACCACGGTTCCAGCAAGATTCGCTCCACTGGTGGGAGAAACAATCGACGATTTTGGTGGGGGTGTATTATCGGCTATAATGCTCTGACGTTCTTGCTCCACTCCTTCTGGTAAACCGACCTGAAGAGGATAGCCGTCTAGTACAGGGTTGAAGCTGTCGCCCCACATCCCCAACCCATAATAAACTGTTGGAGCAACATCAACTTCGTCACCGTTGCGAGTTACGTTCTTGTCGTTCGTGGCTAGGAAGATATATGGTGCATTGTTATGTGAATAGCCACCTTCGTCAAAGCCGTGATCAGCAGTGATGTAGATTGACGTGTTTTGAGCGATATTCAGGGTGTTCAATTTGTTGAGGATCTGGCCCAGCCAATCGTCACACCGCTCGATGGCTTGTTCATACAGAGCCGAGTTTTCTCCACCCGACTGTTGATTGTGTCCTGCGGAATCAGGGTCGCTAAAATGGAAGAAGGCGAAGAAGTGACTATTCGCATAATTCTCAAGGAACTGAAGCGCCAAGGAACCAACCACGCTGGCGTTTCTGTCACCAACGTTACATACATCAGCCGCCAATGGAATGTTGCTGTATATTGCTTCGTGGGTGTACAGTCCCGTTTTTGCGCTGCCCGTTCCATTCTGGGCTTCCATGTGGCCCAGTTTGCCGGTTATAAACCCCGTCACCACTTCGCTTTTTCCAAAGTGGCTTTCAACCCTTTCCGGAATGGTGTAACCCGCCGGTATGGAATGGAACCAATATGCATTGTTGAAAACTCCGGTTCTCCACCACTTGTATCCAGTTAGGATTTGAGTCCACCCCGCTTTGGTATCTGTGCGATGATCCATCACAGTAATGTTCGCAATGGTCCCTTCATTCACGAAGGACGTCAAATTGGGCAACAGGCTCCTATTTAGTAATTCGAAGAGATGGTTCCTTTGGACGCCATCCCAGCCAATCAAGATCACGTTCTTTACTTCTGTCAATGACGAAGCATCGGCCTTGATTATTTGCAAAGTTGTTGCTGACCAAAACGTAAATGTCGAAAACAGCGCCACCGCTACAAGAAGCAAAGCACCCGATCTTCTTCTAAGAGAAGACAATTCGCTCGCTCCCAACAATATGTAAGCACAAGAGTACTTATGATTTATTCCAAAACATTCCTTATGCAAAACTAGCTCGAATGCCGCGTCCTCTAGATACAAAAAGAGGGAGTTTGCGGGTGATGTCTCCACTTTGGGCTGGGTTCAAACCCACCTTGGTCATTTTGAAGAAGCCATTAGGGTCTGAGATGTCAAGGCAACAGAAAAAGGGAAATTATGCGGGAGAAATAGTCTGGAGTCAGAGGAGTTCCTCATCGTCCAAACTTTTGGAAGTACATACAGAGGATGGTTCAAATCAAAAGAAAAAAGAGGGTTGTGCGGGAGATTTCGCCACTTTAACCTCATAGAAGCCATAAAAGACTAGCTGCAGCACTGAAAGGGTTTTTTGTTCAAACGGGTGCCGCAAATTACGTTCTTAGGCGCGTTTTTCACTTTTCGTAGCTTTTTTGGCGAGTTTGCTTGTTTCTTTGTATGAGCGGGCGCAGTGCGTGCAGCAGAAGGCAGTTT
>Ga0315289_10016146_pt1 | contig 10324 bp, 7 predicted proteins | sample YL17G11_40_MG_FD_203452 | JGI IMG/M metagenome (GOLD analysis project Ga0315289, IMG submission 203452) | Sediment microbial communities from Yellowstone Lake, YNP, Wyoming, USA - YL17G11_40 | ecosystem: Environmental > Aquatic > Freshwater > Lake > Sediment | place: USA: Wyoming | collected...
CTTACGGCACTTTTTACCGCCGAGTGCGCAGAGAACGCAGAGATTTTTAATTTTGATTTTTCCTCTGCGGTCTCGGCGTTCTCTGCGGTGGGTTCTACAGTTGCAGAAAGATATACACGCCTTTTTTGTTTGATACGGCAATATCAGGTCTGCCGTCGCCGTTTATGTCGGCCACCTCAAATTGCGTTCCCGCGCCGGAATCATCGTCGATTTTGTGCGGAATGAACTCGACTTTGCCCCCCTGCCCCCGGCGCAGCTCGAACCAATAGAGCACCGCCGGCTCATACCCGCCGGGGTCTTTGCCCATGTGCGCAAAATAACGTTTGCCGGTGACCAAATCCTTCACGCCGTCGCCGTTCATGTCGACCGGGATTATCGCGTGGGGCTGAGAAAACTCCTTGAAGATCAAGTGCTGCGTGAATTCCTGGCCGTCCGGTCCGCTTTTCTGCTCAAACCACCAGATACCATAATTGTGGGCGGAGCTGGTAATTACGTCGCTGTCGCCGTCGCCATCCACATCGTACACGAGCATATTCGCGCAGGCTGGACCGAGCTTAGCCGAATGGAATTTCCAGTTGGTTTGGGCACGATCTTGCGGCGCTTCCCACCAGCCCTCGGTGATGAGCACATCGTTTCGCCCGTCGCCATTAATATCTCCGACGCCCAAGCCGTGGCTGTACCTTTCGGTTCCGGGCGCTTGCGGACCGGCGATTACGTGCATGTCCCAGAGACCATCAAGGTCTTTCGGGACGCTGAACCAGGCCATAAGTCCCTCGGGGCGGACGGCGAAAAGCAGCACGTTACGGCCCGTGCCCAGAAGATCGGCAAACAACGGCGTCTCATTGCAGGCACTGTTAGCGACTATTCTCTCTTTCCAGTGGCCCGGGTTGTCCTTGGGGTTTTCATACCATCGGCATGGCTCTCCAGGCATACCGATAATAATTGAATCGACCCAGCCGTCGCCATTGACATCCTGCGCAAAGTTCACAAAGGTCTGGCTATAACCTTTCGAGCCGTCGTACTGGCCGACAGGACGAATCTCATGCATCTTCCAGTCGGGAGCTGCGTACCATACGTCGCCGGCAAGAATATCTGGCTTGCCATCGCGGTTGACATCCGCCACCGCGACGCCTTCCGAGCGGAAGGTCTTGTCTAAAACAATTTTTTGGAACTGCACGCGTTTTGCCATTTCCGGGGCACCCCATCCGGGCAGGACCAGCAGTGCCGTAGCCAGAAATGCCAATACCAATTCTGTCTTCATACTGACCTCCTATTCGACAACTTTGAGCCTTAGCCCCCGGACCTGTGCCGGGGGCTGAGCCCTGCCCACAGGTGGCAGGGCTAATTAAACCTAATAAAGCATTAGGCGGTGCGGACAATCGATGGTTAATATCCGGCAGCCGGTCTGGGTAACAAGAATATCATCTTCTATCCGGACGCCAAATTTGCCGGGCATATAAATACCCGGCTCAATTGTAAGAACCTCACCGGCTTTTAGCCTACCCTTGCTTTCGGGCTTGACGAAAGGCAGTTCATGGATTTCCAGGCCAAAGCCGTGGCCCGTACCGTGGCCGTAAACGGGCAAATCACTGCTGCAAATCACATCTCTTGCAGCGGCATCGACCTTGACCATTTGGGCCCCGGCCTTAACCATTTTTATCGCCGCCGCCTGGGCCAGCTCCACCACGTCGTACGCTCTTTTATACAGGGCGGTCGGCCTGCCAACGGCAAAACACCTGGTAATATCGCAGCAATAGCCTTTGTACTTGGCCCCAAAATCAACCAGTATCGTATCTGTTTGCCCGAGCTTTCTTGTTGTAGGCTGATGATGCGGCCGCGAGGCGTTTGGACCGAAGGCAACAATCGTATCGAATCCAATTCTTGCCCCCAGCCTGCGAATCTCAAGGTCAAGCACGCCAGCCAATTCGCTTTCGCTTATACCAGGCTTTATCTGGGGCATTGTCTGCTTCAGGGCTTTTGCCGCTATTGAAGCGGCCTCAGTAATAGCTGCGATTTCGTCGGCATCCTTGCTGCTGCGTGAGGATTCGATAACATCCGCGACTGTTTTGAGCCGGGCCGAGACATTTTTCCTGATGGCGGCAAAATCGGCGAGCGAGGTGGAACTTTCAACGCCCACAATTTGTACCGATTTAAGTTTCTTTATCAGTTTACCTGTGGCATCGGCTATCGGCTGTTTGCGCTGGATTATCCTGCAAGTCGGACATTCGGATTCGGCTTGTTCGGTGTACCTGCTGTCGGTGACAAGGTATGCCCGCCCCTGTCGGGTAATTATTGCCCAACTATCGTCGCCCATAAACCCGGTCGCGTATGTCACGTTGGCGGGTTTGGTCACTATCAGACAGTCTATCTTGCTCTTATCGAGCAGGCGGCAGATTGCGCCAGCTCTTTTTTTTATGAAGTTTCCGGCCATTATTGCCTGACCCATTTCCCCCGCCAGCGCGGGTAGTCCTTACGTAACATGTTCGCAGGCCAATCACCGTACCAGGAATAACCGGTACGCCGTTCGGCCGATATCTGCGACATCGCAGAGTAGACCTTTCCATCGCGGTCGCCGAAAATGGGACGGTTGGTGCCAATTTCGTAGAAGCGTGCCCATATTGGCGGAGCGGTTGGATCGGCAACGATGACTTTGTCAAAACCCCTTTCTTGAGACTCATCGGGCTTACTGACTTGACGAATGCCCGTAATCTTGACGTTGTCGAACCAGGCGACGGCGTTTTGAACCGCACCGATAATTTCCTGCCGAGGATTGTCGATGCTCGTCAAGAACTCTACGATGCCGACGCTCTCGCAGGCGGTGATAGCCGCCGGCTCGAAAGCCCGCGCAGGCCTGGGCTGCAAGGTCTTATCATCGTGCTGCTGACACCACGCTGTGCGTCTGCCGTCAACGACTATCTGGCACTTCAGAATGCACTGGATGCCTTCTTGCACCGCCCTGCCGGCCCTTTGGCGGCGATTCTCGTCGACAAAGGCATAGGGCGCCTTATTCTCGGCGATGTCACGCAGCACCGTCATTGCGCCGATCATAGCACCATCGTTGAACGTAATGAACTTGGAATAGCCGCGCAGCGAAGGGTAAGTCTGCGGCCAGCCGCCGTTGGCGTACTGAGCCTTCAGCAGATAGTCCAAGCCTTTCAGAAAGGCTTCTTTGAAGCGCTCCTGTTTGGTCGCGTTGTACACTCTGGCCAGATAGCGCAGGTGCGTGTGAGTGGCGCCGTTGTCAAGCGTAGAGTCAACCTTGTCCTTGGCCGTGCGAACTTTGTCCTTTTGCTCTTCGGTCAGCTCACGGCTCATATCGACGTTAGCCGGCCAGCCGCCGGTAGTGCGCTGATAGAGCAGGACATTATCCGCGATTCTAACAGCCTCATCGCTGCCGTACCACTTAGGTTCGCGCTCGGGAATTTTGCCAGCCGACCCTGCGACAGATGCCGTGGCAACGGCAAACAAACAAAGTAGGGCTTTGCTTAACTCTTCTCGATTCACTTTCATCTGCGCGACTGCCTTAAATTCTCAATTTTCAATTGTCAATTGTCAATTTACAATTGTTTTGTTACCACTACTTTGGCAAAAAATAAAGTTTTTCTTTGAAGGATTTGGCCGTACGCCGCTTCATTTCGTATATTTTTAACGGATTGAGAACCGGCTGGAGGGGAACCGGATGCACCCCGCACCGATTGTCCTGCGGCTGAGCAAGCAGGGCTGATCGTGTCTCGACGCCCCGCTGCGGCTACAATTGGTGCGGGGCGAAGCTGGCTGTACCGGCCAAATTTCCGAAAGGGCGGCAAGTGCCGCCTGTTTTTATATCTTGTCGCCAAGCCTGCTCGGCATTACAATATCCTCTGAATCGGCCAATCGCGTTAATCGCTCATTAAGCAGAACCTGTCCTGAGCGTAGCCGAAGGATTGCCTTATGCTACTACTGCCCATTCGGACAAGTATTCGGCCCTGGCGGACACCATACGCAAATTACGCCCTCATAATCATCAACGTTTTGATCTTCGTGCTGGAGTACCGCATTGATCCCTTTACGGGCGGGTTAGCCTTTCGTCCTTGGGTTGGGCAATTGGCGCTCGTCCCCAATAAGCCACAATGGTGGCAGTTCGTCAGTTACGCTTTTCTGCATTACGACCCTCTACACATTATCTTTAACATGTTCTTTCTTTATTTGTTCGGCAACAACGTGAACGATAAGCTCGGTCACGCCTGGTACCTTTGTTTTTACATAGCGGCGGCAGTATTCAGCGGCGCAGGCCATACGGCGCTGCATTTCTCTTCGCGCATACCAACGTTGGGAGCCAGCGGTGCCGTGGCAGCGATCATTGGCGCTTACCTGGCCTTGTTCCCTCAGGCCTTGATAACGGTCATATACTGGTTCATCTTCATCGGCACGATAGAAGTGCCTGCCTTGTATTTCATCGCCTTCAAGCTGATTCTGATTGATAACATACTTGCTCGCGGGGCCGGCAACATCGCCTATGATGCACATTTGGCAGGCTATGCGTTCGGCATCGCCGCTGCACTACTTGTGCTCGCAACCGGCTTAGTTACCGGCAGCAGCTACGACTTGTGGGCGATGATACAACGATGGAATAAACGCCGGCGTTATCGCGATGTGGTTGCCGGCGGTTACGACCCATTTACCGGCCAGACAGCAGGAAAACGGATATGGGCAAAGGAAGTAAGCAAGACACCGGCTCATCGCCAGCTCGAGCAGAAAATAAGCGACCTGCGCAACGAAATTGCCGGTCGGATCGCCCAGCGCAACCTGCCGGCTGCAGCCGAGCTGTATCTGGAGCTTACCAAACTTGATAGTTCGCAGGTCTTGCCGCGTCAGCATCTATTGGATATTGCCAATCAGCTTGCCAGCGATAAAAGAGCCGCCGAGTCGGCACAGGCCTACGAACAGTTTTTGAACCACTACAGCAGCTACGAGTACGCCGAGCAAGTGGAGCTAATGCTCGGCATACTGTACTCGCGCTACATCCATAAGCCGCAGCAAGCGGTAAAACACTTGCAGGCCGCCGCCGAAAAGCTCACCGATCCCGGACAATTGAAGATGTGCAAGGACGAGCTTGCCAGGCTGCGGCAAACGCCCTAAAACAAGCACTACAAAATATACCGGTTAACCCCGGACCCGTGCCGGGGGCCGCCCCTGCCCACAGGTGGCAGGGCTAATCACGGGAGGCGACTTTCAATCGAAAAATTTACAATTGAAAATTGTCAATTGACAATTTACAATTATTCAGGTTGGTGGTAAGTTCAAGACACAGGAATCGTTTGGCTTTTTTGGGAGGCAAAAAAATGGAGTGCCACAATCGAAATTTTCAATTTTCAATCGCCAATTGTCAATTATCGACAAGAATTATCCTTAGTATTGCCATCGTAGCAAGTTTGGCATCTATTTGCTTCAGCCAGTCCGCCTCTAGCGGACCGCCCGGCAAAGTCGCTTCGATCGGCGATGTGAACGCACCAGGCGAGCCGGCGTCCTTTCCTTATCCTGCCGAGATAATCGGCGACGACGTCAATGTGCGCTCGGGCCCCGGCACAAATTACTACGCCTGCGGCAAGCTCTACAGAGGCGATAAGGTAAAAGTGGCCGGCAGCCAGTCTGGCTGGTCCCGAATCGCTGCGCCGGCAAAAAGTTTTTCCTGGATTTCGATGCGATGTGTCGGCATTAACTTGAACAATCCTGCGGAAGGGCTGATTACCGGCGACGGTGTCGGCGTTTATGCCGGTTCCGACGACGTTCTGCCGATGCACTCGACATCCGAACAGGTGACCCTCAAGCGTGGCGACAAAGTCAAGCTGATGGGCGAGGAGAAGGACGATTACTATAAGATCGTCCCGCCTGAGGGAGCCTGCCTTTGGGTAAGCACTCAGTATATAAAACCTCTGGCTCCTGATGAAAAGACCCCGTTACCCACTGTCGCTGATAGCAACGCTGTCGGCCCTGCAAAGACTTCCGTCGAGACCGAGAAGCTCAACGAGTATTATGCCATACTAAAGCAGGTCGAGGCCGAGCGGGCCAAGCCAATTGCACAGCAGAACTATACAACTATGAAAGAATCGCTTAAAGCGATTGCAGCCAACAAAGAGGCCGGTAAAGCCGCACGGTACGCCGAGTTTGCGATTAAGCAAGTAGAACGGTACGAGCTGGCGCTCACCGTGGCTAAAGAGATTCAACAGCAGACCGAAAAGCTGCAGCAGGCCGGCGACCAGATAGATAAGACCCGTGCTGCGAAATTGGCAGAGGTAAAAGACCTGGGCCGATTCGCAGTGATAGGAGAGTTTCAAAGCTCGCTTATTTACGGTGCGGATCCCGGCGTGCCTGGAAAACGCTACCGGATAATCGACAAATCCGGCAAAATCACGTGCTACGCGGCCCCCACCGGAGGCGCCGCGAAAATAGATCTCAGCAAGTTGATAGGCAAGAAAGTCGGCCTGGTCGGGACAATCGAGCCGCATTCACCAACAGCAGGATCCCTGGTGCGATTTACAGAAATAGTCGAGTTGAAGTAAGTGCCTCTTTGTCTCAGCCTGATGCGTAGCGAGTAGTAGTAGGGTGGGCTCTGCCCACCATTTTCGTGCCGGTGTGCAAAGCACACCCTACTTTATCCGGCGGACGAAGAGCGGACAAATATTTAGCCCCGCAATTTATTGCGGGGTCCCGTCTCCTAACGCGCGATATAAGCTAATAGATGCAGAAAAAGTCACGCCCGAAAAGGGCGCGACTTTTTTGTTTACGGCTAATAATCCCCCAGACCAGACTTTTTGCCAGCCGCGAATTACTATCCGCCATATCGGCAAGACCGGCTCTTTAGCCGCGTCTTTCTCCGGTTCCAGGAACCGCCACGACATCGTCCGGCGGGGCCACCACTTCGCCTTTCTCAAAGTCTTCAGCGCTGGGCTTGAGAGTAAGGTTGTACCACGGCGACTCTTTGTTCTCCGTGAGGTCCGACCATCTAACCAGCTTGCCGGTATACGCGGAGATTCGGCCCATTATCGCAGTCATAGTAGACTCAGCGACGTTGCGAGCTTCATTAAGCGGCTTTTCCGCCAGAATACTATTGAGCAGGTCTACGTGTTCCTGCACGTATGGTCCTCCGTACTCGGGGAAATCAGGTATCTTGATGTCTTTTTCTTTGGCCGGCTTGAGGCCGCCGTCGCCCCAGGTCGTCCCTTCCGTACCTGCGAAGAATTCCCTGACTCCACCATCGGTGCCGTCGACCTGGCGGCACATGCTGTGGATGCGGCAGCCGTCGCCATAATCCAAGTCGATGCTGAAGAAATCGAACTGGTCGCCGGTCTTGCGCCGTGCTCGCCCGCCGAAGCCAAGGGCCGTAGTCGGCGGACGACCGATGAACCAATTGGCGATGTCGATGTTGTGGACGTGCTGCTCAACGATGTGGTCGCCGGACATCTCTGCGAAGCTGACCCAGTTGCGAACCATATAGTCGGCGTCGCTCTCGCCCTGCTCTTTGGTTCTATACCAGAGTGCGCCGCCGCACCACCAGATACAGCCGCCCACAATCTTGCCAATCGCCCCAGCTTTGATGGCATAGGCATTGCGGAGGTAGTTCGCCTGGTGACGGCGCTGCGTGCCGGCGACAACAGCCAACCCTTTTTGCTTTGCCAGCTCGCCTGCCTGAATTATCCTGCGGGCGCCCGGCGGGTCAACCGCAACAGGCTTTTCCATAAATACGTGCTTGCCCGCGTTGATGGCCGCCTCGAGATGAACCGGACGGAAGCTCGGCGGCGTGGCCGTCACGACAACATCCGCGTTGGTCTCGAACAGCTTCTTATAGCAGTCGCCCCCGTAAAAGCACCGCGACTCCGGGACGTTATGATCTTTGCCGGCTTGCATCGCCCTTTCCTTGAACCAGTCGGCGGTCCCGACGACCTCCAGCTCCAATCCGATGTGTTTAGCTGCCTCCAGGCAGTTTTTAAGGGCGTCCCTGCCTCGGCCGCCGCAGCCCAACAGGCAAACCCGCATTTTCTTGGGACGCTGGGCGAAAACCGTGCCCGTACCCGATAATAGCGTCGCCACACCGGCAGCGGCTGATGTCTTGATGAAATCTCTGCGAGAGACTTCAGCAGTCTTTGCACTTAGCTTTTTGTTCATGAATAGCTCCTTTCCACGGTTAAATGGTTGCTTGCTCCCACTGCTTTTCCAAAAAGCGGAAGGACTTGGGTATCTCGATCTCCGGGTCGCCCTTGCAGCCGCACTCCAGGCTGCAATAATCCTGATAGCCGATCATTTTTAGACCGCGAAAACCGTCCACAAATGACCGGTCGTCCTGACCTGGGAGATTTCGTTTTGCGCTGGCAAGATGCACATGATGCAGATATTTACCGGCCGACAAAAACGCTCCACAATCACTCGTTTCTTCGATATTCATGTGATAGAAGTCGCCCATCACACAAACGCCGGGATGATTCACGTCACGACAGATCGCTGCTGCATCCGCCAACAGCCGCAAGAAGAAGGCTTCGCCCCGATTGAGCGGCTCCAAAAGAATCCGTGTGCCGCATTTTACCGCGTGCTCACCGAGGTCCGGCAGCATATCCACCAGAATCTTGCGTCCTTCCTTGTTGCTGAGCGTTGTCTGATCATTAAACGCCGGCACAACTATCAAACCCGTTGACTCCAGCTCCCCCGCTGCCGCCAGAATCTCTTTAATGGTTCTTACCGCCTTTTCCCGTTCGTTGGGGTCGTGGGAGATGGGAGCGCCACTGTAGCCGGCGCAGATAGCGATGACCTTAACGTTCGTACCCTTGATTGCGGTCTTAATACTTTTTACGCGACCGGGCAAGCCTCCGCCCCCCACTTCAAGACCCACGCCACCCCATTTATCGAGCTTGGCGACTTTTTCCTCCAGGCTCTTACCTGGTATGCGACCATCCTGGCTGCCAAGTCGTAGGGCTGCCTGCCTACGCTCCGGGGCGGGTTCCTTGGCCGGAGCAGATGTGCCCACTCTATATGTGCCCGCAATGACTCCCATACCTACTACGGATTTAATCAAGCTACGCCTATTCATAAGGCCTGAGCCAGCCCCCCTTTCTGTCTTCGCCAGAAGACAGGGGGGCCTGTCTCTATGATCAAAATTCTCCGGATAGTCTTTCATCTTTGTACTCCTAATTTCAGTTTTTCAACCCTTCTTAAACGGCGTCCATTTCTGCTTGCTTTTTGCGCTGGCAAGAACCGTGTCGATAAACAGCATGCCGCGTAAACCATCCTCAACCTTCGGGAAGTCTAACGCCAGCTCATCAGGCGTTTCGCCCGCTATGTGAGCACGGACGGTATCGGCAAAGTTGCAGTAAATATTGGCAAAGGCCTCAAAGAAGGCTTCGGGATGGCCAGACGGCAGACGGGTTGCACGCCCAGCCGCAGGGCTTTTAGCCGCCACGTAACCATTTCCGCGCCGCCAAACCTGAACGGGGCCATCCGGCTCCTTTACGTACAAGTAATTGGGATGCTCCTGATGCCATTCCAGAGCCTTTTTGTCGCCATAAACCCAGATGGCCAGGTTATTTTCTTCGCCGATGGAAATCTGACTTGCGTGGAGTATCCCTCTGGCCCCATTATTGAAGCGCAGCAGACAGTTGCCGTCGTCGTCCAAACGCCGACCTTTGACAAAGATCGTTAGATCCGCACAAAGTTGAGTTATCTTAAGGCCGGTAATGTATTCCGAGAGGTTTTCGGCGTGTGTGCCGATGTCACCCATACAGCCGGCGCCGCCGCTTTGTTTGGGATCGGTTCGCCACGAAGCCTGCATGTGGCCGGTTTTCTCCAGTGCGGTGGCCAGCCAGCCTTGCGGGTACTGCACTACGATTTTGCGGATGTCGCCGAGATCACCTGCTCTGGCTAAATCCCGTGCCAGCTTGACCATCGGGTAGCCGGTGTAATTGTGCATCAGTCCAAAAACCTTGCCTGTTTTTTTGACCAGCTTTTGCAGGTCTTTGGCCTCTTTTGCGTTGAAGGTCATCGGCTTCTCACACATCACGTTAAAGCCGGCTTTGAGGAAATCGCGGGCGATCGGAAAATGCCAGTTATTCGGCGTAGTAACCGAAACGAAATCGATTCTCTCGCCCTCGGGCAGGCTTAGCTCTGCGTCTATCATCTCTTTGTAAGTGCCGTATGTTCGCTTGGGGTCAAGATAAAGCTGCTTGCCCATCTGCTTGGATTTTTCAGGGTCGATATCAAACGCGCCTGCTACCAGCTCGATTTGGCCGTCCATACGAGAGGCTTTACGATGCACCTCGCCTATGAACGCCCCGGGGCCTCCACCAACCATCCCCATCTT
>Ga0315289_10016147_pt1 | contig 10324 bp, 4 predicted proteins | sample YL17G11_40_MG_FD_203452 | JGI IMG/M metagenome (GOLD analysis project Ga0315289, IMG submission 203452) | Sediment microbial communities from Yellowstone Lake, YNP, Wyoming, USA - YL17G11_40 | ecosystem: Environmental > Aquatic > Freshwater > Lake > Sediment | place: USA: Wyoming | collected...
TGCTGGCTCTGGCGGTGTTGATCGCCACGGCCACCATCTACGGGCGCTACCATTACGCCGCCGACGCCCTGGCGGGCTTGGCGATCAGCGTGGGGGCGTACTGGATGGGGGTGGCTGGGGACCGGGGGAGGGCTGGGGAAGCCGGCTGAATCGGTAACCGCACGTAGCACTCATCGGCTTGGCCGGGAATGGGCACGAGAGTGCCCAGAGTCGGCGTGTGGGCTTTTTCCGGGCTGCCGGGAGGCTGGAGCCGATCTGGGGGCACCCCGAGCTGGGCGTCCACCGCTCGATACGGTCTGCTGCCCCTTCAGAGAGGCCAGACAGGCCGGTTCGCCGTTCTGCGGGAACGCACAGACGTGCGGGAGATGGGCAATGGACTCAGGAAAGCGGCGGCCGTGCGGAAGTTCAAGAGCCCAAAGGGGCCCAAGCTCCGTTACAGTCTTGGGAGAGGAGCCGCCACAATTGACTTCTCCCGCCAAGTTACGGTAACATCGCCACGTTGACGCACGCGGCTGCGGCATTGCAGCTCCAGTATCGAGGAGCAGTCTCTGTTGGTGGGTATGGAGCAGACGGGTCACCCGAGCGAGGGGCATCTTTTCGGCGGAGTGCCACCCACTGAGGTTCGGGCGGAACTCGAGAGGATCCTCGCGAGTGCCCCTTTCGCCCGAGCGCAGCGCTTGAGCACGTTCCTGCAATTCACGGTCGAACAGCTCATTGAGGGCCGCGCGGAGGATCTGAAGGAATACGCGGTCGGGGTCGCCGTCTTCAATCGGGACGCAGAATCCTACGACACCCGCACCGACCCCATCGTCCGCGTCGAGGCCGGCAGGCTTCGCGCCAAGCTACGCGAGTATTACGATGAGGAAGGCAAGTGCAGTTCGCTCATAATCGAGCTACCGAAGGGGACCTATATCCCGATCGTCCGCCGCCGCGAGTTGCTCGGCCTGGGCGAATCCGCTGAACGGCCCTCCCGCCTGCAACTGCTTGCGCGGCTCGGTTCCGATCGCCGTACGCTCATGGCCGCGTTCCTGGTGCTGCTGGCCATCAGCATCACGACCTGGACCGTGCCGTCCTTCAGGGGAGACGCCGGGCTCGGCCGCTCCGCCTCGCAACTGCCGCCGGAATTCCGCGGGCTATGGGCGCCATTCATTGCCCCCGGCACCACCAACTTCGCCGTGGTCGGCAACCCGGTATTCTTCGTCAACCGCCGCCATCGCCTGTTTGTTCGGCCGTATCCGATGGATCGAACCTCGAACTTGACAAGCGATCCGCAGCTCCTCGGGGTTGAGGAGCGGTTGGGCCCGCTCATCGGCCCGCGCTACGACTACGCGCTGATGGGGGATGCCATCGCTCTCCAGCGCTTAACGTCGTTTCTGGCGCACTTCGGCGCCACCCTGACGGCCTCCCCGGCAAGCCAGGCCACCTGGGACTCCATCAAGAGCGGAAACGTGATCCTCATCGGGGCCCCGCGGATGCACCCGCTGATGAAGGGGCTGCCGACGGAGCTGGACTTCGACTGGGATGACCAGCAAAACGTGCGGAACCGAAAGCCTGCCGGCGGAGAGCTGGCGTTCTACACCACACGGTCCAACGAGGATGAGGTCACGTATGCGGTTGTCGCGGCGCTTCCGGGCTTGCGCCCGAACCGCGAGCTGTTTGTGATCGCTGCGCACGCGGGTCCTGGCACGCTGGCCGCGGTGGACTACATCACTCAGCCGGATACGGTGAAGGTTCTGAACGACAAGCTGCGGCCCACCGGCCCTGGCAGCCGGCGTTTTCAGATGCTGCTTCGGGTTTTTGTTGACAAGGGCTCCCCGACCAAAGCCGAATACATCACGCATCACTCCATCCCCTGAGCCGCCGATTGCCGACCACAGGCGCACGTCTGCTGCGCTCGCGAGGAAGCGGGGCGCCATGTGCCCGGCGGGATGCCTGCGCGCCGCGTTACCTACGGTAACGTAGCGGTTACACATGCGCGCCCGGCCCCGGAAGGTGCGAGAATGCCTGATGACCGGGCGCGATCCTCCCCGTTTGCGGGCCCGGTCCGGAGGCACTGACCATGAGATCACGAGGGCGTTTGCTTGCCACTGCCTTCCTGCCGTTGTCTATCCTCGCTGCTTTGCCACTCGCGGCACAGGAGTTCCGCGGCACGATTCTGGGGCGTGTCCTCGATGCGTCCGGCCATGTCGTTCCTCAAGCCGCCGTCGCCGTCGTCAACGAGCAGACGAATGTGGCCATCGAGGTCACCTCGAACGCCGAAGGGAACTACAGCGTTCCCTTGCTTCTCCCTGGCCGGTATACCGTCACCGCCACTCGGAGCGGCTTCAAGAAGGCGGTGCGGGCCGGCATCGTGGTCCAGGTCCAAGACAGGATGGTGATCGACTTCACGCTGGAGGTGGGCGACCTCGCGCAGTCGATCACCGTCGCCGAGTCGACGCCTCTGCTTCAGTTGGCCGACGCCAACCTGGGACAGGTCGTCGACCGCCAGTTCCTTGAGCGGATGCCGCTGGCCGGCGAGAGCCCGCTCACGCTAGCGGCCATGGCGCCCGGCGTAAGAATAAGTAACACTGGCCACGTCGTCAGCAATGCGCAGAACGACATCGCCATCATGGGTGGCGGCGGTCACGAGCGGGGCAACGACATCACCGTGGATGGGATCCCCAACGTCGCCCCCCGCCAGAACGGTCTGGCTGTGACCATGCCGAACGTGGACTCCATCGAGGAATTCCGGGTCCAGACCACGATGTTCGACGCTAGCGATGGCCGCTCGAGCGGTGGCGCGCTGGCCATGTCCACGCGGTCCGGCACCAACACGATCCGCGGCTCGGCTTATGCCTACTACCGAAACCTTGCGCTGAACGCGAACAGTTGGAACAACAACCGCCTCGGCCGACCCAAGGAGAATTTCAGCTACCACCTCTGGGGAGGCACCATCGGTGGCCCGGTCCGCCTGCCCAAATACAATGGCGCTGACCACACATTTTTCTTTTTCGGTTTCGAAAAGATCGAGGACGTTCGGCCCCGCACCGGAGAGACCCGAGTCCCTTCGGCGCTAGAACGTCAGGGCGACTTCTCGGGCACGCTCTCAAAGGCGGGAACGCCGCTCGCTATCTATGACCCGTTGACAACGGTTCTGGACAGCTCCGGCCAGTTCAAATCGCGCTTTCCCTTTGCCGGCGCCCAAATTCCCCAGAACCGCCTGAACCCTGTCGGTCTCGCCGTTCTTTCGCAGTTCCCGTTGCCGACTCCGAACGTACCAACCCAGATCAACCTGCCCAACTGGGACGGCAAGAGACCGCAGACATGGGATATGGGCAACCTGAACCTCCGCATCGACCATCAGATCAACGCCAGCCACCGCATGTATGCCCGCTTCAGTTCCGTGGGCGCGGACCAGCTCCAGTTTCCGACCCTGGTTCCCGGCGAGAACGCGAACTCGGACTATCGCGGCAACAAGTCGATCGCCCTGGATGAGACGGCGATCCTCAGCCCGACGGTCGTCGTATCTCTGCGATACGGGTGCACCAGGACCTATCTCAAGTCCGTCACGGATGCGGACGGCCGCGACCCCGCCGAACTCAAGTTGCCCGAGATCATCCTCCGGAACCAGGTCGGGCGCGGCTGGGCCGGCTTTAATATCGGAGAAGGTTTTCGCACAATCGGAAGCAGGGCGCGCGTCAGCGCCAACGATGTTCACGCGTTCCTAGGGACCGTCCACAGCCTGAAAGGAAATCACGCCATCAGGATTGGCTTCGATTACCGGATGCTCCGCTGGAACGAGTCCGACCCCGGCTCCTACGCGACCGGCGAGTTCCAGTTCAACAATACCCTGACCCGAGCCGACCCCAAGAGTTCCAAAACTGGCGACGTCTCGGGAACCTCGATGGCCTCGCTGCTGCTCGGGCTCCCTGCGACCGGCGGCAGCAGCCGGATGGGCTTCAACTCGACGCTCTCCTTGCAGAGCCATTACCTGGGACTTTTTGCCCAGGATGACATCAAGCTCACTCGCCAACTGACCGTGAACCTGGGTGTGCGCCTCGAGCTGGAGACACCGTTCACCGAACGCTTCGACCGCCTCCCTTACGGCTTCGATCTCAAGGCGGCGCTGGGCCTCAGCGCTCCCGGCTTTGGGGCACTGAAGGGAGGTCTATTGTTCGTCAACCAGGACGGGATCGGCCGTAGACAGGGACGCATGGACCTGAACAACATCGGGCCGCGGCTTGGTTTCAGTTATTCGCCCATTCCGAAAATGGTCATCCGGGGTGGGTATGGCATTTTCTTCTCGAGCGGCATCATGAACCTCTCCGGTGGCACACCGTCCACTATCGCCTCGTTCGGTGCGATTACGCCATATGTGGGTTCCGTCGATGGCGACATGAGCGTGCTGCCCGGGGTGAATCTGAGCAATCCGTTCCCCAGTGGAATGGCGCGGCCCACCGGCAGCAGCCTCGGACCGATGACCGAGATCGGCAAGGGGATCGGCTTCGTCAGCCCCGATGCCGTCCTGCCCTATGTCCAGCAGTGGCAATTGGGAATCCAGCGCGAGCTGCCCTGGAAATCCGTTCTCGATACAGCATACGCCGGAGCACATAACGTGAAGGGGTTCGAGCACGGACTGAGTTTCAACGAGATCCCGGATGGCTACCGGCGCGACGTCAACGCCGTCCCGAACCCGTTATTCGGTGTCCTGCCGTCATCGAGCGTGCTTGGCGGGAGCACGATCGTTGCCAACAAGCTGCACGTGGCCTTCCCACAGTTTAGCAGTGTAAGCGTGGACAACCTCAACAACACCCGCGCACTGTACCACTCCCTGCAGGTGCGGTATCAGAAGCGCACCTCGCACGGGCTCAGCGTGGTCACGGCCTATACGTTCTCGAAAACCCTGATGTCGCAGGCCGAGAGCCTCGTCAACCAGCGCCACTACCGCACCGTAGCTGGCCTGGACCGCCCGCACAACCTCCGTGTGTTCGCCACCTATGACCTGCCGGTGGGCAAAGGGCGGGCGGTGGGGGGAACCTGGCGGAAGTGGCTGGACTACTCGCTCGGCGGCTGGTCTTTGACTTGGGTCGTGGCTCGAACCAGCGGCTCCCCGCTCGGGATCAGCGACAGTGGCCGGGAGCGTCCGATCCCGATCCGCAACCCGGTCACCCCTGGCCCGGCGAGCGAGCGTCTCGGCGACCGGCGTGACCCCGTGACCGGTCTGCCTCTGAATCCCTACCTGGATGTGAATGCTTTCCTGCGCCTGCCCGATCAGTTCGCCATCACGCCCGAGCCGCCCCGCTACAGTTGGCTGCGCGGTCCGAGTGGCACGAGCCACAACCTGACCCTGTTCAAGGGATTCCCCATCACGGAAAAGGCCCTGTTCGATTTGCGCGCGGAAATCGCCGGCCCGTTCAACACACCCCGATTTTCAAACCCCGGCACGAACGTTTCCAGTCCTGCCACGTTCGGCACCATCACGGAAGCGTCCGGAAACCGGACGATCATTCTGGGCGCCAAGCTCCGGTTCTGAGAGAACGTGAACGACCCGAAACGAATGAATGGAATGCCAGAGAAACCGATGAATTCGATGCGGCTCGCTCGACCGAAACTGCGAATGCCGGCCGCGGCGCTGCTGATCGTGGCGTCAGGATTGCTGAATGCTGCGCCCCCCGAGCGCCCGCGGCTGATCCTGACCCCGCAGCGGATCGCGGCGCTCAAGGCGTCCATCACGAATGCGCGCGCGGACCTCTGGAAAGCGGCGCTCGACAGCGCGGACGAGTTCAGCCGTGCCCCCGTGCCCGTCATGACCCGCGCAAACAATCAGTTCCGCTACGTCGGCGACACCATGCCGGCACTTGGCCTTGCCTACCGGATGACGGGAGATCGCCGCTACGTTGAGGCCGCCGAGAAATGGCTCCGCGCCATGCTGGCCGTGAACGAGTGGTCCGGCAGCGCCAACCTCGGGCGCTCCTGTTGGGTCCTCGGGGCCGCGCTGTTGTACGACTGGCTGCACGACGTAATGAATCAAGACCTGAGGGCGGCCGTGCGGAAACGCCTGGAGGCCGAGGGCGAAATCCTGATGAAGGATGGGCCGTTCTACTGGCGCCTTCTGAGCAACCACTGCCTGATCGAAACATCGGCGCTTGGCGCCGCCGGGCTGGCGCTGCAGGGCGACTCCGACGCCGCCGGCCGATTCGTCCGCAGAGCTCGCGAGCGGACCGACCTGATCATCGAGCACGCTCCCCTGGACGGCGCTTGGTCCGAAGGAGTGCAGTATTGGGAATACGGCCTGACCTATTTCCTGCGCTTCCTCGAGGCGCTCAAGACCAGCGGTACCGCGGACTACTACCCGCGCTATGACTGGTTGAAGAAGACCGGGTACTTCCGTATCTACTTCTCCCTGCCCGGCCCGCCCGGCAATGCCATCAATTTCGGCGATTGCTGCGATGAGCGCAGGGAACACAGGTGGTACGCCGCATTTCTCCTCTATCAGGCGGCAGCCGTCTACCGCAACGGCCACTACCAGGACTTCGGAAACAGCATCCGCACACCCGGGCCGTACAAGTTCAGTTGGATGGACTTCATCGCCTACGATCCGACGCTCGCGCCCGTCGATTACCGCCGGGTTCCTCCCAACCAGCACCTGGAAGACAGCGGCTATGTCATCATGCGGACGAGCTGGCGGGACGACGCCACTATCATTGGCTTCCGCTGCGGCCCGGCGCCCGGCCACCGCAACCAGAAGCATCCGCTCCGTCTGGAGCGGAACGGTTTCGGCCCCGGCCACCAGCACCCCGATATCAACAGCTTTTCGCTGTTCGCTTACGGTCAACGCCTGGCCATCGATCCCGGGTACGCTCACCCCAAGTGGACCGCCGACCACAACACCGTGCTGGTGAACGGACGCGGCCAGGCCGGGGAGGGCGGTTCGTACCTCGACTATATGGCCTTTGAGAATCGCGATCCCTTCCCGGCCATACTCCGCGCCGACAGCAGCCCCGATTACGATTACGTGATCGGGGATGCGGGAAACATTTACGTTGACGAGGCCGGGCTGGCGCACTTCCGCCGCCACCTTCTGTTCCTCAAGCCCGACATCGTGGTCATCGCGGACGACCTGGCGGGGAAGGAGCCGTCGCGGTTCGAGTGGCTGCTGAATGGTCTGCACTCGATCGCCCGCACGGGAAAGGACGAGTTCGAGATCCGCGAGGGCGGCGTCCGGCTGTGGGTCCGTCCGATTCTGCCTGGGTCGTACGAAGCGGATATTCGCGAGCGCCCCTATCGCGCCTCGAACGTGGACGGGAAGCTCACCACTCTGAACCTTGGGGTTCAGTCGGTTCAGGTGACTCGATTCCTCGTGGTCCTGGCAGCGCTCAAGGACGCGACAGTGCCTGCGCCTCAGGTCACCTGGTCCCCCGGGAACCTCGCCATCCGGCACCTCGGGCGGTCGTGGAACGTGCGGGTAGTTGAAGCGTCGGCACTCGCGGGACCTTCCGATCCGGTGTTGCGAGTTCAGCCGGCCCGGCGCGCGGGCTCTGATTAGCGGAGAGACACCGATGCCAACAGGGAAGATCGCTCTCCTGGTTTGCGTCTGCCTGGCGTTCCTGACCGGCCTCGGTGCGGGCCAGCCGCTCCCAGCGGTGCCCGAGATCCCCCCGTCGCTGCTGCCGGCTGAGATCATGGATTGGAACGACGGCGAGGACCCGCTGGGCAGCCGCCTGTTCCGGACCACGCGGATTCGCCCCCAGATTCCTCTCGGCGGGTTCTGGGACTTCGTCGCTGATCTGGAGGAGGTCGGCGAAGCCAAGGAGTACTTCAGGCGTTTCCCGCGCCCGGAGACCAGGCTTTGGGTGCCGGGCACCTACAACGTACTGCCGCGCTATTGGCAATACCAGGGGCCGGCCTGGTTCCGCCGCAGCTTCGAAGTGCCTCGCGATGGCACCTTGCGCATCCGCTTTGGCGGCGTATTCTATTCCACCCGAGTCTGGCTCGACGGCCAGCTCCTCGGGGAACACGAGGGCGCCTACACCCCGTTTGCGCTCGTGGTCCCGGCCGCCACGAAGGGCGAGCACACCCTGGTCGTGCGCGTGGACAACCGCCTGGGCGAGCATACGATCCCGCAGAGTGGAGTCGATTGGTTCCCTTACGGAGGCCTGTTCCGGCCGGTCTATGCCGAACTCGTTTCCAGTCCCTTCATCGACAACTTCCACGTGCTGCCGTCCCCGGCGGATGCTTCGCGGGCGAGCCTCGAGGTCAAGGTCTTCCTGAAGAACCCAGCCGGGGTGCGCAGCCGAAAGAGCGTTGCCCTCGAAATTAACGGTCGCCGGCTGCATTCCCGCGACGTGGAAATCGGGCCCCGCGGCGATACGACGGAGTTCACAACGTACCTCGAGAAACCGAAGCTCTGGTCGCCGGAGTACCCCTATTTATACTCGGCCAGAGTGGTGCTGGGCGACGGGGAGGACGATCAGTTCACGCGTTTCGGGGTTCGGACGTTTTCGATCGACGGCTACAAGATCTTGTTGAACGGCGCGCGCTTCAAGCTGATGGGCGCCAACCGCCACGACGATCATCCGGACTGGGGCGCCAGCCTCCCTCCCGCGATGGTGCGGCAGGATGCCGAGATCCTCAAGCGGATGGGCGCCAACGCCGCCAGGGGCCACTATCCGCCAGAGGAACTGTTCCTGGACTACTGCGACCAAAACGGCCTCGTGTTCATGAATGAAGTGCCGGCCTGGCAGACCACTCCCGCGCAGTTGGCCGTACCGGCCGTGGTGGACAAGATCAAGCGCCAGTTCGAGGAGATGGTTTACCGCGATATGAACCACCCGTCGATTCTCAGTTGGAGCCTCGGGAACGAGTGGCGCCGCATCGACGAGTCGTACGGAGTGGTGGAGTCGCTGGTGGGATTCGCGCGGTCGATCGACCGGACCCACTTCCTGACGTTGATCGTGGCGGGGACCCGCGGCGGCCGCGTGCTGGAGTTGCTCGACTTCATCGCCCTTAACTGGGCCCAATATCAGTGGTACGACTCAAGCACCTACCTGGACAGCCGGGCAGGAGAGAAGAACGTCGCCGCACTGGCGGGGCTCGGCACGCGCTTCCCGCATAAGCCGGTGGTGGTGAGCGAGTTCGGCGGGGCCGAATCCCAGGCCGGGTGGCACAACTGGGGTAACGTGAAGTGGAGCGAGGAGTACCAGGCAAGGAACGTCGCCGATTCCGGGCGATACGTGCTGGCCGAGGAGTGGCTCTCCGGCGGCTGCGTCTGGCAGTTGGCGGAAACCCGGACTGCTCACCGCCTGATGTTGGATGGGCGCCTCCGAGGCTGGAACAGCAAGGGAGTCGTGGATGCGTACCGGCTGCCCAAGCTGGCTTTTTATCGGCTACAGGAGTTGTTCCAGTGGTATGCGTCGAGCCGGCGCGAACCTGCCGCCGTCGGCTCGATTCCGTAATCGCGCAAGGAGAAATCATGCGGAAACAAACTGTTTCACTCGTCGCAGTTCTACTGGTGATCGCCGCCGGCCTCGCCGCGCAGCCCGCGGCCCCGGCCGGCGTGGCGACCGGGGACCTCAAGCTCAGGGACTGGAAACCGCGGAGCCAGATGGTTGTGAAGGAGAGCAGGATTTTGCGTCCGAAGTTTCCAGTGATCGATATGCATAACCACCTCGGCAAGATCGCGAACACCGCCCGCTACCTCGAGGAGATGGACAAGGCCGGCGTATGGAAATGCGTGAGCCTGGACGGGGGGGCGGTGACGGAACGCACGAAGCCCTCCTACCAGGAGCACCTGGCGGCTTCACGCGCGGTCTCGAAGGACCGGTTCCTGGTGTTCTTCCGCCCGGACTTCTCGACTATCGATGCGCCCGATTGGGGCAGGAGGGAGGCGCAGAAGCTTGAGGAAGCGGTGAAGGCGGGCGCCCGCGGGCTGAAGATTGCGAAGGAACTTGGCATGGGCGTGAAGGACAAGTCCGGCAAGCTGATCCGCGTCGACGACCCGCGGATCGACCCGGTCTGGGCGAAGTGCGGCGAGCTGGGCATCCCGGTGATGATGCACATCTCCGATCCGAAGGCCTTCTTCACGCCCTTCGATGAATACAATGAGCGGTACGACGAGATGCGCGCGCACCCGAACTACCGAAAATTCACTCCCGATCCCGAGGGCGGGATGGTCTGGAAGACGGCGCTTCTCAACCAGCGGAACCGCGTCATCGCCCGCCACCCTGAAACGGTGTTTATCGGTGCGCACGTCGCCAACCAGCCCGAGGAGCTGCACGTGGTCGGCATGTGGCTCGATCTGTATCCGAATTTCTATGCCGATATCGACGCCCGGATCAGCGAGCTC
>Ga0315289_10016148_pt1 | contig 10324 bp, 8 predicted proteins | sample YL17G11_40_MG_FD_203452 | JGI IMG/M metagenome (GOLD analysis project Ga0315289, IMG submission 203452) | Sediment microbial communities from Yellowstone Lake, YNP, Wyoming, USA - YL17G11_40 | ecosystem: Environmental > Aquatic > Freshwater > Lake > Sediment | place: USA: Wyoming | collected...
GGATATCCCCGCCACCCTCCCATCCACATTCTGGCGTCGGTACAGAAAGTGCATCTACCATAATGACACCCCCTGCTCGTTTCGACGTGAAACGTGTGAAAAGGAAAACTCATCAAGTCCGTCAAATACTGATATGGCTGGTAGGGAATTTTGGACAAGTCTGTCCTTTCAGTTTGCCCAGGCCCCTGCCAGCCATCTTCCGGCCGAACCAAGTTCGGTATTGTCTCCAGCCCTCTTCCATAGACGATGTGCTCTATCAGCCCTGATACTGCTGGTTCCGGTTCGCCGTACACGATAAACGCGTCGGCTCCGGTCTCTCGAAGTAGCCCCATTATCACTTCACGGCCGGACTTCAAGCAGTCAATATAGCTTCCTTCGATGAAGACGTACTTCGCCATGCTACTCAGGGGCCAGTTTCTTAACACTTCCTTTACAGGTCCGATCCCTCGCCAGTGGGCGTTTATCCCCACAATGTCGAATGTCTCGTTCAGGAAGTCTTGAGGATTAGCATAACAGGAGTCAATATGTGTGAACTCTACCTGCCCAGGCGGAAAGGTAGTCCCAAGATATCCTTCCAGAGGGGATACAGTCTCTGGGTTCATCCGATGATTTTCCAGTTCGTAGTTTTCTCTTAGGGTAAACATTGCTATTCTGACTGGGATCGTGCTTCTTGCTGCCATGAAACTCATCTCCTCTCCGGTGCATTACCACTAAACTGAAGCAGCTTGATCGCTCCGTCTGCACGAGCAATCGCCAGTCTTGATCCATCTGGACTGAAGCGTACCGAGGTGAACCCATTACGCCGTCCCGGTTCGACTGGCTCTGGGCCAAAGGTCAGGATTGTTTTCTTTCGAGATAGGTCAAGGATCCTTGCCACTCCACCAGAGTCAACGACAGCCAGAAAATCACCACATGGAGAGAAATCAGCAGCTCTGATATGCCCCACGGCCCCTCCGAGCTCGGTTGGGGCAAAGACATGCACAGTCCTTCGTGCTATCACATCAGATACGACCACCCGGCCGTCGTCGGCCGTACTTACGCAATGATCTCCTCTGCGGTCAAAGGCGGCGAAGAAAACTGCTCTACTATGTCCGCCGTTCTCTGCCGAAAGCACCCACCACAGTTGACAGACCGGCCACTCATAACACCGAACTACCCCATCGTCACCGGCGACCAAAACAAGCTTATGATTTGGGCTAAAAGCTGCTATCCTGGCATGATCCAAGGGGCCTCCGTTATCTTCATCGAAAACGTGGATTGCTCTGCCACTGCGCAGATCCCTGACAATCACCAGCTTATCCCACCCCGCACTGATGAGATACTGGCTATCATAGCTAAAGTCAGCCCACATCACCCAATCGGAGTGTCCGCCGTTACTCTTGTCGAACCTGAAAATCTCTCTGCAATTCTGTGCTCTCAGCACCCTGACAGTCCCGTCTCTACCAGCGGTGGCAATCAGCTTTCCATCTTGACTAAACCTCGCGCACTGCACAATCCCTCGATGTCCTTCGAAAACACCGACAGTTTTTCCCTCCAATATATCTATGCATTTGACTTTATGATCGTAACCGGCGGTGACGATGATGTGGTTGCCCAGAGGAGAGAAATCGACTGTTCTGACTTCGTCTTCATGCCCTCCCTTGGAAAGATCAAGGGTAACCCCAGATCTTACGTGAGAATAGTCAACGCCTCGCAGGTGCGGATTGCTCTGTAATGCCCTACGTATACTGGCAACTTGCTCGGGAGCAAAAGGGCTCTTCGGATCAGCGAGGACTGCCTCGATACGGTCTCGGATTGACAAGTGAGGAGAATTTGCTGCTAAGGTCAGGACGACCGAGAAATCATCGGAGAAGCTATGTAGAAATTCTTCGTGCCGTCCTGCAGAGTGATCAGATTTGGCTGCCCCAAAGATGGCGTAGACGTGTTGACGAGACTTCTGATATAGCCCATTTTCCGGGTATAAAGGAGCGATCGTGGAGATGAAGTCAAGCAACTTCGCTTTCAAACAGGTGGCCTCGACGAAGAGGGCCTGAATTCCGCTCCCTTGGCGGTCTCTATCATCTGAGGCCATGATCTCGTCAAACCCCCTCCAGGCAGCCATCTGGTTAAATTCGCACTCACCAAGCCTCTGCCGGAAAGCATCGCGAATCTGGACAAAGTTTCTTCGGTCATCCTCGCTCATGATTACAGCTTTGTCCAAGGTTCTAGGAGCACCCTCCAAGCAGTGGGCTATTTGTGAGAGAATCCTCTTCAATTCAACCATTCGTTTAAACGAATCACGGTAGTTACGATCAAAGATAATGCGCTGAATCAGATTCGCATAGAAGAAGGCCATTTTGGCCCTCTCTACGATGGGGGCTGGCAGAGGCACTGGGTTGCTACCATACAAGACAAGACCGTGCTCAATATTGATTGCCAGGTCAATATGAAGTGCTCTAGTTGTGCTACCCTTGAGGTATTCTTCGCTTATTACCCAAACACTGGCTTTGTCGCCGGGAACCATAAGAATATCCGTAATACCAGTGTAGTCAATTGTGGCGATGTAATCTATGTCCTTGACTGGTTCTGTTTTACTGAAGGAGTAAACTGAGCTGCCGGTAAGAGAGATGGAAGTGACACAGACTTGCTGTCTGCGAAGACCATATTTCTCATGCAGAAACCTGTAGATAGACTCCATCAAGGCGGTAGCACTGAACGATGAAGCAAGATGCTCAGCACGGTCTTGCTCCGCCTGCTGCCAAAGTGGGAGCCAACGATTCAAGGCCGAGCCTTGCTTCATCTTCGCAGATTTTGCGCCAAACCACCAGTTTCTCTTTCTTGAAACTGCGGCAGGCATAGAGGGAAGCAGCCAGGTCTCTACCAGGCCTTTCAATTCTTTTGGTGTCAACCCTGCGTGAATACCCAAGTCTTCTAAAACCTGCCCTAGAAATCGATTGCTAACCGGGTCTCTTTGGTACTCTGCCCAAGAGAGCTGTAGCATGAAGGTGAGTCCAATGCTGGGGTTCTTGTAGACATTCTTTATTATGTCTGTAGCCAGATAAGTGTGCTCTAGTATTTCTGGAAAAGCAGAACTCATGGATTCGACGATGTCAACCAGAAGGGGAGACTGTAAGTAGTTAAGTAAGATGTTGCCTCGAGCCAGTTGATATGCGGTCTGATTGGTCGCTAGGTCCTCCAATCCTACAACTGGTACTATGACTTCATAATTGCCAAGTCCGAGAACACCTTCGTCAGTAACCACCAAAGAGGGGACCCATTCCTTTATATTCTCGGGAATAGCCTCAGGATCTGACGCGGACCTCAGTCGATTATAGCTAACCAGGACTTTTCCTTGCCAAGGCGCCAATTCCACCTGTTTCCCACTCTCTAATCTGGGGATTAATGCCTGAAGCTCAGCTTCTCCAACTTCCAGTTCGCTCAAGAGACCCAACATTGGGTCATGGGGGAGAATCACCCCGTCAAAAAGAAGACCCCGCAAGTGAATCCTTATGTTTGACGGCTGCTCTTGACCAGTTGCCAGGAAGTGATGTAATAGAGCCATGGCATTGCGAGTATTGCTGACGGAGTGCTGAACATCAATAGCAAGATTGATCACTATATCAGCTTGTGGTATAGATGCGGCAATTCCAGGCAGGTATCTTTCTGCGCTCTCTCCCCAAAAGCCATTGGTATAAACGCCCACGTTCTTTACATGCTTGACTCCTCGTAGAATCCTCAAAATAGCGGGACAATTCAAAAAAGGCTCACCATTACCAACAAAGAGCAGGGTTTCAATTTGGGAATTATTGTTCAAGAACTCGATCACTATATCTGCGTGTTCTTTGCTAAGGGCATGCGTACTGCTGTTGTCCAGTACAAATGGGCAATACCTGCAGCAATCATTACAATTACGTGAAGGGACAATCTGTAACCTGTTTAAGTCAACTGAGCTGGCTCCTAGATGACAGGCAACCAGAGCATTCAATGCCTTAAGAAGTAAGCTTCCATAATCTTTTGATCTTAGAGTAAACCCGAGTCTGGGATTTGATTGAGAGAAATGGAAATAGAATTCATCTCCATACTTGAACACATAGGAACCTCTTACGGGGAAATCGACCCAGAAGAAGTACTTTTCGAACAAATACCCTTCTGGGAATGTCCGTTTAATAATCCTTGCTGAAACATCCCTGCTTAAGCAATCTACATAGTCTACAACAGCCTGTGCCGGAGAGCCTTTTTGTGAAGCTAGATAATCCAGTTCATGGTTTTCGTACAACTTACTGGCAACCAGTGAATACTCAACACGTACAGAGCTTGTGTCGGTCGAGGCCATTAGTGTTCTTGCTCTAAGGCTTGACATTTAGTTGCTCCCCAGAAGGATATCCCTGGCACATTGCGCTGAGTAGTTGTAACCGTCTGGGCAATCTGGGTGATCGGCTCGCGCTGGCTACCCTCGCAGATGCCCTGTTCGTAGCGGATGGTGTAGTCGAAGTCGGGTTCACGCTATACCACATGCTCGACGAACGTATCGCGACACTGGGCACACTTGAACCGTCTGGGCGCGTAGACCAACCAACACCGACGACGCCCCCAGATGGATAAGTCGCGAATCATCTGTGGCCTACCGACATCATGCACATCCAGGCTGACTTGTGGGCAATCCGGGCAGATCGCTGCCTCCAGTGTGGATTCCACGAAGATGTCGATCCGGCGAGAACCGACCAACTGGAAGCGTGTGATGCGCATATTCGGGAGATCCGAAAGTTCTGTTGGGATTCGCTAGTCTGCCATTGGTACACCTCGCAATGTGAGTTGTGCCAGATGTTATCAGCTTTTGGCCACAACGCCAGTTACAGTCATTTCCCGTTAAAGTCGAGAGAGCCAGAAATCTGAGGCAATAGCACCTCCATAACTGGTTCTGAGGCCACCACCAAGGTCTTTTTACCCAAGACGAAGGGCAACCCCTCAAAATCGGTAGCCCGACAGCCAGCTCCCAAGGCTATGGGCAGGCCAGCCGCCAGATCAATCAAAGCGGGATCATAGGCATAAAGTCCCCCGAAACGTCCAATGGCGATGTAGCACAAGTCTAGGGCAATCGATCCAGCACGTCGCTGTTGAGAGAAAATAGGGACAATACGTTCATAAAGTACTGTATTTAGTTCCCGGACATTCTCAGAGAGATGTGAGGCCCAGGATACACTTAAGATAGCATGTCGAGGATTTGGAGGCGCCGATGTATGGAATCTTCTGTCATTTAGAAAAGAGCCGATGCCATGGCCGTACGAAAAAGTATCACCGTGCAGGGCATCCGCCACTGAAGCTGCCTGGCACTGTCCGCCGGCGTAGAAAGACACTGAGCAGCAAAAATAGGGGAAACCTACCGCGAAGTTTTTTTCTCCATCTAAGCAGTCAATGATCCAAGTTTGGCACTGGTGGTACTCGAGACTTTGAGCTTGGCAAGAGACATCATCAAGAATGAGGTGATCTGGGTATTGTCTCCTAATTTCACGCTGCATTAAACCGACAATCTCTTGGTTAGCCATCGAGAGCAATTCACCAGGTTCGTGTGTATCATTATTATCAACTCTCTGTCTGAAATACCTTGCACCTACTCTGGCACCAGCCTCAGCAAGGTATTTTGCTAACTGGCGATATATCTCTATTCTCTCTGGAGTACTCGATCCCATTTTCTGATCCTGACTTCGTCTTGGCTTGGTACTATGAAGGGATGCAGTGACCCCCTATGAGATCGCCCCAACTTGTGTTTGAATGGCGCTAGACAAGTATTGGATGCACGTTTAATCTCATAGGTGGACTTGTCACCCCTGAACGGTTATATAAGTTAGAGTTCGTACATTACTTACGGCCCATATGAGAGTGCCGAATTTGAACGACTTCTATTCGGGATCTCTGTCAGTTGTGCGATTGCGAGACTGAACCATAGGCAGACAACCAGACAGCCGACCACATGCCAGGATCACTCCCTGGAGAGAGGTCGGCTGCCAATCGTGCACATTGCCCTCCTTGGTGAACTACGGTTGCGATGGGGGCTACTGAATCGGTCCCTGTTTGCGCCGTTATGATAGCACAAATTCAACACACTGCAACCGTGACGGAATACTTATCATAAGAGATGTGGCGCACCCAGCAGAAAAACACCAGCCGCCGATCCCAACACCATCTCCGCCAGCTCCCTTATGGCCGTCGCGAAGTCGCACTTCCGCCACTTCATCCAAAAGTCAATCACCGATCCCCCACCACACCCGGCAAAGCAGTGCCAGTAGTTACCCTCGGTATTGACCCCAAAACTCGGGGGGTGGTCGTCGTGGAACGGGCACAGGCCGATGGCACCGCTTGCCGTTGGCTTCAGGTCCACGTATTGGCTGACAAACTCCAGTACCTTCACGCTGGCCTTGATCCTCTCCGAAACCGTGCCTGTGAGCTCCTCTGGCGGCTCTGTAGATGCTACCGCTGGCTGAGGCGGCACAAATGACCGGTAAGCATCGAAAGCGGCCCCTGGGACGGTCTCAGGTGCTCTCAGGGCAAAGATCTGCTCCCGTATGGTCGGCGCCAAAGGGGAACCGTCGGCATTGTAGAAACCATAACAGCGGCCGGTCAGCCGGTGCACGCCAAACGGCATGCGGATCAGGGAGCCCGGCCCATCTGCCAGCCCATCCTGTTTCGGGAACAACTCCACCCCCTCGATCTGGTGAGCTCTCAGCAGCCCCAAGCCAAAGGCCCGCGCTTCGCTTCCGGCCACCGCCTGGGCCAGAAACAACCACAGGTGGCCACCACGGCGGCTTCTCTCCAGATACGCAGGTATGCTCTCGCCAGCCAGCCCTCTGGCCAGGTGGCCCAGGCGCTCCCAGCCCTGTGGATCGTCTGCATCCAGGACCAGAAACCGGGCCTCGCCCTCCTGGTTAAGCAGATATGCGCCCAGAGTGATCTCACCCCGCAGGTGGCCAAACAGGAGTCCCACGTTCAGAAGCTCGTGCACGCAGACATAGCTGCCGTCATCAACCTGGCGGGCGTACAGATCCCAGCGTTGGACAAACCGCTGGGCCAGCACCAGGGCTGGCCGGGAGAGCTCTGTGTCGGGAACCAGCAAGCGTTCAGGCGAGGCCATCGCAGAAACAGCATAGCACACCCTGGGAGCGCGCGACAAGCGAAAGAGATTTGCCCCCGACAAAGGGGACACGCAAACGAGGGCGGTCTTGCGGGGTACTCCCCCTCATCCGAAAAAGAAAGCCACTTGCTAGATGAACTGTGTGTTCTCCAACAAGTGGCTTATGCCGCGGCTCAACCTCTGTCCCGATCACTCTCAGTTCCTTCGATCTGCCGGTGGATGAACCATTGCCAGACCTTGCTGAGCGTCTGGATGTTCATGGCTGCGTACCGACCCACCTCGAAGGTTCCCCGATCTGTGACCACCATGGAATGGGTCACACACCCCATGAAGCCGCTGTAGGCTACGGGTGCCGGGTCCCACTCCAGGACCTGATGCCGCGTGCCATCGCTCTCTGCCAACTGTACCGGGCGCAGAACTCCTTCCCGGAGACAACGCTCCGCTCTCTCAGTGGCGCACACCTCGGGGCCAAGCTCCAGGGCGGAAGCAGCATCCTCGTCGAAGACGAACTCGACGCTCTCAAGCCCCACCTCAAGCGAGTACCTCTCCCGTCTTCGCTGTTCGACCGACCTGCCAAGCTCCTCGATCAACTCCTCTGGACCGACCACCTTCACCTCCATCGTCCCTGCTCCTTTCCAGACTGCTCCCATCCTCTACTCCTCCCTCAGCTCCCTGAACAGGGGAAGCTCCTCCGTCGCTGTCATCACTGGCGGCGGTTCGCCTTGGCTGATTTCCTCCCTCTCGGATCGTTCCACCCAGCCTCGTTCTCTTCCCCAATCGGCGTAGGTCTCACCGCCGGGCGTGACCATCTCCGTCTGCCAGTCCGGCGGGCTCCACCGGTTGGCAAACCGCCAGTTGGGGCTATCCGGCTCCAGGTCAACCACCAGGGCGTCGGCCCTGAGGATAAAGTACGGTATCGCCAAGGCGTAAAGCCTCATGTTGACCAGGCAGGCCCGATACAGATCCAGGTCTAACTCCACCCCGAAGAGCGCCAGTTTCCTGTCCCGGTGCCGCCAGGCCAGATCCAGCAGGAACCGGCCGGTGCCCGCGCAGGGATCGAGTACCAGCTTCCATCTCTCTTCATTCCCTTCTTGGTCCTCCTCCACCTTCCCGATGGCCGAGTCGTTGATGTAGGAGACGATCCAGGGCGGGGTGATCACCTGCCCCATCTCGTCAATCGCGCATTTCTTCTCGGTGAACAGTTGCCCCAGATAGTCGTAAGGCTCCCCGGGACGTGGGTGGGTCGCCCCCTGGGAGGGGGCTTGGCCTTGCCGGGCGGTATAATCGGCCACCCCGCGAAGGCCAAGGCCGGCCCACCTACGCAGGCCGCGGCAGCGGCCCCCTGCCGCCAGGGTAGGGGAGACAGGAGTCCAGGGCTTTTCGAAAGCTCATCGACGGGACCCCTTCTGTCTGTAGTAGAGAAGCAGTGTTTTGCAGCAGTACGCCTCCGTGCCCGGATGAAAGCGTGGCACAGAAGGCAGGTGTTACCTTTTGCGGCAGGAGTTGATTGACTTTCGCCCAAAATTGCAGTACACTATCAAGCGATTCAATAGATTAAACTAAAGGAGTTCACAAGTATCAGGCGGGCCAAGACCGCCCGTTCAACTCGGAGTTGATGGCGGCAGAGTACGGCCGAGCGGCGCTTTGCCAAAGCACTTTCCTAACCCATCCGACCCAGATCGCTGAGATTGTCTTGCAAATCTACATGGAGGATCGCTATGAAAGACAAGGTCGAATCACAGGACACTAGAAGCACACCAGATTCTGCGCGTCTTCACTACCTCGACTGGCTGCGTGTGCTGTCCATTCTGATGGTTTTCCTTTTCCACGCCGTCCACCCTTTTGATTTCGGCGACTGGCAAGTCAAGAACGCCAACCAAAGCGAGATCCTCACAATTATCCTCCTATTCCTAAGCATATGGGGAATGCCCTTTTTCTTCCTGGTCGCGGGAGCAGCCAGTTGGTTCGCCCTTCAACGGCGCACGGCACGCCAGTATATCTCTGAGCGGTTCTATCGCCTGTTCATCCCCTTTATCGCCGGGGCTATTCTGTTCTCGCCGATCGAGTACTATTGCGAAAATATGAACAAAATCCAAAGAGGGGTGCTGACTTCCTTTCAGGGGTTCCTATCGGTATTCTCTGCTTTCAACCCCCTGTTGTTGCGCTACCCCGGCTTTAGCCCCAGGTGGTTTGGGCAAGGGTATCACCTGTGGTTCCTGGGATTTCTATTCTCCTTTGCATTGATCACGCTCCCATTCTTCTTGTGGCTGAAGAAAGAGTCGGGGCAAAAAACCCTTTCGTGGATGGCAAAACTGTGTGAACATCGCGGTGGGATTCTGCTATTTGCCGTTCCCGCCGCGATAATATACTGTCTCCTACTGCCGCTCTTCCCCCAAGAACACGATTGGGCGGATTTTATCTTCCAAATGTTCTTCTTTGCCATCGGATTCATCCTGTTTGCCGACGAACGCTTTACACGCGCCGTCCGGAGAGATTGGCCGCTATTGCTGACGGTTGGATCCGTTACTGTGGTGGGTTTGGTGGGAGGATTCCTGGCGGGCTTGCCGTTACTCACGTGGAATGAAACACCGGGCATACCCGCATTCTATATACTCCAAGTTCTCCGCAGTGCCATCGCTATCTGCTTTTCTCTGATGACGATGTTCGTTGGCATGCGCTTCCTGGATTTCACCAACAAGTGGCTGCGCTATGGGCGGGAAGCGGCCCTGCCATTTTTCGTGCTCCACCAGCCGGTGATTATCGTCATCGCCTTCTTCGTTGTGCAGTGGAATGCCGGTATCTCGATAAAACTGCCGGTCGTCGTCCTGAGTTCCTTTGTAGTCTCCATCGGTCTGTATGAATTGATCGTCCGGCGGATCCGCCCACTCCGGCTGGCGTTTGGGATGAAATCCCGAAACTCTGATAAGGCATAAGCCGGCAGGGAATGGTTTTCAGACAATGGACAAGGAGGAACCTATGCGTGCGCGCACGATTGTTATCGGGCTTTTGGCCGTGGCTATTCTGGCTGTTTTGGCAATTGTACTCATTCCCCGATGGCTCAAACCAGAACAGGTCGCCACGCAACCTTACTGGCCGACCCAGGACTGGCGGACCAGCACCCCGGAGGAACAAGGCTTCGACTCTGCTAAACTGGCGGAGGGGCTGCAAGCCATCCAGAAACAGCACATCAGAATTGACAGTCTCCTGGTCATTCGCAAC
>Ga0315289_10016150_pt1 | contig 10323 bp, 6 predicted proteins | sample YL17G11_40_MG_FD_203452 | JGI IMG/M metagenome (GOLD analysis project Ga0315289, IMG submission 203452) | Sediment microbial communities from Yellowstone Lake, YNP, Wyoming, USA - YL17G11_40 | ecosystem: Environmental > Aquatic > Freshwater > Lake > Sediment | place: USA: Wyoming | collected...
AAAAGCAAGCCCTGTCCTCAGTTCTGTTTAAATGATTATTTTTCTAAGATCATAGAGAAATTGGGGAGTGTCAAACGGTGATATTCCAGCCTGTCGCGCAGTTCACATAGTGCAAGAAATGCGCGAGTATGTGCCGACTTTATGAGGCGCAGATTCTCCGAATCTTCAGTCTTTGCCTCCGACAAGGCGCTGCAAAGCAAAATCCCGACTCTCTCGAGGTGGCAGGCTTCGTCCAGGGCGCTCTCGACGGAAATAATGCGCCGAGCTCTCGGAACGCCAATGTCATCCTTCTTGAGCCATTCATCAAGCTGAAGGGCTGAAAGCAGCGATGACGGCACCCTGTCCACTTCGGGGCCTGCATCAGAAGCAGGAGGCGCCAAGTCCGGCGAGTTCGTCGCAGCATGCGCGATTTCGCTTCGTAGCCTTTCCCATGGAAGCCGCTCCAGAAGCTCCTGATAGAATGAGGCACGGTTTCGAAGCAACCGAACGATGAGAGGATGGGGCAATCTATCTCCGACGCCAAGAATTCAGGGCTGCTTATGCAACTCGCCCGAGCCGCATTTCGCTTCCACGCAACGGGGCCCGGGCGGGAAATCACATAGGCCAGAGTATACCGAAAAAATCCGAATTTTTCAACCCTTTCTTTGAGGATTGCGGTGGGTAGCTCTTGCCTCTTGACTTTTATGTTTAAGTTCTTTATAATCTCGGTAGCCCGAGCGAATCGTCCCTCGGACGCGACAGGGCGGACCGGAACTCGATTTGCCTCGGGCGACTTGCGGCTGTGACGCAATGGTAGCGTATCAGCTTCCCAAGCTGGGTGTTGCGGGTTCGAGTCCCGTCAGCCGCTCGAAATTGCTCTTGTTAAGTGTATGCTTGACAAGAGCTTTTGATTTTCGTATATTGTGCTTGCAGACGAATGTACTGTTTTTGTACTGTAGCTTCCGTGTGTGGCAAGAAATCGCATCACACTTGAGACCGGATTGTCTGTTCAGATTGCAGCTCTTGGGATAGGTTGCCTTGACCGATTGCACCGGTTGCTGAAATCACAGGGCATATCGCGAATCATTTGCAGGGATTCTCACGGGCATAAGGACAAATACTACCATGGCCAAAATTTACAGACGCATCATTACAGATCCAACTACTGGCCAACAGAGAGAGGGCGCTGTCTGGTGGATATCTTACATGGAAAAGGACAAGCAACAACGGCGGTCACTGAAGGTAACGAGCAAGAAACTAGCCGAGCTTGCCAAGTCTGAAGTAGAACGCAATCTGGACCGCGGTCGCGTCGGTCTGCCAAAACAGAATGTTGACCTTACCAAAGTCTATCGTGAGTTCAATACCGGCGTGATTGAAAGAACTTCGCCTTCGTGGTCCAGACGGTTCAAGCAGCTTATTCAGCCATTCATTCAATTTCTGCAGGAGAATGGTCTGACCAACTTGGCTCGAGTAGCGACTGCTGACATCGAGGAATACTTGAACGGGCGATCTCATAATATCTCGGCCAAGACATGGAATGAAGAACTGCGCATCATCAATCGGCTTTTTAGATTTGCAGTGACAAGAAACTACATTGTTGATAATCCTGCCGCTGCAATTTCCAAACGACATGTCGAGAAGCCCACGGTGGAGATCCTAACACCGGACGAACTACAGCTCATCATGAAATATGCCAACCATGCGGCTTTGCCCTTTTATCAGATTCTCTTGTTCACTGGCATGCGGGAAGGTGAGGCTCGGCATCTTCAATGGCAAGACATAGATCTGACGCCGGATCGCGAACATGTGGCAGTTCGAAGCACCCCTGTTCATAGAACGAAGAACAGAAAAGATCGTATCATCCCTCTCTCGACCGAGGTAATCGAGGTATTCAAAACACTCTGGGAGAATCGGGATCGTGCTTCACCGTATGTGCTTCCCAACAGCGAGGGCAAGCCCAGATTCTATCCACTTAACACTTGGATGAGATTACTTAAGCGAATTGAGAAGAGCGAAGGGGTTCGCATCGACAAAGGCTATCACATGTCAGGTTTTCACCTCTTCCGTCACACCTTCGCCACCAACGCACTGGCTTCCGGCATTGATATTCGCACTGTTCAGGACTGGCTTGGTCACTCCAGCATTGTCCAAACACAAAGATACCTCAATCTCCTTCCCGAGCACAAACATCAGCAGATCAAGAAACTGAAAATTGCGATTGGTACAAAGCCTGATAGTGGTAAGAAGTAACCGGAATCAGAGTTTCCTGTAGCAACACGATTAGATGTTGCCCGCAAGCCCCGCAAAGTACACGGGGCTTTTGTTTACTCTGTCTTCGATAAGTTGGTCCGTCGGGCATCAGATTATTAAACTGACACTCGAATCTGCGCCCGACCTTTTGAGGATCGCTTCTCTATCCAGGCATCAAGCTCATCACGATTGTAACGAACTGCCCCGCCAAATTTGCTTTTCGGAATATATCCGAAGTGAGTCCATTTGCGAATGGTGCTGACCTTGACACGAAGATAGTCTGCGGCTTCCTGTGCGTTAGAAATGTTTTCATTGTGACTCCTCCTTGAGTCTATCTGTGAATTGACGGGTTGTGCACATCTTTCTTATGCCCTAGATTGGAACAAAGTCGATCTGGGAAGCGCGACAGGGTGGTACCGACGAAGCTTCCCCACGAACACTTCGAGAGTTTCGATTATGCGGTGGACTGAATGGCGCTCGATATGAATACATCGGATCTTCCCCACCTCAATCCAGTGAGCGGTGTCGACTTGCCGCACCACTGGATCTTAACTTGCTGCTCCTTACGGGCACAGCTTGAGGTAATCGAAGCAATGCTGACCGCCTGCCTCGACGAAGCGATCGTACTCTCGGTCCGGATCAAGACCCGCCAACAACGCAAGTACCTTCACCATGATCATGGTGCGATACGCTACGAGTTCTTCGGTCCAAATTCCGATATCCTCTTTGTAGGCATCATTGACGATCAGACGGGGCTCTCGAGCTGACTTCGGATCTACCTCGACAGGTTCATGATCCGCCGGATTGAGTGAGTTGGTCCCGGCCACCCCGAGATCATATAGCGTCATGGCCGGGTCGGTGCTACCGGTTCGCGCTCTCGAACAGCGATGTGGATGTCTGTCCAATGGCACCAAGAAATATCAAACAGCTTGATGAGAACATCAAGGCACTTGAGGATGGCCCTTTGTCTCTGGACGAGATGAGTCTCATGCGAGAATTCGGCGATGTAGTCCATCATACCAGGAAATGGTCATGTGATCGGTGCAAAGCTCGACGCCGTTCCATCCTCAATTCACTCCTTGACTTCGTGACTTTGTATAACTATACTTATTTTCAGCAGGCTATTTGACGGTCAGATGGCCGATGGGATTGACTGCAGGTCTCGCCAAACAATGCCGTGAGAAACTGGGAATGAAAATGAAGTTTATGCACCACTTTGCTTGGATTTGCCTTGGGCTCTGGGTCGCTATCGGACAGAGCAGTCTGGCCATCTCGCCGGAAAAGATGAGTCGCCCTCTTCACGAAGAAATTCTTGCCTGTCAGCCCGACTCTCTGATAAGCGCCATTGTTCACATCCGAGGGCAGGCGGACATTTCAGCGCTTGACCGGCAGCTCTATGAAACAAAGGCGAGTCGAGCCGTGAGACATGCAATTGTCATCGGCGCACTCCGGGCCGCGGCCGAAAAGAGTCAAGGAGAATTCTCGGCAGCACTGGAGCACTATAGGGACAGAGGTGAAGTGAGGGGTTACACGGTCTATTGGATTACCAACTGTGTCGTCGTTCATGCAACGGCGCGTGCCCTTATGGAATTCAGTGATCGCGATGACATTCAATGGCTGGAAAAGAATTTCAAAGCCCGACTGATTCAGCCTGTTCCAATCAAGGGCCCGCAGCGCAGCCGACACCTCGATGACAATCACGGCATACCTCGAGGCATTCGCGCCATCGGCGCGCCACGGGTTTGGTATGAACTCGGTATCACAGGCGCAGGGCGCCTGGTGGGCAATCTCGACACCGGTGTGGACGCCACTCATCCCGCCGTTTCCGCACGCTGGCGCGGGCATTTCGCTCCTGCAGGCCAATGCTGGCACGATCCGATTTATGGCAACAGCTTCCCTCGGGACTTGTACGGACACGGGACTCATGTCATGGGCACGATGTGCGGCAATTCCTTGATTACCAATGATTCCATCGGCGTTGCACCCGAGGCGTTGTGGATAGCGAGCAATGCAATTGACCAGGATGTCGGACCCCAAATCAACAATGATATTCTCGAGGCATTCCAATGGTTTGCGGATCCGGACAACAATCCTTACACCATCGAGGATGTTCCCGATGTCATCCAGAACTCGTGGGGAGTTGATGGTCGGTGGCAAGGTTACGAGGATTGCTTCAATTTGTGGAACAATGTCATTGTGAACTGCGAAGCGGCTGGCATAGTGGTTGTTTTCTCGGCCGGCAATGAGGGATCGTCGCCTCAGACCTGCCGTAGCCCTGCGACAGTGGCGATTGATTCGGTCACAATGTTCGCTGTGGGTGCGGTGGATGCGACCAATGACACGACGCCCCCTTATGAAATCGCACCTTTCTCAAGTCGTGGACCCAGCGATTGTCCTCCCTATTCTGCCATCAAACCGGAGGTTTGTGCCCCCGGCGTGGAAGTCTATTCATCGATCCCAGACAACCGCTATGACTGGTACAGCGGAACTTCCATGGCAGGACCTCATGTTGCTGGGATTGTGGCACTGATGCGCCAAGCGTTGCCCGATGCCGAGGTGAGAGATATCAAATCCATCCTCATGCGAACCGCGCATGATTATGGCCCTGCAGGCGAAGACAATACCTATGGATTCGGATTCGTGGATGCCTATGAAGCCGTCCTGGAGATTTCTGTCAATCGTGGTTTCGTGCAGGGGACGGTTCTTGATGACAGCACAAATCAGCCGATCCAAGGCGCCGTTGTGGAGGTCATTCAAACCGGTCACGGCACTCAAACCAATGCGAATGGTTTCTACCGAGTCTCGCTCCTGGGCGACTCGACCTGGACTCTTCATTATGGCGCTTTCGGCTACCTGTCACAAGAACACGAACTCACAGTAGCCGTTGGAGAGACGACGGCACTGGATGTGCAGCTCACGCCGGCGCCTTTTGGGATTCTCGTCGGCTCGATTGTGGCAGGGGATTCTATTCCCGTGGAAGGAGCCGCGGTCTCGTTCCCGGGTACTCCCTTGCCCACTCTGGAAACGGACTCTCTCGGAGCGTTCCGGATTCAAATGCCCGGCGATGCAACCTATGAGCTGAGCGCTTCCTACTACGATGCCGCATGTGACACAACCCTTTTTATCACGACAGGCGTGACCACGGAGGTCGTGCTCTACCTGGAGTCTCCGCGCAGTCTGCCCGTCGGTCCCGATGCTTATGGTTACCTTTCTTATGACCGGTTTGACCATGGAAATGTGGCGGTTTTTGATTGGATGGAAATCTCTCCCTCTCTGGGGGGTAGCGGGACGATTGTCAACCTTCCCGCGCGGGACTCCTCGGGATTTACTTCCATGCCCTTCCCGCTCTATTTCTACGGTCAAGTCTTCGACAGCCTAACCATCAACGAGAATGGATGGCTGTCACCGGGGATATCCCATGACCATTCCTTCTTCAATTTCACCATTCCCGGCTCCCAAGGTCCATCGGGCATGTTCGCGCCGTTCTGGGATAATCTGCATGATGGCGCCGACGGTGAAATCTGCTACTTCTATGATAGCTTGAACTGCCGTTTTATTGTTGAATACAACAACTTCCAATATTTGCCACCGAGCAGCACACATTTGACTTTTCAAGCGCAAATCTATTCTTCTGAGGCGCGACCCACTCCCACAGGCGATTGTGAGGTCGTCTATCTCTATAAGCGATTGGACATCCCGGATGCTTCGACCGTAGGAATTGAGGACCCCACTGAGGCGATTGGCCTTCAGCTACTTCTAAATGGTGACCTCAACAGTCACAGCTGGCCGATTCAACCCGGCGCAGCGCTGCGGCTGACGACCCGGTCTTTGCCTGCATCCTATGGGTCACTCGTGGGACAGATTATCACTCATCCCGAAGTGCCAGACCTCTCCGCAGCCGTGATTCGAGTCGGATGCAGTGAGATCCATCCAAACGAATCGGGCGAGTTCATAGTAGATTCCCTCTTAACCGGCCTCCATCGTCCTGAAGTCTTTTTCAGTGGATATGAAGTAGGAAGGACTGAGGTTGTGATTAGTGCAGATTCAATAAGCGGGATTTCGTTCGAGTTGTGGCGGCTCGATGCACCTTGGGGCTTGGAAGCGTCGTGTCAGAACTATGTCGTATTACTGCGATGGCATCCTCCCGCAAGCGTAGCGGGAGGTGACTATCTTGACGAGCTTCATAGTTACGCGGTTTATCGGAATGCGTCGCTCGTCGCCACGCCGGTGGATACTTTCTTCAGTGACACACTGTCCGCCACCGGAACCTATGACTATTTTGTGCTTGCCCTCTATGATGGCGGCATCAGCGATTCATCGAATCACGCTCAGGTGCAAGTCACTTCCGGCGTCGAGGATGCGATACCGCATTTGCCGCAATCCTTTGAGCTCTCATCGTGTTTTCCGAATCCCTTCAATATGACCACGACAATTGCCTTTGCCCTTCCGCGCACCGCGAATATTCGAATCAGCATCTATGATGTTCTCGGGCGTCAAACCACTTGCCTCACGAATGGCACTTATCCCGCCGGCTATCATCATATGCAATGGAACGCAGAAAGAGCAGGAACAGGCCTTTACTTTGTTCGCATGGAGACTGATGAATTCCGCCAAGTCCGCAAAGTACTGCTACTTCGCTGAAATCCCGCCCATCCACAAACGCGGAATCCCTACCTGCTTGCGAAAAAGTTTCCTTGTTGAGTCACCCTTAGTATTCGAGTGGACGCAATCCAACGATGGAAACAACGCAGAATGCGTAGCGCCCAGCTTGCTGGGCCACATGCCGCAGGGATGTTTCGAGCCAAATGCGCCGCTGGAATTAGAGGAGCGACGCCCTCCAGATTGGCGAGCCTTGACGCTCGTGAGCAACTCCGTAGCCCAGCAAGCTGGGCGCTACAAGCTGACGGAACGACCATCAGCTATTTCATCAGCATCAGCTTGGCCGTGTGGCTCTGGCCTTTGGCCGAAAAAAGTGCGGAATTGGCTCTTTTGCATGACGACCTCGCAGTCTATGCGGAAGGAGACCTATTTTAAGAGAACAATCTTGCGCGTTGCCGAAAAAGCTCCTGTCCGCATTTCAACGAAATAGATTCCAGACGCGACCGACACGCCGCGGCCATTCGCTCCATTCCAGAACACCTCATGTCGTCCCGCCGATTGAGTGGCGTCCATGAGGGTCGCCACGCGGCGTCCCAACAAGTTATAGATGGTTAATTTCACATGACCGCCTTGTGCAAGCGAATAGGGAATGGTCGTACTGAGATTGAAGGGATTAGGATAATTTGGCTCGAGAGCAAAAACCTCAGGGAGAGTTATGCCGACCGGTGCGGCCGAAGCATCGAGACCTCCCGACAGGGCTTGGATGATTCCCTCTCGATTGCCAGCCAGAATCTCCCATGATCCATTCCCATCAATGTCCGGAAGGACGCCGACAGCATCGATCGCCTCTCGAGGCCCCTGCCCAAGAGTTGACCAGAGAACCGTTCCATCCCACCCATCAATGAGTACGATGTAGTCTCCCAGCGTGCCCGCAATAATATCGTCCACCCAGTCACTGTTCACATCGGGAATCATCGTCATCGAGAGGACATTTTGGGCCGAAACAGGGTCCGCGATAATGGACCAAATCTCGAATCCGTTGCTGCCATCGAGGCAAATGACGCGCCCGCTGACCGTGCCGACATAAACTTCCCGAATACCATCACCGGTGACATCGGAGCCCGCCGCGATTTCATAGACGATGGAATTCACATCTTTGAACCAAATCCGCGCCCCATTGCCGCCATCAAGACAGTAGATGCCCACATAGGCCGATGCGACAGCGACATCCTCTGTGGCCGTCTGATGCGGATTCGCATTCCCCATCGCCACAAGAACAAAGACAGGTGAGCCACCGCCAACTGACGCTTGCCAAATGGGCGCTCCCGAAGCTCCGTCAAGACCCATGACCCCGCCATCGGTGTCACCTGCAACCGCATCCGGTATCTCGTCGCCTGTAACATCCATGACAGTTCGCACACAAAAATAAGCTACCGATGCCGGCCCCGCCCAAAGAAGTTCACCATCGGCACCATTCAACGCGAAGGCTCTGCGGGGACCGGTTCCGCTACCATCATCTCCGGCAGCTGCCAAAACATCCGCGACGAAGTCCCCATTAACATCTGAAATCGGATAGACCTCGTAAACCCAACCGCCATCGCCCCAATAGCGCGTATCGAACATCCAGAGTTCAGTTCCGTCCGCACCGGAGAGCGCATAGACAGAACGGCTGCCTCCGGAGGTACCGATGAGCACCTCGCTGATATCGTCTCCGGTCAGGTCGGGGCAAGAGATCATGCCTCGCTCATACCAAACGATTCCCGAGTGCATCGGGTCGGCTCCCGTGTCGTAAGTCCAGAAGGTGTCGGCAAGTCCGGTCGAACTGCCGTTCAGGCAGTACACAAGATGATTGCCGCTGGCGGCCAGAACATCGGCCACACCATCCGCGTTCACATCGGGAATCCAAGTCGTCGAATTAATCCCGTTGTCCCAATCGCCTTGAGCCCAATAGTACCAGAACATATCTCCGCCGTCGCAGGGAGAATCATCTCCCGCTCCGCGCAGCTGGACTTCCAAAATGCCTTCATCGGGATCGTCGGATGCGATTCTGAGAATGCCTTCATATTCGTGCGCTTCCGTCGGTGCAAACCACACACGGACACGGGTGAAGTCCGAGCTGTCAATGTCCACCGGAACTTCAAAGGGATCCATACTGAAGCATTCCCCCTCGACTTCGACCAACGAGATGGTCAAGTCCCCCGATCCCACATTCCAAATCTCCGCAGTTCGGCTTGTGGAGAGTACGGGATTGCCGATACGTACCAATCCAAACTCAATGGGCGAGGGAACGACATCAACATCTCCCTCATCAGGCAGTCCCGTGCCGACCAAAGTAAGAAGAAAGGGATTCTCATCCGGATCATTTGAATAGACAGCCAGTGTATCTCGGAACAGCCCTGCTACAGGTGGAGCGAATTCGATGACAAACAATCGTGCCGCTTCGGACGCGATCGTCACAGGAAACGAGTCAGGTTCGAGAACATGGTACGCGGCCCCTTCAAGGAAATGAACACTATCAATAGAAAGAACTGCATTGCCGATGTTCGTCGCCTCTGTCCCCCAGACCACAGGAAATCCGACCACATGAGAACCAAAATCGTGGGATGGAATTGGGAAATCAATATCGGGATCTTCCGCATTGCTGACATCGTATTGAAGAATCTTCATCTCCCAGGAATTTTCGTCGTAGGCCAGAATCCAGAGATAATCTCCATCCCAAGCCAGCCCGCGAGGTCGGCGTCCCGGCGCCGGCGTATGTTCCGGAAGCTCAAACGACCAAAGCACATGACCCGAAATGGGGTCCAAACGATAAACGCGGTCAGCATCGGCGTCCTCGGAGCTATTCCATAGGGCAATCCCGTCAAACGCCAGTCCATACGGTTCGTCGCCGGGAGCGGCAAAAACCCGCAGCGTTTCCTGAGTCGCGGGATTCACCTTAAGCAAAATATCCTGCGGATAGTAGATGGAAATCCAAAGACCGTTCCCCTCCCAACCCAATCCTCCTCCGTAGCTGTGCGATGGATCAGGGATTTGCGAGATAACGGCCGCGTTGATGGTGTCAATCTTGTAGATGGCTTGGACCGATTGGACTCCGGACATTGTCCACAGATAACCATTCTCCCATGCGAGTCCGTCTGAACCCGCCACCGGGCCAGTAAGAGTCTTCAGGATCGCACCGTTGGAAGGATCAACACGCCAAATTGCAGAGCTGTTGCGATCACTGACCCAAAGAGCTTGACCGTCCCAGCACAGGCCGGTCGCAACATCGGAAGGCGCATCCACTTCATGGACAACCACCTGCGCGGTGACTGAGAGGGAAAAGAATGTCAGCCAAACGGTGAGTTGGACAAATCTTCTGACCAGACTCTTCATGGACTCCTCCTTCGATAGGTCAATAGCCGTCTGCCTCTAAGGCATGCGATTTATCAAAAACTATAGCAATTTTTGCACTGAAAGTCAACCGCGCTTCGCTCGCGCAAACTCTCTTCAAGGTGA
>Ga0315289_10016155_pt1 | contig 10321 bp, 8 predicted proteins | sample YL17G11_40_MG_FD_203452 | JGI IMG/M metagenome (GOLD analysis project Ga0315289, IMG submission 203452) | Sediment microbial communities from Yellowstone Lake, YNP, Wyoming, USA - YL17G11_40 | ecosystem: Environmental > Aquatic > Freshwater > Lake > Sediment | place: USA: Wyoming | collected...
TTGAGCTGGATGTGGACGGACATCGTCCTGATATCATCATTACCCGCGCTGCCCTGGCCAAGGCAGCCTATGAAGGCAGGCTCGAAGTGAATGAGGAAGACCTCCGTTTTGCCAGCGAACTCACCCTTGGCTTCCGCATGAGGAGAACTCCCTTTGAGGAGGCTGCACTCAGTACTGATAAATTCCAGCAGGTTTTAGACCACGCCAAGAAGACAGAAGAAGAGGAGAAAAAGAAAAGAAGAAAATCAAAGGGGAAGGAGTTACGTTAATGGCAAAAGAATCCAGATTGAAACGGGTAGTATATCCGTTCACCGCCCTCGTTGGCCAGGAGAAGATGAAGCTGGCACTCACCCTCAATGCTATTAATCCGCAGGTTGGCGGTGTCCTGATCAGGGGAGAGAAGGGTACCGGGAAGTCTACTGCGGTCCGGGCCCTGGCTGAACTCCTGCCAGAGATCGAGGTAGTGAAAGGCTGCCCGTTCAACTGCGACCCTCACAATATCTCCCTCATGTGCCCCTCCTGTAAAGAAAGGGTGCTCTCCGGCACCGGCGAGAAAAATCGCGTAAAATCTGGAGACAATGGTATCCGGATTGAAAAGAGGCGGACCAGGGTGGTTGATCTCCCCCTCGGCTCAACGGAAGACCGGTTACTGGGGAGCCTGGATATTGAAGCTGCCATCAAGGAGGGCAGGAAAGCCCTCGAGCCCGGCATCCTTGCAGATGCCAACCGGGGCATCCTCTATGTGGATGAACTCAACCTCCTCGATGACCATATCGTGGATGTCATTCTCGACAGTTCCACTTCAGGGGTGAACGTCGTGGAGAGGGAAGGGATTTCCTTCTCGCATCCCTCCCGCTTCATCCTCGTGGGAACCATGAATCCTGAGGAGGGCGAGGTGAGAGCCCAGTTGCTGGATCGTATTGCCCTGCATGTCCCCATAGAGGCAATCAATGAGGTGGATAAACGGGTGAAGATTATCCAGCTCAGGAACCGCTTTGAGAAAGATCCCGAGCACTTCCTGAAGGAGTTGGAACCTGAAAATCAGAGGCTGAGGACAAGAATAAGAAAGGCGCAGAAGCTGTTACCGGAGATAGTCCTGAGCGACCGCATCTTCATGCTCCTGTGCAGGATGTGCATTGAACTCGATGTGGAAGGTCACCGCCCTGATGTGATGCTGGCAAAGACGGCGATGACGCTCGCTGCCTACCACGGAAGGAAAGAGGTTACTCAGGACGATATCAAGGAGGCTGCCGAGTTCATCCTTCCCTTCCGGATCAGGAAGAATCCCTTTGGCGAGGAAGAGCAGAGGGATAACATGTTTGATGAGATCATCGAACAGATCGCTGAAGAGATGGATAAGGAGCCACCCCCGTTGGATAATCGTGATAAACCGGACATGGAGGATACCGAGGAGGCAAAAGAGGTGCAGGGACAGGTCCATAGGATAGGCACCCCGGTTCAGGTCCCCAAAGAGATCAACAAGAGAAAGCGGGATCGCAAGCTCCGCTCAGGTTCCGGGAAGAGAATGAAAACACTGGCTACGGGGCGGAAGGGAAGGTACCTGAAGCACCGTATGCCAATTGAAGAAACCACAGATATTGCCTTTGATGCTACGGTAAGGGCATCTGCCATTCACCAGAAGAGCCGAAAAAAAAAAGCAAACCGTGAGCAGTTCCTCATCATCGAAAAGGAAGACCTGAGGGAGAAGGTCAGGCAGAGTAAGGTCTCAACCTTAATCGTGCTCACAGTAGATGCGAGCGGCAGCATGGGTGCTATGAACCGGATGGAAGCGGCCAAGGGCACGGTATTTTCCCTGCTCATGGATGCCTACCAGCACCGTGACCGGGTTTCAATGGTTGCCTTCAGGGGAAAAGGGGGGTACATTTTACTTCCTCCCACCTCCGGGGTTGAGCTTGCAAAGAAGCTCCTCGTCAACCTTCCCACCGGAGGCAAGACTCCAATCGGAGCAGGGATCATGAAGGCAATGTCCGTTATCAAGAACGAGCAGAAGAAAGATCCGACTATTATTCCCATGCTGATACTCTTGACCGATGGCCGGTCGAATATCTCGATCGTCGAGGGATCCGATCCCATGGGCGAGATTGAAAAGCTGGGGAAAATGATCCAGGAGGAAGGAATTTTTTCTGTTGTCATTGATACCGAGGTAACATCAAAAAACAAATTCTTGGATTTCAGCTTCGAGTTTTCGAAAGACATAGCAGAGTACCTGGGGGCTAAGTATTACCGCCTTGACCAGCTCAACGCGGTGAGTCTGGGTAATGTCATTGTGATGGAGAGAGACCTCTTAAGAAAAGGCCTCTCACAAGGTTTATTGCAGAAAGGAGCATCATAATGGAAGTGGTTGATTATTCAAATGTGGGATTCTGGACCCTGATGGCTGCCACGATCGTTCTTGCGAGCACCCATACGGTATCACCTGACCACTGGTTTCCTTTTGTCATGGTGGGGAGGGCAAACAAATGGAAAACTTCCTGGGTGTTGGCCCTTGCCACGCTTGCCGGCCTGGGCCATGTCCTTACATCCGTTGCCATCGGGCTGGTCGGCGTATTTGCCGAGGCAGGCCTATCAAAGGATATTGCCGGGTTTTTCGAGAACGCAACTCCCATGCTTTTGATCATCTTCGGCTTTGGCTATGCCGCCTATGCCATCTACAAGCAGCGGGTAGGTGCTCACGGCCATTCGCACGGTATCCCCATTATCAACAAGTGGCTCGGGATTGACCCCCATGCCTATGAACTGCCAGGACACGACCATGATCATGAAGAAGGTGTGCATTTCGGCCATGTCAATCTCTATCTGCACAACATGGAGTTACACATCGAGATCGACCATGATGACCACCTGCATGGTTATGATGCAACCCAGGAAAAGGATCATGAACACAAACACTCTCACAGTAATGAAGCAGTACATGAGCATAAACACCGGCACCAGGTAAAGGGGTTAGACGATCACTCCCATGAAGAAGAGCATGAACATTCGCACGGCAGTCACAGCCATGCTCATGACAAGGACGCTCATGATCACGATGACCATGATGAGCATGGCCACAAGCACGGGCACTCCCACAAAGGGCATGAACATGGCCAGAGAAATGGAAAGGCTGATCTCAAGGATAAGCGGGCGGGCTGGGGCCTGGTTGCCATACTCGGATTAACACCCTGCATAGCACTGCTCCCCTTGACCTTTGCAGCAGTAAAGTATGGAACCACGGCTGTGATCCTGGTAAATATATCATTTGCCGTGGCTACCGTTGGAACGATCATCATATTCACCTGGCTCGGACTGAAGGGGCTTTCCTGGATCAAGTTGGAATTCTTTGATGAATACGGAGATATCCTCGCCGGCGTAATCATCGGCCTGCTCGGTGTCGCCACCAAGGTACTGGAACTGTAGAAGGCTGCTGAAAAATGCCCATCTGTCCGCCATGGCGGATTCCGCTCGTCCTTCGTCGCCTGCGCGCTGAAGCGCTTCGTCGCGCAAGCGTCGTTGCAGATGTACATAAAACGTTTGGTCGTTCTTACGATAGAATTTACCCCAGGAGCGGCCCAAGGTTTTATACTCCTCAGGATTTCGCCTGCCTGCGCGTAGCCCCGCCTCCAGAAGCCTTGCGGAGGGCAGGCGCTTCGGCGAAGGCAGGGGCGCCTTGTCCGCCACAGGCGGAGACATTTTTGATCAGCCTGACAAACAGTTGCTTTTTCAGCAAACTGTAAAAGGAGATTGCCATGGAGTATCGGAGACTGGGAAGGACTAACCTGCAGGTGTCTGTCATAGCTTTCGGAGGCCTCCCGCTCTTCTTCCAGCCTCCGGACAAGGCAATTGAGGCGATCAACCTTGCCCTCGATGAAGGGATCAATTACTTTGATCTGGACGAGGCTGGAAATTCGTTCATCCCGGAACAAGTGTATCTCGATGGCGGAAGCAAGATCGGCCAGGTGCTGAAGAAGAGAAGGAATGACTGTTTTCTCGGGGTCAAGAGCATGCGTCAGACCTATGAGGAGCTGAAGGCAGACGTGGACCTCGCCTTAGAGAGGATTGTGAAAGGGACCAGCCGGGAGGTGATCGACATCTTCCAGCTCGCTTTCCTTGACACCCCGCAGAAGATGGAGATCATCCTTTCAAAACAGGGCGGATTGAGAGCGCTCGAGGAGGCGAAAGAAGAGGGGAAGATTGACTTCATCCTGGGAGCAGCCCACAACCCGAGGACATTGATCCAGGCAATCAAGACTGACCGGTTTGATGTGGTGGAGTTCCCCTTCAACATTATTGAGGACGAGTACCGTGCAGAGCTGATACCTCTTGCGAGAGAAAAAGAAATTGGCATGGTAGTCATGAAGCCTCTGGGCGGAGGGCAGCTCGCAAGTCTCGCTGATTTATCTCTCCGCTGGATTCTCCAGCATGACGTTGACTGCGTGATTCCAGGCATGAAAAGCATTGAAGAGGTACAAAAGAATGTAGAGATCGGTATCAAGCCGGAAAGACTCTCTGCTGGAGAACTGGAGACATTACACAAGCTGGGTGCTGAGGTAGGCAAGGAGTACTGCCACCGGTGCGGGTACTGCCTCCCCTGCCCTCAGGGGATCATGATCTTAGGCGTGATTGACCTGGTGAGGGCTCCGATGCTGTCCCTTGAAATGAAAAAGAAGAGCTACCACCAGGTAATCAAGGGACGGTTTTTGAGCGACCCGAACAACTGTGTTCAGTGCGAGGAGTGCGTGGAAAAGTGTCCCTTCAAGCTCCCCATCCCTGCCCTCATGCGCAGGGCAGTGGAGATGTTTGAGTAAAAGAAAGGGTCCAAGGCTCGCGGTGAGCTCAGCCGAGCGGGGCCAAGGATTCAAGGGGTCGAGTGAAATGCCTAAGAAGGTAGAGCTCAAGGAGTTTAGTGGCCGAGGATTTAAGGAAATTAAGATTAAATCTTTTAGAACACTTGAACCCTGGAACCCTCGAATCCTTGAACCCTATTTTTCTGCAGCAATCACCCACCACCTTTCTTCATAGCTCTTTCCGTAATAGCGTGCTGTGAGATTTCCCAGCAAGGCACTCTCCCTGATTGAAAAATCTCTTTGAAGAAGGTAGTGTGACAGATCCTCAGGATACGGGGGGTTCCTCTTCTTGCCAGGGTCAACTAATTTTTGACGCATATCCCAGCTGATCTGATCAAGGAGGAAAAGACTTCCCGATGAAGGGAGTTGAGAAAGCTCTGCAAAGAGGTGGTCAACCTCTTCAGGTTTCAGATAATAGATTAAGCCCTCGATGATAAAAGCTGACTTTTCATGTGGGACAAATCCCGTCTTGCTCAATCGTTTCATGAGACCGCTTTCGGTAACATCGGCCTCCACATAGACAACCTGTTCAGGGAGTTTTCCTAATGCGTTTAGCAGGATGGCCTTCTTCAACCTCATCTGATCAGACAAATCCACTTCAAATACCTTTTTCCCTTTCAGGAAGAGAAGCCGTGCTGCCCGCATGTCATTCCCCGCACCGAGGAGGACAATTTGCCTGACACCCCCCTCCTGACAAAATGCCGTCAGATGGTCATCAAAAAATTTGTCTCTTGCAATGATGTATTCTGCAAAAAAGGGCCATCGTTTGAGGGCAAGGGCACGCATCTCCTCTCCCTCAGGTGAGACGAAGAGGTGGGCAAAGAGATCATTGATGAGAGGTCTACCCCTCTGAGTCTCCTGGAAACGAATCGCTGAAACTACATCTGCAGAGCGCCGGACCTGCCGACCTTTTTCCAGTTCGAGAACTCTGTTCTTTTCCATTCTTATTATCTTCCTTGACCCTTGCCCCTATTTTTTCTTAGGAAGTTTTACTGACAGTCCGAAGACTACTTTCCACTTTTTTGGGGTCATGTTGGGCAGACCAAAGTGTTTGATCCACGTGATCTCCCATGCCTTGTCCCCGGTGAGAAGAGACATATCCCGGCAGAGCTGGCCCACGGGAATCCCCATTGCCTCAAGGGCTGGAGCCTTTTTCCGCGGGTGCCGACACTTGCCCATTTCCAAACAGGGATCTGGATAACAGACCTGGCACGGACCGGCCCCGAATTGCTGAAGAACGGCTTTCTTCCCGAGAATAGACTCAACCTCCTCCCTCAGCTTGTTGATGGTCTGGAATTCCCATTGAACAGGCCCGAGTTCATTGAAGAGCTTCGTCTGAAGGGTAATGAAGATATCTGCCTGGTCAAGTGTTTCCCGAATCTTCTTTACCGGTGGAGTGAAGTAAGGGCAGGATGAGCGTTTTTCCAGGCCGGGACAGCGGGTAAACCGGTTAGCCCCTTTCTTTTTTGTAGTTAAAAAGGTCGTCCAGAACTGATTCCGGCACATATCCTTTATCCGGTCATCACTGATCACCAGCTTGCCCGGAAGGAACCCGATGCGGCCGAAGTTTTCTACTCCCTTAATCGGGAATTTGTGAATGGTGCGGATATCGAGCAGCTTTTTCAGGGCGGGGAATTTGTTTACCAGCTTCTCCTTTTCCCGGTAGAGCTTCTTTTTTTCAGCTTCGGAATACTTCGTTCCGACCTCAGTGTCCGCCACGATAGACCGTTCGATGTTGTCGATGGAATAGTTAATACGATCAGCAAACTTCATACTCCCCCTCCTTAGGATAAAATTATTGTTGAACCCGGACAAAATCTCCAGGAACTTCCTTGGGAATATGTATAACAGAATTGGAAGAGCAATTCAAAGAAACTCGGTATCATATTTTCATCCATTTGACACCAGGCGCATAAGCTACTATTTCTATTTGTAGATTGGTAGATTTTAAGAGGTGTTCAGATGTCAACAGCTACTGTCCGTATCCCTGTAGAAAAAAGGGATATCCTCAAGATTATTTCCAGTATAGAAAAGAGGGATTTAAAAGAGATTATCACCGAGTTGATTGATGAATATATCGAACGGCACAAAGAGACACTGGAACTCCTCTCCAAGCCTCAATGGGTAGAAGCTATAATAAAGGGCAAGGAAGAGGTTAAAAAAGGGGTGAAAGGCAAGTCCATTCTCTCTTTGTCCCAAATGTAAGACGTCTCACCGGAGAGCTTCACGGTGACTACCGGTTGAGAGTCGTAACTGGAGAGTCCTTTTCGCCCCTGATCAAAAGAAGAAAATCATCTCTATTTTTGCAATCCTTCCGAGAGGGGATGCCTATTAACGAATACGAACTGACCGAACAGCCAGCCTGACCTACCCTGACTTAATCCCGACAGAGGGTACAAATACAAGTGGCGCTACATATCAGTATGTTGATGAGGATGTGAGAAACAGGAGCATTTATTACTACAAGCTTGAAGACATCGACCTCAATGGCAAAAGCACCATGCATGTGCCGGTGAGCGCGACGCCAAGAGCACGGACCAGGGAGCGGTGAGCATATAGGGGCGTATTGCGATACGCCCATGTAGGGGCACGGCATGCCGTGCCTTAAAAGAATTACCGTAGGAACGGCCAAACGTTTTATGTAGGGGCGTAATTTATTACGCCCATTGTAATAAATAAAATATCTTACCCACAAAGCGGGCCTTCGGTCTATAAACGTTTGGCCCGTCCTCGGGTAGGCTTTTTGAAACCGCTAGGCGCGGTCTTCGGTCTTATGGAGGGGCGCGGCGTGCTGCGCCCATGGGGGGGCGCGACCCGGTGTGGTCGCCCAAGGAATAAAAGACATACCCGCAAGGCGGGCCTTCGGTTTTGTGTAGGGGCGCGATTTATCGCGCCCAGATCCATCGCACCCAACATAAAGGGCGTAATAAATTACGCCCCTACGTCGGTCAAACAATTCATCATTTCAAGAAAAGGCATCGTTTGTCATTCTTAGGGGCGAACCTGCGTGTTCACCCTTCTTAAGATATAGGGGCGTATGGCAATACGCCCATGTAGGGGCGATCCTGTGTGATCGCCCTTTTTATGTAGGGGCAACCCCCTGTGGTTGCCCACGAAGAAGGGTAGACACGGGGGTCTACCCCTACATAAGACCGAAGGCCGCGCTTCGCGGTATAATTACTTACCAGGCAGAGGTAATTTTCCCCCTGCCTTTTTATTTTCCATAGACAGATTTATTGATTGAGTTATGTGAGGATTTACGCTAAATAGGAAAGAGATATTGGGTGCAGGAAGTAATCATGGGGTCAATAAAAGGAGGGGTTAAATGGATGTTTTAGCAATCTGCGGAAGTCCCAGGAAGAACGGGACGACTAACAGCGTACTTGAGCCAGTACTGGCTGGAACCGGGCGCTCGTACGAAGTCCTGTGGCCTGCCTTCATGAAGATCGGTCACTGTATCGGGTGTCAGAAGTGCAGGGATATTACTCCCGGGAAGTGCTGGCAGGACGATGACATGACAGCGGCGGTAGATAAGATGCTTGAGGCCAAGGCTCTCATCATAGCCTCGCCCACGTATTTTGGAAACGTTCCCGGTCCTCTCAAGAACTTCATTGATCGGTCTATCGCCACCTGTCACACAGGTAAGGGGGAACCTTGGCAGGGTGACACCCCGGGTCACGGTACCCGTCCCTTTAGAGGGGAGCCAGCGATGATTGTCGTCATCTCCGGCGGCGCTGACCATGAGAAAACAGCAGCCAACATCCGGCTGGTGCTTGAATACTACGAATACCAGGTGGTGGGAGAGTTTGTAGAAGGCATGGGCGGCTATATCGTGACCAAGGAAGAGAGCCCGGATATCTATGGTGAGTTATTTTCACTGGGCAAGAAATTGGACGAGGTTCTCAAAGCAAAAGGAGTGTAAAAAATGACTTCCAAGAAGAGCTACGGATGGAGAGGGAAGATCCTTGAAGTTGATCTCACCAATTCAAAAATTGAGGAGAAGGAGCTTCCTGAAAATTTAAAGAGGGATTATATTGGCGGATCAGGTTTGAATGCCAGGCTGTTCTACGACCTGGTGAAAGGTAATCCCACCCTTGACCCTCTCTCGCCGGAAAACCCCCTCATCTTCGGATTTGGGCCTGTGGTGGGCACTGCTTTTCCTTCTGCCACCCGATTTACCGTTACAGCGAAAAGCCCTTTAACCAGAATATTCGGAGACTCCAATGCGGGCGGCTACTTTGCCATAAAGACAAAGCAGGCAGGGTATGACCATATCATCGTGAAAGGGAGATCGGCAAAACCGGCTGCCCTGCTCATTGAGAAGGGAAAAAAGCCCCAGCTCATTGATGCAGCCTCCTTATGGGGGCTGGATACCTATGAAACGGATGAAGAGATTGAAAAGTTGTACGGAAAAGATTGCGAGAGTGCGCGTATCGGCCCTGCCGGAGAGAACCTGGTCAGGTATGCCAACATCTTTTCCGGCAGAAAGAGGGTGGGTGCCAACGGCAGGGCAGGCATGGGATGCATCATGGGCTCAAAAAAGCTGAAGGCAATTATCGTCAAGGGTGAAGGAACCGTACCGGCAGCCCGTCCGAAGCAACTGAGTGAGCTGAGCAAGAAATACCGGGAGATCTGGGGTAAAGGTCCGGGGACCGCTGCGAATTCCGAGTATGGCACCCTCATCCTCATCGCCCAGATCGGCGCTGAAGTAGGAGTAAATAATGACCAGAAAAAGATCAGCCCGGAACAACTGGAGAGTTATGACCTGGAAAAGTTCCTGAGCACTTACAAGGATGGAAAAACCGCCTGCTCACGGTGCCCGGTAGGCTGCTCACAAAAGTGGAAGGTTGAAGAAGGAAAATTCAAAGGAGCGAGGGGAGACAAGATCGAGTTCGGCCACTACATTCACCTGGGCCCTCTCCTGGGTATCTTTGATTTTCCTACCCTGTTCCACCTGGCTGACATCACCAACCGCATGGGGATGGACTGTACCCAGTTCGGATGGAATCTCTCCATGGCCATGGAATGTTTCCAGCGGGGAATCCTGGGGTCTGAGGCAACAGGTGGAGTAGAGCTGAACTGGGGAGATGACGAGATGGTTGCACAGATGATCATGAGCGTGGCTAAGAGGGAAGGATTCGGAAATATCTTAGCTGAGAGTATTCCCGAGATGATTCAAAAAATAGGACCGGAGTCGAAGCCGTATGGTTTTCACACCAAAGGGATGACCTTCCCGTACAACCGCAAGGAGGTTCTACCCATGAGCCTTGCCTCTTCAGTGGGTGCTCGGGGTGCAGACCACATGAAAGGTCATCCGTTCTCAGCACTGGTCGGATCACGGGAAATGCTCGAGAGAATCTTCGGGAAAGATATCCCTGAGGAGATTACTGACCACAAGAGCCCGGTGGCAAAAGGCCGGGTTGTCTGGTGGCATGAAAATTACAAGATGTTAATGGATTCCCTGGGGCTCTGCTTTA
>Ga0315289_10016156_pt1 | contig 10321 bp, 7 predicted proteins | sample YL17G11_40_MG_FD_203452 | JGI IMG/M metagenome (GOLD analysis project Ga0315289, IMG submission 203452) | Sediment microbial communities from Yellowstone Lake, YNP, Wyoming, USA - YL17G11_40 | ecosystem: Environmental > Aquatic > Freshwater > Lake > Sediment | place: USA: Wyoming | collected...
CGCCGCCCGCCGTCAGAAACTCATGGAGAAAATCGGCGACGGCGTCGCCGTCATTCTCGGCGCACAACCGATCGCCAGCTATTACCCATATGCCCAAGCGAACGACGTCCTGTATCTCAGCGGCGTTGAATTGCCGAACGCGGCTCTTATCATCGATGGCGCCCAGAAGTCTTGCACCTTGTACTTTACGAGCACCGAGGACGCGGCGCGCGGCCTGGGCTTGAGCCCGGACATCGTGAAAGACCCGCGAGGCGTCACCGGAATCGAGCGCGTCCTTCCTTACGAAAGCCTGGGCGGCCAGATCGCCGCCGCGGGACGCGGCCCGCGCCTCGTTTACCTACCGTTCCGGCCCGAAGAGCTCTATCGCGAATCGAGCCTGGAGAAATTCTCGACACTCCAGAGGAACATGACGTTGAACCCCTGGGATGGCCGGCTCACCCGCGAACTCCAGTTTGTGAAACTCTTCAAAGACCGGTTCCCGGGCGTCGAGGTCCGGGACCTCTCCCCTCTCATCTGGGACCTGAGGACGGTCAAGTCGCCCGCCGAAATCGCGGTCATGAGGAAAGCGGCCCGCCTCGGCGTCAAGGCCCATACCGCGATGATGACGTCCACCCGGCCGGGCCTCTATGAACACGAGCTGTCGGCGATTTTCAACTACGTCTGCGAAAAGGAAGGGGCTCAAGAGAGCGCTTACGGCGTCATCATTTCGTCGGGTGAAAACCATCCCTACGTCCATTACGCCAAACACGACCGGCTCTTGAAAGACGGCGATTTCATCGTCGTTGACGCCGGGCCCGACGTCGATTATTACGATACCGATATCACGATCTCGTATCCGGCCAACGGGAAATTCACGCCTCGCCAGAAGGAGGTCTATGAAGCGTCCCTCGCCGTCCACGAGGCGTGCCTGAGCGTCTACCGGCCGGGGCTGACCTCGGACCAATGCCGGCAGGAGGTCGACGAGATCCTCAAGAAACGGGGATTTGACCTGAACAAGGATTATTTCAAGAGGATGCGCGGCGGGTTTGGCCATTATGTCGGGATGGCCATTCATGATGTCGGCGGCGGGCCGCAAGTGCTCAAGCCGGGCATGGTCTTCGCCAACGAACCGTACATGTTCTGGCCGAACGAGAACCTCGGCGTCCGCGTCGAGGACACCGTCCTGATCACGGACGCGGGTTGCGAAGTCCTGACGGCCGGAATCCCGCGAACGGTCAAAGACATCGAAACCTTGATGAAGAAAGAGGGAATCGCCCAGGTCTTGAAAAAAGCCAATCTGTATTAAGACGCGTATTAATACGCGCCGCCCGGAATCGCGTCTAGAAAGGGCCGGTCCTTGACTATTTTGTCTTCTTTGCCGTGAGCTCGAAATCCTGCTGCCAGAGGACCAGGCTTTCGACCCGGCCGGTCTTGTCGCTCAGGAACTGGATCCGGACATAGGGGTCGACGGAATAGAATAGCGTCTGTCCTTCGGCGTAAAATTTGGTAGCCGCCTGCCCCGTCGGACGAATGACCAGATAGTAATCTTCCTGCGTGACGTCGAGAACGTAGTCCGGGCGGACCTCGTACCGGCCGATAAATTGAGCGTAGGTTTCGGAGGCCAGGCGCAGGACCGTTTTTTCTTCGGGCTTGTAGTGCGGCCAGCGATAGGCTTCCGACAGAGCACAAAGGATTTCCTGGATGAGGACGAAGCCATTTTCGCTGTTCGTCATGATCACCGCGCCCTGGCCTTTGGCCGGGTACATCGTCATGAAGCTCGTATATCCGCGCGTTCTCGCCCGCAAGTTGAAGTTGATGTCGTCGCCATCGCCCTCGACGAAGAACCCGAAGCCCGCGTTCTCGACGCGCGGGCCCAGGAAGTAGCGGGCCGTTTCAGGAGTTAAGAGCTTCCCCGCTCCGACCGTCGCCGATTGAAGAAGATCGCTCAGAAACGCCGCGAAATCCGACGGCGTCGTCCAAAGCCCCTTAGCCGCGGATTCCGGATAGTTCCGCCAGAGGCCGGTCACGACCTGGCCTTCACGGAGATGTCCGGAGGCCGTTCGCGAGCGGAAATCCTCGGGAAGCGGGACATCGAACGTGCTTCCGGCGAGTTTCAATGGCTGGAAAATCGTCCTCATTATAAATCCGGGAAAAGGCAAACCCGCGACGTCTTCGAGAAGCTGTTGAAGGACGATATATCCGGACTCCGAATACTGGACTTGGGTGGGAACAAGCCGCGCCGGGGGAAGCCAGACCGGAATGCTATTCGCCGGTTTCTCGCCGTCGAGGATCTGGGCGAGCGATGGAAGGGGCTCGGCCTGCATATATCCGGAAAAAACCTGGTCGGACAAACCCGCCGCATGAGCCATGAGTTCGCGGGGGATGATCTTGTCCCGCCGGGCGTCTTCCGGAATCTGCCACGAAACGAGCTGCCGGTTGACCTCACGGGTGATATCAAGCCGTCCCTGTTCGACCAGGCGTAGAGCGGCGGCCGAAGCGACGACCTGGCTGAAGGCGCCGCTTTGAAAAACCGTATCCGTCGTCAGCGGCTGGTGAGTCTGGACGTCTTTTTCCCCGTAGGCGCGCGCCCACTCGAGGCGGTTCCGGTCGATGACGGCGAGGCTGACTCCCGGAACACGGTAGAACGGCATCCGGTCCCGGAGGGCGAGTTTATCCGGCCGTAAGCCCTTGAGATAGGCGGCCCGCATCAGGCCGTGTTCGACGGATTTAACCGCTTTTCGGGTTAACTCTTTTTGGGGATCGCAGGCGACGGCCCAAAACGCCGCAGCCGCGAGAAGGCCGATGATTTCAAGGCGAGCCACGATTCTATCGCGCCGCATCATGATCTTTTCGCCACGCCTTATTTCAGACGAACATTGTCGATGAACAGCGTGAACGGTCCTGGGTCCTGATAGGCGCCGATGAAGATCGCCATGATATCGGTGCCGCTGACATTGAAATCCTTCCAGCTGAACTCGTACTCTTTCCAGTCCGGCGTGACTTGGAGGGTTTTAGCCGCCGGGATGTAGCCGAGGCTTTGGGCGAAGATTTCGACCGCGTAGGTCCGCGGTTCGCCCTTAGCCCAAAAATGGATGCCCTTTTTGGCCGAGAGGTTCGCCGGGCTCATCACCCCGGCCCCCGGCGAAAACAGAGCGCCCGACCAGCGGAATTGCGCGCCCGTGACGACCTCGCCCTTGACCCTCAGGGCGCCCTTGCTGTTCTCGGCGCCGCCCTCGGCCCAGGCCATCTCGACTTTCGATTTTCCACCGTAAATGGTGTCGGTCGAGGCCATCCACCCCGCGCCGAAGCGCGCTTCAATCTTCCCGTTCTCAAAATCGCTGATCAGGCCCGACTCGCCATATTCCGGGGCGGGCATCGCCTTAAGTTTTTCCCCCTGCTCGCGCGCCGCCGCCAAGGAGGCAAGATACGAACCGCGGTCCACCCGGACGCCGTCCTTCCAGACGATTTCGATTCTCCGCGTCGCGCTGATATCCTCCGTCGGGTCGCCGTTCACGAGGACGAGGTCCGCCCAAGAGCCGGCGCGGACCCTGCCGCGCTCCCGAACGCCGAACGTATCGGCCGGAACCGATGTTGCGGCCCGAAGAGCTTCGAGAGGCGTCAATCCGGCTTTGACCAGGAGCTCGAGCTCGCCGTGCAGGCTGACCCCGAACCATGTCCCGGGGTTGGGCGCGTCCGTTCCGGCAAGGATCCGGACGCCGGCTTGGCGCAGTTGGCGCAGGGCCTTCTCATCGGCACCGTACGCCGCAGCGTTTGTCGCGGAAGAAAAGGTTCGCTCGAGATTCTGACGTTCCACCGGACCGAGCAGCGGCGCCAAGCTCGCGTCGGCCATCAGGTCCTTGCCGCCATCCAATCCCGCGGCGACGCGGAGGATACTCAACGTCGGAATGACAAAAGCCTTGCGCCGGGCGGCGAGGTTTCCAAAATCAGGGTCGAACGCGCCGTCGAAATAAAGATGGGCTAAGCCGTCCACGCCCGCGTTCAGCGCGTCCTCACAATTTTTCAAGGTCGCGGCATGGATAACGGCCAGCTTTCCGCGCTTGTGGGCCGCGGCGATGATGCCCGCGACTTGGGCGTTCGTCAATGTCGGCAAGGTCAGATGATAGGACGTCCCGTCGTCCTGAATGATCTTGATGAAGTCCGAGCCTTCCGCGATCCGGTCGTCGACGAATTTCTGGAGGTCGGCCTGGGCCGTGATCGTCGGGATCGGCAGACCGAACTGCGTTCCGTGTCCGCCCGGCGCGGTCAACAGCGTTCCCGGAGAAACAAGAAACGCCCGGTCGGGCATCGGCCCCTTGGCCTGGGCGCTTTTGATCTCTCTCATCGCGGCCGCATCCATGAACATATCGATCATCGTCGTCACCCCGAAGAAAAAACCCTGTTTTAGGACGTTGGGATTCACGATATGGACATGGGCATCGATGAACCCCGGGAGGAGCGTCCGGCCGCGGCCGTCGATGATCATCGGAGGCGGGCCGCCGACCCCTCCGGTCACACCTTCGCCCGAGTCGATGAATTTGACCCGGCCGTTCACGACATATACAGATCCAAACGGAATGACGTTCTCGCCGTCGAATATCCGGACATTCGTAATGATAAACGAGCGGGCATCGGCGGGTCCCTGGTGACCGGACAGGCCGGGAGAGAAGACGGCCATCGTTCCCGCGGCGGCGATGACGCCAATCGTTTTAAGTTTCAGCTTGGACGGCACGGGTTTCTCCTTCCATGATTTCAAAAAAATTCCGCGACATCGGTATTGTAAAGGAATTCCCGCTGAATGGGAATGCGCCAGGCGGGCGACACGGCCGGGGACGGAGGCTCAGGACCGTTTCAGGCGGAAAAAATTATAAGTCTGGAAGACGTTGATCCCGACCGCCGCCACCGCGAAGATGTAGATCCCGATGTCCATCCTGTTGACCACGGCGAACAGGAACATCAGGAACATGAGCCAGCCGCGGTTTTCCGCGGTCTCTCCTTTATTGGTGTCCTTGAGATAGTTTTTGGCGAGGTAGAAGAGCGTCGTTTCCAGGAAATAGAGACCCAGGGCCACGAGGCCGAGGACCAGGAGGTTGAGCCGGCCCGAATATTTGTAAAACCCGATCATGAAACCCGCGAGCAGGAAGAATTCGTTGACGCGGTCGAGATAGAGGTCCAGGTAAGCGCCGAACTCGCTCGTAATGTCCTTGGCCCGGGCGAGCATGCCGTCCGCACAATCCACGACCGACGAGAGCTCGGCGAGGACGCCGCCGATGATGAACGCGGTCGGCCGGCCCCGAAAGAAAAAATAAGCCCCGGACAGTCCAATAAGGAACGCCAGATAGGTCAATTGGTTCGGCGTGACCCGGGTCCGATAGACGGCCCGGACGAGGACCGAAGCCAGCGGACGGTTCAGGTATTTGTTGATCTGGAGATATTTGAAGACGAACTTGGCCTCGGACTTCCGGACGGATTTCCGGTAGTCAAACTCAGCCGCGGAGTCGGGGATAGATCTCTCGTCGCGCATACTCGAAATCCTCGAGGGTGTCGATCTCGGCCCACGGCCGGCCGCGGGTGAGGACCACCCGAAAGTCCCGTCCTTGGCCGCTCTCGGCCCGGCAGATTCTATCGAAGGCGACCTCAAAAAAATGTCTCGTTTCGCCTTTTCGCTCCAATTCGTCATAGATCGTCCGCAGGTCGGGGATCAGGCCGCGTCCGACCTTGTTCAGGCCGATGGCCTCGCCCAGGCATTCGCGGGGGTCGAGCTCCTTGCCGATCTTCTCGACGCGACTGTCGGGGGCGACGACTTTGACCTCCTCCCAGTCGAGCTTGATCGCGGCATCGACCGCGATGACGTGAGCGGCCGGAGAGCGAACGAGGTCGTTCAGAATCGAGGCGTCGAACAGGACGTCGCCGTTCGCCAGGATGAAATCGTCGTCCATGACCTTCAAAGCCAGGTTGAGCGACGCGGCGGTGTTCGTCTCCGCGTACCGGCCGTTATAAACAAACGAGACCCGGCCGCCGGCCTTCTCCCGGGCCAGAGTTTCGACCAGGTCGCGGCGATATCCCGTCACCAGGACGACGTCGTCGATGCCCGCCGCCGCAAAGTTCTCTAAGCCGCACTCCAGGATCGTGCGGCCGGAAAAGGTCAGGAGGCATTTCGGCCGGTTTTCGGTCAGGGGACGGAGACGTCCGCCCATGCCCGCGCAAAGAATTATCGCTTTCATTATTATCCCGGAAAACCTCGACCGCGGGCTTATTATGTCGATTTTCCGGCCAAAAGAAAAGCGGTTTTTTACGCCGCTCGTTACATTTTCCAGGCGCCGGCGACGACCAGGTTGGTCCCTGTGACCGCGTGGGCGTCCTCCGAAGCCAGGAAAACGACCGCGGCCGCGACGTCGGAGAATTTTCCCACGAACCGCCGGTCGACCTTCCCCTGAGACGGAAGAATGCTCTCTTCGAGCAGCCCGGGCGAAACCATGTTCACCGTGACTCCCGACCCGGCTTCGGACACGGCCGCCGTCCGCGTCAGGACGAGCAGACTCGTCTTGGCCGCCGCATAAGGCGCGATGGTCGGGAAGGCGACGAGTTGCTCGGCCCGGCTATAGCCGATGTTGATGACCCGGCCCCAGCCGCGGGCCCGCATGCCGAGCAAAGCGGCCTTCATGGAGGCCAAAGCGCATCCGACGTTCGCCCGAAGCATGCTCTCCCAATCGGCGATAGACGTCTCCGCCCAGGGTTTCATCAGGATCGGGCCGACGTTGTTGACGAGGATATCGAGACGGCCGAAGACCCGTTCGGCTTCGCCAACGGCCGCGGCCGCCTCGTCTTCCCGAGTCAGGTCCGCCTGGACTACGGTGCTCGCTGCCCCCTTCTCCTTGATTCTTCGGGCGCTCTCCTCGGCTGCCGCCCGGTCGCCGCGATAATGGACGGCGACCCCGGCGCAGTGCTCGGCGAGGACCGACGCGATCTCCCGGCCGAGGCCCCGGCCGGCTCCCGTGACAAGCGCAAATCGCGGACCGTTCATGATCTTTTAGTATTCCACAGTCCTTCGTTTGATTTCAATAATATCCTATGCTATAAGTGAGCCTCTTGTCGAGGCGTTCAGATGACGAACACGATGACGAAAATCATGGTTACGGGAGCGGCCGGTCAGATCGGGACCGAACTGCTCAAAGGGCTGCGCAAGACGCACGGGCCCGAGAATGTTCTGGCCACGGACATCCTGGTTCCCCACGGGTCGGCGATCCGCGATTCGGGCCCCTTCGAGTTTTGCGACGTCACCCGGCGGGACCAGGTCGAGGCCATCGTCCGCGAACATTGCGTCGACACGATTTATCATCTCGCCGCCGTTCTCTCCGCGACCGGGGAAAAGAACCCGCATCTCGCCTGGACCGTCAACATGAACGGGACGTACAACATCCTCGAAACGGCCCGCGAGCACAAGATGGTCCGCGTCTTCGTCCCGAGCTCGATCGCCGCCTTCGGTCCCAAAACGCCCCGCGAAAACACGCCCCAGGAGACCGTTCTCCGGCCGAAAACGATCTACGGCGTGACGAAGGTCGCCGGCGAACTCCTCTGCGATTACTACGTCCAACGGTATGGCCTGGACGTCCGCGGCTGCCGCTATCCGGGCATCATCAGCCACGAAACGCCGCCGGGCGGCGGGACGACGGATTACGCGGTCGCGATCTTTTTCGAGGCCGTCAAGCATAAGAGATACACATGCTTTCTCCGCGAGGATACGCGGCTGCCGATGATGTATATGCCCGACTGCCTGAAGGCAACGATCGATTTGATGGAAGCCGACCTTTCCCGCCTCAATCACCATGCCGACTTCAACCTCGCCGCAATGAGCTTCACGCCGGCCGAACTCGCGGCCGAAATCCGAAAACACATCCCCGGATTCGTTTGCGATTACAAGCCCGACTTCCGCCAAGCCATCGCCGATTCCTGGCCGATGTCTGTCGACGACTCCGCGGCGCGCCAAGAATGGGGATGGACGCCCGCCTACGACCTGGCGGCCATGACGGCCGACATGCTCGCCGTCCTCTCGCGGCGCAACGCCGAGGGCCGCCTCAACTACTGACCTCGCCTTAAAGCTTCAGGGCCGAGATGAGCGTCGCAAGGTAGCGCGACTTCATCTGCCGGCCGGCCATCGCCCGCTGGACCGGCGGAAGCCGGAGAATAACGCCCAGGACCGCGGCCATAGCCCGATGGCTCGCGAGGGCTTGGTTGTCAAAGATCAGGTTTTGGAGCTTTCCCCTCTCGATTGCCATGAGAACGGCCCGGTGCGTCGAGTTAAGCGGCGTGATGACGCGCTCGGGCCGCGGCGTCAGGGTCAGGCTTTTCGTTAGGCAGACAGAAACGCAGACGCCGCAGCCGAGACACGTCGTTTCGTCGAGCTTGGCTTTTTTCGTCTTCGGACGGGCCGGGTCATGGACGGACACGAGCGTCATCGCTTCGACCGGACAGGCCGAAACACAATGTCCGCATCCCGTGCAGGCGGCGTCGTTCGTCACGGGAAGAAATGGGGTCGTGTGAACGGGACGGAGGATCCCGAATCGGCGGGCCGCGATCATCGCTTCGCAGCAGCAGCCGCAGCAGTTGCAGATGAAGCTCACCCGCTTCTGGACGTTCTCGCCGAACTGAACCAGGTTATGCTCGTAGGCCTTCCGGAGAAGGTCGAGCCCTTCCTCGACGCTCACGGCGCGGGCGTAGCCGTGCCGGATGAGCGAGGCCGCTGTCGCATTAAACGTCTGGCAGATCTCCATCGGCGCGTCGCAGGCGCGGCCGACATGCTTCATCTTGTGGCGGCAGTAGCAAAGGCCGACGCCGCGGTGGGATGCGGTCTTGATGACCTCGCTCGCCCGCTCATAATTTAGGACATGGAGGGCATTCTCGTTCGTTAACACGGGTTCGTGGACGAAGGCCCGGCCGAGCTGCGTTTCGCCCCGGACAAAGAGCGCCTTGATAAAATCCTCTTCGACGGTGATGTACTGATAGTATAGCTCGGCCAGGATTTTCTGGTCGACGTCTCCGCGCAGGCGCATCATCGAAAACTCGAAAAAGCCGGCCATCGGCGGCGGGAGGACGTAATACGTTCTTTTCCGGCCGACCATATCCACGAGCAGGGCCCGGCCGGCCAGCGTTTCGAGGACGACCTTAGCCTCCGCGGGTTTCATTTTCCAGACGCGCGCCGCCGTCTCCGCCGGGAACGGCTTGATGGGCAGAAGCGCGATGAGTCCCGCCTCCTTCTCGGACATCAGCAGCGACAGGATTTTGAAGAGGGCGTCGGCGGGCGGCGCACCCTGCGGGGACTGGTTCAGACGCCGGACCAGGCGAGCATAGCCCAAACGGGCCGTCTGATGAGCCATGGCGCCCCATTCATAGCAAAATGTCCTTGCCGACGCAAGACGGAGTCATTGATACGTTCGCGGCGCCAAACCCCGATTTTCAAATCGGGGTAAAAAGCGCCGCTCAGTATCAACCCTGAGCATACCCCGGGCTTCAGCCCGGGGAGTCGAATGGGTTGATTTGCGGCTTCGAAATCCCTATAATCGGGCCTCACGAACGAGCCTTTCATGTCCGACGCCAACGGAAAAAAACCTCTCGAGTTGAGCCGGGAGATAGGCCTCGTCGCCGCGATCGCGGCCGGCGTGGGCTCGATCATCGGCTCAGGGATCTTTAAAAAACCCGCCCTGATGGCCACCCAGCTCGGCTCGCCCCAGTTGCTCATCATCGTCTGGGTCGTGGCCGGTGTCATGACGCTTTTCGGGGCTTTGAGCATCGCCGAGATCTCGGGCATGTTCCAAGACCCGGGCGGTCAGTACATCTATTTCAACAAAGGTTATAACCGTTTCATCGGCTATCTTTACGGCTGGTCGGTCTTCATCGTCACCCAAACGGGTTCGCTCGCCGCCATCGCTTACGTCTTCTCGGATTCGCTCGGGACGTTTATCAAGTTCCCGCGCCTGCCCGCGTCGTGGGAGGCGATCAGCGTCCCGATCCCCTTCATCGGGAGCATGACGCCGTTCAAATTGATCGGCCTGAAATTGTCCACGATCGCCCTAATCATTTTCCTGACAGGGATTAACTATCTGGGGGTCAAGTTCGGGGGCGCGGTCGCCGTTGTCTTTTCAGGCCTCAAGATCGGAGTCATGGCCGCGATCGTCATTCTGGCGTTCACCCTGGGGCATGGGCATTTCGCCAACTTTACGGCTGCGGTCCCGCTCGCGGCGGCCGGCTCGCCGTCGGTGTTCCTCGCTTTCATCATGGCCATGGCCGGGGCGTTCTGGGCTTATGACGCCTGGATCAACATCACCTATCTCTCGGGCGAGATCGAGGA
>Ga0315289_10016157_pt1 | contig 10320 bp, 13 predicted proteins | sample YL17G11_40_MG_FD_203452 | JGI IMG/M metagenome (GOLD analysis project Ga0315289, IMG submission 203452) | Sediment microbial communities from Yellowstone Lake, YNP, Wyoming, USA - YL17G11_40 | ecosystem: Environmental > Aquatic > Freshwater > Lake > Sediment | place: USA: Wyoming | collected...
GCGATGGCCGACAGGTAGTGGCCGCTGGCGTGGCCGCGCAGGCGGGTGGTCTGGTTGTCCCAGCCGCCGAGCGGCTTGACGCCTTCGGGCTGCTTCTCACCGAACGCGTCCCTGAAATTGTAGAGGAAGCTGTCGGGATCGGATCCCGCCAAGCCGCGGATGAACTTATCGCGATTCTTGATGAACGGCGTATCACGCCCCTTGGTGTCCTGATCCAAAACGACCTGCCCGAGAGGGAACGCCTCGACCAGGCGCGTCGGAACGGGCACCGTCTTCGAAGCCTCTTTCACGGTCACCGCGGCCTTGGGTTGGAAGGAAGTGCCGGGCACCTTGCCGGTCACGGTGGTCGTGCCCGGCTTGATGAACTGACTGTTGTCTTTGGGCGAAGGCCAGACCACGCGGACCTCCGGCCCCTTGGCTTTGTCGCGATACACGGCGGGGATGGAATACGGCAGCCGGGGGACCTGGCCTGCGATCGTTTCGGCCTTGATGTCGGGAACGGCTTCCAATCGGGACGCCAGCGGGGATTCCTGCGGGATGGCGGCCGTCGAAATGACCGGCGCGGGCGTCCTGCCACGGCCACCTCCTTGAACCCTATCGCGCTCCGGTAATGCCGGCGAAACGGTGAATAGCGTCAAGGCCAAAATCAAGAAGATCCGCATTCTCGTCATGATGATTTACCCCGTGATGGATAAGATCGTGAAACATATCGAACTCCGGTCCGAACTCCCGGAGATCCGGTTCAAGTCGACGGACCTGAAGGAACCCTCATCTTCATCCAGGGGGCGGAGTTGTGAAAATCGGCCACGACGCTGCCCGGCGGGACGAGTTCGTCGCATTTGATCCGGATGGCCTCGTCAAGCTTCATCTCAAGGACCGGCAGGAAATGCCGGAGCTGTTCGAGCGTCCGGGGGCCGATGATCGGGGCCGTGATCCCGGGCTGGTCCTTGGCCCAAAGAACGGCGAGTTGGGCGGGTGTCTTATCGGTTTCGTGGGCGATTTGGATGAATTGCCGGCCGACGGCCACGCCCTTGGGAGTGACGCGCCCGGCGTAGATCCCCCCGCGGAGAGATGCGCGCGAATCCTGGGGAAAACGAGTCCCGTCCGGGTAGCGGCCCGCAAGGACGCCCATTCCCAGGACGCCCCAGGGCAGGACGGCCACCCCGTGCTCCCGGCACATCGGAATGAGTTCGTTCTCGATCCTCCGGTCCAGCAGGTTGTAGGGAGATTGTTCGGAGATATACGGGGCATACCCTTTCATTTCGCCGAGAAGAACGGCTTCCAGGACTTTCCAGGCCGGCGAGGTCGTGCCGCCGATATAGTGGACTTTTCCCTGCCGGACCAGGTCCGTCAAGGCGCTCAAAGTTTCCTCGAGAGGACAATCGAAAGAGGGGCGGTGGGTCTGGTAGAGGTCGATATAATCCGTTTGGAGGCGGCGGAGCGAGTCCTCGCAGGCCCGGATGATATGACGCCGCGAGCCGCCGCGGTCGTTGGGACCCGGGCCGGCCGGATAAAAAACCTTCGTGGCCAGGACGACTTCATGGCGCCGCCCGTTCCCGGCCAACGTCCGCCCGATGATGCTTTCGCACTCTCCATGGACGTAGCTGTTGCTTGTATCGATGAAATTCAGGCCGTTATCCAAAGCGGCCTCGATGATCGCCGCGCATTCCGCCTCGGGTGTGGGATTGGCGAAATTGTCCGTTCCCAAGCATAACGGTGAAACCTTGAGACCCGACCGGCCGAGATTTTTAAATTCCATGGCGGTATTCTCCCAATGACCGGATCTATCGGGCGGTGTAGCCGGCGTCCACCGTGACCAGGGATCCGGTCATGTAGCTCGCGTCGTCGGAAGCGAGGAACAAAACGACGCGGGCGATTTCGACCGGCTCCGCGAGCCTCCCCATCGGGACGACCGCCTCGCCGAGTTTCCTCAGATCCTCCGGTGTCGGCGGGACCGGACGGCCGGAGGCCAGCATCGGGGTATTGACCTCGCCCGGGCAGACGGCGTTGATGCGGATGCCGTCCTTGACATGATCGAGGGCGAGGGCCCGGGTCAGGTTATGAACGGCTCCCTTGCTGGTGCAGTACGCCAGCACGCCCGCGGCGCCTACGTCTCCCCAGATGGAGCCGAAGTTGACGATCGCCCCGCCTCCCTGCTTTTTCATCGGACCGACGGCCGCCCGGCTCATGTAGAATACGCCGTCGACGTTGACGGCCATCACCCGGCGCCATTGCTCGTCCGAAGTGCCCTCGGCCCCGGCGCGATGGATGATCCCGGCGCAGTTGACCAGGACATCCAGCCGCCCATAACGGTCCAGGACGATCGCGACGGCCTGACGGCAAAAATCCGAGTCGGCGACGTCGCCGATGATGGGGTCCGGAGCGCCGATCTCGGCCGCGACCTGGCGGGCCAGGGGGCCGTTCCGGTCGACGATGAAGACGTGGGCTCCGGCCCCGGCGAATTCCCGGGCCGAGGCGGCGCCCATGCCCGAAGCCCCGCCGGTGATGAGGACCGTTTTTTCCTTGAAGTTCATGGGTTTCTCCCCTCGATCGTCCATCAGCGTCCTTTGTAGCAAGGTCGAAGTCACCTGTCAAGTTTGACCGGACGGACGCAGAGATCCCGCACGGCGGATCGATTCATCGAGAAGACCCGTCGAAAACAGGAACAAAAGGCTTCGGACCGAGGGACTTGGAAAACGGATTTTTTTGGGCTCGGGGGAGACTCCACCGTTCAAACCCGTCGTGAAAAGGGGAAAACGACTTCTGGACTAGGGGGCAGGCCTGTGAATCGCCAGATCCGCGGCGATCTGGGAGGCGATGTAGACCTGGGTATGACGATCGCGAAACACAGGTTTGAGGTTGAGGATTTTTAGAAAAAGCCCGGATGGTCCGCCGGGCGCCGCAGACGGATTTTCCGGGTTGTGAACGACGGTCACATCCCCGTCCTTATAGATTTCGACCCCCTTCTTCCGGGAACAGCCGGGCCAGGCGGTGAAACAGACGAAAAGCGCGGCAACGGCGAACAGCAATGGACGATGCCGCCCCCCGGTCACGGGCCAAAAACGTCTGGTTTTTATAGGGGTCTCCGCACCGGCTCAATCCCTCAGGGCTATCTTCAACCTTGTCAAAGGGCTCCAGAACTTGATTTTCGCGGGGTCGAAGCGGTCCGGCTTCCAGCGGCCCAACCAGGTCAGCTTGCCCTCCGAGTTATCCCGTTCCCTCACGGCCCTGACGCAATCGTAATAACCTTGAATCCCTCCGCAATCTTCCGGTGGGCCGGCCAGTTCGCCGGCCAGGCAAATCGGATACTTCTTTCCCGGCTCCTTCGGATGGCTTCCCTCGAACAGGACGTCATGCAGCCAGCCATCGCCGTAATCATAGGTATAGAGCACCCGGTCCCCCGGCTCTTGGAGAAAGTCCATAAGCGTTACTTCCGTAGTCACAAGGGGGGCCTCGTCTTCCAGGTCCTCGAGTGCGAAAGGACATTCTATCCGAATGCCCAGGCTAGCTCGTTTTAAAGGCTGGATCTTGAAATCATGCAGGTGTCGGTCCTCCCAACCCATCGCATCCTGGATCGCGACGTGAAGGTCATAGAACGTATAGTATTCCGGCACCTGGATCCTCCGCCAGACCGGAGGATCGGTCTCCAGGAGCGTGATCTTGAACTGGAGGACATTGCTATAGGGCCTTCTGCGGGGCCATGTAATGGTGATTTCTTTCTCCATGCCCGCCAACCTGAGCCGATTCTAGCCAAGGCGCGTTGAATTGACAAGAGGTCTCAGGGTTTACGGACTGATCTTCTGGGCCGGATATATGCGGGTATTGGTTCTTCCGCGATCCGCTTCAGTCTTTTATCGCTGTCCTTGCGCCGCGTGACCGCCAAGACGACGACCTCATCACCGCAGATTCTGTAGTAGGCGCGGAAGTCGCCGCTACGCAGCCTGAACAAGGGTGGGTGGAAGCCGGCAAGTTTCTTGATCCGGGACTTTCCGATCGGGATGGGGTGGACCTCGAGATAGCTCTGGACGTCTTTGACGAGCGGGAAAGCCACCGCCGTTTCGAGGCCTTCAATGTCCCTGGCCGCGGCAGGACTGAAGATGACTTTAAGCCGTTTTTCCCGCATCCCGTTTTTCGAGCTTCCTGAGCAATTCGCCCGCCTCGATCCCCCCTAGGCTTAGGTATTCGGCGTAGGCCTCCTCGATCTTCGACCGGAACTCCGGGTCGTTCTCGATGAGATAATCCGCCACATCCTCCTCGGTGACGTGGTGGAGGATCGCGGCGGGCTTGCCGTAGGCCGTGATGATTATGTCGCCTCTCTCTGACTCCCTCAGAAGGTCCATTGTTTTTTGCTTGAGCTCTTTCACTCCCGCGTAGCGCATCGGTCGCCTCCCCATGTTTGTTACACTATAGTGTAACTTATTCGTGGCGCCCCTTCAAGGCCTATTTTCGTACTCTCGGACTCGGCCCCGGCTTTCTAATATTTATTTTCCTAAACGAACGGAATCAGACGGTTACCATGGTCAGCCGCCGAATTGTCAGGCAGGATCCAGAAAACGTGGTATAATAAGGGTGTTCATAAGCAAGGGGAAATCCTCGCTATCAACACCTGAATGAGTAAAGGAAGGGGCCAGAGGCCCTGATCGGTCACACACTCCTCTCCTTTATGACGTTCTAAGATCTTATTTTCCATCGTCAAAAGGAGACGAAAATGAACATCTACGTAGGCAATCTGGTCAAGACCGTCAACGAGAGCGACCTGAGGGAAACCTTCCAGGCGTTCGGCGAAGTGGCGACGACCTCCATCATCAAGGACAAGTTCAGCGGCGAGTCCCGCGGCTTCGGCTTCATCGAGATGCCGAACAAGGACGAGGCCGAAAAGGCCATCTCCATGCTGAACGGCAAGGACCTGAAGGGCCGCACGGCCACGGTCAACGAGGCCAAACCGCGCACGGACTCCCCGAGGCCCGGCGGTTCCGGCGGCGGCCGGCGGTACTAAGATCCCCCGGGCTCTCAAACACGACTCTACGAAGGGAGCGGCTGGTTCAGCCGCTCCTTTTTTTTATTCTTCTCCCAATAATGGGGAAGTCCATCGTGAGGCGGCGATGGATGTCGCCCTGATGACCGGCAGGGAGCGGATTCTGAGAAGCGACCGACAGAAGTGCGGCGGAGCGGCCCGGAGCCGCACTTCTGGGAAAATATCTGGATAAATCCACTCTTCCAAGATATCTATCAGAATTGAGGCTTCGGGTACTCAGCCTCAATTCTGCAGGTCGCTCGCTGAAGCTCGCTTCCCGCCGGTCCCCGGGGGGGGCCGGGGGGCTAAGGGCGATATCCTTCGCCAAGCCGAAAAGACGGACTTCCCCGGAATCGGGAGAAGAACCTTTTTTTCAGTTGTCGCGACGGAGCTCAAGCCGGTCGAGGCCGTGCTCGTTGAATTCCTTCTCGTACTTCTCGATGAGCGGCCGCTCCCGCTCCATGCCTTTCTCCGCGTAGAGCTCTTCCAAGGCTTTTTCTCCGAATTTTAGGACGTAGTCGCGGTCGGCCATGCGGTAGATAAGCTGGTCCCAGAAGCAGTTATCGTTGTAGAAATCGACGGTTTCGGACATCTTCTCCTCGAGCTCCCCGGAGGGGATGGCCTTTTTGGTCTCCTCGTCGAAATCCACGTATTCCCCAAGGTCGTGCTTTTGGGCCGCGGCCAGGACGAGGCTCTCGATCTCGTCGTATTCCTCGATGACGTCGTCTGTCCGCCAGTCGTTGGCCATCCGGTTGCCGAGGTAGACGAGCTTGACCAGGCCGGCGAGCTGTTCTTTCGTCAATTGGATGTTCATGGTGTCCTCTTCCTCAAGCAAAATATACCATTTTCGGGGGAATTCGCCAAACCGCGGACGCGGCCTTCGCGCGCCCGTCGGACCGGTTGACAGGGGCCGCAGCCGGGGCTATAGTTCGGGGCGACGAGCCCCTCGGGAGCTCGCTCTAACGATGCCGGTGAATCCATCATGTTCATCTCCACGACAGGAGGCGGATCCCATGAAAAGAACAGGCTTTCTCCTGGCGATTATCTTCGTCCTCGTCCCGGCCGTGGCCCGGCCCGTCCAACAGGCCGCGAAGCCGGCCGCGCCGGCTATCCCCGTCCGCTATGAAGAGCTCACCGCGCCGGAATTCGTCCAGGCCGTGGCCCGTTCCGGCGCGACGTGCCTCATCCCGCTGGGCATCCTCGAAAAACACGGACCGCACCTCCCTCTCGGGACGGACCTCATCGACTGCCGCGAAGTCTCGCTCCGGGCGGCGACCGAGGAATATACGATCGTCTTCCCGCCCTACTTCGTAGGCCAGATATTCGAAGCCAAGCACCAGCCGGGCACGATCGCCTACAGCAGCCGGATGCTGCTCGATTTCCTCCAGCAGACCTGCGACGAGCTGGCCCGGAACGGAATCCGGAAGATCATCCTCGTCAACGGCCACGGCGGGAACGACTCTCTCCTTAGGTATTTCTGCCAGAGCCAGCTCGAGAGCCGGCGGGACTACGCCGTGTACCTCTTCGACCCCTCGTACGACGCGGCGACCGAGGCGCGCCTGGCGAAGCTCCGCAAGACGACGCTCGACGGGCACGCCGGCGAGGAAGAGACATCGGTCATGCTGGCCCATCACCCCGACCTAGTGCACCTCGACAGGGCGGGAGCGGAGAGCGGCGAGGACGTCAAGCGCCTGGCCGGGCTGAAATACGCTTACACGGGCATCTGGTGGTACGCCGGCCAGCCCAACCACTATCGGGGAGACGGGAGCGCCGGCGACAAAGAGTTCGGGAAAGCCCTGCTCGAAGCTGAATTCGGGCTTCTCGTCGAGATGATTCGCTCGGTCAAGAAGGACACCGTCACTCAGGAGCTCCAGAAGCGCTTCTTCGACGACGCAGCCAAGCCCCTCGAAACCAAGCCGTTCATCAAGAAATAATGAAGCGCCTTTTCGACCTGGCCAACGCGGCGCTGCTGTTTCTCACCGCCCTCTTCGTCTACGCGTGGTACGCCAAGCTGCCGGCGCGTTTTCCCAGCCATTTCGACCTGGCCGGGAATCCGGACGGATGGAGCGGAAAGGGCGCTTTCCTGGTCATCGTCGCCGTCCCTTTCATCCTGACCATCGTCTTTTACGTCCTGATCCGGTTCATGCCGCGCCTGGCAGGCAGCCCTCAGCGCCTGAACATCCCCCACAAGGAAGAATTCCTGAAGTTGCCCGCGGAAAAGCAGATGGTCTACTGGGCGCTTCTCCAGGAATTCTTAGCCGGCCTCATTGCCGTTATCAACCTTCTCTTTTACCTCATCGTCCGCGGCACGGTTCGAGTGGCGATAGGACAGGCGGGCCTGCTCGCCTTGTCCTCCATGCTTCCGGCTCTGGCGGCCATGGCCCTTCTCATGGTTTATTATATGCGGCGCATGTTCACCCTTCCCGGCAAGCTCATCCGGGGCAAAGAGTGAGTGTGCTGCCAGGGGCCGGCTGTTCATCCGGGACATCGTTGTCGCGATCGACGAAATGAAGATCGCGTCCTACGACGACCTCTACAACGCGCTCGACGGCTACAAGATCGGGATCACAGTGACGCTGACGGTCGACCAGGACGGAAAGAGCCGGAAGGTGCGGATCGTCCTCGTCAAGAGCGACTGAGTCCGCTACTCCCGCTTCAAGGGGACGATTCCCGCCATATCGCCGATGACGTTGACCAGGTCTTTGTCCGACGGGACGATGATCTTGGCGTTGGACTGCAGGGCTGTCTCCAGGGCCTGGAGCCGGCGGAGAACCTGGGCGTTGCCCACGAAATATTTCTCGGCGGCTTCGTTGACCAGGCGGATGGCCTCGGCCTCGCCCTGGGCCTCGAGGATCTTGGCCTGACGGACCCCGTCGGCCTTTTTGATCTCGGCCCGGCGCTCGCCGTCGGCGACCGTCTCCCGGGCCGTGGCGAAGTCGATCGCGGCGACCTTTTCGTTCTCGGCCTTGACGACCTTGTTCATCGTCTCCTGGACGTCCTTGGGCGGGTCGATCTCCTTGAGCTCGGTCCGGACGATGTCGATCCCCCAGCGGGCCGTTTCGGTGGACAGGGTTTTGAGGAGTTCCTCGTTGATCTTACCGCGCTCGCTGTTGGCCGACTTCAGGGTCAGCGTGCCGATGATGTTGCGCAGGGTCGTCCGGGCCAGGTTGACGATCTGCCACTGGTAATTGTTGACGTTGTACTGGGAGGCCTTGACGCTCGTCTCATCGTCCTTGACCTTGAAGTAGACCTGGGCGTCGACGCGGGCGTTGAGGTTGTCGAAGGTGATGATCTCCTGGGGCGCCGCGTCGACCATCTGCTCGGTGATGTTGACGCTGTGGAGCGTTTCGACGACGGGCATGACCCATTGGAAGCCGGCCTTGACGAACCGGTTATACCTGCCGAGGCGCTCGACAAGCCCGCGGTGCGTCGGCCGGATGACGCGGACCCCGGACAGGAATATCACAATAATCGCAACGACGACGATCCAAATATAAACGGCCATGGTGGTCCTCCTCTCTGTGGCGATACCCTTTGTATATACTCCGGCGACGGGCGTCCTGTCAATTAGGACGGGGTCAGGTGTACTTCTTGCCACGCTTTTATGGCAAAAAGTAGACCTGACCCCTTATTACATCTTCCAGGTGCCGGCGACGATCAGGTTGGCCCCGGTGACGGAGGCCGCCTTGTCCGAAGCGAAGAAGGCCACGGCCTCGGCGACGTCCTCGACCGTCCCCAACTGGGACTCGGAGAGGTCCCGCGCCTGGGGCAGGGCCCCGCCCCTGATGAGGCCCGGCGAAACCATGTTGACCGTGATGCCGTTCCCGACTTCCGAGGCCGCCGCCGTCCGGGTCAGGACGAGAAGGCCCGTCTTGGCCACAGCGTAGGGCGCGATCGTCGGAAACGCCCCGAGGTGCTCGGCCCGGCTGTAGCCGATGTTGACGATCCGCCCCCACTTCCGCTTGCGCATCCCGACGAGGGCGGCCTTGGCGCAGAAATAGGGCCCGAAGAGGTTGCCGCGGAGGACGCGTTCCCAGTCGGCGACCTCGAGCTGGTCCCAGGGCTTGACGAGGAACGGCCCGACGTTATTGACGAGGATGTCGATGCGGGCGAAGCGCTCCTCGACTTTCTTGATGAGACCGGCGGCTTGGGCTTTCTTGGTCAGGTCGGCCCGGAAGACGGCGCTGAGCTTGCCCTTTTCGCGGATGGCGGCGGCCAACTCCTGAGCCTCCTCGCGGCGGGTGAGATAATGAACGGCGACGCCGGAGACGTCCTCGGCCAGCCGGAGAGCAATGGCTCGGCCCATGCCCCGGCTGGCTCCGGTGACAAGGGCGATCCGCAGGCTCATGGCGTCACGCGAGCGTCCCGACGGCAGCCTCGACGGCATCGAGGATCTCGCCCGATTCGACGACCTCTTTGAGCTTGTTAATGTCGTTGTAGAGGGGCCGATCCTCCTCGAGGTGGGCGACATACTTGCGGATGACGTCATGGGCGGCCTGGATCCCCTTACTGGGCTTATGGGGGGCGCGGAAATCGACGGCCTGGGCCCCGGCCATGAGCTCGATGGCCAGCACGGCCTGGGCGTTATCGATGATCTGACGCGTCTTGAGGGCCGTGGTCATGCCCATGCTGACGAAATCCTCCTGGTCGGCCGCGGCCGGGATGGACCCAGTGGCCGCCGGGTGGGACAGAATGCGGTTCTCGCAGACGAGGGCGCCGGCCGTGTACTGCGTCAGCATCAGGCCCGAGAACATGCCCGCGCCCTTGGTCAGAAAGGCCGGCAGGCCGGCGTTGAGGTGCGGATTCATCAGCCGGTTGTGGCGGCGCTCGGAGAGGACGGCGACCGTGGTCACGGCCATGCCCAAGAGTTCGAGGGCGAAGGCCATGGGCACACCCTGGAAATTGGCGCCGGTCAGGACGAGATCTTCGTCGGGGAAGAAGATGGGATTGTCGGCCGCGCCGTTGAGCTCGATCTCGACCATATACCGGGCCCATTTGAGGGAGTCGCGGACGGCCCCGACGACCTGGGGCGTGCTGCGGAGGCTGTAGGCGTCCTGGACCTTTTTTCCCGGCCGCGTCAAGAGCTCGCTCCCCTCGGTGAGGCGCCGGATGTTTGCGGCGGACTCCAGGGCGCCGGGGTAGCCGCGGGTTTTGTGGACCCTTTCGTCGTAGGCCTTCATGTTGGCGTTGAGGACCTCGAGGGTCATGGCCGCGGCGATCTCGGACATCTTGAGCCAGCGGTGGACGTCGTGGACGATCAAGGCGGACATCCCGGCGATGACATTAGAGCCGTTGATCATGGCCAG
>Ga0315289_10016159_pt1 | contig 10319 bp, 9 predicted proteins | sample YL17G11_40_MG_FD_203452 | JGI IMG/M metagenome (GOLD analysis project Ga0315289, IMG submission 203452) | Sediment microbial communities from Yellowstone Lake, YNP, Wyoming, USA - YL17G11_40 | ecosystem: Environmental > Aquatic > Freshwater > Lake > Sediment | place: USA: Wyoming | collected...
CATAAGTTTGGATCCTCGATCCACTCCTGGGGTATTCCCCTCAGGAGTGGATCGACCTGCGGGCTCATGTACAAAGTTGAGCTGACCTCATCGACGGTGTCGATATAAGTAATGGCTGGGATTTGCTCCACCAGTAACCGGAACTTTTCCTCGGCCTGCCGCAACTCCCTTTCCACACGCTTCCGTTCCGTGCGTTCTGTGATGTCACTTACTACCAACATCCTGGCAGGTTTTACACTAAAGGAAACAGGTAGGGATGTTACTTCAATGTCAAGGATGGTTCCATCCAGGCGAATGGCTTTCTCTTCGATATAGGTTGACATCCTTCGTTCTTCTTGCCCTCGTTTGGTCCCGGAATGTACCGGAGACAGGTGATCAAAGGGGATAAAAGAGAATAGGTGGTGTCCTACCAGGTCTTGCGCATTCTGCGCACCTAATAATGCGATGGCTGCTGAGTTTAAGAAAACAATCGTACCCTGCTGATGAATGATGATCGCTTCGGGTATGGTATCTACCAACTGCCGGTACCGCTCTTCCGATTCGCGAATAGAGGCGAGTACCTTTTTCCATTCAGTAATATTGGTCAACACTCCTTCAATCCGAACGATGGTTCCATCTGCATCTCGAATCGGAACTGCCGTATCAGCCACCCAGATCACATCGCCATTTTTGGCTACAATGCGATACTCTGACTGGCATTTCTCCCCTTTTTCCAAATGATCCCGGTTGTTTCTAGCCAGGGGTTGATCGTCGGGGTGAACGATGCTCAGCCAGAATCCGGGATCAGAGAACGAAGAAAGAGAGTAGCCTGTTAATGCAAGAAGAGCCGGGCTGCGGTAAGAGAGTTGTGGGGTTTTATCGTTTGGGTTCCAGGCATAGACGAAAAGATCCAGGTTGTCCAGGACCTCGGGCGATAGATATTTCATTTCCGGTGGTTGCATTGGGTCCACGACCTATTTTACTCCAGTTAGACCTGGAATAGTGCAAAACCATCAACGCGGACCAAGGCAAGCGCGCAGTTCTTATTTGTTTCCTCTGCGGATTGCTGGGCCTTTCAGCTTGTGGCCTGGTCGGTGGTGGTATTCCGAGGAGGGCGGCGTCGTGGTCGCCATTGATGATCTGTCAATCTGGTCGCTGCTCTAACACTGTGTCCTTTGATACCTTGTTATACTAGCCCCATGCAGGAACGCATCAGGAATTTTTCCATCATTGCCCATATTGATCATGGCAAATCGACCCTTGCCGATCGCTTGCTGGAGGCCACCGGTCTAATGACCGAGCGAAACCAGCAAGAGCAGATCCTGGACTCCATGGATTTGGAACGAGAAAAAGGCATCACAATTAAAGCCCATCCCGTCCGGTTGGAATACAAGGCCAGGGATGGCCTGAACTACATCTTGAACCTGATTGATACGCCCGGCCATGTCGATTTCACCTACGAAGTGTCACGCTCGCTTTCCGCCTGTGACGGTGCTCTACTGGTGATTGATGCCACCCAAGGGGTGGAGGCACAAACGCTAGCCAACGCTTACCTGGCAATTGATCTAGGTTTAGACATCGTGCCGGTAATCAACAAAATTGATTTGCAGGTGGCCGATCCGGAACGCACTCGGCGGGAGATCGAGGAGATCTTGCTGTTGGACGCTGGGGAAGCGATCCTGGCTTCCGCAAAGGAAGGAGTAGGTGTGCCGGAGATCCTGGAGGCGATCCTCCATCGCATCCGCCCCCCCGGGGGAAATTCACAGGCCCCCCTGCGCGCCTTGATCTTCGATTCGTACTACGATCCCTACAAGGGCGTGATCGCCTACGTCCGGGTGGTCGATGGGTCTCTGCGAATCGGACAGAGTATCAAGATGATGGCGACCGGGCAGGTCTTTGAAGTGATGGAGGTAGGCCACCTCCGACTCGGACTCGTACCTCAGCCCGAGCTGAATACTGGGGAAGTCGGCTATTTGGCCGCCACCATAAAAAGCCTCTCCGAAACCAAGGTCGGTGATACCATCACCGATGCAGATAGGTCGGCGGTAACCCCCCTGCCCGGTTTTCGTCATGCGCAGCCGATGGTTTTTTGTGGCCTGTATCCGAGCCGCAACGAAGACTATCCCGAACTGCGCGAGGCCTTGCAGAAATTGGCACTCAACGACGCTTCCATCGTCTTTGAACCGGAATCCTCTCCCGCGCTAGGATTCGGGTTTCGCTGTGGTTTTCTCGGACTGCTGCATATGGATATCGCCCAGCAGCGCTTGGAAAGGGAATACGGGCAGGACCTGGTAGCTACAGCACCTTCGGTGGGCTACAAAGTCTTTCTACATAATGGGGAGGAAATCGAAATCGACAATCCGGCCAAGTTTCCGCCCGACAACCAAATCGACTACATCAAGGAACCTTTTGTAAAAGCGATGGTGATCGTCCCGCAGGATTCCGTCGGACCGATGATGGAGCTCTGTCAGGGACGGCGAGGGATTTTCAAAAACATGGAGTACGTGGAAGGGTATCGGGTGATCCTGACCTACGAGTTGCCTTTGGCGGAGATCCTGCTGGACTTCTACGATCAACTGAAAAGTCGTTCCCGTGGCTATGCATCGCTAGACTACGAATTTCATGAATACCGACAGTCCAATCTGGTCAAGCTGGATATCTTGATTAACGATAAACCGGTGGACGCTTTATCCTATATCTTCCCAGCCGAGCAAGCCTATCAACACGCCCGCAAAGCGTTGTTCAAGTTGCGGAAGGCAATTCCCCGGCAAATGTACGAGGTTGTCTTGCAGGGAGCCATCGGTAGTCGCGTAATCGCTCGGGAGGAAATCAAGGCCAAGCGCAAGGATGTGTTGGCTAAATGCTACGGCGGAGATGTCACCCGCAAGATGAAATTGCTGGAAAAACAAAAAAAAGGCAAAAAACGGATGAAGCGAGTGGGGAACGTGGAGATACCGCAAGAAGCCTTCTTCAGCATGTTGAAGATCGACAGCTCCGAATGAGCGAGGGGCGTCCTCTTGGCGTGTATTTGCACATCCCCTTCTGTCTGCGGAAGTGCTCCTACTGCGATTTCCTTTCGCTTCCTACGCCGTTGTTCCAGCCTTATCTGTCGGCTCTCAAACGGGAAATCGAACTCTATCAACCGTTACTATCCGAACGAGAACTAGTCTCGCTGTACATCGGAGGAGGCACCCCGACGCTTGTACCTCCCCCAGAACTGAATGACCTCCTGCGCAAGACGGGGGTTTCCTCCAGTGCGGAGATCACGTTGGAGGCGAATCCTGGTACTCTGACCCAGGAAATGGGTTTGCGTTTGACGCAAACCGGCTTCAACCGGATCTCTCTCGGCATTCAATCCCTTCGGAATTGGGAACTAGAAACGCTGGGTCGCATTCATAATGCGCTGGAAGCAAAGGAGGCTTTTTGGATCGCTCGTCGCAGTGGATTCACCAACATCAATTGCGACTTGATTTTCGGAATCCCCAATCAAGGAAAGGGCGACTTTCTCTTGAGCTTGATGGAAATGCTAGATTTAGCGCCGGAGCACCTTTCTCTTTATGCCCTCAGCTTGGAACGAGGTACGCCTTTGGCTCGTGCCGTGGCGAGCGGACAAGCTCACCTGCCAAACGAAGATGAGGTGGCTGAGATGTACGAAGCGGCTTGCCAAATGCTCTGCAGTGCTGGCTTCGAACACTACGAGATCTCCAACTTTGCTCGTCCGGGCTATCACTGTCGTCACAACAAGATCTACTGGCATTCTGGTGAATACCTGGGAATGGGGCTGGGTGCGGTTTCGTTTCTGGATGGAACCCGCTGGAAAAACACCCGCAGACTTGATGATTATTGTTTTAGGCTGGAACGAGGAGAGTTCCCTACAACCTCTCGTATCGGTAAGCGAGGAATGGCTGCCTTACGCGAGGAAATCATCCTTCACTTGCGCACTAGTGATGGTTTCCGTGAGCAGGATCTGCGCACTCGCTATCCACAAGCTTACGCACGCATGCAACAGTGCCTGGAGGAGCTAAAGGCAGAGGGGTGGATCGAAGAGGAAAATGGGCGCTGGGTTTTGCCAGAACGGCATTTCTTTGTTTCGAATCAAGTGTTTGTTCGCTTACTGTAAAGACTTGGTATATTATTGATTTAGCACTCCAAGAGGTAGTGTGCTAGATCCATGATTGAGCTGTCGGAACGGCGAAAAAGCATCCTTAAAGCGGTGGTAGAGGAGTACATTCTGCAGGGTCAACCCGTGGGTTCGGAAGCGGTCCTGCGGAAATATGGCATGCCCTACAGTCCGGCGACGATTCGGGGAGACATGTTTGCCTTGGAGGAGATGGGCTACCTAACCCACCCGCACACTTCCGCCGGTCGAATCCCCACCGAACTCGGTTATCGCCACTACATCGACCATCTGCTCACGATCTCCCCAGTACCGGAGCAGGAAACCGAGAAAATCTCGCAGGCGCTGCTACGGACTGCCAAGGATTTGCATAACACCTTAGCCGAAGCTTGCCGTTTGGTTTCCGCTATTTCTACCTACACATCCCTCGCTCTCACTCCACAGTTGTCGCAGCAAGTGTTTCGCCATCTGCATTTCATACCTGTGTCTTCCCGTCGAGCCCTTTTGATCCTTGTTTCAAATCTCAAAATCATCCAAGACGCGTTTGTGGAAATCCTCCCGGACTTGGTGGAGGAAGACCTAGAGGAACTTTCCCGAATCCTGACGCGTGCCCTGGCGGGAAAAACTGCCTGGCAGAGTTTGCAAACCTTGCGAAAAATGAAGGAACATCAGCCGGCCACGTACCTGTCCGTCTGGAACCAGGTGGCTTCTATCATCCACGACGCCTTTTTGTACGAACAAGGGGAGCGTTTGATTGTGGAAAGCGCAGAGAATATCCTACTCACTTCCGATCTTCATCAATCGCAACTGAGGATCATCGCCGGCGCCCTGGATCGACGTTTTCTACTGCAGGAAATGCTGGAGCGCCATCTGACAAGTAAGAACCTTCAGGTATTCATCGGCCAGGAAAATGAAGTGAGCGAGATGCGTGAATTAAGCCTCTTATCGATGCCCTTTGAAGTGTCCACCTATGCCTTGGGAGCTTTGGGCTTGGTTGGGCCGGTGCGGATGGATTATGCCAAAGCCATCCGCTTGCTATCCTGTGTAACCGGGATCTTGGAAAAAACCTTACAAGCCGAGGAAGTCTGATTGGTTCGCACGCTCTGGCTACCTCCAGAAGCCCGTAGCGGCCAGCGGATCCGTTTCCCAAAGGAAGAAAGCCACCATCTGCGCCATGTGTTGCGTATAACCCCAGGATCACGAATTGCCATTCTCTGTGCGGGTCATCGGTTGGAAGTAGAGCTTCGCAATGAAGGTCCGGAATTATGGGGGGATATCCAGGATGAACAACCGATTTCGGTTTCGAGTTTTCGCTTAGATCTGGCCCAATCGCTACCCAAGGGGAAAAAGATGGATACTGTCGTCACCCTGGCAGCGCAAGTCGGGATCGGTCGACTGATTCCATTTTGCTCGTCTCGTTCCGAGGTGCACCTTGCGCTGGCGGATGCTGAGAGAAAGCGATCGCACTGGCAGAAAAAAGCCGAGGAAGAGGCTAAGTTAACGGGTGCATGGCCTCTGGAGGTAGCGCCATTAACTTCCTGGCCGGAAATCCTAGCACTAGGGAAGGACTACTCCTTGCCGTTTTTTTTCTGGGAAAATGCTGAGCAGAGCCTTGATCTTGTTATACAACAAAGGCTTTCGCCAACAAACGCTCTGGTGGTCATCGGGCCCGAAGGTGGTTTCTCGCCAGAGGAGGCTTTGTACGCCGAGAAGCAGGGGTTTACTGTCGTTTCGCTCGGTTCCAGGATTTTACGGAGCGAGATCGCTGGCTTTGTTGCTGCAGTGCTGCTGCTTTCCCGCTTCGGTTCACTTGGTACATCTTCCGCTCAAGACGAGGGGCGATGAAAATCACCCTTAGGGTTTTGGGGTGCAAGGTTTCTCAATACGACGCAGCCCTACTCGAGGGAATGCTGCGATCCGCAGGCGGATGCATACAACCGGCAGCTCCCGACAGTGAGGTCTTCCTGGTTTGTGGATGCGCAGTGACCCATAAGGCAGCACAAGAAGCTCAGCAAATAGCGCGTCGTTTTCAGCGAATCAATCCACAAGCGGCTGTGATATTTTATGGTTGCATTGGGCAACATCTCAAATCAATCGGGTTTGTTTGTTTCGGTCCTGGGGAAAAGGGAAATCTACTGGCACATTTGGGCTTGAGAGAGCTTGGCCCTGTCCTTCCGCTTTGGACTTGGCGGCGCACGCGAGGATTGATTCAAGTCCAGGAAGGTTGCGATCACCACTGTACGTATTGCATCGTTCCGCACTTGCGGGGGCGGTCCTGCAGCAAGCCGATTGGCCAGGTGCTGGAGGAAGCAAGCGCACAAATCGCTTCTGGCTGTCGAGAGTTGGTCATCACCGGTGTCCATCTTTCAGCATACGGCCGGGACTTGCCCGACAAACCTACTTTGCTGGGGTTGGCAGAGGGATTGAATAAGCTCCCCGGATTGGCCCGATTGCGGATCAGCTCGTTGGAGCCAATGGATCTTACGGTTGAAACCATTGCCAGCCTAGGTAAGCTTGAGCACATCTGCCCCCACCTTCATCTACCCCTGCAAAGCGGTTCGGACCACATTCTAAAGCAGATGGGCAGAGGATATAACCGGGATCATTATCTGGAGTTGGCTACTGGCTTTGCCCGCACTTGGCCCGATGGGGCTTTAACGACCGATATTCTGATTGGCTTTCCCGGAGAAAGCGCAGAGGATTTCGCTCAAACCGTGGAGATAATTCAGCAAGTCCGCTTCCCCCGCATGCACTTGTTTCGCTTTTCTCCTCGGCCCGGTACGCCGGCTGCAGGCTTTCCAGCACAGGTACCGGCTGCGGTGCAAAAAGAGCGATTGCAGCATCTGAAATCCATCGGAACAGGGCTGGCTCGAAAATATCGCTCGCGCTTCCTCGGCCACAACTTGTCCATCTTGGTGGAACAGATTTCCCCCCAGGGGGAGGCGCAAGGACTAACCGCCAACTATCTGCGCTTGCGCGTGCCATCCCCCCCCTGCCACGTGGGGGAACTAGTGGAAGTAGCCGTCCAAGACAGTTCCTTCGTAGAAGACCCCGCCCTTTGCGGGGAGAAAATATGACAGATTGCGTTTTCTGCCGTATAATTTCCGGCAGCGCTCCGGCTAAGCGGATCTACGAAGATGCGGAGGTTTTGGTGATCGAGGATCTCCATCCCCGTGCGCATCATCATTATTTGGTGATCCCGAAAGAGCACGTCGCCAGTCTGCTGGAAGTAGAGGATGCGGTAAAACTCGGAAGATGGTTATGGACAGGAAAACAGATCGCGGAATCCTGCGGGTTTGCCCAAGAAGGATTTTGTGTGGTAATCAACACTGGACACGGGGGTGGTCAAAGCATTGACCATCTCCATATCCACATCCTGGGCGGCAAGGTTCTGCCGTACTCCCTTCACGAAGTGGAATAGGAGGGGGGTGAAACAATGGCAGAAGTAAAACGGCGACCGAACGAATCGGTCGATGAATTGGTGAAACGATTCAAGAAACAGGTGCAGAAAGAGGGCATCATGAAGGAAATCAAGAAGCGTGAGTACTTCGTGGCTCCTTCTGTCGTGCGTCGCAAAAAGCAGGCGGCTGCGCGCAAGAAAAAACCAGCAGCTGACTAGCACATGAATCGACGTCCAACCAGCCGGGGGGTCGAACTAAAATCTCGCTTCCTATTTCAAGGCCGTACATTGCGCCTTCTTCTGTTGGTGTTCGTCTTTTATTTACTGTTTGTAGGCTTGTTGGCCTCCACTCTTTTTCCGACATCCCGTGGTCTCGCCATGGGTGATGTGGCCGGGGAGGACGTGATTGCCCCACGGACCGTCGTCTACATAGACCCCGAGAAGACCAAGGCCTTGCAGGATTTAGCCGAGCAATCGGTGATGCCCGTCTACAACAAGGATTTTACGACAGCCAGACAAAATCTTGTTCGAACCCAGATCAACAATTACATCAACATCATCGAGCAAATCGCGGGCAATGCCACGCTGCCGGCAGAAGAGAAACGAACCCGCTTGCAGCAAGCATTGCCCGCATCGTTTGATCCGTCCGCCATCGAGTCTGCACTGAAACTGAACCCAAAGATCTACACAACCCTGCTCTCGTACACGATGGATATTGCGCTCCAATTCCTAGAGAGAGGCATCAAAGAAGATGACCTGCCCTCGTTGCCTACCCGTATTCATGAAAAAATAATTGTCCTCGGTCTTTCACCTGATGATAAAATCGTGATGGAATCCATTTGCCGGGCTGTTCTTTCTCCCAATCTGACTTTGGATGTAGAGGAGACGGAACGTCGCAAGGAGATTGCTCGTAGTGCAGTGGATCCCGTTCGAAGGCAGATCTCCAAAGGGGAAGTAGTGCTGAAGAAGGATATGGCGGTTACGGCCGAGAACCTGCCGGCGCTGGAGGCCTTGGGGATTACCCGCCAGCAGTTCCCTTGGCAGCAATTGGTGGGTACCGTGTTGATCGCTTTGGCGCTGTTTGTGGTTTGGGGAGCTCTTTCTTTCTTTTTCACCCGTGGATTTCTCACGGAGAAGCGTCTACTGTTCGTGGGGATTCTGTTTGCTCTAGTGATCTTGGCTGGCCGATTTCTACCTGCCCGTTTCACCTATCTTACACCAGTTCCACTGGCCTCCATGGCCTTTTCAACATTATTCAACCTGCCTTTCTCCCTCGTATTCACCGCTTTTGCTTCTCTGGGCGTAGGTCTCATCCAGGGTAACGACTTCCTGGTAGCTTTCGCCCTCTTTCTGGGTGGTGCGGTCGGTGCTTATGCGGTCCGCCAAGTTTTGCGCACTTCTGATTTCCTGCGTGCCGGTCTGATGGCCGGACTGGTTCTAGCTTTCACCGTAGGGGCCGTGGGATTAATCAGCGGAATGGGTGTCATGACCGCAGAAGCTGCAGGTTGGGCATTCGCCAATGGTATTCTGTCCAGTGTATTCGCAGTTTTCATCCTGTTGGTACCCTTAACGGAAAGCATCTTCGACTTGACCTCTCCGTTGCATTTGATCGAGCTGGCCAATCCCAATCACCCCTTGCTCAAACGGCTTCTACTGGAAGCACCCGGGACCTACCAACACAGTGTGATGGTGGCTAGTTTAGCGGAAAGCGCAGCTTCAGCAATAAGCGCCAACATGGTGATGGTCCGAGCTGCGGCCTATTTCCACGATATCGGCAAGGTAGTCCGACCGGGGTATTTCGCGGAGAATCAACTGGGCGGAGAGAACGCGCATGAGCGGCTTAGCCCGCAGCTGTCCTCCCAGGTGGTCCTGGCACACACCAAAGACGGGGCGGAAATCGCTCGCAGTGCCAACGTCCCGGAACCAGTGGTTCGCTTGATTCTCAGCCACCATGGAACCAGCGTTACCAAATACTTCTACCGGATGGCCGTTTTCAAGGAGGAAGAGCTGGGGGAAGAGGGTTTCCGCTATTCCGGGCCTTTGCCGGAAAGCAAGGAAGGGGGGATCCTAATGTTGGCGGATGGCGTCGAGGCCGCGGTACGATCTCTGAAGGAGAAAACAGCGGAACGGATTGCCAAAACGGTGGAGAACCTCTTTGAGGACCGGGTTGAAGACGGCCAACTGGCAAAGTCAGAGCTCAGCTTCCGCGAATTGGAGAAAATCGAGGAAGTCTTTCTACGGATACTGACCTCAACCTACCACCCTCGACCGGAATACCCGGCCAAGGAGGAAAAAGAAAATGGCCATCTTCGTGAACCTCCAACATCCAGGATTGAAGGTCGCCAAAAAACCACTGATTGAGCTGGTCCAGCGCATTTTGATCCAGGAAGGAAAGCAGGGCGTATTTTCGATTACTCTGACGGAGGACCGATTGATCCGGCGGTTAAATCGTATCTACCGTTGCCGAGACCAATTCACGGATGTGTTGGCTTTTCCGATAGGGGTCACGGGCGAGTGTTTGTGGGGGGATATCTACATCAACTTGGACGCAGCACAGCGCCAAGCGTTGGCGTACGGTCATTCCTTCGTCTTCGAGGTCTGTTTGCTTGTAACACATAGCGTCTTACATCTCTGCGGGTTCGACGATTCCACTCCGGAAGAACAAAGGGCGATGGAAGACCGAGCGTATAAATATCTGACATGATCCCTGCGCTCTTGGTTTTCCTCTTGATTTGTTCGGCCATTTTTTCCGCCTCCGAGACGGCATTCCTTTCTTTGGGAAAAGAACGAATGCCCTCCGCGATTCCTTCTCGGATTTCGAAA
>Ga0315289_10016160_pt1 | contig 10319 bp, 8 predicted proteins | sample YL17G11_40_MG_FD_203452 | JGI IMG/M metagenome (GOLD analysis project Ga0315289, IMG submission 203452) | Sediment microbial communities from Yellowstone Lake, YNP, Wyoming, USA - YL17G11_40 | ecosystem: Environmental > Aquatic > Freshwater > Lake > Sediment | place: USA: Wyoming | collected...
TCCAGCTTTCGCTGGAATGACAATGATTGTGTTTGTGTCATTCCCGTGAAAACGGGAATCCATTATAAATACAAGTTTCCCCGTTAATTCCCAAAGAACCATATTTATTTGCTACACTAATAACAAAAAGTGATTTATGTTTATTCCCATGAAAGGATCAATCATAAAAGGGAGTATTGGAAAGTCTTTAACGCTTAGTGTGAATTAGCATACAGTTGAAAAGGCTAACGAGATATTAAAAATTGATAGCGACGAATAAACATTTAGTGTAAGTTTTTGTTGACATACAAGACAATATTAATCAAGTGCCTACTCTATCAATATCTGCTATATTTTCAGCTTGACAAAGTTGTTAGTATATTTTATAATACTATTAATAATAGTATTAATTATATTAATATAGGGGGATCAAAATTGAGAAAACGTCTTGGTAAATTCGAGCTTCAAATAATGAAAATGATATGGAACAATGGCAAGGCTTCGGTAAGAGATGTCTGGGAACGATTCTATCCAGAAAGAAAATCTGCTTATACAACAATAGCGACTATCCTAAGACAGCTTGAGGAAAAAGGATTCCTACGGCATGAGGAAGTGGATAGAACCTATATCTACTATCCACTCATAAGTCAGAACGGTATGTCTCATGGCATGCTGAAAGACATAGTGGATTCCTTCTTTAGTGGATCAATCGCTGATCTCGTCAGTATGCTGATTCAGAACGAGAGTCTTGACGATAAAGAGATAGAAAAGATTCAGCAAATGATTGATGAACACAGAAAGAGAAGCAAAAATGGCTGAAATAATTATCGTTGTGCTGTTAAATATATCATTGCAGTTAATTTTGGTATTCGCTTTATCAAGATTTATCCTTACAGCATTTAGAATACGATCAGCATCAATTCGGCATATAGTATGGCTTTGTGTTGTTCTATCTCCGTTGGTTCTGCTTCCTATGAATATGATCGCTTCTGATATAGTGCTTCTTTATCCGGGCAATTTTTACAAGCCTCAATTGGTCAGTTCCGAAGCGAATATCAGTCAAAATAAATACGCCATAGATAACATGCGATATGGGAAAAAGTCTTTGAATGAAACAGATTACTTACCGTCAGATATTAAGTCTTCACCGAACCATATTGCATTGACTCAAATTCGGAATAAAATACCTCTGCTAGTCTTAGCTATCTGGATAATTGGCGTCGGGAGAGGATTCATTTGCTTAACTGTTAGCACAATCAAACTCAGAAGATTCATACTAAAGTCGGATAAGGTCACAAACGAAGACTATATCAGAATATTCAATGAGATTAAAGGTAAGATCGGATTATCAAGAAATGCTAATCTTCTTGTCTCATCTGAGATTCAGGTTCCTTTTTCGACTGGAATTATACGTCCTTGTGTGGTTTTGCCTTCTGATATGCTCATTTCTGATGACAAACTAAGGATGATTCTTATACATGAACTTACTCATCTGAAGCATTTCGATGATTTGATAAATCTTATGTGCCAAACCACCAAAGCATTTATGTTTTTCCATCCTTTATATCATCTAGCGGTGAAGGAACTTGGGCTTTCAAGCGAGCAGATATGCGATATATATGCCGTCAAGATAACAGGCACAAAGGAAGATTATGCTCAGTGTCTATTGGATTTTTCACAGGCAAGCATCGCAGGATTTCCAGTGAGTTTTAGCACAAGCAGGAAGTCTATGTCAAAGCGGGTAAGATTCATACTTGAGGGGGAAATGACAGAAATGACACAGAGAAAAATAGCACTTTTATTGGTATCACTTGCCGTTGTAATACTTATGTTATCATCAATAAGGATTATTAATCCTGCTTCTGCAAGGGCGCAAGCACCACAAAAGGCACAGATTGCCTTCTACTCCACTCGTGATGGGAACTATGAAGTCTACGTTATGGATACTGATGGTAATAACCAACGCAACCTGACAAATAATCCCGCAGGTGACGATGGTCCAGCGTGGTCTCCTGATGGTAAAATGATCGCCTTCGGGTCCACTCGTGATGGGAACCCTGAAATCTACGTTATGGATGCGGATGGTAATAACCAACGCAGACTCACGAACAATCCTGCGTATGACTGGAGTCCAGCATGGTCACCTGATGGCAAAATGATCGCATTCACTTCCCAGCGGGATGGAAGCTCTGAAATCTATGCCATGGATGCGGATGGCAATAACCAACGCAGACTCACAAACAATCCTGCGCATGGAGGGGCTCCAGCATGGTCACCTGATGGCAAAATGATCGCCTTCTACTGCGGTCGGGATATGAACGTGGACATCTACGTTATGGATGCTGATGGCAATAACCAGCGCAGACTCACAAACAGTCCTCCGGAGGACTCGCTTCCAGCGTGGTCACCTGACGGCAAAATGATCGCTTTCCTTTCCGGTCGAGATGGGAACGGTGAAATCTACGTCATGGATGCAGATGGCAATAACCAGCGCAGACTCACAAACAATCCTGCGGCGGACTTTCATCCAGCGTGGTCTCCTGACGGCAAAATGATCGCTTTCGTCTCCCTTCGGGATGATGGGAACTATGAAATCTACGTTATGGATGCAGATGGTAATAACCAACACAGACTTACGAATAACCCTTCGGAGGACAGTTGGCCAAGCTGGTTTGATCCTGCTTATGCGCAAGCCGTTTTCCCTGCTGGCAAGCTCATGTCAACATGGGGCTGGCTGAAGAAAGCGTTTCATTAAATCCATTTCTTTCGTGTTATTGCTTCATCAATATGATATGCCTAGCCTGTATTTAACTGCGCACACTAAGCGTTTTAATGCCATACGCCGTAGGTTGGCATCTGAAAGATTATGCCGAAAATGCTCCACAGGCATCCGAGGGTATAGTCACCAAGTATTAAACCTAGAAAAACAGGTGCGGCTTTACGGAAGCCTTTCGCGCCACCGAACCTGAGTATCAGGAACTTTATAAACCAGCTTATAAATACAGCGAACCAGAAGTATCCAAGACCTTCTGCCACAGCAAGCACGTATCCAGCCGGGTGAAATGGCCACCAGATGAACTTTATCTTCATCGCCATTAATAGCATGGTGAATAAAAATCCACCCATCATCACCGATACTTCTGTGTAATTCGGCACCCTCGGATCCGTCAGCCACGATCCAAGTCGGTTGTATGTCTCCCAGCCCATGTAAACAATCCATCCACGAGCCTTGCTTTCGGCGCCCATCTGATAAAGAACGTGGAGATAAACCCAGAAAGTCAACAGCACTCCCGCAACAATCGCTATTATCATGCCGATCATCAGCTTTCGACTGTCAATGTGCGAGCGTTCTGCTATTCTGAACGCTTCAAGCTCACTTGGCATGGGATTAACCCGATAACAGCGATTAAACGGATAAAGCAAGGTAAAGGATGCAAGGGTTGATGTACCTAGCTTTCGAGTGCCGAAGAGAGTGACGAGAACTCGCCCCGGGTCAATGTAAATGAGTGTATGTACTGGAGGTCCAATCTCCGCGCGTGATCGTGTTATGCCCAGAACCATAGGGAAATAGATAAGTGGATAGATCAGTATAACCCACCACGCCATCCCCATCTGATAGCAAAAGAATCCTAGAAATAATAATCCCACAACGATGCCTAAAGCCGCTGTCCTGTATTTTACCGGTTCTGACGAGTCGTCCACCGTGCTTTTTATGCCTATAATCTTGCGTATAGCTTGCAGGAAGAACCTTCGTCCCATCCATAGCGGAATGATTCCCAATGCGACCCATGCCCCCAGTGATTGCTCGTAGGGATAGATATTATTTACCCCAACCATGCTTGCAAAAACCCATTGTAGCTTTTGCATTACATAGAAAAACCAACATGAAAAAGATAAATCCAAAGGAGTGAAGAACATGATCCCGATCACAAAGGGATAAAAAGACGTGTTTATCGTTCCCATAGCGTTCCATGGTCTTGAACTGAACTGACCAACAGCGTAGTTTTTCACCTGAAGCATCGGTAACGTGGGATAAATAAAGGCGAAACCGTTCCATATCTCAATACTGGCGGCTATGGCGAAACCTATCCACATGAATTTGTTTTTAAAGAACCTTGATGGCTCAGAAGTCATTGCTATTGGCAATTGAACGATAGGATAGCTGAGTTTCTCATTCTCCATCCACTGCTTGCGCAGCAACACGCTCATGAACATCAGAACCATCCAGAGCACTATTATAAACGCCGACCATGAAAGCACAGGCATCATCCACGCTTTCAGGTGCTTTACGGTATAAAGCGTAGAGTTCCCTTCAAAATATCCCTGAAGTGCGTCACGGTCATGCACCACAAGCCACGTTGGAAGATAATTGCTGAAAAGCTGTTCCCATTCGTTTTCTTCCGTAGCGAACCAGAACGGATGCTCAATAGCCGGAAGCAGATACCCCATCATCGGATGACCGCTTATAGTGGACAGCATCACGATCATTGTGTAGATTATCAGCAGATCGGCTTGTGTGAGCGCATATTTTGGTGTAATGCGCTGGATAACAAGGTTTATGAGTACCAACAGGAGCAGCGTAAAAACTGCGTTGAAGAACAGAGATGCAATAGTAAGCTGAGTTGAGTGCCATACCTCGCTTCCCATAAATACCCAGTAGGTATTTATAAGAAGAAGGAGTAACCCGATGACGATTACGTACCATCGGACTGGTTTAGTAGAAAGTTTGGATTCTTTCATCTGTTGATAAAAATTTTCCTTTATGACAAATCCCCCTTTAGCTAAAGGAGAGAAGAGAAGATTTGATTAAATCAACTATATATAACGTAGCAATGGCATTTATTATATCATATATCTAAATTTTGTCAAAAAGCAATCTTCAAATCCAGATATATCGTAACGTTAGTTATATCATTTTTTAACATGGATTTTTACTTGACATACAAAAATTGATCTGATATTCTGTAAGATGGTTACTGGAGATATGGGTGAATAATATTTTGCTGTTTAACGATCTTGGGTATAAAGTAACCAGACTTTATTCGGAGGAACAAAAATGGAAATTTCCACACGCAAACGTGACAATGTTGCGATACTAGACATCAGGGGAGAGATCATAGGCAATGCCCGATTTGATCTTAACACAGCTATACAGGAGCAAGTTGATTCCGACGTCACGGGTCTGATAATCAATCTTGACGAAGTTCCAATGATGGATAGTGTTGGGCTTGGTATGCTGGTAGCGGCTTACACCTCACTCACTAAAAAGGAAAAGAAAGTAGTTCTGCTAAACGTTGGCAGGTCAGTCAGGTATCTTCTCGTTGTAACCAAGCTTGATCAGATATTTGAAAAATACGATGACGAAAACGAGGCTGTTGAAAGCTTTAAAAAATAAGAAAATTTATACGCACCGAAAATTTGATTTATTACATTCTGGGTGCGTACATTTATTTATAACAGTTTTATTAATAACACGAGGTAAACTGTAATGCAGATCGCTGACAGACTTAGTAAGATTCCACCTTACCTTTTCATGGAGCTAAGGAACAAGATTGCCAGAGCAAGGGCTGAAGGTATTGACGTTATAAGCCTTGCAATAGGAGACCCTGTTGATCCTACACCTACACCGATAATAGATGAGCTTTGCAGGCAGTCCTATGACCCCGAAAACCACAGATATCCGACAGACGAAGAAAAAGGCATGATGTCATTCCGCAAGGCTGTTGCTGATTGGTACGCCGAACGCTATAAAGTATCACTTGACCCAAAAACAGAAATACTTGCATTAATCGGTTCCAAAGAAGGATGCCACCATTTCGCCCTTGCAGTCGTGAACCCCGGAGATACTGTCCTGATGACCGACCCCGGTTATCCTGCATATCGGGCAAGCATATTCATAGCCGGTGGTGAACCCTACCACGTACCTATAAGACCAGAAAACGGTTATCTCCCAAAATTTGATGAAATTCCGTCAGACGTGGCAAAAAAAGCTGTCGCCATGTTCCTGAACTATCCGAATAATCCAACTGGAGCAACCGCAACACCTGAGTTTTTTAAGGAATTAGTTGATTTCGCCAAATCTTACGATGTAGCTATCTGCTACGATAACCCATACAGCGAAGTCGTATTTGACGGTGAAGAGCCAAAAAGCCTGCTGGTAACTCCCGGTGCCAAAGACGTAGCAGTGGAGCTAAACTCACTCTCCAAGCCATTTAACATGACAGGATGGCGTATCGGTATGGCAATGGGCAATCCTGAACTTATTTCAGCCATATCCAAAGTCAAAGAGAATACAGATTCAGGAATATTCAATCCCATACAATACGCAGGTATCAAGGCGATCAGAGATTGTCAGGATAACATCAGCAATATGCTGTCAATATACGAGGAAAGGCGCAATCTCGTTCTTGATACTCTCAAGGAACTTGGATGGAAAGATTACAAACCATCAAAAGGCACTTTTTATCTATGGATTCCGGTGCCAAAGGGTTCAACTTCGATTGATTTCACGACATTTTTATTTGAGAAGGCAGCAGTCGTTGTTGCGTCTGGTTCTGCTTATGGAAAATATGGTGAGGGATTTATCAGAATATCGCTGACTGTTCCCGAAAAACGACTCGTTGAAGCTATGGAACGAATCAAGAAAGCGATGTCAAACAGCTAAAAAATTCCGATACGGATAAATCATAAGAGCAAATCAGAAGTAATGACAACTTTAAACTTCCTGCAATTATTATCAGGAAAAGGAGTGTAAAATGAGAAAGTTTGTTATATGTTTTATGCTTTTGTTTGCCTTATTTTTCAGTTCCATTTCTCTAGCCCAGCAAAATGTAAGAGATTTATCCATCACCATACTCTTTGATAACTACCTGTTTAAAGAGGGATTAAGCATAGGATGGGGATTTTCTTGTCTGGTTGAAGGAGCAGAAAAAACGATTTTATTCGACATTGGAAGTAGCGTAGTATCTTCAAACATGGAGAAACTTGGGATCAACCCAAAAGTAGTAGATGTCGTCGTTTTCTCTCACATTCACTACGATCACACAGATGGGGCGATGAGTTTTTGGGCACAGAATGGTAACGTTACTGTATATATTCCAAAATCATGGCCAGAGATCGTTAAAAAAGTAATTAAGAATTCAGTGAGAGAATGTATAGAGACTATAGAACCGGTGGAATTGTGTGATGGAGTTTATTTAACAGATGACCTTTTATCAACAATTGGCGGGGGTTCAGGAACAGTATTTGGTGTATTTGGCAGTATATCAGAGACGAGGGAGCAGGCTTTAGCGATAAAAACATCCAAAGGATTGGTTATAATAACTGGCTGCGCCCACCCTGGTGTAGTGAAGATAGTCAAAAGGGCAAAGGAGATAACTAAAGAGAAAGACGTTTACCTATTAATAGGCGGATTCCATCTGCTCGATATGGGGGTTGATCAGGTAAAAAACATCATCAATGAACTGAAAAATGAGAATGTAAAGAAAGTATCACCTACCCATTGCACTGGGGATTCTGCCATTGCATTATTCAAGCAAGAATACGGAGATAATTACGTTCCTGCTGGTGTTGGTAATAAAATAATAGTAAATAGCGCCTTTCTACAATCAACTGCTATAAATTCACAGGGCAAACTCGCAACAATATGGTCATCTATTAGAATTTACCCATGATGATGAAAGTATCAAGGAAGCAAAAATGATTATAAATACTCATGCACACATAGGAATCTCAAGAGTTTTTGATCACGAATTCACCGAAGAAGAACTTATAAATGGCATGGATAAATACGGCGTTGACGTTAGCATCGTTCAGCCGCTGATCGGACCCGATCATTATAAAAAGTATCACAACGACATATACGAGGCATCAATACGCCATCCAAAACGTATATTAGGTATGGCGGCTTTTTCACCGCACATAGATAAGGATGAGTATTTCACCGAAGTCGAACGATGCGTTAAAGAGCTTGGTTTCGTAGGTTTAAAACTACATCCGCTTGAGACGGCTGTTGACCCAACGTCAGTTGATGGAAGAACAGCTTTTGAGGCGGCTACGGCGTTCGGTATCCCATTGATGGTTCATACAGGTATAGGGATTCCCTTCGCAAGTCCTACAAAGCTGATTCCCCGTGCCAGAGAATTTCCGCACCTACCTATTATTATGGCACACGCCGGTTTTAATATCTATACACCCGATGCTATGGTTGCGGCTGAAGTCTGCCCTAATCTCTATTTTGAGCCGTCATGGTGCAGTGGCCAATCCATTGGGCAGATGATAAGTAAGTTTGGATCAAACAGAGTTATGATGGGATCAGACTGGATTTCAAATTATCCTGTGGAGAAATTAAAGATAGACCTTCTTGAACTTGATGATAATGACAAAAATCAGGTTCTTTGTGAAACCGCAAAAACCGTTTTCAAGCTAGATAAAAGGATATAAACTTATGGAAAATAAAACAAAAGCGAAACTGAAACGTGGGGAAATTGCAATAGGACACTTTATATTGGAATTTGCTACTCCCGGCATCGGTCAAATGATAGCAAACGCAGGCTGTGACTATGTGATCTTCGACATGGAACACTCTAGCATGACTCAAGAGGTAATCCGACAAGCGATTCTGTCAGCTAAAGCGGCAGGGATCACGCCTGTTGTAAGGGCTCCCGATACAGAATATTTCCTGATGTCACGTCCCCTAGATGCTGGCGCAGAGGGAATAATGGTACCGAGAGTTGAATCACGAGATCAGACGCTCAAGATTATAGAATCTGTTAAATATCCACCAATCGGTATACGAGGTACAGCCTTCGGGATCGCACATGACGATTACAAAGGCGGAGACATGGCACTCGGAACAAGAAAAGCCAACGAAGAGACGCTAATAATCGTCCAGACAGAAACAGCAAAATCTGCCGATAATGTTGATCAGATACTATCCGTTGAAGGCGTTGACGTAGCGTGGATCGGGCAGGCAGACATGACAGTTTCTCTTGGGATACCGGGTCAATACGATCATCCCAAGTTCCTCAAGGCTTTGGATAAAATAATCAACGCATGTGAAAAATACGGCGTAGCCCCGGGCTTCATACCCATCACAGTTGAAGAAGCAAACATGATGATTGACAAAGGTGTGCGATGTATTGCATATTCCGCCGATGTTTTCCTGTATTCCTACTTTCTAAAAGAAGGTGTCAGGCAGATCAAGGAACACATTGCTGGAGATAAAAAAAATCCTGTTGAAAAAGAAAAACAGCCTGAGCCAAACAAGGATGAAAAAGTCCGTGTCATTGACCTTGGCGGTGGCAGAAAGTATCGTCTGACGTGGTAGTGCTTGACTGAATTTTCATATTAAGGATAAAAGATGGATTCATCTTTTATCCTTTATTTTTATTCATAATAATTATTAAAATTGAATTCCGATAGGAGTGAAATATTTGTAGAAAATGTAACAAATAGAAATTTTAGCTCCGAAGGAGCGATATGTTCATCAAAATTAAAGATGTCGCTCCTCTGGAGCTTTAGTTTTTTGGATTTATTGTCTCTATAAATATTTCACCCCGCTGGGGTTCAGGAAATGGTGTTTTTAATGACTAACGATTGAAAGGACTTTTGTAGGTTGAACCCGTTTGTTATATCCATTATATTGATTTCAACTTTTATGCACGCCTCATGGAATCTGCTGGCAAGGCAAAAAAAATCAGAGCATTTATTTTACGAACGGATGCAAATTGTCGTTATCCTTTTGGGATTCATCCCCGCAGTCGTAAGTGAATATCTAACTCGTTCCATTCCACCGAGAGCTTGGCTTTACGTATCTTTTTCGGCTGTTTCATGTGGAATTTACTATTTCTCTCTGGCAAATTCGTATAAAGTAAGAGATTTCACAACTGTCTATCCTGTGGCACGCTCATTGCCTGTACTGCTAATGGGAATTGTTGATCTAGCACGAGGTAGAACACCGACAATATTTGGCTGGATCGGAATGTTTTTAGTTGCATTCGGGTGTACATTATCACCGCTTGAGTCAATCCGTGAAATCAGTCCGAAGAAATATCTGAATAAAGCAAGTTTCTGGATGCTTCTTACAGCAATGGGAACAGTAGGATATTCGACTTTCGATAAATTTTCATCGGAACTCGTTAAACCGGGTTTGGCAACAGCACTCAGATATGGGTATTTTTTCTCCGCTCTTTCTGGTATATCGTATATGATAATCAAAAGATTGTTTGTGCTTAATAAAAAGGATAAAAACAACTCCAATCAAAAACTTGGATGGTATATACCAGCACTGGGAGGAATATTTAACTTTAGTGCTTATGGTCTTATATTGTGGGTGTATC
>Ga0315289_10016162_pt1 | contig 10318 bp, 10 predicted proteins | sample YL17G11_40_MG_FD_203452 | JGI IMG/M metagenome (GOLD analysis project Ga0315289, IMG submission 203452) | Sediment microbial communities from Yellowstone Lake, YNP, Wyoming, USA - YL17G11_40 | ecosystem: Environmental > Aquatic > Freshwater > Lake > Sediment | place: USA: Wyoming | collected...
ACCGCCAATGGCGTCGGGCGCTGGAAAGATCGTTGCAATGGGCCAGCTAGGCGAGTTTGATGCGGTAGTGGTGGGCGCCGGCATCGTGGGCGCCGCTGCTTTCCGCGAATTGTGTCGTCTGAAGGCCACGGTGCTGCTGCTGGATCGCTTGCATGATGTGGGGGGGCAAGCCAGCCGCGCCAATACGGGCATCCTGCACGGGGGATATGATCCCCGACCGGGGTCGACGATGGCGGCGATGAACGCCCGCGGTACCCGCCTTTGGTTCGACTGGGCTGCTACCCTGGATATTGATGTGGAGCGGTGCGGCTCGCTGGTGCTGGCCTTCAACCCGGAAGACTTGCGGGAGCTGGAGGCGCTTTTGCAGCGGGGTCGAGCCAACGGCGTGACAGTGCAGATGCTCGAGCGGGAGGAAGTGCTGCGAAGGGAACCATCGGTGAATTCCGACGTGAAAGCCGCTCTCTATTCCCCCTTCTCCGGCATCATTGATCCCTTCCGGGCGGTGATTGCGCTGGTGGGCAATGGGATCCGGAACGGGGGCCGGCTGCGCCTGGATTGCCCGGTGGGCGGGATCGAAGCCGACGGGGATCGGATTCGTTTGCGGACAGAACTTGGAGAGATTTCCACCGGATTGCTGATCAATGCCGCCGGCCTGGAGGCCGGCCACTTGATGCGGCTGGGGGGGGATTCCGCGCTATCGATCCACCCCCGCCGGGGGCAATACCTGGTGCTGGACAAGAACGTCGGTCCTTCGGTACGACATGTGTTGTTTCCCGCACCCAGCAAGCAGGGCAAGGGGATCGTGGTCACCCGCACCACCCACGGCAACGTGATGATCGGACCCACCGCCGAGGACCTGACGGAAGCGGACGACGCTACCACGCGCGAAGGATTGGCGGCGGCACTGGCTGGCGCCAAGCGGTTGGTGCCGTTTCCCTACGAGCAAGCGACGATCACCCAATTCGCCGGGCTACGCAGCGTAGGCACCGGCGATTTCACCCTGCAATCCTCTGCCAACATGCCCGGGGTGCTGCATTTGGCCGGGATCAAGTCGCCCGGTTTATCCGCCGCCCCCGCCATCGGACAATGGGTGCGGGAATGGGCAGCGGATGCCGCCGGCCTGTTGCCAAAAGATGTTTTCGATCCAAGCTTTGCCTTCCCCCCGCGGCTGGCGGAGCTCTCGTGGGAGGAACGCAACCGCCGGATCGAAGAGAACCCCGCTTACGGAAGAATGGTCTGCCGTTGTGAGCAAGTCTCGGAGCAGGAAGTGGTGGAAGCGATCCGCATGCAGCCGGGCGCGCGCGATCTGGACGGCATCAAGCGACGGGTTCGCCCGACCGCCGGCCGCTGCCAGGGCGGATTCTGCACGCCCCGTCTGCTGGAGATTCTTTGCCGCGAAGGCGAGCTAGCACCGGAGCAAGTCAGCAAATTTGGGCCGGGCTCGGAGTTGGTGGTGGGAGACAATCGGGGGATCGTACCATGCAAGTAGCGGTGGTGGGGGGCGGCCCGGCCGGGATGGCCGCTGCGATCGAAGCTAAAAAAGCCGGCGCCCGGGAAGTGATCCTGATCGAGCGAGCGGAACGCTTGGGTGGTGTGCTGCCCCAATGCATTCACACCGGTTTCGGCGTCAGCTTCTTCGGCCAGGATCTGACCGGTCCGGAGTTCGCCCAGCGCCAGGAGGATGAAGTCGCACGGTTGGGCATCGACGCCTGGCTGAACGCCATGGTAATCGAAGCCCGTCCGGACCGCACGTTGGTGGTCTCCACCCGCCAGGGGCTCCGCCGTTTGCAGCCGGATGCTTTGATCTTTGCCGTGGGCGCGCGCGAACGACCGCGAGGCGCGATCGCCATTCCGGGGGACCGGCCGGCCGGCGTTTTTTCCGCCGGGACCGCGCAATACATGACCAACATCCAGGGCCTGCAAGTGGGGCGGAAAATCCTGGTTTTAGGCAGCGGCGACATCGGCATGATCATGGCCCGTCGGTTCACGCTGGAAGGCCTCAAAGTGCATGCCGTACTGGAACTGATGCCCTTCGCTGGCGGTCTGACGCGCAACGTGCAGCAATGCCTGCGCGACTATGACATCCCGCTGCACTTGTCTTGTACGGTGGTAAACGTACGCGGGCGGGGCCGGGTGCAGGAGGTGGTGGCGGCTCGGGTGGACCAGAATCTAAACCCCATTCCCGCCACGGAACGAAGCTACGCCGTGGACACACTGGTGCTCTCGGTGGGCTTGTTGCCGGAGGTGGAACTGCTCCAGCAGGTCGGTTTGACGATCCTGCCGCAGACGGGAGGTCCGGCCGTTGACCAGACCTTCGCCAGCGATATTCCGGGGATCTATGTGGTGGGGAACGGGATGGCGATCTGGGATTTGGCCGACAACGTAGCCCAATCCGCCATCATCGCCGGACGGGCCGCCACAAGCGGAAAACCGGGTAGGGGAGAGGCGCGGATCGAGCCCGGTGCCGGCATTCACCTGGTCGTTCCGCAGCGCTGGCAAGTCGAACCCACCGCTTGTACCCTGAGCTTTCGAGTGACGCAGCCCGTCCTGGGCGCGCGCATTCGTCTGAAACGAGGAGCGGAGCTGCTAGCGCGTAAGAGCTATCTGGCCCTGCGTCCCGCCGAGATGGGCGAGTGGACAGTCCCGGTGGATGTCTGGTCGAAGGTGGAACCAAGAGATCTGCTCACGCTGGATCTGGAGGGGCGCCGTGAATGAACAAAGCCTGATCTGCATCGTCTGCCCGGCCGGCTGTGAGCTGGAAGTCAGCGGGGACGGGAACGAATGGCAGGTCCGGCACAACCGCTGTGCCAAGGGGATCGATTACGCCCGCAAGGAAGTTTTCGCGCCCGAACGAGAGCTGACGTCCACCGTGGCACTGCGAGGGAGTGCGCTGGAGAAACGCCTGCCGGTGCGGTTGGACCGCCCGATCGCCAGAGGGCTAATCCTTCCCGTGGTGGCTGTGATCCGCGAAGCGGTGGCACAGGTTCCGGTAGAGATGGGAGACCTGGTCCTGGGCGATGTGCTTGGCCTGGGGGTGAATGTGATTGCCAGCCGGAGCGTGCGGGAGTGAGTCAGAGCAGGGGCAAAAAGATCGTTTCCGGCCCAGAATCCACAACCGTTGAGCTTCCGCCCAGCGGTCCCCGGATGTCTTCTCCCCACAAACACCCCATCGTTCCTTTCGACTACAGCCGACCCAGCCTTAACCGGTTCTATTGCTGGTTGGCGATGCCCCTGTTCCGCCTGTTCAATGCCATCTACTTTTCCCGCCGTATCTTGCGCGGACGGGAGCGCATACCGAAGAAAGGGCCTGTGATCCTGGCCTTAAATCACCCAGCCGTGGCGGATGCGTTTCTGCTGAGTGCTTACCTCAGCCGGCGCCGTCTGGTCTACCTGATGGCGGAGGAGGAGTTGTTTTTTGACCGGTTCCCGTTTCGGCTGATTGCCTCCCTGATTCGGCCCTTGGGCGCCTTTCCGGTGGATCGACGACTGCTGGTGGACCGCCGGGCCATTGACTATGCCATCGATCGTTTAGCCGAAGGAGAGCTGTTGGCTCTGGCTCCGGAAGGCGGTACCGAGCGCGGTTGGGGACTGCTTCCCTTTCGCTCCGGTTTTGCCCAGCTGGCTTTGCGCGCGCGGGAACGTCGAATCCAGACGGGAGCGTCGGCGGACGTGCAAATCGTACCCGCGGCGGTGGCGTACCGAGAGACCGCCCGGGGCCTGCGGACAAAAAAGGCGATGCGCTTTCGAGCGAAAGCCGGCGTCTTGATTGGCGACCCGTTTTCGCTGGAGTCATTTCTGGACCCGGAAAAGAAAAACGGCCAAATCGCCGATGAAATTGCCGAGTTCACCCGCAACCGTGTGTCCGAGCTGTTGCGGGAACTGCAACAGGTGCTTTAGCATAGAGAGCGCGATGCCACCATACAACGCTTCGAATACACCTTTGAAGCGTTGTGGAAGGCCTTGAGGGAATACTTGAAATCGCGCAGGCGATTTACCAGCAGATTCCTGCCTACTGCTTTCTGATGGAGAGCCTACTGAAGAAACTGGAAGGTTTTTCAGACTAAAACCGCGTTTGTTCAGTGACCCTTGCCGGCCATCATCTCCAAAGCGTGGAGCAGAATCGGCAGCAGGAAATCCATCCCAACTTGCACGGCCTTTGGACTGCCCGGCAAATTGATGATTAGAGTTTTTCCGCGCAAACCGGCTTCACCGCGGGACAAACAGGCGGTGGCAGTCTTTTTCATCCCCTCTGCGCGCAGGGCTTCGGCAATCCCGGGTGCGCGGCGGTCCATGGCTTGCAACGTGGCCTCCGGTGTGACATCTCGATGAGAGAAGCCGGTGCCGCCGGTGGTGAGGATCAGATCCACTTGCCAATGATCGGCCCACTCCATCAGGGTCCGTTCGATCAGTTCCTCCTCGTCCGGTACAATCAAGCTGACGGTCACATCCCAGCCGGCCTGACGCAGGCGTTCCTCGATCTGCGGGCCGCTGCGGTCATCGGCCAATCCCTGGGAACAACGATCGCTCACTGTAAGAACTGCTGCCTTCATTGCGGCATCTCCTTAGGCTCCACGGCGATGGGATCGCCCGCTTGGATTTCTCCCCCTTGCAATACGCGGGCGAAAATCCCTTCCCGCGGCATCACGCAATCACCCACCAATTGACGGATCTCGCACGCCAAATGACATTCCTTACCAATCTGGGTCACTTCCAACCGGATCTCTGCTCCGATGCGCAGATGGGTGCCCACGGGCAGGGTCGGCAGTTCGATCCCTTCCGTGGTCAGGTTCTCGGCGAAATCCCCTGGCCGCAACGCCAGACCCTTCCCAGCCATTTTATCGATCGATTCCTGGGCCAAAAGACTGATCTGGCGGTGCCAGGATCCGGCGTGCGCGTCTCCCTCCAGACCCTGTTCGACGGTGAGGAAGCCTTTCACCAGGGGTTGCTTGCGGATGCCCTTGCTTTCGGAACGGTTGACGGAAACGATCCGACTCTTCATGCACCTGCTTCCCAGGTCCCGCTCTTGCCGCCGCTCTTCTTGATCAGCCGGAGATCAGTAATGCAGATGCCCCGTTCCGCTGCTTTGCACATGTCGTAGACAGTCAGAGCAGCCGTCGCGACCGCCGTGAGGGCTTCCATCTCAGCACCGGTTTTGCCCTCGGTGCGACAAATCGCCTCAATTTCCACCGATGACAGGGAGGGATCCAACCAAAGCTGCACATCCACGAAGGTCAGCGGCAGCGGGTGGGCCAATGGAATCCATTCCCAGGCTCGCTTGGCCGCTTGGATACCGGCGATCTGGGCCACGCTCAGCACGTCTCCCTTTTTAATCGACCCTTTTTTCACCAGAGTGAAAGTTTCGAGCGACAGCAGCACGCGAGCCCGGGCGATGGCCTCCCGTTGGGTGATCGGTTTGGCTCCCACGTCCACCATCCGCGCCCGCCCCTCGTGATCCAGGTGTGTCAGTTTTTTCGGCACCATTTTAAACCTCAGTATTCAGTAGTCAGAAGCCAGAAGTATTTTGGCATCAATCGCAATTTGAAGCTCGGAATGTCCTTCATCCTCCGATTTGGGACATCCCTCGGCTGAAGTCCCGCGCGGTCTGCGGCATGCAAGCGGGTTTGGCCGCCACCGCTTGACGCAGGAGTGCGCGGATCGCTTCCCGGTTCGGGATTGGGCGCAGGGCCGGTTTGATATCGAATTCCCCATCGGAAAACAGGCACGGTCGCAGGTGACCGTCCGCCGTCAATCGCAAGCGATTGCAATCCCGGCAAAAATGTTCGGAAACCGGGGCAATCACGGCAAACCGTCCTGCTGCCCCTGGCCGGCGACGGTACAATTGCGCCGGACCCAGCCCGTCGGGTCGATCTGCTGCCTGGAAGGGACCATACACCTCCAGCTTCCGGCGGAATTCACCGGCGGGAAGAAAGTAGCGGCTGGATGGCGCGGGGCCGATCGGCATGTACTCGATGAAACGGACTTCCACCGGTAGGCGCTGCGTCAATTCCAAGAAGGGGAGGGGATCTTCGTTCCATTCTCGCAAGATCACGGCATTGATCTTAATCGGAGAGAAGCCCACCTCTACGGCTTTCTCCAGGCCAGCCAAAGCTTGATCGAGGGCGTCGTGACGAGTCAGCCGGGTGTACACCTGGCGGTCCAGGCTGGGGAGACCGATGTTGATTCGCCGCAGTCCGGCCTGCCACAAGGACTGGGCATACAAGGGCAGGAGCACCGCGTTGGTGGTAAGCGAGAGATCTTGCAACCCATCGATTCCGAGCAGTTGTTGGATCAGTTCGGGTACACCTTTTCGGACCAGGGGTTCACCCCCGGTCAGGCGCACATTACGGATCCCTTCCTGCACGGCTTGTTCGACTACGATCGCCATCTCCTCATAGCGCAAGACGTCTGAGTGCGAGAGCGGCAATACCCCCTCTTCCGGCATGCAGTAGAAGCAACGCAGGTTGCAGCGGTCGGTGACCGAGAGGCGCAAATAGTCGATCGTGCGGCCGAAGGGATCCTTCATTCCCGGTCCTCGGGGCACTCCGTCATCTGCAGCAGGACTTCGCCACCTGCGGCGATTCGGGTCGTATCCTCCGGGATCAACGCTAGGGCATTGGCCTGGGATAGGGAGGTCAGAATGCCCGATCCCTGCGGACCAGTGGAACGAGCCCACCACCCTTCCTCTCGTTTTTCGGCGCGCACGCGCAGGAAATGCAACCGGTCGCGGTCCGCGCCTTTGTTGTAAGGTTCCTCCAACCGCGCACCCCGCTGCGGCCGAAAGAGAAGACGGTGCCCCATCATCTTGCGCAAGGCGGGTCGGACGTATTCTTCGATCGCAATCCAGGCGGAAACGGGATTGCCGGGGATCCCGAAAACCGGTTTGCCGCTAATTTGCCAGAAGGCCAAAGGCTTTCCCGGTTTCTGGCGTACGCGCCAGAACACCAGTTCCGCACCCAATTCCGCCAGCACGTCCTTGACGAAATCGTAGTCACCGACCGACACGCCCCCGTTGGCGAGGACCACATCAGCCTGATCAATAGCCATTTGCAGTGCATCGCGCACGGCGTCCCGTGTATCGGGGACGCGGGGGAAAAGCACCGGACGAGCCCCGATTTGGGTGATCTGAGCCCACATGGAATGGGCATTGGCATCGCGAATTTGTCCTGGACCGGGTCTTGTTTCCACCGGAACCAGCTCGTTTCCCGTGGTCAGAATCGCAACCGTGGCGGGCGGAATCACGCAAACCTGCGCTTGACCCAACGCTGCCAGCACGCCGATCTCTGCCGGCCGCAGCACACAACCGGCCTCCAGGACGGTTTGTCCCGGCCGCATGTCCTCGCCGGCCCGGCGGATATTAGCCCCCGGAGGTACCGTTCGCAGGATAAAAACTTGATTGCCTTCCGAGCGGGTGTCTTCCTTTCGCACCACCGTATCCGCACCCTCCGGGATCGCGGCCCCGGTCATGATCCGGATGGCGGTTTTGGGCTGTACCGTAAAGCTGGTGGAGCCGCCGGCTTGCAGATCGGACAACACCAAGAGGCCGGCGGGGTGATCCACGGATGCTCCTTCCAGGTCTGCGGCCCGCAAGGCGTAACCATCCATGGCGGAGTTGTCAAACGGAGGCACCGGATCGCGGACAATGGCCGGTTGGCCTAACACCAGGCCCAGGGTTTCGTCCAAAGCAAGCAAGACCGGCGACAAAGGTTTCACCCCGGCCAGGATTTTGGCTTGCGCCTGTAGATAGGTCAGATCGGGTTCACTCATCATTCGGGATACAATGTATCGCGGTGGCTTTGAAGGAAGCAAGCACGGTCTCTCCCACGGTGAGGGCCATCTCCTGGGCGGAACGGCGTGTGATCAAGGCTAGCAAAGGAAAACCACAATCCAGCTTTACCCGGACCGTGGCGCCTTGGAGGCGCAGCTCCTCGATGGTGCAGCGCAACCGGTTGCGGGTGGATTCGGAACCGGGTTCCCTGTCCCGCCGCAAGGAGACATCCTCCGGCCGCAGGCAGACTAGTACCCGCGCTCCCGGAACGAACGAGGTGATTGCTTCCAGCAGCGCCTCTTGTACACGGACGGAGGCCAGGCCATCCGCATTTTCTTCCACCGTACCCGGCAGGATGTTTTCGGTTCGGACGAAGCGCGCCACCATTGCGTTTTGTGGTGCAAAGAAGACCTCCTCCGGCGTTCCCACCTGACGCAAGCTGCCCTGCTCCAACACGGCGATGCGGTCGGCCATGGACAGGGCTTCCTCCTGGTCGTGTGTCACCCAGACGCAAGTCATCCGACTTTGGCGAAGGATTTGTCGTAATTGGGAGGCCAAACAGTCCTTCGTATTTTGGTCCAGCGAGGCCAGCGGTTCGTCCAGCAGCAACAGCTCCGGCCCAAGCACCAGGGCCCGGGCCAGGGCGGTGCGCTGCGCCTCTCCGCCGGAAATCTTGTGGGCGGATTGATGGGCCAAGGCGGCAATGCCGAAGCGTTGCAGGGTTTGCATCACCTGTTTTTCCAACGCCGGACCTCGGACTCCGCGCAGATGTAAACCATACGCCACGTTGGCGAAGACGGAGCCGTGGAACAGCAATGGTTCCTGGAAGGACATGGCGATCCGGCGGCGCAAACGCAGCGGCGCAGGCCGATGAAGCTCCTGATTTCGCCAGAACAAGCGTCCGCAATGGGGCCACTGCAAAAGATTCAGCACGCGCAGGAGGGTGCTTTTGCCGGCACCGGTGGGGCCCAGCACCACCTGGATCTCTCCTTCCTGGACACAGAAACGATCCAAGGAAAGGATGGTCCGGCGGCCGGACTGCACTTCCACTTGCTCCAACCGCGCCAGCTCGCTCATGCCGATTTCTTCTGCTGCACCCATGTGAACAGCCAGTTGATCAGCAGAGCCAGCAACAACAGGATCAAGCTCAAAGCAATGGCCATGCTGAAGTTTCCCTGCCGCGTCTCCAACACGATGGCGGTGGTCATTACCCGCGTCTGACCAGCAATATTGCCACCGACCATCATCACCGCACCCACTTCCGAAACGATCGAGCCAAAGCCGGCCGCCAACGCCGCCAAGAGGGTCAAGCGGGCTTCCCGGATCAGCTTCCAATAGTACTGAAACGGACTGGCTCCCAAAGAAAGGATCTGCAACCGCAGTTTCTCATCCAATCCCTGGATGCCGGCCAGGGTGACCCCGACCACCAGGGGCGTGGCGATCACCACCTGGGCGATGACCATGGCCGCAGGCGTGTAGAGCAGGTTCAGATCGCCCAGCGGGCCCGAGCGCGCCAGCAGCAGAAAGATGAACAGGCCCACCACCACAGGTGGCAGGCCCATGCCGGTGTTCACCAACGTGATCAGGACATTGCGGCCGGGGAAATGGCGCGATCCCAGAAACACGCCCAGAGGGACTCCGATCAACATCCCCACCACGATCGCCAGGCTGGACACCTCCAGCGAAACCACCAGAATCCGCAGCAGTTCCGGGTCCAGGTTGGCAATCAGGCGGAAGGCTTCTTGCAGCCCCTCCCAGATCGGGTTCATGCTACATTCCTGCTACGGGCCGGCGTTCGGCACAAACAGCGCTTGGCCGTATTTGTCCTTGCCGAACTCCCCGATGAATTTCTGGATCTCGGGGGAGGTGATCCAATTGGCAAACTCTTCCGCGAGTTTGGCGGTCCCCTTTGGGAACTTGGCCGGATTGACCACGATCACACCGTAGGGATTAAACAAGTCTTTGCTTTTCTCGGAAACGATCTGCAGGTCCAACGTCTTTTCCGTAGCCAGCCAGGTGCCACGATCCGCCAGGGTGTAGCCCTGCTTTTCCGTGGTGATGCGCAGGGTTTCGCCCATGCCCTGACCGGTGGATAGATATTGCATAGAGGCCGTGGTCGGGGTGATGGAGGCTTTCTTCCAAAGGGCGAGTTCCTTGGAGTGAGTACCGGACTTATCACCCCGGCTGACGAAGATGGCATCCTTGGATTCGGCGATGGTTTGCAGGGCGGCGATGATCTCCAGCCCCTTCGCTTGGGCCGGGTCCGTCTTAGGGCCCACCAACACGAAATCATTGGCCATCACGTCCTTGCGGATGGAGCCGTTGCCGTCCTTCATGAATTGATCCTCCGTGGTGCGGTTATGTACCAATAGCACGTCGGCATCCCCCTTCTGTCCCATGGCGATCGCTTCACCGGTGCCCACGGCGATCACCTTCACCTTGGCGTTGAATTGCTGCTCAAACTGGGGCAACAGGGCGTCCAACAGTCCGGTGTCCGCGGTACTGGTGGTGGTGGCCAGGATCATCTCCGATGGCGGAGCGGTCCCACTACAG
>Ga0315289_10016163_pt1 | contig 10318 bp, 21 predicted proteins | sample YL17G11_40_MG_FD_203452 | JGI IMG/M metagenome (GOLD analysis project Ga0315289, IMG submission 203452) | Sediment microbial communities from Yellowstone Lake, YNP, Wyoming, USA - YL17G11_40 | ecosystem: Environmental > Aquatic > Freshwater > Lake > Sediment | place: USA: Wyoming | collected...
AAACTCAATATAACTCAGGTCTTTATGATATTTAACCCTAAGTCTTTTATAATTAGGGTGCAATCCCCAGTAAGCATAACCTTTATCGTATCCATCATTGAACATAGGTACAAAGCAATCATAAACTCTTTTGCTGTCATCTTTAAAGCCTACATTGCTTCTACCATGAGGAGCACCATATTTGCAATTTGCTTTAGGTATGATTAAATCAATTGTTTTGAATTTTTTCATTGAAAATCCGAAATGACAAAATCCAATTTTGTTTGAAATTTCATCGCTTAATATTTGTTCAATTTCTTCAATTTCGGTGATATTGTTAGGAATTGAAATTTCTAATGTTTTAGGAAGTTCAATTTCGATTCCATCGGTATCATACTTAATATCATATACTACATATTTTTTCATTTTGCTTGTTATTGGTTATACTAAGTATACGCAAAAACCCTGTTAAATATTACATCTAACAGGGTTTTGTTTTACATTTTGCAGGAAGTATCTTCATCAAGATGATTCCATTTTTTACCTCTTAATTTATTCTTAATTGCCAAATAAATTACTGAGGCAACTGCAATTAATATTATAGGCATTAAGCCACCGATTAATTCTTTAAGTATTTCCATGCTTATTCGTTATTTGTTTCGGTTAAAAAATCATGAGTAGTTCTGGTTTGAGTGTAAGGCTCGGAAATCTCAATTTTAGTTGTGAACCAATCTGCGCTCTCCGGTGATAAACCCTTTGTATCAACCTCATGAACTAAAGCAGATTTTACATTTTCCATTACTTCTTGAATATCTTCATCTCTTTCAATTGATTCTGAGAATCTAATTGTAACTGATAATGTTAAACTTTTCATCTTAAATTGTTTTGGTGTAAATAGTATACGAAAAAACCCCTGCAATTATTACAGGGGTTTCAAATTAAAAACATAACCAAAACAATTAAAACGTAATTTCGCCAAAAATAGCGTATTGTATTATTCTATCTGCTGTATAGGCATCATGGTTTTCAAACATTTCATCAAAAGATAAACCAGTATTTTCCAATTCCATTTTAATGCCTTTTAAGACCTTATCTAAAGTAAGTATATGTTCTTCATCTGTTTCAGTATCAATGAGTTTAAGACTGCCACCTGAAGTCAGTATTTCTGTACAATGCACACCTTTGAAATCATTTGAATTAATTATTTCAAAGTCGCACCAGTCGTTTATTCCACCCTCTAAGGCTGTGACCATTAGGTCGTTAATATCAGAGTTTGAAATCTCTTGTTCTAATTCGATTCTAATTTTTGGCATATAGATTATTTTAGTTAACAAACAACTGTAAATGATTCCAATATTTGAGGTTCATCTAAAGGACATAACAAGTCTAATCGTTCACTATCGAAAACCCATTGGCCATAAATAGCCGGAGTATGTCCTTCTTTTAATTTAGGCATTAATTCTTTTGCCTGTGCTTCATCATTGGCTGCAATTAGCATTATGCCGTTTCCATATTCGATATTGAAATCTGCTTGAAATACTTTTAACATTTTGTTTCGTATTAGTTAGTACATTATATACGTACATTACCAAGGTTTTATTACAAATATCAACATTGACATACTGAAAAATATTTTTTTTCGGATATTAGTTTTTCCAAATTTTTCCATGCTTTACTATTAAACTTTCCGGGTATTGGTATTTTTGAACCAATATCAACTAATTTATTTTGGCAATATGGACATTTTTCAGGTTGTTCTATTGATTCTTCCCTAAAGCCTTTTCGTGTATATCGGTGAATAGTACAAACTAGGTTTACACTATTTCTAAATTGATTACAGTTACACATATTTTTATTATTTTAATGATTCGTGTAGTTCAGTTGAATAGATGGTTTCAAAGTTTTCAAACAATTTATCAAATGTTTTACCTGAAAGAAATTTCTTGTTTATTTCAGTTCCAAATTTATTTCTGCATCTATAAGGCTTTATTTCGCCTTTGGTATAAATCATAGCATAAACAAAATTTCTATCAGTATTTGGGTACATTTCGCCTGAAACAAAAATATAACTATCAAATGATGTACAACTATCTTTAGCATCATTTCTCCATTTTTTTGTTTCATTTGTTTTAACTCCATGTATTGAACCTATTTTACTTATTTCTGTAAAGACATAAGTAGGAAACAACTCAATTAATTTTGCTCTAAATTCTTGATTATTCATCTTGTTTTGTATTGGTTGTACATTATATACGAAAAGAGCCTTGCAATTATTACATGCAAGGCTTTTTTAATTTAAAACTTAATCTTTGTAGGCTGCAATCTTTTCAACATTTTCATTAATCCAATCAACTAATTGGTCGTTATATAAACCACAGATTTTTTTAGTTATTTTGCCTTTAGTAGTGGTTAAATAAACATCAAATAAATCTAAACCGGAAAGAAATATATAAACATGGCCTTTATGATGATGACCGCTAACTTTAAATCTGAACATTGCATTTGCTCTCATAATGATTTTATTATCATGCCAAACATCTTTAAAATTAGTTGTAAAGGCATGTGCACCCCAAGACCAAAATTTAGTGATTTGTGACCTTAAAATACCCATTAATTCGCTTAAATTCATATCCAAACATGCAGCCTTTTCTGGTATAATAATGTTTCCAATTTCATTTATACTACATGAGTTTCCAAATAATTTTGTTTCCATTGCTTTAATTGTTTTGGTGTACATTATATACGAAAAAAAACCCTGAAATATTACAGGGTTTTTAATTAAAATCTTATTATTTGTTGTAGGTAGGATGTTGATACAATACCTTTTTGCCTTTAGATTCGCTTATTTTTATGATACATTGGTCAAGTATTGCTCCGCCACCTTTAGACCTGCTATTGTAAAGCAAAATAGGTATTTTAACTGTTCCGGTTGACCTGCCAATATAACCAGTAATATCATAAACTTCATTCCAAGATTTTCCGGTTAAAACGTCTCCATAATCTAAAACCAATCTGATTCTATGTTTTCTTGCAATTTCTAACATAGTAACTATTAAAACTTTGGTTTCACTATGATAAGAAGTTCCGTTATATTTTTTATATTCATTCATTTTGTTTTGTATTAGAAGTTTAGTTTTAACATGCAAATTTCTTTAATATACTGTATTTCATCAGTACCTAATAATTGGCCACCTCTGCCTGACATTAACCGTTTAATGCTTTGTTTTTTTATTGCAGATTCAAAGTAATTTTCACGTGATTCGTTTTGTAAGTCAAAACCATTTACAATACTATCTATAATACTGTCATATCTACTATCTAATGGTTTGTTATTCCTTTTATAGAAGTCGATATATATTTCAAATATTTCCATCTTGTTTTGTATTAGTTAGTACATTATATACGTACATTGCCTTAGTTTTATTACAGTTTTTAATTAAAAACTACATTAGTACAAACAAAAAAACCGGAGTATTAATCCGGTTTAAATCTTTATGTACATTGGTCTTATTTAACCATTTTATTTAATTCTGCTTTAATCCTTCTGGCAACTTCACCTTTCCATTGTCCGGCATTGCTCAGAAAATAGTTTACAATCATTTCTGCTGAATCTGCTCCATAACTATCAGTAATTTTGTCAAGTCCGAACATTGCTGAAAGATAAGGTTTTGCTCCAAAATTAACCTGTTTCCAATCTCCATTTATTTCATTTGCAATTTCATGAAGTGGCCTAACAACAGGTTTAACTCTAATAGATGTAATTGTTCTTGTTTGCATATCATTATTGTTTTGGTGTATATAGTATACGTACATTGAACTGATTTTATTACATTTTAATTAAAAACTTCACTAATGGAAACAAAAAAACCGGATTGCTCCGGTTTGTAAGTAAATTGGTTTTATCCTACCTTTTCAAATGGATGACCAATAAAACCCTGAGTTAATTTAATCAACTCATTATAAGTTCCCATTACAGGAATACCATTAATAATTGTCTTATACATAATTTCGTTTTTAGGATTTATAAATACTAGTTAAACAGCAAATAAAAATTTACGTATTCCATTTATTACTTCACAAACTAACAAGTTTAATACTGTATTGCTTTCAATCAATTCTTTGGCTTTTAATCTTGCATCTCTAATAGAATCAAATTCACCAAAAGTGTTTTCTGAGTTTAAATTTCTTACTATTGTATACATGTCTTTATATGTTTTGGTTTGTATATAGTATACGTACATTGCACACATTTTATTACAGTTTTTAATTAAAAACATCTAATATTTTTATAAGGCTAAAGCCTGAAAAATTTAGGTTTTTTTAAGGTTATAGCCTTAAGGTTTTTGATTTTTTTAAGGCTCTGACCTGAAAATATTTGCAGTATGGAAATAAAAAAACCTGCCGGAGCAGGTTTGTAAAGGGTTTCAGCCTTGTTTATTAATATCCTGCAATCAATGTATTTACTCCAATTTGAATGGCATTATAAACCATTACAACTATTATGACAACAACAGGCGCAACAAATAAACAAACTGATACATAATGTTTTACTTTGCTTTTCATAGTCTTAAATTTTAGTGGTTAATACTTTTTGCTTATGATAGGTATACGCAAAGTAAAAAGATTTTATTACATGGTTTTAATTTAAAACTCATTTACTTTTAATTATATTCTTTATTTTAAATACTCTATTTTAAAGTAAAATGATTGTAATAGTACAAATATATTACTTTTGTATTTACATGCCGGAAATCGAATAAAAATGATGTTTATTTTAATCCTGAGTATATAAGTACATTAGTATAATGGTTTATTCTGAACATTGTATAAATGATTTGCACAATTTATGTTTATAAAAAACATTGTACCATACAAACAAAAAAACCCACTAATTTAGTGGGTTTTAATCGGTTTCAGGCTTTATCTATTCATAAAGATAGTCTTCTTTAATCATTTGATAATCATTCTTTAAATTCTTATGTAAAGTTGTTTTTGCCCTGCTAATAAAAACACCTATTGAATTGATAGGCATGTTTAAAACTTCTGCAATTTCTTTATACTTTAATCCATCAATATAAAACATGGTTAAAATATCATTTGCTTTACTACCAAGTTTTGAAATTTCAGAATTTATCTTATCATTAAGTTCCTGATTTTCAACACTATCAGCGTTATAAGATTTTGGTGCAATTGTAGGTTTATATTCATTGCCCTTTTCATCTGTATAGTCAGATACTTTGTCAGTAGTTTTATAACTATGTTTAAATTCAGACCTATAAAAATCAACTACTTTATTTTTTGCAATCTGGAATAAAAACGGTTTAATATCTTTGTCAATTTGTATAGTACTTAAAACTTTATTCACTTGAATAAAAACATCATTTGCAATTAAATCAATGTCGTTTTTATTATCTGTTTTGCTTTTAATCACATTACAAACATATTTATAATTGTCTTTATATATTTGATTAAAATCTAATTTTTTAACCTCAATAGACTTAATTTCTATTTTTACTTCAATCGGTTTTACTTCAATTACTTTTAAACCTTTGGCAGTATTCCAAGCATTTTTTAAGCATATACCAAACATTTCAGAAGTTTTGATATTTTGTGCTTTAAAACTAATCCAAGCATTTTTTAAAATTTCGGCTTTATTAAATTTTGCTTTCATATTTTTTATATTAAGTGGTTAAAAAATTTTGTTATTTGTTGTCTTTACCTAATTATACGCAAATTTATAATAAATGTTTCATAAATACCTAAATTTTAACAAATTTTAACATATTATTCTGTAATAATTTTCTTTCTATATTGATTATCAACAAGTTAGAAAATAAAGATTTTATTACAAATAAATGATTTTATCTATACCTTATATATATAACAATAGAGTAAAAAAATTTAACTTTCTAATATACTGATATACAGATAAAAGAAAAATATTTTATATTTATTTGCCTTTTTGTGAAACTTTTTTTATTTATTTACGTATAATAGAGTATAAGCACAAAACGAAATTTTTAATATTAACTAAAACACAAAAAACATGAAAAATTCAGTTAAAATAACCAAAGAACAATTAATTGAAATGCTTAAAAATTGGAATTTTGGTTCTCAACCTGCTTCAATATCGTATGTTACTAATCCTAAACTAAATGCAGAAGGAACAAAAAAATTTGGCCAAATTACAAAAGTTGCTTTAGTTGGTGGAATGATAGGCTATTCCTATGAAAGTGCAGTAAATAACCAATTAGAACGGGAACAAAAAGAACGTGAATTTTTAGCACAAAGTTTGTGGAACGGCAAAGGTAAAAGGATAAATAACGCTTTAAGCACTCATATTGAAAAAAATACCTTTTATCTTACATATAAGGCACAACAAACATTTAAAAGTTATTATTTTGATTCTGCTTTAACTTTGATTGCTTACAACATGATTAAAATGTTTTTTCCTCCAAATAAGCCAACAAATCAGGGCACTGAAACTGCCGTTTATCATAGGGAAATTTCAATCGATAATGTCAGAAAATTGAAATTCAAAAAAATGACTTATATTATTAGTCAGTAAAGCACACTTGACAACCGGAAATTAGGGACTGTTTTAAACAGTCCTTTTTTATTTTATATAACTATGCTTTTTATCAATTCTTAGCCTATCTAATACTAAACTAATCCAAAGGGATTAAACCAATATATAAAGGCTTATAGGCTTAAAAATGATAAGTACTTACTATAAGGTTCAACCGTTAGGCATTTCTAACGCTACGCTCCTGAAACCCGCTCCAGGTGCACCCTCCGTATCCCCCCCTCCCAGACCCCCCGGTGGGAGCGGCTTTCAGGGGGTTGGGGTGCTACACCCGTAACTTTTAGATGAAAAATTTTTTATAAAAAAAATTAATTCCAGTAAATCTTTGTTCAGTAAATCCTTGGTATGTAACAACTTACCTAAAAATTAGAACTACAAAAATTTTATAAAAAATTTTTTATTTAAAAATTCTATTGTTTATCGAATATTTTAATTAATTCTATGCCATAGTAGTCACAGATGTACTGCATCATAAAGCATAGGTATCCGTCTTTCATAACGCATGAAATGCCGTCATCATCGAAGATAGTAGGTCCGAGTAACTTATTAAATTCTTCTAGGTAGAAAAAATCCATAAATAGTATTACGTCATTATCATACTGATGATATTCCAAATTGTTTTCATTAACAAATTTGTATAAATCAATTACTGTCATATTAAAAAATTAAAGCACCGATTGCAAATGCAATTATTGTTATTACGATTACCGCAACAATTATAAGTATTACTATGTATTTAAATTCTGAGAATAACTTATCGATTAAAAATTTACTATCATTTTTCTTCATATCCAATTAATCTTATTTCTGCGTCATAGAAAGACAAATCGGTTTTAATTTGTAAAAGTACTTCATCACAACCGGATTTACCATCTTTAGTAATTTCTTCGAAAAATTCATCAGATTGTTCGTTTATAATTATTTCGAATTTATAGATTTTCATAAGTAAAAGTATTAATTATTAGATATTTAGTAACCAATTCCCGTTATTATCTACTGTGAAGGATAAAGGCTGATTTAGTTTATAACCCCATGTACAAAAGCCACCACATTCGCATAGATTTTTAAATTTTAACCATTTCCTGCCACATAAAACGCAAATCAGTTTATATTTTTCATACATTTCAACTATATCTGCAGTACATAAAGTATTGTCTTCCCAGTATTCGCCATCTCCATATGTATTATATTCATAATTTCTTTTCTCTTCTGGGGATAGAGTATTCCACCATAATAATGCTTCTTGATGATGGTTGTATTGTGTATTGAAGTCCGCCATATCTCCCATTTGTTTTACAATATCTTCTTCAATTATTTGGCGTTCTTTAATGGCTTTATTTTTAAGTCCCAGACATTTTTTGCACGTAACTTCATTCCATTTATCGCTACCCAGTAATTCATCGGCAATTGTACCGCAATATGCGATTACAGGTTCTTCGGGGTCAGGAAATCCATCATAGTGTGTTTTTAAGATAATGTGAGCCATATTAGACCAATTATAATTATTGCCAAAACAATTAAACCATATTTATTGTCGAAAACAAAATGATTTAATACATACCAAAATTTTTCATCATTGTAATTAAACATTTGAATTAATATTAATAGTCTCATGTATAAAGCAATCGACAGTTATGTATTCCATATAAGGATATTGAATATTAAAATTTTCATTATAGTCGCAATCACGATTATTACAAATATGTGGAAATACGGGTGGAAAAACTAATAGCATGACATTAGTAGGTCTAAGAAATCCACTGCATTTAGGACATTTAAAATCCACTTCTATTGTTTTGACTTCTTTACGTGTTTCCATACATATAATATAAATTATAATGATTTAAACCGGGCATATTTTACCGGGAGTATTGGTTTTCCAGATATTAACTATTTTTATATAGCAATCTGTACAAATTGACATATCCTTGCTATAATCCTTATCATCGGATTCAATACTAATCAAAGTCAATACTTCTTTAAAACAAGTAGGACATAATAGTTTTTTATCCGAGAATAAAGCAGATGTTTGGGCACAAACAACTCTATCATGATAAGAACTGGCTATAGTTTCAAGTCTGGAAAGTATTGAAGGTCTTATATGAAAGTCCGCTAATATATTCAAGGCTTGAAGTAATTCCTTGTCATCATTATAATCGTTTCTCAGTGCTTGTTGCAAGTAGAAGATTGATTTACTTAAATTGCTTAAATTAGGCATAGTAATATTAAAACGTTAATATAAAATTAATGACAAATATAAATAAAATATTTATATTATATGATTTATAATATCTATTTTTTATTGTATTATTGAAGAAGTATCAAACACAATATAATTTCTGGCATCATTTTCCCATTTATCCATCATGGTATTGCCAATATATCCTAAACTCTTAAGAAATTCTGAGGCTTGTTTTTCTCCACCTAGAACATATGCTAACCATTCATATGCTTGTTTATTGGTAGTATCATAATCGATATAGTCGGTTTGGAATTCTTCTATTTCCGAATCATCAATACCAAGTCTTTGCAATCCTCTCATAATTCTTTGACCATCATCAATAGGTTGGTCCAAGTCAAAATAGTTGCCATCTTCAATTTCATATTGTTTTAAGAATCCTGTTTTTGTATAATAGCGTTTGCTTACATTTTCATCATCACTAAAATATATGCCCCAACCGCCAAGACTTTTACCACTGCTGCCGATTTTATCCATATCAAAGTCTTCGAATTTATTATCACAACCATGAAATACTTCTATACCTTCGATAAGACTTTGGATTTCTTCGGTAATATGATTTAATTTTATATCATAAGATTCTTCTAGTACCAATTTTTTAATAACTGATTCTAATCTCAATGCATGTTGACCGACATAATTTATTAGTTTAGATAAAGGTATTTTAACAATTTTAGAGACTGGAGGTTTTTGATTTAAATTTTTATAATAATCTTGATTATATACGATTCTCGCAGTTACATATGGTTCATCATCAACATATCCACTATCTTCAATACTAATTGTCATATTGTCCAAAACTTTGGTAGGCCAACTAGTATCCATATCAAATTTTAATTTAGTTAATTCGTCATTAATATTCTTAACGGCATAAACTTGATGATAAAAATCGCTATCTACATCATTTAAACTAATTATTTTTCTCTCTAAATCATTTTTTATTTCTAAATTAAGTGCATCGGAATCATAATCACCTGTTTCATACAATGCTTCATAACTTAATTCAGGTAATTCGTCTTTTAGTTTAAGTATTAATTCATCAAAAGTTTCAGCCTTAATATTATTTTCGATAATATAATCAATCATTGTCTTAACATTAAATTCACCACGAGGTACATCAAATGGTATTTCGGATATTAATTTTTTTGCCTCATCTCGTTTTGCCTCACCCTTTGCAGTACTTAGTTCTTCTTTATATGTATCGGAGATATCAGTTAATTCATATTTTTCTAAAAATTCGTTAATTAAGCCTTCATCACCAAAAGCATCATATTTTATTTTAGACCAACCTAATTTTTTAGCAAGTTCTTTAAGTAAATTGATATTATCTTGACTTAAAGTATTATGCATATAATTTAATTCATCATCATCAATATATTCTTCAGCATCACTGTTTGCTTCTTGGTTAATATAACCAAATTCACCTAATTCGAAAATATCAATCATTTCTTTTTCAGTCAAACCCAACTCAATATCACCATAATAATCACTACGAACTTTATCCGGGTCACTAT
>Ga0315289_10016164_pt1 | contig 10317 bp, 8 predicted proteins | sample YL17G11_40_MG_FD_203452 | JGI IMG/M metagenome (GOLD analysis project Ga0315289, IMG submission 203452) | Sediment microbial communities from Yellowstone Lake, YNP, Wyoming, USA - YL17G11_40 | ecosystem: Environmental > Aquatic > Freshwater > Lake > Sediment | place: USA: Wyoming | collected...
CATACCTCACTCATCCTCACTATCGGTGGAGACGTAGCCGCGCTGGCCTTCGCTTACGTAAGCCGGCTCGGACGAATCAGCCTCGGCGGCCTCCTGCTTTGCCTCCGCCTCCATCCGCTCGCGCAGCCGCTCGTACTCCTCCGCCGTCATCATCACCTCTCGTGCCTGGCTTCCCTTATACTCGCCGAGTATGCCGGCTGCCGCCATCATCTCAATTATCCGAGAAGCACGGGCATAGCCGATGTTGAGCCGGCGCTGAAGCAGAGAGACGCTTCCCCGCTGGGTCTCCAGCACGATCCGAACGCCGTCGTCAAAGAGCTCGTCTTTGGTCAAGTCGGAAGCATCGATCTTTTTCAGCCCAGTAAGCTCAGGATGGAACTGCGGCTCGCCAAACTGCTTGAGGTGCTTGACAATCCGCTTAATCTCGGCCTCATCAACAAAAGTGCCCTGGGCGCGAATCAGGTCGCTGGTGCCCGGTTTTAGAAACAGCATATCGCCCTCGCCGAGCAGGGTCTCGGCACCGTTCTGATCCAGGACAATTCGGCTATCCAGTCTGGCCGCCACCCGAAAACCTATCCTGGTCGGCATATTGGATTTTATAAGGCCGGTCACAACGGTCGCCTGCGGACGCTGGGTCGCAATCACAAGGTGAATGCCGACCGCCCGGCTCTTTTGTGCCAGACGTACAATGTATGCCTCTATCTCCTTCGGCGCAGTCATCATCAAGTCCGCAAGCTCATCAATTACGATCACAATATACGGCAGCCTCTTGGGAATCTGTGCCTCCTCTTCAGGGCTGGTCGGATTGAACCGCTCGACTATCTCCTTGGCGCCAAGGCTGTTATACTCGGCGACATTCTTGACCCTGGCTTCCGCCAGCAGAGCGTATCGCTCATCCATCTTCACGGTCGCCCACTCAAGTATCTGCACCGCCATTGCAGTCTCAGTAACGATCGGACACATCAAGTGCGGAATGGTATTGAACGCCGTCATCTCGACCATTTTGGGGTCGATCAAAATCATCTTTACCTCGTCCGGGCGTTTTGTAAGAAGCACACCTGCAATTATGGTATTGATGCAGACGCTCTTGCCTGAGCCGGTCGTGCCCGCGATGAGCAGATGCGGCATCTTTGTCAGGTCTGAAAGCAGTGCCTCGCCGGAAGAATCTTTGCCCAGAAACAGTGGTATTTCCATGCTCGCAGGTCGGCTGCCCGCCAGCTCCATCATACTCCTGAAGCGGACTTTTTCTTTCTCACTGTTGGGCACCTCAATGCCTATAGTATGTTTGCCGGGCAGCGGCGCCACCACGCGCACCGCACCGACACCCAGGGCACGAGCCATATCATTGGAAAGCGTGCTTATCTGGCTGACCTTGACGCCGGCTGCAAGCTCCAGCTCGAACATAGTTATGACCGGCCCGGTGTCGGCGGCAACCACCCGCGCGTTGATATTGAACTCGCCCAGCAGACTCTCCAGAGCGGCTGCCTTGGCCTTGACCACCTTCTCCTGCACCGCTCCAAAACTGTACTCCGGCGCCGCCAGCAGCTCCAGCGGCGGCAGCGTATAATCATCGTATGCCGGCTGCACACTGGCGCTCTTTGTGGGCTGGACCGCCGGGCGCTTCACAGGTTCAGTGGCCCAAGGCCGCTCTGCTCGAAAGGCGACTCGTTCAGCCGGCCCTCTTATGGTTACGCTGTCTGCCGAGCGCCGCGGCTCGACATTTGCCGCTGCAGCAGGAGCTGCGGGTGACTTCTGTTTGGCGCTTAGTTTCTGCCATATCTGGCCGAGCGTTGGGGACTGTTGTTTCGCTGCCGCCCAGGTTGGCGCAAAAATGCCGGCTGCTTTCAGGCCCGCAGCGCCAAAACAGCGAAGGACTGCCAGAAACAAGCTATCTGCCAACAGTACGCACCCGACAATCCACGTGGCTGCCAGTAGTATGAGACTGCCCAGCGAGGCGAAATGCTGTCGCAAGGCCGTAGCCGCCGCCACGCCAAGCACTCCGCCGGAACCCATTGGAAAACGATACACCTGATAGGGCCAAAGCCAGTAGAAACTCGCCGAAGCAGCCGTAGTCAATAGTCCCAGACCGACTACCCGCAAAATAGGCTGACTTATGGGCGCATTCACCAGTCGGGCAATCAGGAAAGATAACGCGCAGGCCAATACGACAAACGCGCCCGGCCCAAGGTAGTAGAGCAAATAGTACGCACAAAAAGCTCCGATCGGCCCGCACCAATTCGCCGCCGGATTATTGTGCGGATACACAAACTTGCTCGGCCAATCGCCGATGTCGAAGCTGACGCAACTGCACAAAAGCACCAGGAGCATCCCGATAGCGACAAATTCGATAGCTTTCGTTTTTGACCGGCTGTCCTTCACTGTGCCGCGCTCCTTTAAGTCCTATAACAGTTCCCTTGACATAAACTTTGTGCCCTTTCCATTAAGACACCAGAACCTATATCGGCACAGTTTGCCCCTTCTCTGTACAATTGCTAATTTACTGTTCGGCTGTACATTTTGACACGGATTTACACGGATTCACGCTGTTGAAAACCAAATCTGTGTAATCTCTGAAATCTGTAAAATCTGTGGTCCCCGCCAATAGCGCAAGTGCGCAGAATAAAATTAGCCTCCGGTGCCAACACCGAAGGCTGAGTATACCCAAAAGGTAGTTAAAGATAACGGCTTAGACCCTGCGAGACGGCTGAAATGGTTCAGACTTACCCGAACACATATATGTTATCCCCGGGTCCACTTGAGTAGGTAAGCTTGTCAAAGACATCACTCCAACCTCTCCGTCCCTCCCCGGCTGAACCCTCCTTCTTTTTCACGGGAGCGTTTTCTTTAGCTGGCTTAGACATTCTCAACTTGACACTCCCTTGCCCCTCTCGCCTCTTTGCCATAATATCCTCCCTTCTTCCACCGAATGGATTAAATCCTTAATTTACTTTAGGGAAAATCCTAAAAAATGCTCTGGCAGTAAACCCACTGAAGGGTTCGATATCTACTCCATTTGCTTTGAGAAACTCGGCCGTGGCTTTTACTGGATACGCCTCTACATATACAATGTTCTTGATTTCGGCATCAAGAATCAATCTTGCGCACTGAAAACATGGAAACGTCGTGACGTAAACCGTGCCTCCAATAACAGAACGCTCACCTAAAGAAAGAATTGCTCGTTCTTCAGCATGAATTGCTGTGCAAAGCTCCATATTTCGATTGGGATGTAACCACGCTCTTATGCTCACCCCACACTTTTTGCAGGTCCAAGGCTCCGTGAGCCCTTTATGATGTTCACCGCACGATGGACAATAGATACTGCTCCCTCGCACTCTTAATTTCGACAGCATATCCTCATCTTTGTAGCAGACCGATACACTCTTACAAGTCCTTATATTAGGCGGGTTTTCATTATAACCCATAGATACAGCGAATTGTTGACTATTCCTCCCGATTGTAATGACCGCTCCAACATGGCGCTTTAAGCAAGAGGAGGAGTTAGACTGTGCGTAAGCGGCTGCCATGTGAATTTCCTCTGGAGTGGGATCTCTGCGTGCTTTCTCTGCCTTCATCAGTGGTACAAAATCTCGTGCCTGCTGTTCTAATAGCCTCTCAATTTTGTTCAAATCAGGATCGTCACTACCCTCTAAGCTCACGACAAGATGTTCATTGTTATAATATACGTAATCTGCGTCATCCACGCATTTCTGAACACTCTGGCCCCAATCAAATTCCTCATTTTGATCCCGACGGTCGTCATCCTCGAACTCCTCATACTTTTGGTAATCCTTACGGACGCGCCGCCAACGCTCTTCCTTCTCAGCACAGATGCCAACAAGGAAGAATCGAGGGTAGACTTTTCTAATCTCTTGCACCTCCTGAAAATTACGAAAACCATCAATCACAATATTTTCAGCTCCAACACCAGCATCATCAATCCTTTCCAGGGCCTTCTTGACCCAATATGCCCGATCTTTTTTCCGCCGATCATTTCCCCGTTCCTGAAGGATCTTCCGCCAGCCCACGTTTCCTTTTTCTACAAGGTTACCTTCGTCCTGGAGTTCCCGCCGAATGTCGTCGGAAATCTTAAACGGATGAAAACCGAACTCCTTTTGTACAAGAACCTCTCGCATTTTACTACAGCCGCTTCCGAAAGGCCCTGTCAACCCAATGACGAGATTAGATCGACCGAATACAAGCTCTCTTTGCCTTATCCGAACTTTGGTATCCTTCTTCTGACCCAGCACATGTTTAGCGGGACTTTGTTTCTTCATTGCGGTCGCTTCGCCACGGCGTTAGTGCACATAACAGCGATGGTTTTCGGTCTTCTTCCGGTACTTAACCCAAGATGATAAGGCAGCCAACCTGTGCACATCTACACAACCTATAACAATAACCATATCGCGTCAAGCAAATGGCTCACAATTTTCAATGTTAAGGCCCACTGTAGTTTGGCCGCTATCCGAACCTCTCAGGTACGAGGAAAGAGCGACTTTATGTGCCGTTCGTAGAGATTGGCCGTCACTTGCGGTGCGATTATGTCCTCATACTTATCCAGCGCGGCCAAGTACCACTGGCGGGCTTCGGCGGCGAGCTTGTAGGAGATGTGCAAAAGCTGGCGGAAGCTCGGATTGTAGTCCTTGCAAGACTGGTCGTGCCTCAACGTCGCGACAAATCGCCGCCTATTCCAAAAGTGGACTTCGACCGGCTCAGGCAACCTCGACCGATCGATATCGACCACGCTGGCATACGGCCGGCACAGCTCATCAATCCGCCGAAAGGCTTGCATGTACACGTCCTTTGCGAACCAGAGCGCCTCGCCGCCGGCCAGCGCCAATCCGGCAAGCTCTTCCAGCCAGGTAGTGCCGGCGGTTTTTAAGTGCAGGCCGGCATCAAATTTCTTTAGCGCTCTATTAATCGGGCCGTAAATCGAAAACTTATCGCTGCCGGAATGAACGCTCAGCTTCAAATCGCCCGGCAAGCCGAACTCCGCAGCGGCAAAGGCAACAACCGCCAGGTCCCGCTCAAACTCTCCGGCGAACGCAGTGACATCGCCGACGTAATCTACGCCTTTATTGAATCGGCCGGTAAACTTCGGCGCAATCGTCGCAGCGGGAATTCCTTCATCAGCGATCGCCGCAAGGATGAAAAACATTTCAACCGGCGTCTGCGGCTGGTCAGTCTCGTCCATTGAAACCTCGGTGATGAATTTGCCGGCGCCTTTAGTAGAGGCAATGTGCCGATAGATTTCGCCCGCTTGTTTAACCGCAAACAAATACTTTGCCGCGATTGCCCTTATCTGCTCTTGCGTGACATGCAGGCCCATCTCGATGCCAGGGATTTCAAGGGTTCCCACATACTTACTGCGTTTTCTCACAAACCGTGCGATGTCTTTTTCGTCCGCAGGTCGGCTAATAAAATCAGCGACATCGAGAGTGAAAAAATCGCTGGATTCGATGAACCGGTCAACATTTTCTAGCCCGATATGGTCGGCGTCCACAAAATAGGGGGCCTTCCAGCCGCAAGCAGCCACCGCCTCGTCAGCTTCCCTCCGCGTGTCGGCGGGTTTACTGCCGACGATTGTGTGCTCGCGGTGGGATTTATTCCAGACCGGCGTAATGTCCAGGCCGGTTTCTTTTGCCTTTATCAAGGCAGCTAATTGAGCCTTTCCCTGCCGGCCAAACCTGTCACCGATTCCCAGCGAGTATTTCCCCAGAATCATAATTCAGCTCCTTTTCATCCACATATCTGATGGATGCGGTCATAAACTTCAGCCTGCTCTTGGGGCGTCCGGCAGTATGTGACCACAATTAGTTTCATCCCTGGCCTCCACAGCCGCCGCACGTCTGGCGGATAAATCTTGGCCGCACCGCAGGCGCCTGTCCCTCTTTCCAGACATAGTCCAGTCCGAAGGCGCTTGCTACCGTGCCGATGCCGTACCACGGCTCCAGGAAGTTAGCAACTATTCCACGATTATTGATGCAAACTCCTGGTATTACCATTACTATTATGGCGATATCCACTGCGGTACAAATGTACGGAGGTGAAGATGCAAAGCGTGGGTGTATCGATTGTCCGACGGCACCTCTGTCCCAAGCAGAGCAAAAATACTTGCTTTTTATGGACATTGGATATAGAATATATGGGAGGTTGCAGAGCAGATATAACTGATATGAGGTCTGAACAATGGTATCTCGTTTTATTTTAATCATAGCATCATGGGTGGCTATGTTATCTTTCTGTCCATCGTTGGCCGAGGCAACGCTGGTACCTATAGCCTTCACGGGTGAGATTACGCACGTAGGGGACAGGTTCAATTTCTTAGAGGGCAGAATTAGTGTTGGCGATATGATAACAGGAATATACATCTATGACTCGTCAACACCAGATTCAGACCCGGCGAAATATGCGGGACTCTACAAGCATAATACCGCACCTTGCGGTGTTATGTTGACAGTTGGCGGATTTGTATTCATGACGGATCCCAGTAACGTAGATTTCATTGTCAGAATAGGAAACGACTCCCCTGCCGCATACGGTCCTTCAGATGGCTATGCATTTACGAGCATAAATAATCTGCCGCTTTCCAACGGTGTCTCGGTCAACCGCATTTCGCTGAGTCTTCCGGACTCGTATGGCAAGGCTCTCTCAAGCGACGAATTACCAACATCCGCTCCGATTCTGACTGACTGGGAGATTAGGTATAACAGTATAGATATCCAGGGTGGTTATCCAACACCTTTTGGGTGGTATGGCCGTCTGACATCAGTTGCCTTGATTCCGGAGCCAGCAACATTTGTATTACTCGGATTGGCTGGTTTGGCTTTGCTTAGAAAACGTACGTTTGCGGAACGAAATGGCAAGAACGATGCGGGCCTCATCCGCCAAGCAAGGAGTAAGAAGCTATGAATACCTTACTGAACAGGGTTTGCGTGACCCTGCTTTCGCAGGTGTAAACTTGTCCCCGCAAAAGCGGGGATCGGCTCAACCGGCGTTGCCTGCACGTCAGCACACCCCTGGTCAAACGCTGGACCGGTCATAGAAATCCTCTGTCCCTTTTACAACAGAGTTTGTTGCAAAACCCGCAGGAAAACGCCGCAATAAATTGCGGGGCTAAATATAGTCTATTTAGGACACTGCCTGCAAACTCACGGCCTGGCGATCCAATACACAAACGCAATAATCGCCCCGACTGCCGCCCAGCCGGCAAGAAAACCCACTACCGAAGTGAGCGAGGGAACCTCTATTTCAAAATTGCTGCCCGGCAGAATACTACGCCTGGCAGGAACAACCGCACCGGCAGGCAGGGTGCAGGGTGCAGCTACCTGCTCGCCAGGCGTCACGGGCGTCCGCACGAGCGCGTAGAAATTGTCGAGTTTCTCTGCGGCGACCGGCTTCGTCAGCAAACTCGCTACAACGGCGGCGATCGTGCCGGCGGTAAGGTAGAAAACCATCTGCCACGGCAGATACACCTCGGCCAGCCCATCCCTGATAAATATAAAGCGCAACGACTGGCTCAGCGAAAACTTGCCGAGCCACGTTACGAAAAACTCTTGCGCCGTCAGCCACCATGCCGCGAACGCCGTGAGCGTTGACGCCCAGGCGCCGGCCGCTGTTATCCGCCTCCAGAAAAACGCCAGCCAAAAGCCGATTGCCATCATCGGCGAAATCTTCCAGAAGACCTCAAGCCCGCGCACGACGTTCGGCAGCCAGAATGCAAAACCCGCCCCTGCAGCGACTACCGAAAAAGACATGAGCCGGGCAACCAAAATATAGTGTTTCTCGCCCCTGTTTGGTATGAATCGCTTGTAGATATTCTGCGTAAACAGGCCCGCCGAAGCCACCATAAACGAATCGCACGAGCCTAACGCCGAGGTTAAAAGCGATGCCAAAAACAGCCCTAACACTCCGTAGGAGACCTTCGGCAGAAATTCCGCAGCAACCAGCCCGAAGATGTGGTCCGGCTGGATGTCACGCCCGGCAAAGTACACCACTGCCGCAAGCCCGGTCAGACACCAGGCTATTGTACAGATACGCTTTACAAAGTTGCCGCACATTAGCCCCACGCGGCCTTCCATTTCAGTTTTACCCGCCGCGCAGTTGCCCATAATATGCGGCTGTGTCACTATCCCGATCAGGCCATTGAACGCGATCAAGATTATGTAAAAAAGTCCTATCTCTTTAGGAGCTACCAGTGACAACATGCTGGGGTCTTTTATCGCCGAGCGCACTCCATCCATCCAGCCCACCGCACTCAAGATGTACGGAAGAAGCATAAAGGAAAACACGATAGTCAGGATTCCCTGAATAAAGTCCGCCATTATCACCGCTGATAGTCCGCCCGCCGTGCCGTATATCACAATGACTACCGTCATTATTACGATGACAAGGTTGGATGAGACCAGTCCGCCGGTGCTGGCCTGCACGACTGCGCCGGAACCCTTCAACATCACTCCGATATTGACCGCGAGGTTCATCATCCCGACCACCGCGAACAGCATCCCGACACTCGGGCCGAACCTTGCCTCAAATACATCGCCCGTCGTTATCGCACGAAATCGCCTCATCACCGATGCGATCAGCCAGTAAAAAGGCGTCGAAAACAGCCAGCACCACTGGTACCAAATGCCCGATAGGCCGTTGGTATAAGTTTTTGAAGCAACACCCACCGCCTGATCCGCGTGTGTTCCGCTGCCAAAGGCGTGCATCATCATCAGCAGCTTGTTGAACTTACGCGGCATAAAAAAGTCCGCCGTGCTCCGGATGCCTTTGGCTGCTTTGAACCCGATTAGGGTAATGCCCACAAAGTACACTACTAAAACCGCGATATCTGCCGGATGCAGTCCCAACATAAACATTGACTATTGATTATTTTCTATTGACTATTCAAACAAGCCCTCGACGGCCCAGCGGACAAGCAATAGTAAATAGTCAATAGCAGATAGTAAATAAAAAACCCCGCGGCGCATCCCTTCGCCACGGGGCAATAAAAAGTCAAAGACGCTCATGACCCCGCAACAAGCTGCGGGGCTAAATATTTAGCCCCCAGATTTATTCGGGGGTTTTCCTTCCTGCGGTTTGCCGGGCGCTGCCTTGCCGGAGCCGCCGGCAGCAGGCTGGCCTGAAGACTCGGCTGACTTAGGCATCATCTTCTCCGGCATCTGCGGCGTCTCTACCACAACGCCGAGCCGGCCCAGCTCCATAGCAACATCCGGCTGATTGGGATTGGCCTGGAAGCTGCGCGTAAGGTATTCCTGCGCACGCGCCTTGTCAGCCTTACCGACATAATAGAACCCTATGCCTTTGTTAGCGTCGGCAGAATCGGGGCTCAAAGCAAGAGCCTGTTGATAGCAGGCCAGCGCGTGCTCATCCGAGCCCTGCGCTTGAAACGCCTGTCCCAATTGAAGGGACTGACTCACGGAACCGGCGGCCTGCTTGATATACATATCAGCACAGAACTGAGCTTTGGCCTTGTCACCTCTCTTGGCAAACATCTTCACCATCGCCGCCTGAGTAGGTCTGTGAACAGGGTCAAACGCCAGAGCGGTATTAAAATGATACTCTGCTTTGGCATATTGTCCCTCATCACAGTACAAATCACCCAGTTTACAGTGTGCGTCAGGATTTTCGAACTTGCGATCGAGCTGGTACAGTAGATCGGCTTTTGTCACCTTAGATGGTGACCTGTCCGGAGACTTGCAGCCGATTGACATGCACAATAGCAGGACTGCGAAAACTAAAGCCAGGCCCTTGACGAAGCGGCAGCACAGAAGTGAAAAGCGACAGGACTCAGTGGCCGTCCACTTCCGGCTGGCAGCTACCTGCATTAGCTGGCTTCCCCTCATTGCTAAGCCTCGCAGTTGCAAACTTTCTCGCGTTGCCGCGTTAAAATCCATCCGACCCGAAAACGGCTTCATTTTGCCAGGCTCAAAAAATCTTTGCAAGCGAAATTTTTGCACAATCAAATAAAATTTGATCCGGCTCTGCGATTGTCCGGCTTTCTTGTAATAAACTCCACCGTGCATCGACTACTATGATGATAGTATCAGGGAGAATTGCTTGCAAGCAGTTGATTGGCAGATAATTGTGAAAAGGCACGGGCCGATTGTATGGCAGACTGCGTACCGGCTTTTGGGCAACTACGCGGATACGGCTGACTGCTTCCAGGAAACGTTCGTCTGCGCTCTAGAGGTTTCGCGGCGCCAGCACGTGCGCAACTTTCCCGCACTGCTATCTCGACTGGCTACCACGCGGGCAATAGACCAACTGCGGCAGCGTCTTCGCCGCTCGCGCGCCGACACAAAACCAGCCGACCGG
>Ga0315289_10016166_pt1 | contig 10317 bp, 16 predicted proteins | sample YL17G11_40_MG_FD_203452 | JGI IMG/M metagenome (GOLD analysis project Ga0315289, IMG submission 203452) | Sediment microbial communities from Yellowstone Lake, YNP, Wyoming, USA - YL17G11_40 | ecosystem: Environmental > Aquatic > Freshwater > Lake > Sediment | place: USA: Wyoming | collected...
TAGGTTCAGCGTATCCCCCCTGGAAACGCCTGAATACGCTATTTTACTGGTCTTGGCACTGGCTGAACCTGATATTCAGTTTGCCAGCCAGAACCTTGTAAAGTCACGATGAAGTCGTAGTCCCTATACTTCTTATCTACGAGGAAGGGCTCAAAAACCGCCGCTAGTTTCTGGCTCATGGTGCTCCAGTATGTGGTGGTGGCCTGGCCATTGAGCTCGTCAACGGCAAAGCGGAGGCGGCGTTTTGGTAGGGGGCGTCCAGCCAACGGATCGGTCGCGGTGATCGTTTCCACCCAGTGATCCACAAAGTGCATCCTAGCCGGAACTCCTGGTTTGATCTCCACGTAACTTTGTAAAACCATATCTCACCTCACTGTCGGGTGGCCAGCCACCCGACTACCATAATTATAAGGGCTGCTATGTCGCCGCCCACCAGCCTACAAATGATGTGCTCTCTCAGGCTGAGCTTATCCACTTACTCTACTCCCAATGTCTTACGCAGCCTCATTTTCTCATCCCTGGCCACCTTAGAAGCACGCGTGAAGTAATCCTGGCGCTCCCTCACATAGTCCTCGACCCAGGGGGGCAGAAACACCACTACCTCAAAGCCGTAATGCTCTGCCGCCGTCCGCACACTCGGTATGATCCACGGCACCACCAGGCGGGCAAAGAATGGCTGGGAGCTGTAGTTGGGCAGATCCCATGTGCCAGGGGCCAGGCCGAGGTAGTACAGCAGGTCGCCGACCGCCATTTTGGGCTCCCTGATCTTGCACTCTATGAGGTAGTATCTGTTTGGCAGCCAGTGTACCAGGTCAATGCGGGGGCGGGACGGCTGGAACAGCTTGCGGCCCGCCTCCAGGCCATACTTGGCGGTGATCTCGGCGGGGACGGCCCCGAGGGGCACGTTGGTGATGTACGATCCCGGTGGCAGCTGTGTGGCAGCGTACTCTGAGACATACCGGCGCTCTCGCTCAAGACGCTCTGTCATGTCTAACTCCAGGTAGCAGATTGTTGCCCCCTTGACAATCATAGTCCCTAAGTATAACCTTGTCAATAGGGATGGCTATAGAAGACAGTTCTGGTGCCATCCTTGCTGTTTTCTGTAGCCGCCCACTAAATAAAGGGAGGTTACAGATATGGGACTAAAGGTAAAACCAATCGCCGAGTCGGCAAAGAAGCTGGTCGAACGGGCACAGGCAGCCAGCGGTGAATATGCCAGTGCCGCCGCCGCATCGGGTGACCAGTGGAACACCCAGACTCAGGCCGCCAAGGATAACTACGGCATGGCCATCACCGCCGCAGGGATCAAGGAGCGGTTTGCCAGGGGAGCGGCTAAGGCCGGTGCCGCCGGCTACGTCGATGGCATCGTGAAGAAGGGCAAGGACCGCTTTAGCCAGGGCGTGAGCATCGGCCAGGGGAAGTATGCCTCCAATACCGAGCCATACTTCAGCACCATTGCCGGCCTGACCCTCTCGCCACGCCAGCCCAAGGGCAGCCCGGCCAACTATACCAGGGTGGCGGATGTGGGCAAGGCTCTCAATGCCAAACGCTTAGCGCTGCTTGGCGCGAGCTAGGCGGAGAGAAGGAGGTAAGAAAATGTACTGGCAGAGAGAGTTTTTACGCGCTGCTGAGCCCTGGTCTGTGGGCGGCACCCTCAAGCTGGACTTGCCTATGGGAGGCCAGCTCGGGTCTATCATGGTCCACGCCCGGAGGGCGGGTGTCACCGACGCCTTCAACATTATTGAGAAATGGCGGCTGATCGACTATATCTCCAAGGTGGAGATCATCGCCAACGGCTCCACGGTCATCAAGTCGCTCACCGGTGAGGCGCTTAAGGCGCTCACGTTTTTTGACGGGGGAGGCCCGGCTCCTGACCAGGAGTTTAACTACGGCGGGAGCACCAAGCGGGCGCACTTCATGATCAACTTCGGGCGCAAGCTCTTTGACCCGAAGTTCGACCTGGACCTCTCCAAATTCTCCAACGTCCAGATCCAACTCACCAACGACGGCGCTGCGGCGCAGTTCGCTGGCGACTGGGCCGTGGATCTCCTGTGCTACTACAAGAGGGGCGCTGATGTCCAGCCCGCTCAGGGGTATATGCGGACAGAGGAATGGCGGAAGTGGACAACGGTACAAGACGAGCGCAAGTATCTAGATCTCCCCACTGAGCTGCCCATCCGCCGCATAATCCTGCAAGTGCTCCCGGAAGTGAGCGCCACCAAAAACGCCAGCATCCAGTCCTACAGCGTCCTGGACGACATAGAGCTGTACCTGCGCACTCGAGTGCTAAAGGTCATGGACTACTCACTCCGGGATCTGTGGTATGAGAATTATTTCGACTACGGCCACCAGGCGCTGGCTGCGCTTGAGCCGTACATGACCACCGCCTACGGCATCAAGACGGGCTTGGGCCAGACGCTGGGCAAAGCTGGTATGCAGATGCCCCAGAGCGGCACTCCCGGGGCCTGGACCGTGGCTCTGGAGGCAGGCAACGACGGCTCGACGCAGAAGATGCTGCGCACTGGCACGGATAACTACAGCATGATCCTCCTGGGCCTGGCCCTGGAGAACTGCGCTGTGATCCGCTTCGACCAGGACCCGGACAACCCGGGGAGCTGGCTGGATCCCAACGCCGAAAAGACGGTCAACCTGGACTTGCACACGGCCAACGACTCCAGCGCCGACGCAGGCACCATCCGGGTGATCCTGGACAGACTGGTAAAATACTAATAGGAGGGGGAGCATGGCGAAAAAAAATGCCCTGCGACTCCATAATACCAAGACGTTTGCCAGCGCCGGGCTGGTGACGCTGGAAACCGACCCTACGCCCGACAACATGACCTACTGCCTCCAGCGCGTGGCCTGGGAGATAGACAAGGCCACCTCCGGGGGCAACACCCGGTGCCGCCTGTACATCAAAGGCCACGGCTACAAGCATTTCCTCGCTCAGCAAACCACACCAACCGCCGCCGTCCTCTACTGGGATGCGGACCCGGTGTGGCTGGTGCCCGGTGAAAGCCTGGCGCTGGACATAGACCAGGCCCAGGCCGCTACAGTGGCCTCCCTCAATTGCACCGGCTACTGGACTGACTTTGTTGAAGGGATTTTCTGATGCCTAAGATGGGGAGCTTTGGATCCGCAGATGTCGACGCTTTGATTGCTGTTCACGCCGCCCTTACGGCTACTCATGGGGTGGCCGGAGCTATTGCCGACACGGCATACCCCCCATCCTTGCTGCGCTATCGCCTGAGTGGACAGTATCACTCGGCTTTCACTGCTTACCACACCACGATTACCTTAACCACCAACCGCCTTTATGCCATTCCCTTCATCACTGCTAATGCCAAGACTATTACCCGTATAGCTCTAGGTGTGTTCGGCTTTGGCAGCGGGGCCAGCGCCAGGCTCGGTATCTATGCCGATAACGGCTCAATTTACCCAGGCAGCTTAGTTTCGGACTGTGGTACGGTTTCAATGACCAGCACTGGCATAAAAGTGCTAACAGGGCTGAACATCGCCTTATCAGCCAACTCCCTTTACTGGCTGGTGCTTGTATGCAACGTGGCAGCCGATATTGATGCTTGCCACGCCAACTCCCAGCAACCGCTGCTTGGCTATCCTACCACAGACTTAGAGCTAACGGGGTATGGAAGCTACTATGTGGCTTTTACCTATGCGGCACTGCCCTCAACATACCCTGAGAGTGCCACTCCCAGCAACGCAGCATTTCCCAAGATAGCGGTATACTTCTGATGCACTTAGCTTAACAGAGGAGAAGGGGCTATGCCTGAGACAGGTTACAATGAAACTTTTGATAGCCAGGGCAATGTAATAGAGAGTACGCCGTTTGAGATCAGCGACAATCAGCTACAGCTCAGGGCATTGGACAAGGAGTGTAATGCCTACCATGTTCTAGCCAGGCAAGCCCTGGCCAACTGGGACACCCTTACCCTGTCCCAAAAGGATAAGGTGCTCAAATTCCTCCTGGGCTACTATCTGAGCTCGGCTCATCAGCTACACTATTATCAAGTGTAAGGATGAGAGGCCAACGTGATCTATGAGTACGATCTCGCCGTCCCCGCCAACACCCTGGCCGGCGCCCCCGTCAGTGTGGACATGGCGCTCTCTCCTGGTATTATCCACCGCCTGGAGGTGGGCTGGCCAGCTGGCTGCAATAACATGGTGCTGATCTCCATTCGCAGCGGCTTGCATCAGGTCTGGCCCACTAACCCCGATGGCTACCTCAAAGGCAATATGTACACCCTGTCAATTCCGGTGTGGCACGACCTCGGGGAGGGCCCGGCCACCCTGACGGCTTACGGCTGTAGTCCCGGGGCGGCCTATGATCACGCCGTGACTATCCGCCTGGCTGTCCAGCGCCGTGAGATTTTGCAGCCGCCAGACACAACCAAGCCTATCCTTGAGCGGTTAAACAGGTGGTTTTTCGGAAGGACTGGCTAATACGATGGCTGACGCCCCTGATTTTGTACTCTTAATACAGATCGGGATCACCCTGGGCCAGAACGTGGTGCCGCCCAGCTCGGTGACTCACAAGGCGATCATCGCCCTGGACCGCTGGACCGGCACCGATGCTACCTATCAGACTGTGGTGAGCTACACCGTGCCCACCGGTAAATCCTTTGAGCTGGAGGGCCTGGAGATCGCCGCCAGCGACTACACCCTGGCCCAGTTCCGGGTAACTATAGCCGGCGTCGAGCAATTCGCCGACAAGTATCTTCAGACGCCTTTTAACCCCCTTGTCGGCGGGCCACCCCTGAAAGCGGGCGACGTGGTGCTTATCGAGGCCCACAGCGACGGAGCCACCAGCATAGACGTCGACGGCTCCATTGAAGGTAAAGAGGTCAGCTAGTTATGGGCTTTGGACCGCGTGGAAGTTTTAAGGCTGTGGCCGCGCCCGCTCCGCCGGTTGTAGGCTGGGTTGACCTGGGAAGTCCCATATCCGGGGAGCTGGGCGTCTATGCCCTGGCCCATTGTGGCTCAGGTATTATACTGGCGGGCACTTACAACCACGCTCATATAGCCCGGTCGGCTAATTATGGCACGAGCTGGGCCGATATAAGTTTGCCAGTATCCGGGGAGCAGTCGGTCCCTGATGTGGTCTATTGTGGTGGGGGGATTGCCATAGCCGGGACGGGGGGCACAGGGCATATATTGAGATCGGCGGACTACGGCCTCACCTGGTCCGATATTACAACGCCGGCCGCCGAGATCGCCATAACTTCGCTGTGCTATCTTGGCGGGGGCATAGTGATCGCCGGGACGGGCAACCTGGGCAAGATATTCCGGTCGACGGACTACGGCCTCACCTGGTCCGACCAGGGGCGGCTATACATCAACGGGAACCTTGTCGGCCATATAGTAGACCTGGGCGGCGGCGTGGTGATCGCCGATACGTACAGTTATACGTACAACTTCAGTGCGGTGTACCGGTCTACTGATTGGGGCTTGACCTGGTCATTTCGTAGCGTCCCTCTTTCTCCCTATACAATAACCGGTATGTGCTATGACTCCGGAGTGAGTAGACTTTACGCCGCTATTGCTGTGGGCAGTCATGGCGTTTTGCTTTACTCGACAGACCAGGGGCTTACCTGGTCCTCCATTGATAGTTACCCCTTCCCGGACTCCAAATGGGCCGCCTCCCTATTGTATATTGGTAGCAGTACCTTATATGCCGGCCTATTCGGGGGCAAGATAGCCATTTCCGCCGATGACGGCAACACCTGGATTGAGGATTACAGCACCGGCGAGGATTATGTCTACACCCTTTTGGACATTGGATCCGGTATAGAAATGGCGGGAACAGCCTGGCACGCCAAGGTGTTTCGTAAAGGATCCGTCCCACCCTAAACGGAGGTCGCTATGCTCTCAAAAGTAATGCCCGCCGACTGTGTCGCCTTCTTGACAGTCATAGTGTGCGGTGTATTATTAGGTATGGGGAAGGACTCTATTGTCGCTGCCGCCCTGGTGGCAGTGGTGAGCGGATACTACGGCCTGGAGCTCTCACCGCTGGGCAAGTTCACCCGGCGAAATAAGGACAAACGGAGGTAGCTAGCTATGCAAACGAGTATCAAGATCACCGACGTGCGTGACGTGCCTACAGTCGGCCCGAAAGGCGAGTTGACCACTGACGTCCTGGTCACTTACGTGGTGGACGGACAAAGGGTGTACCAGACTCGGGTCCCCAAGGGCAAAAGCGACTTGCCTAGCGTCCAGGCGGTGATCCAAAAAGAGGAGCTGGAACGCCAGAAGCTGGTAAACCAAGAGTTTAAGATAGGGTAGTTGCATGGCCGCCGACTCGACCACCCTTCAGTTACAGCAAGCGCTGCCCCAACTGGGGCCGCTGGCTATTCCTATCGTTGGGGCGATAGTAGCAGTGGGTGCCGTCGTGGCTACTCGGGATCTCCTCGATAGGTTTTTTCGACAGAAGGGTGAAACCCAAAAGACGACATACCTCACTATAGAAAAGAGTCTCACCAGTGCCATAAACGACCCTAAAGCCTTGCCTGGACTTCAAGAGGACGGGTGGTCTACCTCATTTCTCACCGGCCAGGTAGCTGAAGCTGTTGCGGCTCAGATTAAGATACTCGATACCCCCACTTATCTGCCCTCATTCGCCACCCAGCAAGCGGCTGTCGATTTCTGGACTGAAAACTACAACTACTACCTCCAGGGCTTCCAGACTGACAACTATTTTACCGCCATCACCGCCTGGGTTAATGCCGAGAGCCTCCGCCTGGCGATAACCCCGCCGGTCCCGGGAGTCACCCCTTTGCCCGGGCCGGTTACGGTGATAACCCCCAAATTTGCGGTCGGCCAGGTCGTGCAAACCTCAGACGGTGTTCTGTGGCTGATTAAGGACATAGCTACACTGGACACACAGCCATTCTATACGGCCGTGCGCTCTGACACTGGCATTGAGCTTAAAGTACCGGAGTCTGTTTTATTGGCCGCTGGGGCCATAGTTTACTCAGCTCCAGCCGCTGGCATCGGTGCTTCAGCCGCTACTGTGGTGATACCTGGCTTTGGCACGGCTCAAGTCTCTGTCACCGTCCAGGGCGTGGTGGTCACCGGGGTAACGCCGTCGGTTCCGGTTACTCAGCCAACTCAGCAAACGATCGTGGTGCCGGCACCAAACGTAACTGTCGAGCCGACTACAGTCAACGTGGAGGCTTCGCCCGCTCCTTCTGTATGGGTGACACCTCAACTCAGCACCGGGGCGCTGGAATCAGCGCTGGCGGTATTGCCCATGACGCTGAGCCAGACACTGGTTGGGGCACTGGCTGCCTCAGCGGGGGGTATTCAGCACGCCGCCAACATGGGCCGCAACGCCTGTTTTGGATCCACTGGGGCCGCTCTGCTGGGGCAGCTCGGTATGCCCCTGGCAGCGCTGTCGCTTCCAATTATGTTTAGCAAAGTGCCGGTATTTCGCAAGGCGGAAGAGGGCGCTTTCACCTGGCTACTAGACCAGTGGCTTGACCCTATACGGGCTCGGGGGGGGATCACGCCGGCTGAGGGCCCAGGCGTAGCGGTAGCGATGCTCAATGCCACTGTGGCCATGGGCATGAGTGCCCACCTGGCCGCCATCGCCGGAGAAGCGGTGACACCACTCAAGTATATGGGCATTAACTACCTGGCCGGGTTCTTAGCTGAGCTGGCGGGGTGGAGCCGTATAGCCTCGGGCACTGTGGGCACTATAGAGAGCATCTCTATCAGCCAGCCGTTGAAGTATTATGTTAACTCACTAACCAGGTCGGCTCTCCCAGATGTGGGCAGAGCGCTGAGCCTCTACGCACAGCGCGAGCTTGAATGGGACGGGGACGAGCAGGAGCCCGGCGCTCACCAAATCCTAGGCTATCACGGACTGAGTGAGGCCTGGGCCGACATCTACCAGGACGAGGCGTACAGACACCCCACCATACGAGAGCTCCTGCGCAACGTGAGCTACTTGCGCCTGGACATGGTGCCCGGGTTTGCCACACCGCCAAGCGATGTAGCCGAATATCTTACCGCCGCCGGCTATCCGCCCTCGAGCTCCTATCCTATAACCTGGCCATATCACCTGGCCATACTCAAGAGCGGCTATCACCCGGCCTACGTGCCCTGGCTGACGGAGTTGACGCAACGGGCCGCCGCCAGGGGCGAAAAAACAGCCATGATCGGCACGGCTCAGAAGATGCGGCGGGACGGCTTTATCTCCTCTGCGCGCATGACGGAGCTGGTGCTCGATGCCTGGCAGCTCACCGATCCGGTATCTGCCCGGGTAGAGGTGGCGGAGCTCGAGGCTGACTACAAAGTGCTGGGTGATACCCGCGCCGTAATAGTGCTCAGCATGGCCAAGGGGCTGATCACCCGCGACGAGGCCCGTGATCAATTATCAGCGCTTGGCATGGCCGCTGACCGTGTAGAGCTCGAAGTGCTCAAGGGCACGCTGGGCATGATACCCGGCATCAAGTTAGAGATCACCAGCCCCGAGGCAGTGCTGGAAGAAGCCGGACTGGAGGCTGCATAGCATGGCAGTTGATGTCCGCCAGGCCATCTCCCTGATCAGCCAGCGCATCGTCCTGGCTCCCGCCCAGGTGGAAGTGCCGAGTCCCTTCGGGCGGGGCACCGTTGAAAAGCGCTTCCGTGAGGGGCTGATCACCGAGGCTCAGTTCCGCCTGGAGCTGCAAAGCCTGGGCTACATCGTGGCAACCATCGATCGCTCCCTGGTGCTGGCCAAATTAGAACATCAGTTCGATAATTTCTCCGACAAACTGGATGCCCTGGGCGTGGCGTATGACAAGGACATCATCACCTACGCCGAGATCAAAGTGCAGCTCCTGGAGCTAATTCCCGACCAGGAGAAAGCGCTACTGATACTGGAGTTGCTGGACTATAAGAAGCGTCCCGCCCCCAAAGCGGTCACCCCGGAGAAAACACCAACACTCACCGTGTCCCAGCTCCTGGCCGCCTTTGTAGCTGGCACTCTCACCGAGCCTCTGCTGCGCTCAGAGCTGGCAGAGCGGGGCTACAGCGAGGAGGACATCGTGCTACTGGTGAGCACCGAGGCTGCCAGACTGGCCAAGCCCACCACAACACAGCGCAAGCTGCTTACCTTGGCTCAGCTTAATGCGATGTTAGCTGCTGGTATTCTCACCATTGACGAGTTCGTGGCCGAGCTCCTGGCCCGCAACTACTCTGAAGAGGACGCCGCCCGACTCCTGGGACTGGAGATGATTAAAATCAACGCCCGAGCGGCCTGACAGAAATACAGAAATACAGAAATATGGCGGTGTAACATGCCCTGGAGCTGGCGGCGGTTCTGGATCCACTTCCCCATCGGCCTGCTGATGGGTATTGCCAATATCCCCCTCGCCCTCGGCATTATAACCCTCTTCACCGCCTACGAGCTTAACGAGGACGGCCACCTCAAGGATCACGCCTACATCGATATCCAGGGAGCGCTAGGCGGTGTCCTGGTGGCCGTGGTGCTGCGCTGGCTCCTGGCCTGGGCCGGCGTGGACATGGCGAAGCTAAACCCATGATTTTAGAACGCTAGTTCTTAAAACCATGCCCCCAGGATGACCAACAGAGGCCTTACCACACAATGGGTGGCACTCTGCTACCCTCCGAACCAATTTTGCTTCCGACACCTCTTGACTAACCCGCTATTGTGTGCTACCATAGGGTTGGAACCAAAAAGGAAAGAGAGGTTAAAGCACAGATGCGCACAAAAAAGCAAGAGGCCAATAAGGTGTACCAGGAGGCCATAGCCCCGGCCGATAAGGTGTACCAGGAGGCCATAGCCCCGGCCGATAAGGTGTACCAGGAGACCACAGACCAGGCCTATAAGGTGTACCAGGAGACCACATCCCCGGCCGAGAAGATGTACCAGGAGACCAGAGCCCAGGCCTATAAGGTGCTCCAGGAGACCAGAGCCCAGGCCTATAAGGTGCTCCGGGAGACCACATCCCCGGCCTATAAGATGTACCAGGAGACCAGAGCCCAGGCCTATAAGGTGCTCCAGGAGACCACAGACCAGGCCTATAAGGTGTACCAGGAGACCACAGACCAGGCCGAGAAGGTGCTCCAGGAGGCCACAGCCCCGGCCGAGAAGGTGCTCCAGGAGACCACAGACCAGGCCTATAAGGTGCTCCAGGAGACCACAGCCCCGGCCGAGAAGGTGCTCCGGGAGACCAGAGCCCAGGCCTATAAGGTGCTCCAGGAGACCACAGACCAGGCCGAGAAGGTGCTCCAGGAGACCAGAGCCCAGGCCGAGAAAGAAAAACATGACTGAGAAGCGCTGGAAATACGAGC
>Ga0315289_10016167_pt1 | contig 10317 bp, 8 predicted proteins | sample YL17G11_40_MG_FD_203452 | JGI IMG/M metagenome (GOLD analysis project Ga0315289, IMG submission 203452) | Sediment microbial communities from Yellowstone Lake, YNP, Wyoming, USA - YL17G11_40 | ecosystem: Environmental > Aquatic > Freshwater > Lake > Sediment | place: USA: Wyoming | collected...
ACACGCCGAAAGCGGGAAAACTCCTGAGGCAGAGAAAGCAGCGAACGCAACAGAACAAGCAAAACCAGCTAACGTAGAAGTTGTTACTGTAAAGACGGAAGAACCAGCGGTTAATCAACCAGCCGCAACCACTTGAAATTATAAGGTTTAGTTTTTGTCTCACGAATCAGTTAAGGTACGCTTTAACTTTCGAGTGTGATTGCTGAGGAAGACAAGTAGATTTTTGCGAATTTCTTGATTAGATCTTTTTGATCATAGATAGCGGTGTTTAATCTGAAGAAATTTTTCATCCTGTCAGTTGCCAAACCGATTCCAACTATTATTACGCCTTTCTTCTCCAACGAACTGATGGCTTCTGAAAGCGCAGTGTCTATGTTTGGGTAGCCGTATGGACAGCCGTCAGAAATCACTATAAGGAATCGTTGCTCTTCAAATCTCTTCGCAAGGATTTGTCCCGCAACTTGAATAGCGTCTGGCAAATAAGATAAACCTTCAAACTTTAACCCTCCGATTCTGGCGCGGATTTTCTGCGAATACGCTTCTGATGAGTCTTTCAACACGTAGAAACGGTCGCCGAAAGCAAAAAGTGACCAAGAACCCGAATCCATCAGCAGTTCTTTCGCAGCTTCAGCAACACAAATTGCTAGGGCTCTGCCAAAGTCGCCATTGATTTTCATGCTTGCGCTTGCATCGAAGAGAATCCCCCACGCAAAGCTTCTGCTCAGAAATTCATCTTGCATAAAAACATCCGTTGCCGGTTTTCTGCTGGCAATCACTTGAATAACCGCAGTAAGATCTAATTGTCCCATTTCCTTTCCAGGGTCTTCGTCCAAGGCGTCTTGCGCTACTCTGAGACTATCCAAAAGTCGTCGACTTCCTCCCGAAACAAGTCTCCTAGCCCTCACGTATTGTGTATAGTCTTCCTCGGGGAAATCAACAGATTTGAATTTGGTCGATTCGATGTACTCTTTGAGTTTTGTTAATATTCTTTCTTCTCTGGCTTTTTGTTGCAGCCAAGTGTCGAAAGCTTGTGCAGCTTCAACGTCTACCTCTCTTCTCCAGAAAGTTTCAACAGTACTTTCGGGTGAGAAAGTCCCCCCTAAAGTTTCCAAAGACCTTCTAAAAGAGCCTCCAATTTCCAATTCAGATGGCACCTCACTTTGGGAGAACACGCTGCATGGTCCAATTCGTTCAGTATGAGGTAGCGAAGGCGCCTCCAAAATCGGCCCATGAGATTCGAGAATCTGAGTGATGCCATTTATTGTTTCGCCAAAAACCTCATCAATTTTGCTTTTCTCTTCAGTCATTGACATCGTCGCGATTTCTTCTTTAAATAGACTTAGTTTTGTCGTCAATTGGTTGAATGCATTTTCTTCTTCCTTTCGAAGCGCCCCTTTTACAATTCCCGTATTTATTTTTGTCAGTAAAGCTGCCATTATTCGTGTGGCTGGATTAAAGATTCTTTCAACCGGTTTCATCTTTGCTAAAGCAAGCGAACTCGCGTAAGCTAAGTCAACAATTTTTTCAGGATCATGGGCTGAAATGTAGGAATTAACATAAACGTCGCGGGCTATAGCTTCTGAAAAAACTTCCACAAGTTCACGTTTTGACTTCTTTTGTTTTCCTTTTTCACCATAAACTGGTATTGCAGTGTGGGCGGTTAAATGGAAAACGGAAGCGCGGAATAGTCTTCCAACTTTTGTTTTTCCATTAGAGTCTTCTGGAAATTCGTATCCTAAGAAAGATATGATTCCTTCTTTTGTCAGTGAAGGTAAAGGTAAATTTACGGTGGATTCCGTATTATCCTCATTATATTCGAGGGTTGGTTGTTGAAGTTTTGGGTCTACGCGAATTTTTGTTTTCATTTCATCTTTTTGGAAGGAGAGATTTCGAGCATATTCGAGAAATCCCATACAGATTACCGCGCGATTTCAGGACTCTTCAATCACTGAGGCTTAGGGAAAAACGAGTCAACGACTCTTCTAACATCGTCTTGCACTTCAACGTTATCACTGGTTACCGCGACTATGGTTTCTTCTGCTGCGCCATGAGGGGTGTTGCCATCGTAAACGAGTGTGGCCCAATTTATTAGGTCACCTAAAGAGGGGCCATAAGGAATGTCGCCTGCTTTGTATTGTCTTCGCAGCTCGGCGCCTACCTGAATTATTTTGTACGCCGTGTCTTTATCAACCTTGGCACGTTTCATGAGCATTTCAACTTCGTTAGCCGATATTTTTTCGCCGATGCTGGTGTAGTCAAAGTTTATCCACACGGCCATTCGTCTTCGCATAGCGGCGTTCAAAGGTTTGGTTCCTGAGAATTCCGCTGAATAGGGGTTCATGCTGATGATTAGGTAGCCGTACTTGTGCCTTTCCACGACTTCGTTGTCTTTCTCGTTTATTACTAGATGACCTCGGGTGTCAAGAACTGGGTTCAGTCTTGTGGCGACGTCTTGTTTCATCATGTTGGCTTCATCGAGATACATTATTCCTCCCAGTCTTAACCATCTCGTTAATAATCCGTCGATCCAGTTCTCTTTTCCTAGGCCAATAAAACGTCCGATTAAATCGAATGAAGATGTTTGTAGGCCGCAGTTGACTTCCCAGACTGGCAAGCCGCACAGTTCTGCTATGAGGTATACTATGTGGGTTTTGCCAGTTCCTGATGGTCCTATTAAGGAACATTGTTTAAAGTAGTATAAGGCGCGGATTATTCGTTCCACATAGTGCTGTCCACTGTCAATGAATTCTGGAGTGTTCTTCGGGATCATGTCGTTAAGGCTTGCAAAGCTGAAGTTTGGGTGGAGATCGTACTTTTGAATGTTATATTTGGAATAGAGAGGAGACTGAGACATTTGTTGTTCTTTATTCATGGATACCGTTACCTTGCATTCGGGGCGACGAAGAGAAGTGACTTCTTCAATTCGGCCGACTTCTTTTTTATCCTTTAAGCCTTGATGAGCATAACTCAATACTGGATCGCCTCAGTGACAACTTGACCTATTGTGGATATAAGGCGCGTGAACTTGATATAAACGTTATGTATTACGACTTGCGATATGCTATAATGACCGCTAAATTCAAACAATAACGGGCAGCTCCACTTAACTACCTCTTATGCGTAGAGGCATGCGACGTACAAGGGGTTTTTTGTCATCCTGAAACTAAACAGAGTAGTGACCTGTATGAGCAACGAAGCAAGCATTTCGCAGGATGCAGTCCAATTTTCAGACAAAACAGCAAAAATTACGCCTAATCAGAAAACGCTCCAAGACCTCATAGACTCACTCAGAAGCGTTCAAGATGACATCGGCCAAATAAGTGAACTAAGTGCTGAAGAAAAAACGTTAGTAGCCGAATTCTTTGGAGCACTGTTGAAACTTATGCAACCACTCGCAGCAACGATCGCGGTATCAATCGAAGCGTTACCGGAAGAAATGGTCGATGTTGTTCAGGCAAATATAGATCCTACGGGTCACCTCGCTATTCTGCATCGCAATGGGCAAGTAGAATTGAAAAACTTGACCGAAGAGAAAAATCGCGATCTAATGATAAGTGTTATTGAAGACATAGTGCCCAAATTTAAACAACTAACTAGCGCTCAAAAACAAAAAATTGAAAAACGAACAAGTTTCCTATCATCAATTACTTTGGAATTGCAGAAAATCTCCAAAGCGCTCTCAATAACTTGAGTTTAGAATACCAATTCCCCGCTTAGCGAACGCATTTCACGTCTCTCTATAGCTTAAACTAGAAATGTTGCTAAGAGCCCAAATTATTTTAAGCAAACTAGCCTCTTAACAGGTTAACTTGGGCTGGCAGAAAACTTGGCTAAACTATTTGGAAGTTCTGGAGTGCGAGGTCTAGTAAACGTCGACCTAACGCCAGTATTAGCTTGCAAGCTGGGTTTAGCCGTTGCCTCGCACGCCAAAGCGCGAAAAGCTCTCGTGGCACGAGATACGCGAGTTTCTGGTTCAATGCTTGAAGACGCACTGGTTTCTGGACTCTTAGCAGGCGGCGCGAATGTCTCTCTTGCAGGCGTTGTGCCTACTCCCGTCTTGGCTTATTTGACTAAGGCGCTGAAGGCTGATGTTGGATTAATGATTACGGCATCGCATAATCCGCCTCAATATAATGGCATAAAAATCTTCAGCGGCGACAGCTTGTCCTATACTGATCAGAGCCAAAATGCAGTTGAAAAGATAATGGCAGAAGAGAACTTTGCGTTGGCAGAGTGGCGCGGCATCGGTGAAGCCTCTATAGCTGATGTTAGTTATCTTTACGTGGAAATGATAAGAAAGGCAGTGACTCTGCACAGGCAGTGGCGCGTTGTGGCCGATCCGGGATGCGGCGCCACCTTCAACGTTGCCCCCGCGGTTCTAAAAGCCATGGGCTGCAGGGTAACTGCCCTGAATGCTCATCCAGATGGGTTCTTTCCAGCTAGAAGTTCCGAACCTACTGCTGAATCTCTGGAGGACTTGGCGCAGGTCGTCAAGGCGCTGGATGCTGAAGTCGGAGTAGCCTTTGATGGGGATGGTGACCGCGTAGCCTTCATCGATGACACCGGCAGTTTTGTAGATTTTGACCGTGCGCTGGCGGCGTTTTCCGCTTTTGCCGTAAAGAAGAACGGCGGCGGAATCGTAGTTACGAACGTTGAGGCGTCAATGTGCGTTGAGAAAATGGTTGAAGCTCAAGGCGGCAAAGTTGTCAGAACACGGGTTGGCGACGTTTACGTCTCGGAGGCTATGAAAAGCTGTGACGCTGTTTTCGGCGGAGAACCCTGCGGCGCATGGATACATCCCCGATTCCATTATTGCCCAGACGGACCACTTTCAGCAGTGCTATTCCTGAAGACTCTAGAAGAGGAAAACAAGAGTTTACGCGAGTTCATTGCCGAAGTGCCTGAGTACGTGACGCTGAGAGAAAACATAACTTGCAAAAACGACTTGAAACGCAAAGCAGTTGCAAACATGGAAAAAACCATCAAGTCCACTTTTCCAGCATACACGGATTTCTCAACGGTTGACGGTGTCCGAATAGCCCTTAAGAACGGTTGGCTCCTGATTAGGGCGTCTGGAACCGAACCAGTCATCAGGTTGACGGTGGAAGGTGAATCATTAAAAGCAGCAAGAGACATAATGGGAAAAGGAAAAGCTTTGGTTAAAAAGCATGTTGAGGACTGGAGAAAATGAAGGCTGTACTCTTAGCTGCAGGTGAAGGCGTTAGGCTTCAACCGATCACGTTTTCTCGACCGAAACACTTGATAAAAGTCGCTGGAAAACCGATTCTTGAACATTGCTTGGACGCGTTAAAAGCTTCGGGAGTAACCGAAGCTATTATTGTTACGCATTACATGAGCGATGCAATTCGCCAGTATTTCGGCGACGGCGAAAAGATGGGCTTAAAGTTGGAGTATGTTGAGCAGGCGGCGATGCTTGGAACAGGTAACGCTGTGAGCGTCGTTGAGCCATATGTAGATGGCGCCTTCGTTCTCGTTTATGGTGACTTACTGTTTTCCCCAGAAGCGATGAAGAAAGTGGTTCGCATGTATGAAAGGGAAAAACCCGCTGCCGTCATGGCTGTCGTTCCCGTGGAAAAGCCTGAAAGCTACGGCGTGGTTGAGCTTGAAAACGGGAAAAAAGTCAAGCGCATAATTGAAAAGCCCGCTCCCAGCGAGGCTCCGTCAAACTTGGCTAATGCGGGACTGTACATGTTCTCTATGGAGATTTTTGATAAAATAAGGCAAACTGAGGCTTCGGTTCGCGGTGAATGGGAACTCACGGATGCCCTCTCCTTGCTAATCAGGGATAAAAAGAGAGTTTTAGCTGCCAAAATTTCAAAGGATGACTGGATCGACATAGGGAGGCCTTGGGATTTGCTGGAGGCAAACAGTTGGGCGCTAAAGCGAATGGAGCACAAGGTTTTAGGGAACGTGGAGAACGGCGCCCATTTGATAGGTCCTGTAACAGTTGCGGAAACCGCGAGGATACGTTCTGGAGCGTACATTGAAGGTCCCACTTTCATTGGTGCAGGCAGCGACATAGGACCGAACTGTTACATTCGCGCGTGCACGAGCATAGGCAAAAACGTGCGCATAGGCAATGCTTGCGAAATCAAAAACAGTATAATCATGGACTGGACGCACATCGGGCACTTATCCTACGTGGGCGACAGCATATTATGCGAGCACTGTAATTTGGGAGCTGGGACAATAACGGCTAACTACCGTCTTGACTCTGGAACAGTAAAAATGATGGTTAACGGCAAAGTCGTTGACAGCGGAAGAAAAAAACTCGGGGCAATTCTAGGCGATAACGTTAAGACTGGAATAAACGCGCTTCTAATGCCTGGAGTAAAAGTTGGAGTCAACAGTTGGGTGGGGCCAAACTTTATGGTTAAAAAGGATTTGCCTGCCAACACGAAGGCTTTGTTACGACAGAACGAGGACAAGCGCGAAAAGAAAAGATGATGTCAAACTAATTAACTAACAATAGATATCTCTGGCTTCACATCACCCTTGATGCCTATAGCCTTTGCTTCCTGGACCTGAAGCATGCAGTCTACTTGATACGCTTCGTTGAAAGTCTTATATTCAGCCATAGCGAGAAATGCGCCGTCAATTGAGACCGGCGAGTTGGAAGCAAAGATTCCTATATCTTTCATTATGATTTGCCCTGGGTTGGGCAGGCAGTCGCAGTACTGCGTTATGTCTTTGGCGAAGCTTACATATGACACCTTGTTTTTCTTGAAGGTGGAGAGCACGCCGTATGCTGCCGAGGCGAGTGCCCTGCAGATGTTCTCTTTGTGAGTGAATTTTATGGCGTCCATTGGGCAGGCTTGGATACACATCGGGCAGCGCATGCATAAAGGCGAGACATTCCTGGCTTTTCCTTCGATTATATCTGGCAGGTGCATTTCACAGGTTTGCTTGCACTTGCCGCAGCCGATACATTTTGTCTTGTCTATCTCTAGGCCGACTGTTCTATGCTGCCGCAGTTTGCCAGCTCGTGGCGTGCAGCCCATGCCCAGATTTTTTATGGCGCCCCCGAACCCGCTGAGCTCATGTCCCTTGCAGTGAGAGATAACTATCATGGCGTCTGCTTCTGCGATGGCTCCGGAAACCTCGATTTCGCTCAGGATGCCTTTGGTTTTCACGGTTCGATAATTTTCGCTTTTGAGTCCATCTGCCACGATGAATGGTGCCATGTTGAAACCGTTCATGAGCGCGGTGTGCATGTGGTCGTAGGCGTTGTTGCGTTGTGCGTGGTAGTAGGTGTTGGAGTCTGTGAGGAAAGGTTTGCCGCCTGTCTCTTTGACTCTGCGGACTATGTCGTGCACAAAGACTGGCTGCACATAGTACGGGTTGCCCAGTTCACCCACATGAAGTTTGATAGCGACTAGGTCGTCTTTTTTTATATGGTCGAATGTGCCTGCTGCTTCGAAGAGGCGGTCGACTTCTTCAAGAAGGTTGTTGGAAGCGTTCCACGGAACGAAATGCACAGTCAAGGTGAATCCCTTTTCAGTAAATTCCTAATGATTGCTCAGTCTTATTTATAGGATTTAGCATAAAGGCGAAGCCATTGCGCTGGTTTTTTTTAGCTTTGGGGCAGTATTCTTTGGTTAGTGATTGCGTTTCTTGAAGTAGACCAATAAGCCCACTGCAACAGCAATCACTATCACGCCACTCAGAACTATTGCTGGAGTGAATTCTTCAGTTGTTAGAGTATTCACAGTAAAGAAAACGGTGTCAGATTTTCCCATGTTGCCTACGGTGTCATTTGCATAAACAACTATGCTGTGGGAGCCATCAGATAGCCCTGTTAAAGTCATGTTTCCTTGTATGGTTACGTTCCCTTGGTTATCTAGATTATATGCTACCCAGGAGGCGTTTTCATCAACATTAAAACTTAGAGGGATAGTCTGTAGGTTGTAGGTTTTGTTCACTATGGATAATCCTGAAATTGTTGGCGGAGAGGTGTCTATGGTGAACTGGATTAAGGAAAAATCTGAACTTAGGCCATAATACAAGTAAGTTATTTCAGCATAAACAGTTAAGTTATGTAAGCCATCAGAAAGGTTATCAATTTCTAAATTGTATGGAGTAAGTATTCTTTCACTTGATTCTTTACTTGATTCATTACCGCTAAAGATTGTAATGTTGTCTTTTCCATCTAGTGAATAGCAGACAGACGCATTTGATGCTATAGGGTATCTATAACTTACGGTAAAATTCAAGGGTAGAGAACTGGCATTGTAGGTTTTGTTCTGTAGAGAACTAATTGATATTTCTGGTTTGGTATAGCTTGTTATGTCAGAGACAGCAGTACTCACATTAGTTGCATCTGCATTAACAACCATAAACTCAACAGTTGCGTATGCAAAGACTTCGTATCTCTGTAAACGTGGATTTTCTGGAATCCCTAGATATTGCCATCCATAGTAAACTGTAGCGTTATGGGTTCCTTCGGATAAAGTTGGCAACTTTATAGTAGCCAAGACTGTTGTACTATACCAGTACCAATCGGGGCCTGTTTGTACTACTGATTTGCCTAAAAAGTCAGTTACGCTGTTAATGACTCCCCCATCTAAACTAAACCCCACATTCCCAAATTGCCCAAAAGCTCCTGGTGCTTCTACCGCAAAAATTAGTTGAATTTGGTTTACATAGTTGAATGAGTCTTTAGGAGAAAGAATTATGACCCTACCTGATTGGTAGGAAAACACTACAGGACCTAAAGTGTCAACGTTTGGCGGTTCTGGTTGCGCTTGTGTTACTAATGGAATTAAGAAAGAAGAGATTAAGAATGCCATTATGAATGCCGATGCTATTCTTTTCATGAGCACCAAACCTCTTTTCCCATCTAATTACGGGCTGTTTCTGTGATTAAAGGGTTTTTGTAAGGATTTCTTGACTAAACGCCCAATTTTTAGTCAAGGTTTCTTGACTAAGCCTATTTGGAGCCTAATAGCGATTAATTGCAGAAACCTATAGGGGGTAGGTCCCTATTGGCGTTTTTCTCAACCAATAGCATGTTGAAAGTTCAGCCTATAAATAGAGGGGGTATAGACGAAAAATCGCACACCAGTCAGCCAGCACCAGAACTTCCTCGAAAACAACCAACAGCAATCACCAGCCACTAGCAGCATAACGAGTTCCCTATCAAAGATAAATAGTTGTAGCGCACTTTCGTTAGGGTGAATGGAGGTTTAGAGTTGTCTGTAGCACAGAGAAAGTTTTTCACCGAAGTCGGCGCGTTGGTAGATAAAAACGTGATTGTTGCAACCACCACCGGAAAAACGTTTACAGGCACGCTAATCGGCATTAACCCCGATAACCTGAGCCTTTGCATAGCTGAGGCTAAGGATGAAGTTGGGCAAGTTGCCCACATGGTTTTCTTGAACGGGAACGTGATTGCTCAAATATTAAGCGTGGAAAAACCCTTCGCCCTGAAAGCTTTGGCTACTCGCCTCGAAAAAGTGTTTCCCACAATGGTTAAGCTGTATGAGGATAAAGGTTTCATCTGGGTCATGGATAAAGTGAAACTAACGGAAAAAGGCGTCGTGGAAGGTTCAGGTCCAGCTGCTGAGCGCGTGCAGAAAGTGTATGAACAGTTCATGAGCGAAGTTAAGAGCTAAATAAACCAGCGCATCTGCTGCTCTTCTTTCTTCTTTTCTTCTGCCAAGTTTCTGATTAACCCGAAGGACTCAAGTATTTTCTTTGTCTGATCCGCCGTGGCATCAAGCTTTGACAAGTCAACGTTCAAATTCACATATTTGCCTAAAGCGCCTAAAGCGTACCGTGCGGCATTCGCATCTGGATACATCCCCAGCGTATCCACCAAAAGAGCAAAGCCTTTAAGATTTCTCAGTCTGCTCAATCCAACGAGAATGCCCGCAATGCCGAATACATGTCCAACCATTATTTTCGTTCCCAAGCCCAAGGCATCCTTAATTGTTTCTAGATCTGTAGCCGCACTGTAAATAGCTGGAACGGCTTGCACCTCGTCTTTCTTGAAGCCGCCGATAGATATGACAAAGCGGCAGCCAAGCTCCTGCACTATATCCAACACTTTACCGCAGAGCTCGTACTGCCCAAAAGTTGTCAACGCCTGAGTATTGCCATACCACAGTATCAAGTCGCGACCTCCGTCCTCTCGCTTACAATAGTACAGCTCGTTTACGGGTGAACGTGCGCCTCCTTCTTCGGTTGTCACGGCAAAATCCTGGAAGGAAGCGGATACGATGGCTGCAAAACGCTTGGCCTTCAACTCGTTTATCAAATGCAATGCTGCAATGTTGGCTACGAAACCTATGCCCG
>Ga0315289_10016169_pt1 | contig 10316 bp, 9 predicted proteins | sample YL17G11_40_MG_FD_203452 | JGI IMG/M metagenome (GOLD analysis project Ga0315289, IMG submission 203452) | Sediment microbial communities from Yellowstone Lake, YNP, Wyoming, USA - YL17G11_40 | ecosystem: Environmental > Aquatic > Freshwater > Lake > Sediment | place: USA: Wyoming | collected...
AAGGTGCAGGTGTACGGATTCAAGACGAGCGGCTGGGTGTACAACAACCAGACCACCTCGATTCTGGCCGGCGATATCCTGCTACCGGTAAACGCCAGTTACCATCTGACCCGGAGCGGGGCGAGTGATGGTCTTACGGGATTCGTCTATGCGGCTGAATCCTACGCGACCATGACCACCTCGATCACGGCGAACAAGAAAATCTATATCCGTTGCCTGTAGATGGCGGATATCTATGGACTCGGCGGTGCGTCAGTGCATCGGCGCACCGCCGATCTTGAAAGGAGATTACGATGTTATTTCGTAGAGTCGAAGAGCGGGGCAAGCCGGAGCGGGTGTTTTCCGTGATGCAGAATGTAGCAGGGGAAACGATCTATGCCGGTTATCCGGTTGTCCTGAACGTGGACAATCCGGATGGATTCAGCGTCTCGAAACCGGCGGCGGCTACCCTTAGTCTACTAGTGGGGTTTGCGGTATCGAACATTGTTGATGATGCGTTCGGCAAGATCCTGGTGCATGGATATACTGCCACGGCATCAGTAATGAACGATGACAGTGTGGCGATTGCCGCTGGGAATATCCTGCTGCCGGTAGATGACAAGTGGTATGTCGAACGTTCCGGGCCGTCAAACGGTCTTAGTGGCCTTGTCTACGCGGCGGAATCCTATGCCACCGGGGCAGTCCCGGCCGCTCTGGCTAAAAAGGTCTACATTCGCTGCTTATGATATATGGAACTGATGCGGAGTGACCCGATGGTCGGCCTGCAGATTGAGAATATCAATGTGTGCAATGCTCGGTGTGTATTCTGTCCGTATCCGAAGCAGAAGCGCAAGCATAGGGTCATGGGCCAGGAACTCTACCAGAAGATCGTCGATGATGCGGCTACGATACCGATTATTGACGGGGTTACGATCACGGGCCTGGGCGAGCCGATGTTGGATCCCGGCATATTCGACAAGGTGGCATATACCCGCAAGGTCGTGGGTGCCGGTGCCCCGATATGTATCTACACTAACGGCCACACCGTTACTCCGGCGGTGGCGAAGCGACTCGCCAAGTGCGGCCTGAGCATGCTCTACGTCAGCGTCAACGCCGTTACGGCCAGAAAGCGCAAAGAGATTGTTGGTTTGGATGACTATGATGAACTGGTGGTCAATATCAAACAATCCATAGACGCCGTGAACGGCGACATGCTGATCATTGTCAAATCCATCATTGCCAAGGATCTGTGGGAGCATGATGAAATTGAGGAATTTGAGAAACTATGGGGCGGGAAATACCAGGACGGCGGCCGCTCATTTCAGCATCTGGAAGGCAACTGGGCCGGCAGAACCTACAAGGTGCGGACTACCCAGACGGCCTCCTGCAGCCGGGCCATGCACAACATTATGGTTCTGGCGGATGGTAGGGTGTGTCTGTGCTGCCAGGATTATGAAGGTGAGGTCATATTCGGGGATCTGAACCATCAGACGTTGCGGGAGATTTACCAGACAGAGGAATATCAGGCGGTACGGTTGGCCCATTTCGAGGGCCGCAGGGATAAACTCAAACTGTGCAAAGATTGCACGATGATATGATCTATGGAATTCCAAATGATAAGACCCAAACTGGGCATGGGCGATAGTGATTTCGACTTCTATCGCTGCTACAAGTGCAAGCGGCTGATTACCCGGGTGGAAGAGATACGGGCATTCTCTAAGCAATCGAAGAATCCGGGCGCAGTCTGTGCATGCGGCAGTCCGAAATACACTCCAGCCAACATGATTTGGTACGAGTGGTTTCTACCGCGTGTCTGGCGGTTCGCCTACCTGCGGATCAGAGGGGTGGTATGAGGCAATGGTTTTACGATTTATATGGTCAGTACTTCGGCAAGGATAATTTATATCTTGGTTGCGGCATGGACCGTGAAGACTCAAGAAACGGTCACAGATGGATAAACCTGGACATTAATGCCGGTGTCCTTCCCGACGTGGTGCATGACCTGAACCATATGCCGCTCCCGTTCAGAGACAATGAGTTTGACTGCGTTTTCAGTTGCCATTGTCTGGAGCATCTGGACCGGATGAGGTTTGTAGAATGTATGGCCGACATTCACCGGATCCTGAGGCCGAACGGTGCATTTATCGGTATTACGCCCTATGGGGCGTCCGATTGCGCGCTAGGAATGCCGCAACACAGGCAGGCATTTTTTGAATTGACCTGGGCGGCTATTGACCCACGGACATATCAGATACCGGGCCAGTTCGGCGAGGGTGATGATGAGGGAATGCCGCTCCGGATATGGAATCAAGTGGAAATGCACCTGGTCCCCAAGAAGGAATATGAGAATGATCCCGAGCTGGAATGGAAGGCGCATCATCTGCGTAACGTCATCGATGATATGCACATTGTAATGAGGGCGGTGAAATGAAACTGATTCTGGCAAGTCCGACATATGGCGGCCCCGACCCGCTTCATCAGAGACACCTGAGATCCGCAATTATGCATGCAGCCCGACATGGCCATACCTGGATTGGGGATGCGTCCCCTGATAGGGAACCATTTGCCCATGCGCGGAATCACGTCGTCAAGTCGGTTCTGGAGGCCCAGGATGAAACTCCGGAGGAGTATGAGGGCGCTGCAATCCTCTGGAGCGACAGCGATATGGTCTGGTCCGTGCATGGCATTACCCAACTGGCGTCCAGGGCCGAACTGGAGAAATGGGATTTCATGTGCGGCATTTATTTCCAGGGAGGAGCCGACAACTATCCTTTGATAGCCCATTTCAACGGCAAGGCCTTTCAATGGGTAATAAAGTTCCCGGAGAAATGCATAATCCCGATCGATGGTTGCGGTTTTGGCTGTGTCCTGACGACATTGAAAATGCTCCGGGCGCTGGATCAGCCGTGTTTTGAATACAAGGATTTTTCAGAGGATTTTACCTTCTGTCTCAATGCCAAAAAGAAGGGATATCAACTGTACTGCGACACGGACGTGATGTGCGGCCATATCAAGGAGCCGCGCATCGTAACCTATGAGGATTTCAAGAAGTCGCATCCTGAATTTCTAAAAGGAGAAGCAAATGTCACAATTCGATCCGACTCAGCGGCGTGAAACATGGGTCTTGCAATCTACCGGCAATATCGGACGGGACAACAAACCCACTTATAAGCGGGCGAAATTCATGTGGGTTGAATATGACGGTGATCCGGGAAGGTATATGGAGCCCTGTTCTCATATCCGGGATTTCCATGATGTGCAGTTCGGCAACCCGGTGATTCCGGAGCAGGACGGGACGCTGATCCATGGGTTTGAAATCATCGATAGCGTGACCATCAACGAGGTTCACCGCTTCGACTAGCGGAGGTGCCTCGTGAACTTCGGGGAAATGAAGGCGGAAGTCTATCGCCGGCTGCGTGATCCAAGTACGTCCACGATCTTCTGGACAGACGCGGACGTGGCGGCTGCCCTGAATGATGGCTACCAGGAAATATCGGATGCAACCGAATGGTACGAGACGTATTCGATTATCAACCTGCTGAGCAACCAGACCTATTACGACCTTCGTTACGTCCTGTCCGACACCATCCTGGCGCCGAAGGTGGCCTATAACAATACCACCTCGCGCTGGCTGGATCCGTGCAACATCCGTGATCTTGATCATTCTTACCGGCAATGGGAAACCGTCACGAGCGAGCCGGAAAGGATGTTTCTGCGCGGCCTCTGGTGGCTGGGTTTCTGGCCGAAGGCGGCTGACGATGATATTTTAGGCTCGATCAAGTTCCATTTCAGTGCCCTACCGCCGGCGCTGGATGATGATACGGACGAGCCCGAAATCCCGAATGAATTTCAGATAGCGCTTATCGAGTACGCGCTGTTTGACCTGCTGGCGCAGGACCGGGAGACAAATGAAGCCTTGAGGCACTGGAGTCTCTACATCGGCCTTGAGGAGAGGTTCCGGCGCTACGTAGGCGGCCGGCTGGAAACCGATAGGGTGTATGGATATGTCTAGTCTGGCAACGGTCCGCAACCAGATACTACGTCGTCTAGGCGATACGGATCTCAAGGTCTGGACCTCAGCGGAAATCGAGTCCTACATAAAGGAAGGCTACAACGAACTCGCCATCCGGACGCGATGTTTCTGGGACTACGCCTTTCTTGAGGATCTGCCCTACACGGCCAACTATAACCAGTCATGGGAGAAACCCTACCTAACGATTGCCTATGATCAGTTCACCCGTACGGAGAGCTGGGAGGACGACTATATAAATGACGGCCTGATACCGGGCAACCATACGGCAGCCTGGGAGCGGACCTACCTGACGAAAAACTACGTCTCGGCTCTGTCCCAACTGCCCGACAATCTGTACGAGATCGAACGGGCCGTTTGGGATAACCAGCGGATCATTCCGTTGACGACCAGTGAGATTGAGGCCGCCGATTCGCGCTATGAGACCACCGAAGGCGATGTCATCGGCTACACGATGGGCAAGGATGGCCTGCGGAAACTGCGAAAGTACCATAAGCCCAGCGAGGTCAGCGACAGTTACACCGTCTCGGGTAATTGGGGTTTGCTGCGCAGCCCGGGAGACCTGTCAAGCGACACCCCTGTGGGCACATGGGGCGTGATGCGGCGGATCAGCGGCCAACAGATTACGGGTGGTCCCTGGGGAATCCCGCGCGCGACCGCGAATGAAAGCCAGAACATGAAGGTCGAGTTCTGCCGCCGCGGTAATGCCCTCGCGTCCGCCGCTTCGGAATTGGAGCTGCCGGAGGTGTACGTAAAGTACGTGCAACACTTCGCACAGTGGAAGGCGCTGGAGCGGAAAGGGGCCGGTCAGGATCCGGACCTGGCCGAACATTACCGGCTGCGATTTGAAACCGGCGTGCAACGCATTCGGCATCGGGTAGAGGCGGTGCGAAAGTTCAGGGTAGGGCGGATGGGCGGAGCGTTGAGCCGTGGCGGGCCTCCGCCGAAACCAAGGTTGCCGTGGCAATACGGCAAGGTGGTCAGATAAGTGATTGGGCTGCGTCACTTCAGGTATCTGTTTATCGTAACAGTAGCCTGCTTGATTTTACGAGGTGAAGATATGAGCATCGTTTACGAAAAAGTGGTTGCGGAAGATCTAAATCTCGGAGTGGGCAGCGTGACCGTTACGAGCCCTGCCGGCGGCACCATGACCGGAAGCAAGATCAACATTCGGACATTTTTCCCTCCACTTTTCTATGTGGATGATTATGGTGCTGTCGGTAACGGCGTGGCCAATGATACAACCGCCATTCAGAACGCCATAACGGCCCTGCAGGCGGCTGGAGGCGGAACACTGGTTTTCCGTCCCGGGGCAACCTACTACGTGTCTCCAGCGCTGGTCGATGACGATGGGACGGTCAAGCAGACCGGCCTTATGTTCCAAGTCACAACCAACATGTTGGTTTGGGGATACGGCGCGAAACTGGTGTGCCATTACGGCGACTGGACCGATTACAACGCCTATGTTTTCTATCCGTGGGCCAACTATAACGGAGAAATCACCCTGGATGCCGAACAGGTGGCCGGGGCAACCACGATTAGTATTCCGGCCAGCCCCGGCACTACTGGAATTGCCCGCGGCGACGGTATCCTGGTTATTTCAACTGACGAAAAGTATTATTGGTACACGGGGGCGGCAACCACATACTACAAGGCTTTCATGACCACCGTTACACAGGTGGTCAGCGGTACAAGCCTCAGGATCGCGGATCCGCTGCCATACGTGATGAATGAAGGCGCGGCCTACGCAGTCAAACTCCGTTACTTCACGGCACCGCCCCGGTTTGCCATCCTGGGCCTGAATTGTGAATGGACCGGCACGGTTTTATATCAGGGCGACCTTAACAATTACTACCCTCATGAACTTGATGGGCTCATGCTATGGCAGTTTTTCCATCCGATGGTCAGGGATATCGGCCTAAGCAACATGGCCGGTTACGGTGCTCAGTTCAATCGAATCTACGGAGGCGTGATTGACAACGTATACGGAGAGATGGCCAGGGGCGTAACCGGATGGGGTTACGGGATCGGCGTCTATTCAAACTACAATACCGATTACAACAACTGCCACATCTGGGCGTCCCGGCATGCGGTTGCCTGTTCCGGATTGCCTTCATGCGATGTGCGGTTCAACCACTGTGACTTTGAGAGCCAGGGATGGAATGATGGATATGCCTGGGACAGTCACATTGCCCATCGGGTGTTTGTGAATGATTGCAACATTCCGAATGGGGTCAAATACGCGGGCGCCGAGCACTATTTTACAAACTGCAGAATCGGTAATAAGAACGTGGCGACGGTCTTCTATAATCGAGGCACCATCTCGACACAGTTGGTTTTTGAGGTCCGTCACTGCCCTATTGAATGTCATGTGGATGGAGCGACGGCAAAGTATATTTACCTAGCGTATTCAGACCACTCTACCGCCAATCACCTTGGGTTGGCTAATTATGGTGCCATCCGGTTCATCGACTGTCCGATTGAAAATATCAGCCTGGAAAACATTACGATGTTCGGCGGCGAGTGGTACGTGGACACCATCGATGAACTAATGGTGGACCGGTGCGAATTCAAAAACCGAAATACGGCGGGAACCTACGGGTTGTTTGTCCTGGGTTATCTCACATCCGGATATACCGGAACCTATCACACCTCGGTAACGACGCCCGGGATGCTGAGCATGAAGGATAATTTCTTCCCGTATCCTTCGGCAATCGGGACACCGACACTGGATAACGCGGCGGTCAAGTTTTGGGACTATGAACGATGACCAATATGTTTCGGAAGGACTGGGGCAAGGGCTGGTCTCCAAGCAGCGATAGCGTGAACTGCCCGAAGAATGTCCTGCTGCGCGCCGACAATATGATCCTCGATGAGGTCGGCGTTTTGTCGTTGCGTTCCGGGTCCGCCAAGATCAACGCCAACGCCCTATCGTCGATCGATGTCAATTCCCTCTACACGGCCTATCTGTCCGGGACGCGCTACCGGATGACCGGGGCGACGAATGACGTGTTCGCCAACGGCACCAGCCTCAGTCAGACCATGAACAGCACCGGCGATATCCAGTTCGGCAGCATGGCGGGCCAGATCTTCTTCGCGCGCGGGACGAGTAAAAAGAAATACGACGGCACCACGGTCAGGAATTGGGGCATTGCTCAGCCGAACGCAGCTCCGACCTTGGCCGCGATCGCGGCAGACAGCAAGACCTTTTCGACCTTCGCTGACGGCACTGAGTGGGGTTTGTTTAGCCAGGACTCGGTACCACAGGGAACAATGGCACAGGCCGATGGGATAGCGGGAGTTGCTCTGTCGGCCATATCTCTATCTCCATCGGCAACAACCGGGCGTGGCGTCATGTATAAGACATTCGCCTCGCCTGCCGATTTTACTGTATATGACGCCGCTCAGGTCGGGACTGACGATGACCTCATCGATTTTTACCTTTACATCACGGAACCGCAGTTAGGCAAGCGGATCAGTATAGATATCGACGTCAATGCCGGAAATTTCCAGGAGGACTTTTATTCCTGGACCCAGGACGTTTCTGCCCCTCTCTTGGTGAGTTCAACATCCACCCGGCGGTATACGGATGAAGGCGAAAAGCGGCGGAAGGTCAGGGGCAAGTTGGGAGATCCGCTTGACGGGCCTTGGACGGGGCCGATCACGAAGCATGCTGATGAAGACCTGAATCTCAAGACCGGATGGAACCATATCACGTTGCGGCGCGGCGATTGGATCCGGACCGGCGCCACGGCGGGGAAGTCGTGGGCTACGGTAAAAACTATCAGATTTACCGTGGAAGCCTCAGCGGGCGGAACCGGGTCATTGGTGCGGTTTGACGAGATGAAGATCATCGGCGGCCAGGCGCGGCCCCTTACCGGCACCTACGCCTATCGCTACTGTTTCGTGCGCAATGCCTCGGGATACTATGCGATCAGCAAGCCATCCGCGGTATCGAGTGAGATTCTGACTAAGGCCAACGGCGTCACGGTCACGATTCCGGCCGGTTCCATCTCGGCAATGGACAGTCAGACCAATGAGATTTGGGTTTATCGCATGGGCGGGCCGCTCGATGCCTTCTACCGCGTGGGCGTCATAACAACCCTGACCGGAACCGTTACCCTGTCGGACACCACGGCTGATATCGATGTCCTGATTACCGATATGCGCCTGGAAACAGACAATGAGGTTCCGCCGGACAGCATGATCGGCATGGCGGGCCCGCACTATGACCGGATGTTTTGCCTGACTTCCACGGCCCTCTACATGAGCAGGAAGTTGAATCCGGATAGTTTCTCGGCGGCGCAAGTCATCACGGTATCAGGTGCGGATGAGTCCGCCTTCTGGGTGGTGAGAGCCGCAAATGGCCTGTTTGTCGGTACTACCAAGGACATTTACCGGATAGAGGGCACGGGTGACGAATTCGATGATGGCAGCGTCGATTTCAGTAAAATCCCGTGCAATATCGGCAATCCGCCGATATCGGTTGCGGTCGCCCAGGAGGGCAACTTAATCATCTACTTATCTGCCGACGGCTGGCGCACTTTCTCGGGCGCGTCCGCCGATCTGATCACCGGAGATACGGACCTATTGTGGAGGGGTTACGCACGTCATGGAGTTTCGGCCATTAATGTATCATCCTCTTCGGCGCGTTTTCGGGCGGCCATCAGCAAGGGCATACTGGCGGCGATCACACCGGAAGGCAGCGATACCACCAAAAGCAAGGTACTCTACAAATGCGTATTCCGAACCGGGGAATGGCGACGCCACACCTATACTCCCAACTGGCAGGCAATCCACCGCGAGCCGGATGGAACCCTGATTGCCGGTGATGATGCCGGATTCGTCTACACGCTTGAAACGGGCACTCAGGACGCCGGCGCCGATATCCCGATAACGATCTGGACAAAGGTGGACGATGATGACAAGCCAAACAATCGGAAAACACCTTGGGATTTTGCTATCGAAACCGACACCGGCAACAACGTGCTCACAATACGTCTGCACCTTGACGGAGGCGGGACCGTTGCAACTGGTGGAACTCTGGCAACAACCCAGAACGGCAAAGGATTCTACCAGGTGGGCATCAGTACGGTGGCCGTCTTCAGGGAGTTACAACTCAGGATAACCGGAAGCCATAGTGCCCTAAAAATCTACAACTGGGCTCTGAATTACTGGGAACATCCGCCCCTGCTCTATCATTATAATGGCCAGCCATTGGCTCCCAGCAGCGTCAGGAAGCGATACGCCGGAATAAACGTGCTGCTGGATAGCCTTGGTGCGGCCGCGACCGTGACTCCTTGCCTGGACGGAGCCGACCTGTCCTCATCGACGATAACGACGAGCACACCCATCGTGACCCTCATCCCGTTTACCACCGGGATAGTTGGCAGAGACTTGTGGACAAAGGTCGTTTGTGGGTCCGGATTCGAGTTTATCGAGGCTTCCCCGGTCGTTTTACAGGAATTACCGCAACAGGCCAAATATCACGAGATCAAGCCACAGTCTCCAAGTCCTCGGCGGCGGCGGTTCGGCGGCCTATGGATTTCGATGGACAGCAGTTCGGCTGCCGTTACGGTGACACCCGTCCTGGACGGCGATGATCAAACGGCTCAGACATTTGCACTGACAAGCCAGCCATTGGTACGCCTCAACCTGGTTGATTCCGTGGTGGGCCGGGATCTGTGGGCCAAATTGTCGAGCTCCACGGCGTTTGAAGCCACGGCGGTTCAGCCGATCGTTCTGGAGGAACTGCCACAGGCATTTCAGGGGCAGATTGGCGGTACAAATGCAGGCTATGCTGGTGCGAAGATGCTGTCAGGCATCAGGATCAGGGCTTGCACGTTTGGCGCGGCTGTGACCATTACACCGGTCCTGGATGGCATTTCCGGCAGTGACACGCTTGTAATGACCAGCGACGCGGATGAACCGAGCACCGACATCCTGAACTTTACAACCCCGGTTGAGGCAACCGATATCGCCCTATCATTTAGTGATGACGTGGAATTGTACGAATGGGAGCCGGTGGTGCTATACCGCCTGCCGATGTATCGGCGGATCTGGGATACCGGCCAGATCGACATCGGCGCCTCCGAACTTGTCTGGATAAGCGAGATTGAGTTAAAGGTGAAAACCCCGGTCAATTTGTCTATAAGTGCCTATATTGATGATATGTTACATAGAATCTACACGGCCCCTGTGGTCGAGTATGCCAACCGGACGACGGTAATTAACATTCCATGCGATCGCGAATTCAAGGGCCGGGTTCCGCGCCTGGTTGTGACCGGGGCAAGTGAGTTTCAACCAT
>Ga0315289_10016171_pt1 | contig 10314 bp, 11 predicted proteins | sample YL17G11_40_MG_FD_203452 | JGI IMG/M metagenome (GOLD analysis project Ga0315289, IMG submission 203452) | Sediment microbial communities from Yellowstone Lake, YNP, Wyoming, USA - YL17G11_40 | ecosystem: Environmental > Aquatic > Freshwater > Lake > Sediment | place: USA: Wyoming | collected...
GGCATCCTTCTAAACTTTGCTTATATTTTCTGAGGCCATGATTCATTCATGTCCAACGATTTATTGAAGGAGGAGGCATTGTTTTGAGCCAGAAGGACAAGTTCGTGTCGCGATGGGGATTCCTGGCGGCCGCCATCGGCATGGCCGTCGGCACTGGGAATATCTGGCGGTTTCCCCGCATGACGGCCCAGTACGGCGGCGGGGCTTTCATCCTTGCCTACACCTGTGCCCTCTTTCTATGGTCGCTTCCGCTGCTCATGGCTGAGATGGCCATTGGCCGTAAGACTCGGCTCGGTCCCATTGGCGGCTTCCGCGACTTCGTGGGAAAAAAGTTCACCTGGATGGGAGCCTGGATGGTCTCGGTCTGTATGCTCATCACTTTCTATTATTCAGTGGTCACAGGCTGGTGCATCAAGTACTTCACCCTGGCCATGTCCGGTGCTTTCAAGCCGGGTGTGGACACAGCAACTCTCTGGAATTCATTCCACAACAATTCCTGGCAGAACCTGTTCTTCCACTTTCTCGCCATCAGTCTCTGCGGCCTCATCATTTATAAAGGCATTCAGAGCGGTGTCGAGCGTGTCTCGAAGATCATGGTTCCTGCCCTTTTTGTCTTTCTTGTCGTGGCCGCGGTCCGTGCGGTTACGCTCGTAGGCGCCGGCCAGGGCCTGACCTATATGTTTGTGCCGGTCTGGTCCAAGCTGGGCAAGCCCGAGACCTGGCTTCAGGCGTTCACCCAGTCGGCCTGGTCCACGGGCGCTGGCTGGGGCTTGCTCCTCACCTATGCCGTCTATACCAGCCGCAAGGAGGACATTTCCCAGAACTGCATGATGGTGGGGTTCGGCGACCAAACAGCGGCCTTGCTTGCAGGGTTGGCCATCATCCCGACTATTTTCGCGCTATCGCCAAACCTCGAATCGGCAAATTCCGCTATGGCGGGCGGAAACACCGGATTGACGTTCATCTCCCTGGCCCATCTCTTTCCCAAGATGCCCGGAGGATTCATCATCGCGCCCATCTTCTTCCTGGCCATGGTCTTTGCTGCGTTCACCTCTCTCATCGCCATGGTCGAGGTCGGAGTCAAGATGTTCATCGACGCGGGCTGGAGCCGGAAGAACGGCACACTGCTCGTTGTTATCGGCACCTTCATCCTCGGAATACCGTCCGCGGTTCTCCCCTCCTTCCTCGACAATCAGGACTGGGTCTGGGGCGTAGCCCTGCTGGTCAGCGGCTTCTTCGTTATCCTCGCTGTAAGAAGATATAGGGCTGATAGAGTCCGGGTTGAGCTCATCAACCCCACTGCGGACATCAAGATGGGGCCGTGGTGGAGCTTCATCATCACTTATATCTCGCCGCTAATCTTTTTAGGCCTGACAGGCTGGTGGCTCTACAAAGGAATTGTCGAGAATCCCAAGAGCTGGTGGAAACCGTTCAGCACCTTCACCACGATGACCATTATCATCCAGTGGGTCATGCTGATGGTCATCTTGCTGCTGGTCAACAAGGCTCTCGTCAAGTGGGTCAAGCGCTCCCCTGAGGAGGTCGATTGATGTTGAAGACCTGGATCTGGATGGTTGTTCTCCTGGGCATCAACTGGGGCGGTTTCATCGCACTGCTTATCCGGACATTAAGAAAGGAAGGGGCCAAGGCAAAGGAAAGACGGTAAAAGCGGGACAGAGAGAAAAGGGGACAGTCCCCTTTTTTATCATTGTGTCGTCGCCGTTATCAGGAAAAAGGGGAAAAAAGGGGACTGTCCCCTTTTCTCTTTTAAAAAAAAAGGCCATTGGCTATAATAGTCTACTTATATCTTCCAATAAATGATGCAGGAAGGAAAATTTAAGAGTTCATTTTGTGAGAATGGAGCTATAGAGAATCAAGTTTATCATGCGACAGGGTATTTAGAATGAGCCAGGAAAGAAGAGAGAGTGAGGCGCTCGAAGCGCTTCAAAGAATCAAAGAAGCGGAAGAAGAGGCGCGGAGAATTATCGAGGAAGCTCAGCAGCGTGCGGCATCAAATGTTATCCGGGATGCATACGAAGAGGCAAAAAAAATCAAAGAGAATCATTTGAGTCAGACAAGAAAAAGAGCCCTGGAGAAGAAGAATTCGTTGATTAACGAGGCTGAAAGAGAAGCAGAAAAAATTAAGAAGGAAACAGCGGAGGAAGCTCAAGCCATTAGCCGCAAAGCTGAAGCGCTCATTCCCCAGGTCGTTGAAGAATTTGCGAGGAAGATAAGAAATTTTTTAATTTGAGGAGCTCTTGAATTCATGGCAATAGCTGAAGTCCAGAAAGTTCAGATTGTGGCCCATAGCAGCGTGATGATGGGAATCCTCTCTTCTCTCCAGGAAGAAGGACTTCTCCACCTGGAAAGGACAAACGTTGAAGAATTTGAAATCAAATCATCATCCCTTGAAGTCTCCGAGCTTGAGCATCGCCTCCATCGCCTATCCTCTGCTCTGGAATTTTTGTCTCAACGGGAAAAAGGGGGTTTTTTAGGAAAGATTTTCGCTCAGAAGCCTCGCCTTGACCGCCAGAAGAGAGACGAGGTTTTAAAGTCTGATTACCTTCCGCTCTTAAGCAGGATCGAAAAACTGGAAGTAGAGAAAAACGAGCTCCTTTCAAGGATAAGATACTTGGAAAAAGAGAAGGAGTTCCTCTTTCCGCTTAAAGGCTTGGAATTGCCCCTCAGATTGTTCAAGCTGGCTGATTCGGTGGAAGTGCTCGTCGGCACGCTGCCTCCCGCCCGCTACGGAGATTTAATGAAGCTGGCTGAGGATGAAGCTCTCTGGCATGAAGTCATCAGCCATGAAAGAAAAAAACTTTATCTTTTGCTCATCTATCCCAGGAAAGAGAAAGAGCATTTTGGACAGCTCCTTAAAGAATTAGACTTTGTTACGCTCTATCTTACCGAGCCTGTCATAAAAAGAGCTGCTGGACAGGGCAGGGTGAAAGATGTCATCGAGAAAATTGAGGCGGAGATAGAGGAATGGAAAGAGAAACTCGATAATCTTGAAAGAGAAGGACAGAAACTTTGCGTCCACCGTGAAAAGCTCATGCTCGTCTATGATGTTCTTCTCAATGAACGGAAGAAAATATTCTCCTCCCGTCTCCTCGGCGAGACAGAGCGGACTTCTTTCCTGGAAGGGTGGGTTTGTTCCTCTGAGATGAAGAAGCTCAAATCCAAGCTCAAGCCTTATTCAGAAATGATTGAGATTTATTCACGAGAACCTCTTGTTGGAGAGGATCCGCCAGTTATCCTGGAGAATCCAAAGCTAGGTAAGCCTTTTGAGCTTCTGACCAAGCTCTATGGACTGCCCCGTCGCGGCTCCTTTGACCCCACACTCTCTTTGGCTCCATTCTTTTTCATCTTTGTCGGCCTCTGCGTCAGCGAGGCAGGGTACGGTTTGCTCGTGGCATTGATGAGCTTTTTATTTATCAAATTTGCCAAACCAAAGGGTGGGCTGCTTCAGTTTCTGAAGCTTCTCTTCATTTTAGGAATATCAAACATCATCCTCGGCACCCTTTTCGGCGGCTGGTTTGGATTCCCTCTCCGCAAGCTGATGATTATTGATCCTCTCCAGAATCCCCTCTCCTTCTTATACTTATCCTTGGCCCTGGGCTTTATTCAGGTCTGGTTTGGAACACTTCTCAATATGATTGAGGGAATAAAGAGTAAACGATATCTCCAGCCTATCTTTGTTCAGGGAGGATGGCTGGTCCTCCTCCCTTCCTTATCACTCTACGGGCTCACCAGGAATTCCATTTGGGGAATCTTCTCCCTTTTAGGAGCAGCCGGAATTGTCTTCTTCGCTTCTCCGAGCCGCAATCCCTTTGCTCGATTCTTTGGCGGGCTTTACAGCCTTTATGATATTTCCCGCTACATATCCGATGTTCTTTCTTATTCCCGTCTCCTGGCTCTGGGCCTGGGGACAACGGTTATTGCCATGGTGGTCAACACTCTCTGCAAGACAGCCCTCTCGATTCCCTGGATAGGCTGGTTCGCAGCTGCTCTGATTTTTGTCGGCGGCCATATGTTTAACCTGGCCATAAGCTTCTTGGGCGGGTTTGTTCATTCCATGCGACTTCAATTCGTTGAATTCTTCAGACAATTCTTCAAATCCGGAGGAAAAGCATTCAAGCCTTTTGACCTTGAAAGCAAGTATGTTGAGTTTTTCTAAATAGATTTATTCGATGAGAATTTGAGGAGGCAAAAACATGGAACTGGGTTTAACTTATGCTTTTTTAGGAGGGGCTCTCGCCGTTATCCTTGGCGGGATTGGGTCAGCCATTGGTGTTGGCCTTGCCGGCCAGGCTGCAAGCGGCGTGATGAGTGAAGACCCGGAAAAGTTTGGAAGTCTTCTTCTATTGGTTGCTCTTCCTGGAACTCAGGGCATTTACGGATTTTTGAGCGCCTTTCTGGTCATTCTTAAGCTGGGTGTGACCTCAGGAAAATTAATCGTTCCACCTGTTCACCAGGGCTTGCAGATTCTTATCGCCTGCCTTCCTGTAGCCTTTGCCGGGCTTGTTTCAGCCATACACCAGGGGAAAGTCTGTGCTTCTGGTATTTACATGGTGGCCAAGCAGCCAAAAGAGATGACAAAGCCTCTCGTCCTGGGTGCCTTGGTTGAGACATATGCTGTCCTGGGTTTGCTGATCACCATCCTTCTTCTCAACGGGATAAAGCTCTAAAGAATTGAATCATGAGCCTGGATAAAATTCTCAAGAAGATCATCGACGAAGCTCAAGCAGAGGCGGATAGAATCATCCTCGAAAGCCAGGGCAAGGCGGATGTTATTAAAGAGAACGCCCGCAGGGAAGCAGCTGAGATGGGAAAGGCCCTGGAAAAAGAAGCAGAAAGACAGGGTCGGCTTGAATCCAGCCGCATCGTCACCCAGGCCCGTTTAGAGGGGAAGCTTGAAATTCTCTCACTCAAGAAAGAGCTTATCGAGGAAGTTCTGAACTTGGCTTTTCAGAAGAGTGCCTTCAAGAGAAGAAGACTTAAGAGAACAATCATCCTGAAAGACGGAGAAAAGGAAGAGCCTTACGATGAGGCAAGGTTCAAGGAAGAGCTCCGCTCCAGGCTTGAGAATGAAATCATAGAGGCCTTGAAAATATGAAAAAGCCTTCCCGGCTCGACTACGCCTTCGCCGTTGGCAAGGTGCGTGCACTCGAGAAAAGGCTGGTCAGCAAGGCTGTTTTCGGGGAGGCTGCCGATGAGAATGATTTTCAATCAGCAGTAAAAATCATTTTCGACGCAGGAGCTTTCTCGGAAGAAATGATCGAGATAAAAGATTCAAAGGCGCTGGATGAGTACCTTGAAAAGGAGGGAAAAAACCTCAGGGTTTTGATGGACGAGCTTCTACTTGAAAAAGACATCCTGAGGATTCTCGATGAAGACGAACGGCCTCAGAATAAGATGTTGCTGGCTCCAGAATGCGGCTATGCTTTTATCAGAGACTATCTCCGGCACAGAATAGATTTGGCCAATATCAAGATTTTTTGCCGGATAAAATATTCCGGCTTTTCCCGAGAAAAACTTGAGAATCTAATTTTAAAGGGAGGTTTTTTAGATGAGAAAATCCTCCTCCAGAGCTTTGATCTTTCCTTCTCCGAAATCGGAGAGAAAATTCAAGCCACTCCTTACAGGGAACTCTGGACCAAGGCCACCGATACTCTCGAGGAGGAAGAAACTTTCGTTGCGCTCGAGCGCGGCATCGAGGATTTTTTGATGAAGTACCTGCAAAGAGCAAAACATATTGTCTTTGGGCCTGAGCCGGTCTTCGCCTACGGGCTGGCAAAGAGAAGAGAGCTGAGCCTGGTGAGGCTGGTTGGCATCGGAAAGCTGACCCAGATTCCTTCTCGAATTCTCAAGGAAAGGATAAGCGAGACCTATGTTTGACAAAGTGGCTGTAATTGGCGATGCCGAGCTCGTTTATGCTTTTCGAGCCCTGGGAATAAAAGTATTTTCTCCACAGACCATAGGAGAGGCCAGAGACATTATGGAGAACCTTAAACAGGAAAATTTTGCTGTTTGCTTCCTTCACGAGAGCCTTTTCGAAGCATTGAAACAGGAAAGAGAAGCCTTGAGAGAAAAATTTTGCCCTGTTGTTGTTGGATTTTCCGATTACAGGCAAGTCATGGGCTATTTGGAGAAGATGATGAGAAACATTGCCATCAAGGCCACGGGTTCTGATTCTTTGCTTAAAGAGAGGAATGAAAATGAGAGAAGGTAGGATTATTCGGGTTGCAGGCCCTTTAGTCGTGGCTTCAGGCTGTACCGGGGCCAAGATGTACGACATGGTCAAAGTCGGAAAGCTTGGTCTCATCGGAGAGATTATCGAGCTCAGAGAAGACAGAGCTTTTATCCAGGTCTATGAGGACACAACAGGTGTTGGCCCGGAAGAACCTGTCCTCTTGACCGGTCGGCCTTTGAGTGTGGAACTCGGTCCTGGCCTGATAAGTTCCATCTATGATGGAATCCAGAGACCCCTGGATGTCATCAGGAGCAAAAAAGGGGACTTTGTCTTCCGCGGTGTTGAACTTCCAGCGCTTGATCGGGAAAAGAAGTGGGAGTTCATTCCTCTTGTCAGCAAAGGCCAGGAGGTTGTGGAGGGAGATTTTCTGGGCGAGGTCAAGGAAACCCCGCTCGTCAAGCATAAAATCATGGTGCCTCCTGGAGCAGGCGGAAAAGTGATTGAGATTAAAAAAGGAAAATTTACTGTCCAGGAGGTTTTGGCCCGCATCCAGACCAAAAAAGAAGTCAAAGACATTTCCATGCTCCAGACCTGGTCGATTCGGAGATACAGAGCAGTTCGTGAACGTCTTATGCCTGATGAGCTCCTGTGCACAGGGCAGAGAGTTCTTGATACCCTCTTCCCTCTGGCAAAGGGCGGGACAGGCTGCGTGCCTGGCCCCTTTGGCAGCGGAAAGACTGTTGTCCAGCATCAGCTGGCCAAATGGTCAGATGCCCAAATCATCGTTTTTGTCGCCTGCGGCGAGAGAGGGAACGAAGTGGCTGACCTTCTTCTCAGCTTTCCTGAGCTGAAAGACCCTCAAACCGGCCGCCCTCTTCTGGAGCGGACAGTTATCATCGCCAACACCTCGAACATGCCGGTTGCAGCCCGGGAGGCATCGATTTACACCGGCATGACCATCGCTGAGTATTTCCGTGATATGGGCTTTTCTGTGGCTCTAATGGCCGATTCTTCGAGCCGCTGGGCAGAAGCATTGCGCGAGATTTCGGGACGGATGGAAGAGATGCCGGGCGAGGAAGGTTATCCGGCTTACCTGGCAAGCCGCCTCGCAGCATTTTATGAGAGAGCTGGAAAAGTCATCTGCTTGGGTTCAGACAGGAGAATAGGTACATTGAGCGTTATCGGTGCTGTCTCTCCCCCGGGCGGCGATTTATCCGACCCGGTTGTTCAAGCCACCCTCAAGGTGGTTAAAGTCTTCTGGGCTCTTGATGACAGGCTGGCCAACATGCGTCATTTTCCAGCCATCAACTGGCTCTTGAGTTACTCCCTCTATGCCGAGACCCTCAAGAATTATCTAAACACCAGGGTCGCCGAAGAATTTACTGACCTCAGACAGCAGGCCATGCAGCTTCTTGAAGAAGAATCCGAGCTCCAGGAGATTGCGCGGCTGGTAGGCGTTGAATCCCTTTCAGCCAAGGAAAGACTTATCCTTGAATCAGCGCGCTCCATTCGGGAAGATTTTCTCCACCAGAATGCCTTCCACCCTCAGGACACCTATACCTCTTTGCGCAAACAGTACCTGATGCTGCGCACGATTCTCCATTTTCACAATTCAGGCCTCAAGGCCCTCGAAGAAGAGAGAAGCCTGAATGAGATATTATCCCTGACCGTCAGAGAAAAAATTTCGAAAATGAAATACTTACCAGAAGAAGATTTTTTTACTCTCGAGACCTATATCGAAGTCGACAACGCTTTTAAAGAATTGACCCAGAAGAAAGGGATAAGTGACCAAAATGTATAAAGAATATTTGACGGTCTCCAACATCGTTGGCCCTCTGGTTATCGTTGAAAAAATCGAGGATGTTAAATACGGGGAGCTGGTGGAGATTGAGACCGGAGAAGGAATTCTCCGCCGGGGAACAGTGCTTGATGTTTCCACCGAGAGAGCGGTCGTCCAGGTCTTTGAGGGAACCTTAGGTCTTGATGTCGATAAGTCGCGGGTGAGGTTTCTGGGCCGCTCACAGCAGCTCGGTGTTTCAGAGGAGATTGTCGGACGGATCTTTGACGGCTCAGGTTGGCCCAAAGATAATGGCCCGCAGATAATAGCCAGGAAAATGCTCGATATCCAGGGAAATCCCATAAATCCGGATGCCAGGGACTATCCCTCCGAGTTCATCCAGACCGGAATTTCTTCTATCGATGGCATGAACCCCTTAGTCAGGGGACAGAAACTTCCCCTTTTTTCAGGAAGCGGCCTTCCCCATGCCCGGATTGCCGCCCAGATTGCCCGCCAGGCCAAAGTTCTGGGAAAAGAGGAGAAATTTGCTGTGGTTTTTGGAGCCATGGGCATCACCTTCGAGGAGGCAAATTTCTTCATCGAGGATTTCCGCAGCACAGGAGCATTGGAGAGGGCAGTCCTCTTTCTCAATCTGGCTAACGAGCCCCCGATCGAGCGAATCGCAACCCCGCGTTTGGCCCTGACCTGCGCCGAATATCTGGCCTTCGACCTGGATATGCATGTCCTGGTCATCCTGGTGGACATGACCTTTTATGCCGAGGCCTTGAGGGAGATTTCAGCAGCCCGAAAAGAAATTCCAGGCCGAAGAGGCTATCCCGGCTACCTTTACACTGACCTGGCTTCGATGTATGAGAGAGCAGGAAGGATTAAAGGCAAGAAGGGCTCGATCACTCTCATCCCCATCCTGACCATGCCCGAGGATGACAAGACTCATCCAATTGCCGATTTAACGGGTTATATCACCGAAGGGCAAATCATGATCAGCCGTGAGATTCATCGCAAGGGAATCTACCCTCCCATCGACGTGCTTCCCAGCCTTTCCCGGCTTAAAGATAAAGGAATCGGCGAAGGGAAGACAAGGGAAGACCATGCCGATGCCCTCAATCAGCTTTTCGCCTGCTATGCGAGGGGAAAGGAGGCCAGGGAGCTGGCCTTGATCCTCGGAGAGGCAGCCCTGAGCGATATGGACAAGGTCTATCTGAAGTTTTCAGACTCCTTCGAAGATAAGTTTGTGAGGCAGGGCGAGTTTGAATCCCGCTCTGTCACAGAGACGCTCGACACCGGCTGGAACCTTCTTCGGAAAATTCCCAGGCCTGAGCTCAAGAGGATTCGTCCCGAATATCTGGAAAAGTATTATCAAGAAAAGAAATGAAACTCACTGTAAACCCAAACAGGATGGAGCTTATGAGGCTGCGAAGGCGCCTCAGCCTGGCTGAGAGGGGGCACAAACTCCTCAAGGACAAGCTCGAGGAGATTATGCGCCGCTTCTTGCAGCTCATGCGCCGGCTTTTCGCCCTTCAGGAGGAAGTCAGGATAAAACTGGAAAAGACCTTCTTGTCCTTTGCCCTTGTCCGAGCGCGGAGTTCCGGCAAAGACCTGGAGAGATTCATACCAGAGGGGATATTGCGCTTAAAGGCGAGGAGAGAGAGGATTTTCAACCTCATCGTCCCCAGCTTTGAAATCGAAAAGAGTGAAGTCTCTGATTACGACTTGCTGAATACAGAGAGTGAGCTTGATATCGGGCTGAAGAAATCCCAGGAGCTGCTCAAGGACATGCTGGAGATGGCCAAGCTCTGGAAAACCGTAGAGCTTCTCGCTCATGAGATTGAAGTTACCCGCCGCCGGGTCAATGCTCTGGAGCACATTCTCATCCCGAGCATCAAGGAGGCCATAAGCTACATCTCGGGCCGCCTGGAAGAGATGGAACGCTCCTATCAAGTCCAGTTGATGAGGGTCAAAGAAATCATCCGCGGCCATTAAGATTAGATGAAGATTTTGGGGTTCACCTTTTTAGTGGCCTCGCCCATAGGCATTATTGTATTCATAGGGGCATTTTGAATGCTATTTATTTTAAATGGGTTACATAACCATTTAAGTGAATTTGTTTTTCAATTCACATTATTTTTTTGTGCCACTTCTCAAATCTGTCAATTATACCAACAGGGATCGCTTTAGAACATATAAGATAATTTGATTGTCAAATATACGGCTTGCAATCTAATATGGATAATTTTAAAATGACAATGCAATTTTGCGGGTATAATTGATGGAACCACTTAATATACGACGTTATTCGCATAGAATTTGTATCAAAAAAGGCATG
>Ga0315289_10016172_pt1 | contig 10314 bp, 8 predicted proteins | sample YL17G11_40_MG_FD_203452 | JGI IMG/M metagenome (GOLD analysis project Ga0315289, IMG submission 203452) | Sediment microbial communities from Yellowstone Lake, YNP, Wyoming, USA - YL17G11_40 | ecosystem: Environmental > Aquatic > Freshwater > Lake > Sediment | place: USA: Wyoming | collected...
GTTAGATGCGGTCATCCCTATATCCCAGACGATCTTACATCCCTTTAACCTCATTCTAACACTCATCATTGTTGTGGTGGTCACGATCATGATGGCATTGATGCATCCAAGACCGGAGAAGGCTTTCGTAGTAAAGCCCGAGTTGATGAATCAACTCAAACTTTACGAAGCTCCTCCAAAGCCCACAAAATTCGAAAGTCCTTCAGACTGGATGAACTGGTGGCCCGGGTTCAATATCATCCTCTTTATTGGCGGTCTGGTCTGGCTGATCTGGTACTTTTCCAATAAGGGGCTGGCCCTTACCCTCGATGTCGTCAATTTCGCCATGCTGACGCTGGGCGTCCTCTTCCACTGGAGGCCCTGGTCATTCCTGAAAGCGACAGAGGATGCAGGAAAGGCGGTCTGGGGAATCGTGATTCAGTTTCCCTTCTATGCAGGAATCCTCGGCCTCTTCAAATACACTCTGCTCTCCACCGTTTTCACAAATGCCTTTGTGGCAATCTCCACGCCTCAAACCTTTCCCCTCGCCCTCTACTGGTATGGCGGGCTTCTCAACTACCTCATCCCTTCAGGCGGTGGTCAGTTTGCTGTGGAGGCTCCCTATATTATTCCGGCGGCCAAACAATTGGGCGTTGGCATGGGAACGACCGTTGTTACCTTTGCTTGGTCGGATATGATGACCGATATGATCCAGCCCTTCTGGGCCATTGCCATGCTGGCTGTAGCCAAGTTACACTTCAGGGATATCATGGGCTGGCTGCTCATGGTCTTCTTTGTTTACTTTATCATCACCTCTATTGCTTTCCTCTTCTTCATACCCAACTGGTAACAAAAAGGGCCTGTCCCTGAAACGGGGACAGGCCCCACTCACCTCCTTATAATCCTGTCTCTATTTCCAATAACGGTCGTTGGAGAGGCGCTCTTCGATATTGACCTTATAAAAAGCCTGAAGGGGCATCAACACCTCTTTATCCTTCTCATACACTCCTTTAAGGGCATTTCGGACAACCTCCACTCCTTTAGATGTCATCTTTCCGAGTGGTGGACGACATGGCCCGGATGGCAACCCAAGACCCTTCATTATCGTCTTGATTGCTGATGGGTTCCTGAATTTGGCCGGGACTTCAAATCCTTCATAGGACTCAATCGTATTGACCGTAACTATTTTGAAAAGGGGATCCAGAATATCCTTTAAACGATTGGCCTTTCCCATGTCCCCATTTAATATTGCTCTTACCATTTCATTGATAGGGCCTGGAATGATGTTCGACATCACTGAGACAACTCCTGAAGCACGGATGTCCTGACGCGTCATCATCTCAAAGGTCTTATCATCGTCGCCGGAAAGAATGTCGAAGTCTTCTCCCAGAAGAGTTCTCGTCTTGGCCATCCTTGCGAGATCCGCGGTTGCTTCCTTCACCGATCTCACATTCTTAAACTTTCGATGGAGAATGGCCAAATCCTCTACTTCCAATTTCGTCCCTGTCCTTCCCGGGATCACATAGGGCATGACGAAGGCCTTGCGGAATGCCTTTGCAATCACTTCGTAATATTGTGTCCTTAGTTCGAGGGAGGATGGCCCGTTATAATAACAGTCTACAAGCAGAGCACCTTGAGCCCCGACATCAACAGCATGCTTTGTTCCCCTGATCGCCTCCTTTGTAGAGTTCGAGCCCGTGCCTGCCATTACAAAGGCTTTGCCCTTCGCCAACTTGACCGTCCTCGTAATCACCCGATCGTGTTCTCTCCAGTCCAGAGTGGGAGATTCACCAGTCGTTCCAGTTGGGACGAGGTTCGCTCCATTCTCTATCTGAAACTGAATGTTCTTCTCCAAACCCTCAAAATCAATTTCTCCTTTTCGATCAAAAGGTGTGACCATTGCCGTCCAACAACCCTCAAACCTCTCAAGTTTCATCGGCTCATCCGCCTCCTTCCCATAAAAAGATGTTTAATATTATGAGCAAAAAAAGAAAATTTCAAGAAGAAACTATTCACAAACTTAATTTTTCTGAGAACCTTCTGCTTTTAGGCTGTAATTTCAGTATTCCGGCCGAGGGTGAAGTTGAAGAAAGAATTATCTTGACTTTCTCAAATTGTGGTATTAATATTACCACGTGGTAATTTTTTAACCACGCTCTAACGAAGGAACTTGTGGAAGGGAGGGATAGGGATGTTTGGAGAATTCATAAAGGAAAGAAGGGCTGATAAGGGCATAAGCTTAAGGGAATTCTGCAAACGGGTTGAAATTGATGCCAGTAACTGGAGTAAAGTTGAACGCGCTTTGCTTGCACCTCCACAAGACGAAGAAAAATTAAGAAAAATCGCTCAGGCGCTGGATATTAAATTCGGCTCTCCCTTGTGGAAAGAAATGAAAGATAAGGCAAATATTGATGCCGGGATCATACCAAAAGATATTTTGTCTGATGAAAAGGTATTAAACTCGCTGCCGATATTCTTCCGAACCATAAGGAGCGAAAAACCTACTCCTGAAGACCTGGATAAATTAATCGACATGATCAGGAAGGAGTAGCCATTTGGATTACAGCGAGTTTAAGTGCAAATGGATTGACCCAGTATCTCTTTGGAACATTGCTGACAAAACCCGGAATAAATACTGGCCCGAATCAAAGCTACCAGTTAACACAGAGGAGATTGTCGAGTTCAGACTAAGGCTCAATATTGAGCCAGTTAAGAATCTTCTGTCAACCATTGATATAGACGCATATCTGAAAAGAGATTTGTCCGGAATTGTTGTCGATTATGATTGTTACATGAACGATAAATTTGCAAACCGTATGCGTTTCTCATTTGCACATGAACTTGGTCATTTTTTTCTGCATAAAGATCTATACATCAAATTTGGTATTGACTCTCCCGAAAGCTGGAAGGATTTCATTCTTAATGTGCCCGAAAACGAATACAGAAACTTTGAGTGGCAGGCCAACGAATTTGCTGGTCGTCTATTAGTACCCTATCCAGAACTTGAGACCGAGATGGAAAAAGTAGGCGAGATCCTTAAGGAGAGCAATCTCATCGCTTTCTTAAAAATGGACCCAGATGCAGTTTTGTCAAGAGTTTCTCCAATGTTATGCAAACCGTTTGGGGTTTCGACGGAAGTCATAGAAAAAAGGGTAAAAAGAGAAGGGCTATGGCCGCCAGATGTATAATGAAATCAAGAAGGTTATTAGACTTTGGATAAGCTCATAGTAATAACTATGAAGATATATTCCAATCTCAACCAAGAAATTCCTTTTAAATTATGTTGATTCAATATAATATTGTTTAAAATAGTCTTTTGAGGATGCTGTTCTTTCTCAATTGAAGACAGAGCGGGAAGTCGACCTTCATTTTAACCTGATAGAAATCCTTGCAGACGAAACCAAAAAAATACAATTCTTGAAAGAGCTATTCCATTACCAAATCAGGATTGAATAGTTCTTCTTTTTCATCATCTTTATCATTTTGAAGGACATGATCAGTCGGCGAAGGGAACGAACGGGGGAGTGCAACTTGACGGAGAGTGAGAAAATGTGTAGGATGGCAGCATATGGTGAAGTAACCGAGGCTGTAGGGATGGGGACATAGGGATGGGCACCTTAGCCATTGCAATGGCGATCGGTAAGGAGGAGTACATTTAGAAAAATTGACAGTTTTGAACAACTTCCCTGAGGAATCGAAATCAATTTAATAAATTCCAATTTTAGAATGGAGTGAAAGATGACAGAGCAACATTACAAGGTAATGGTTCAGGAAGACTATCTGGAACGAATAGCAAATGCTCGCCCAATTCAAGCCATTGCTGAACTCATTTGGAACGGACTGGATGCTGACGCCACAGATGTAAATGTCGAAGTTAAGTCCACGAAATTGGGAATGGAAAGAGTTACGGTCCATGACAATGGTCACGGAATATCATACGAAGAAGCTCCAGAGCTATTTAGTAAACTTGGAGGATCATGGAAAATTAGGAATTGCCGATCCAGAGAAAGAGGCCGCATGTTACATGGAAAGGAAGGAAAAGGCCGCTTTAAAGCTCTTGTACTTGGACGCGTCGGGGATTGGAAGGTCAAATTTAAGAAAAACGGCGAGGTCTTCTCTTATGCTATCACGTTAATCAAGGATAACCTTGTTGATGTGAGGATAACCGATACTTCCAAGGCAAAGGGAGATTCAGGTGTTGAAGTGATAGTTACAGAACTTCATCGTGACTTTCATTCTCTTGAGGAGAAGTCCGCTGTCCAAGAACTGTCGGAGATTTTTGCTATCTATCTAACGGATTATGAAGATGTAAAGATCTCATTCTGTGGACAAAAGCTTGATCCCGCCTCGTCGATTTCTTCGCGAAAGGGTTTTAAGCTCAAAAAGATTGAGGAGAATGGCCTAAATCATGAAGTTACCTTAGAGATAATAGAATGGAAGACAGCAACAGAGCGTATATTCTATCTATGCAATGAGAATGGCTTCCCTTTACAGAGACTTGACCCAAGATTTCACACACCTGGATTCCAGTTTTCTGCATATTTGAAATCAAATTATGTAACAAAGCTCCATGAAAGAGGTCTTCTTGATCTTGCGGAGATGGACCCCAGTTTAATGGAGGCTTACGAATCTGCACAGGATCAAATCAAATCTTACTTCAAGGAGCGAGAAACCGAGAGATCTAAATCATACATAGAGCAATGGAAGGAGGAAAAGGTCTATCCTTATACTGAGGAACCTAATACGTCTGTTGAAAAAGTTGAAAGGAAAGTGTTCGATATCGTAGCCCTTAACATTAATCGCCATTTGCCCGACTTTGCGACGGCCGATCGAAGAAGCAAGGCGTTTCAACTTCGAATGCTACGGCAAGCCATTGAACGTGGCCCTGAGGAACTCAGGACAATTCTAATAGAGGTTCTTGACCTTCCACTCCGGAAGCAAAAAGAGTTGGCAAACCTCTTAGAGGATACGACATTATCCAATTTTATCAGCGCATCGAAACTTGTAACTGATCGACTAAAATTTTTGAATGGTCTCGAGACACTAATCTTTGATACTGACCTAAAGAAACTCTTGAAAGAACGAAGTCAATTGCACAGATTACTTGCGGACAATACTTGGGTTTTCGGAGAAGAATTCAATCTTACTGTCGATGATCAGTCCTTATCGGAAGTTCTTCGGAAGCACTTAGAATCTCAGAGCCGGGAAATTGTGATCGATAAGTCGGTGACAAAAGTGGATGGCTCAAAAGGTATAATCGACCTCATGCTTTCAAGATCGGTGCCCCGAAACCATTCCGATGAAAAGGAACATCTCATAGTTGAACTTAAAGCGCCTACAGTCAGGATTGGAGCAAAGGAAATTACGCAAACAGAACAGTATGCCTTTGGTATAAGTGGGGATGAGAGATTTCGCTCTTTAAATACACGCTGGAATTTCTGGGTGATTTCGAATGATTTTGACAAATACGGGGAACAAAAAGCACATCAAACAAATAGGCCGCCCGGACTTATCCATCAAGCCGATGAGGGAAATGTCAGGATATCAATATGGATTAAGACATGGTCAGAATTGCTGACCGAATGTAACGTCCGGATGCGATTCTTTAAGGACCAACTTGAGATAAACATCGATCGAACTTCGTCCCTCAAATACCTTCAAGAAACATACGACAAATACCTTTCTGGAGTTTTTGAGGCCGAGGAGAAAGAAAATGGTAACGACGAAAAATAGCCAAAATAGCTACGAAATAATGGGACAGGGGGTACGGGGCGGGACGAAAAACAGGGGGCAGACGAAATAGGGGGCGTAGGGGAAATGCAACTTGACGGAGAGTGAAAGAACGGGTAGGATGGGATCATATTCCAAGGCAACCGAAACTGTAGGGATGGGTACCTCAGCCATAGCTTTGGCGATCATAAAGGAGGAGTACATCAAGAAAAATTAACAGTTTTGAACAACGTCCCCATCCCGCACACTTCTATATAACAATAGACGACGCCATTTAACGCTGGCTAATTGAAATAGAATGACGGGATGGTCGAGATGCCTTCTATCGAGTTTAGCTTAACAGTTGGGTTTGGCAAATATATAATTCTGTTTAATAAAATTATGTTGACAATGTTTTGTAATTTAAATAGGATAAGGTAAAATTGTTCGGATCTAAGTTTAATCCAACTTCTTGAACTTAAAGAAAGGAGGTAAAATATGTCGTCTCTAACTGCTTCATCTCGAGGTAATAGAGGGCTCCGGGCGCTAGATCCTGATCTTCCATTGTTAGCAACAGAAGCCGCGATCGACATTGAGAACCTACTAGCAAGTAGATCCTATGACCTTACGGCGATTAGGCGATTGGCTGATAGGTTAAACAATTCTATCGATTTAAGCACTACGAATCTTCAACCACGGTCGCTAATGGACCCTGCTACACTTTCGGTCCTTGGGGAAGCCATAGGAGTGACAACAAACGGAGGAACTTTGCAGAAACTTGAAGAATTGATTGAAGAGACCGCTAACATTGCCAAAACACTTACCAGCGCCAAGCCAGAGAATATCGATGAGCTCACAAAAGCGAGAGATTTTTGTATAGCACTCTCGAGGGTTGTAATGGCTTATCACAAGTCGATTCGCGACCTGCGCCCACCGCATCCATTTCGGAGGTAAAAGTGTCCACGATTGAGAACGGGCGAAAACGGATTGCTGCTGTTCTTAAGGAAATCGATCGGCTTAGACAATCCGAGTTCCCTTACCCTCATCCACGCGACGCTTTGGAGCTTTTGGGGGAATGGTTCAAGAATCTACAGTCAATACTTGAAAAAGCAGTTTTAGCAACGCCGGATGTGATAAACAATGCTTGTAGCATGTCTTTGTACGAGTTAGTCGTTTACGTTCCAATTCTAGGTTTCATTCTTCGTTCAACTAATGTTCGTAATGCATTTGAAACTTATGCTCCTCTCCTACGGCTTGCGCGAAGTCTTCTTGGAAATGAAACAAAACTAATAGTATCATCTGAATGGGAGTTTTCACCTTTTGTTTACCGAAGCATTACGAGGTTGCATGGGTTTGTCCTAATTGGTTTGCCAGCACCTGAATCGGCAAACCCTCTGCTGATTCCATTAGCAGGTCATGAGCTTGGACATAGCTTGTGGGAGATTGAAGACTTATCAAGTAGATTTATAGATAAGATCAGAGATGGCATATTACATGAATTAACAACAAGGCGATGGTCTGAATATTCCAAGCTGTTTCCGCATTTTAAGGAACAAGATCTTATTGGAGATAATTTATTTGCTCGACAAACCTGGATGTCTGCCTACACCTGGGCATTATTTCAAACAGAGGAAATATTTTGCGACTTTTGGGGGCTAGAGCTTTTCGCAGAATCGTATCTCCATGCCTTTGCTTATCTGGTTTCCCCAGGTATTACCGGACAACGCTCGCTAGTCTATCCAAATATTACTCGTCGCGTTTCCCATCTGGTTAATGCGGCTCAAGCAATGTCAGTTTCAGTACCGAAAGGATTTGCATCTGATTTTATACCTGAAAACGAACCCTCGGAACACGTTACCAAGTTGCTAGTATCGGTAGCCGATGATGTCTCTGCCTCACTTGAGCTTGATCTAATCAAGCTAGCAAAGGAGCTCGCATCGCAAAAAGCTGCTCCCAAGCGGAATGGAGATAATGTATCCGGTATCTGTGACGAATTTCGTCGGAGAGTCGTACCGGTGTCAAATAAACAATACCTAACTGATATAACGAACGCTGGGTGGAATTGCTTTCTGGACCCTGATCTATGGAAAGATTTTTCCCAGATTAGACCTGTGGACAAAGATCGTATTCTGAAAGATCTCATGCTGAAGAGCATGGAAGTTGCAGAGATATATGAGCGACTGGAAAAGTATCAATGATTCTAAAAGCTGAACAAATCGCACGCGAATTGGAGCTGCCAACGAACCCTGATGATCCATTGATCATTACGCCGGTACCTGATTTGCAGAGGCTGAGGAAATCTGGCGCTGCCTCCGTAGACATCCGACTTGGCTGCTGGTTTCTTACTTGTCGGCAAACAAAAATAGGGGTTTTTGATGTTTACGAAAAGGACAAAGACATACCAAACGAAGCTAAACTGACAAAGTCTTATTATGTGCCATTTGGGGACAGCTTCGTTCTTCATCCGAAGGCTTTTGTACTTGGTATTACCCTGGAATGGATTCGACTTCCGGGGGATTTAGCTGCCTATGTTGTTGTACGATCATCGTGGGGACGGTATGGTTTGATAATTGCAACTGCAACAGGAGTACATCCTGGATTTACTGGTTGTATTACACTTGAACTCTCAAATGTGGGAGAAATTCCGATAACTGTAAAGCCTGGAACTGCAGTTTGCCAATTTTTTATCCATAAGGTTGAAGGCGGTGATCCCAAAATCGTCGATACTAGCCATTTTATTGGTAGAAGGAAACCTACACTTGGTGTAATTGAACTCGATGAAAGAGCTCAGCGTTTGGCAAGAAGTGAATAGATGCCTTGAAAAAGGTAACGGAATTCGTACATGCTTTTCTAAATCAAGCCGCGGTACAAATGTACAGATCGACATCATGGATGGACGGGGCGTAGATTCTAAAGCAGGACGTGGGAGACGGGACCCCTCTCTCCTATAATATATAACGTAGGTTCTGAAGCATTTTAAGATACTTCTTCAAATCTGCCGCTTCTTCAAGCTTACGGCCAACTGGCAAAATGTCTTCCTCGCATTCACCACTTCTCTCTTCCGCGTCCCCAACTGTAACTCCGATTCTTCTATTCTCTCACTTTAGATCCTTTTACTTCAGAGGAATTGAGGTCACCTTTGAAATGGATTAGATGGAAGGCGTGGATGGCAAAATGTTCGGTTTTTGGATAAAGGAAATCGTTATCTTACGGTTTTAAGACCAGCTTTTTCAATTAGTATTTTATATAAGAATTCAAGGCTTCTCTCAGAAGCCTTCTCCTTGATTTTTCTGCGACTCCCTTTAAAATCCTCCTGCTTCACCCATGTTCTTCTTCCGTTGGCGAATCCGATGAAAACTCTCCCGATTGGACTTCTTTTTGTTCCGCCTGTGGGCCCTGCCACACCTGTAGTGGATAATCCGAATGTCGTATGAAAGGCTTTTCGAACTCCTTGAGCCATCTTCTTCGCCACCTGGGGGCTCACAGCTCCGTACCTCCTTATATAATCCAATGAAATCCCTAAATGCTTTGCCTTCGATTCGTTACTGTAATTAACCATCCCACCCATGAAATATTCTGAGCTCCCAGAAATATTCGTGATGCGATCACAAATCAGACCTCCGGTACAAGATTCTGCAATAGAAAGGGTCCAGCCACGTTCCCTTAAATAGTCTCCAATGAGTATCTCTAACCTCATGGTCATACCTCCCTAATGTCTAATCAAATTCCAAATGCCAAAATCCAAATGTCAAATGAATGCCAAATGGTTTTAGTGCCAAAAATTCTTCTTAATTATAAATTTTGTCATTTGAGCTTTGGATTTATTGATAGCTGCATAACAAATGTCCTCTTCAATCTGTCATTCCCGCATAAGCGGGAATCCAGAAAAAGGCAATGGTACTGGATTCCTGCTTTCGCAGGAATGACGTACACACCAACATGCATGGGACATTAATTTTACATGAATCAATAATTTGAACTTTGAGCTTTGACATTTGACATTAGTGCCAGCCCTTTTTAAAGATAAAAATGCTGACGGGCTACCTCGTCACCAAGTAGATAAGATGGAGAATGATATTGGCATACACTCCTGCCATGACATCATCCAAGACAACCCCCCATCCTCCCTTTAATCTTTTCTCAAGGCGGCGGATAGGAAATGGTTTGAGAATATCGAAAAATCGAAAGAGAAAGAAACCTGTAATCACAGAGAAGATTGTTTTCGGCAACCATAGCATTGTAATGAGGAATCCCATCATCTCATCGATTACGATTCGGGGATCATCTTTTTTCCCAAAAAATATTTCAGCATTTTCTGAAACCCAAACGGAGAGAAAGAAAAAAGCAATGAGAGTGATTTCATAGATTGGCGATGGGATTGTGGAAAGGAAAGAATAGATAGGGATGGTGATGAGGGTCCCCAGAGTCCCAGGGGCGATCGGAGAATACCCAACTCCAAACCCAGTTGCAAAAAGGAGGAAGAAGCGGCTCATCTTCATATTGCGGATTTCGGATTGCGGATTTCGGAATATCCAATTCCAATTTCTAAACTTTGCATTCCAGATCCAATTTTGAATGAGTAGCCGAACACCCAGCAATTCATAGTCTATATACCAAAAGAATTCC
>Ga0315289_10016173_pt1 | contig 10314 bp, 7 predicted proteins | sample YL17G11_40_MG_FD_203452 | JGI IMG/M metagenome (GOLD analysis project Ga0315289, IMG submission 203452) | Sediment microbial communities from Yellowstone Lake, YNP, Wyoming, USA - YL17G11_40 | ecosystem: Environmental > Aquatic > Freshwater > Lake > Sediment | place: USA: Wyoming | collected...
GCTAAGGCCCCAAAAGCCCAAAAAATAGAAATTAATGAAGAATTGATAAAAAGCTATCTCAAGGATCTAAAAAATACCATTTCAATTAGTCCGGTGCTTGCTCGTCAGGAGATTGCGAGAAATATAAAAGGCAAAATTAAAATGGTTCCAGTAGGACTTGGAACCAGCGACGAGCATTTAGAAGCTGAATATATTGCAAACCCTCGGGGAATCCTCGAAAAATCAGGGATTACGAGGGTTGAGTATACAGGTGGTGCCGGGAGCGGGAGTTGAACCCGCACAGAGGGTGACCTCCGGGGGATTTTGAGTCCCCTGCGTCTGCCATTCCGCCATCCCGGCTTGAGGTTCGTAGTAAATTTATTAACATATTCAGGAGATGAAGGCGAGAGGCAAGAGGCGAGAGATAAGACCACCAGAAACAAGAGCACCAGAGCACCAGTAACCAGAGAAACCAGAGCAACCAAAGAAACCAGAAAAATCAGGTAACCCCGATGAACTCAATGAACCCAACGAACCCGAAGAACCGTCTTACTTCTCACGTCTTACGTCTTGCTTTTTTCTGGACGGCGGTCGGCGGTCTGCTGTCGGCGGTCGTTTTTTTCCCCGCGCCGCGTCCGGCCTTCGCCGGCGGGCTGGTGAAAGCAAACTCGCAGAACCCCGAGGCGCAGAAGCTGATTGACCGGGCCTGGAAGGTGGATAAGAGCGAATATACCGCGGAGGTTTTCCGGCAATGCATCCCCCTGATGGAGCAGGCGGACAAGCTCGACCCCCGGAACGCCGAGATCCTCAGCGAACTTTCCCGTTTCAACTGGAGCCTGGGCGACGAACTGCCCAAGCAGACTCCCGAGCAGCGGAAAATCCTGGAAGACCTGTACGCCCGGGGCCTCAGATACGCGGAGGAATCCCTGAAGATCCGGGAGACCTCGGCCGGGAATTACTGGTACGCGGTCAACAGGGGCGCGGGCCTGGAGTTCAGTTCCATCTTCGCGCAGGCCGCCGCCTTTTTCCCTATCTACAGCCACTACCAGTATGTCCTTAAGCACGACCCCGATTACTATTACGGCGGCCCGGGCCGGCTCTGGACGGAGATCATCTCGCGGGTTCCCCGGAAGGTGGTCGAGATGGTGGGCCGAAAATACGTGGACGAGGCCATGACGGAGATAGACCGGGGCATCGCGAAGGAACCGCGGTACCTGGATAACTACGTCTACAAGGCCAGGTTCCTGTACGTATTTTTTAAAGACCGGGAGGAGGCTTTCCAGCTCCTGGATCAGGTTTTGAAGGCGGACCCCGGCTGTTTTCCCGAGGAGGACGCTCTCACCCGGGTGGGCCAGCGCAACGGCAGACATCTCTGGAAAAAGATCACCGGTAAAGATTACCCGGCGAAATAGTAGGCAGTAAGCAGTAGCCAGAATCAGGTGCTAGTGTAGTGTCTCAGTTAAATCCTTACAATAATTTTTTCGTAGGGGAGCCCCTCCGCGGGCTCCCTTCTTCGGGCGGCCGTTGAAGGCCGCCCCTACATAATCAACCCCAAAAATCTTAACCAATGTAAAGCCGTTACTGGGACACTACACTAGGTGATGGGTCATGGGTTATGGGGAAAAACCCAATAAACTCTATAAACGCAATTAACGAATCTAACGATCCTAACGCTCTCAACGAACTGTTTTTTATCTCTTTCGACTCTATGAACTCTATGAACCCAATGGACGCCTTTGCTCTCTGCAACCCGCCCGACGTCATCTCAATTTCTTAATCTCAGTTTCCAGGTCTTTCCGGTGCAGGACGGAAAGTACCACCAGCTCGGATTCAATTTCCCGGTAAATAACCCGATAGTCACCAACCCGAAGCCGGAAGGTAATCGGCCTCATTCCGGCCAGTCGCTTGCCCTTCGGGGGTGGAGGAAAAGGATTGGCCTCCAGGGTTTTTATTGAGGCCAGGAGTTCTATCCGGACCGGCGCGGGAATTTTTTTAAGGGCGCTGGCGGCGTGATTTGCGATTTTTATTTTCAAGTTCCTCCCGGGTCTCCCGGATCATCTGCTCCAAGTCTGTCCCTTCCCCGTTCGTCTGATAATCCCGAGCCGATTTCTCGATCAGCCGGCGGAACTTCGGGCTATGGGCCAGGATAAAATCTTCAAAATCCTCTTCCTGGAGGGGAAGGATGGTCGCCCGGGGTTTTCCCCGGGAGAGGATAATGACATTTTCCCCCTGTTCAGCCGCCTGGAGATATTCGGATGCTTTCGCCTTCAAATCCCGAACATTAACAAAAATCATGGAAACCTCCTCTAGGTAATGTGACTACATTAGTAGTCTACTAATGTAGTCACATTTAGTCAATCAAGCCTTCGGTTTGGCTCCGGGCAGCCAGAGCAGGCAGGACAGGTAGCGCAAAAGACGTAAAGCGTGAGGCGTAAGGCGTGAAGCGCATAGCGCAAGGAGCAGGGGGCATGGAGCAAAGAGTCAATGGAAAAAATCAGATGTTAATTTCTGGTCTGTTTGGTTTCTTTGGTTTAACCCGAAACCCGAAACCAGAAACTATTTTCTGCGTACTGCCAACTGCCTACTGCTTACCCTACGGGCCGGAGGCTGCTTAGTGCCTACTGCCTACTTTTTGCAAAGTACTCGTTGATCTCCCCGTAAAGCTCGCGGAGTTTTTCCGCCGGGACGGCGCAGAAGCTCGCGGGATTCTCGGTGAAGTGGATCTTTTCCAGGTCCGCGAGCGGGGCCGCGTATTCTTCCCGCTTTTTCAGGTCTTCGTAAAGAGCCGAGCCCGGCAGGGGACAATAGAGGCTGAAACAGGCCTTGTCGAGCTTCAGGCTCTTGGCCAGGCTGAAGGTCATTTCGATATCCTCGCGGGTTTCCCCCGGGATGCCGATCATGAAAAATCCCGAAACCTTAACGTGTTTTTGGGCGAGGCGGACGGCGCTTTTGATCATTTCCAGGTCAATCCCCTTCCGGAGGGTCGCGAGACTTTGCGGGGAGCCGGATTCGATCCCGAAATCCAGCTGGACCAGGCCGGCTTCTTTCTCAGCGAGGATTTCCGCCTCGTCGATCCGGTCCACCCGGGTGTTGTATTGCCATTTGATCTTTACCCCCCGCCTTTTGATTTCCGCCGCGAATTCACCCGCCCAGGCGGGGTCGAGGTTCAGGATGCTGTCTTTGAACCAGATTCCTTCGAGGGAATATTTTTCCTGGAGCCCGGCCATCTCCCGGACCACCCGCGCCGGGCTTTTGATCCGGAACTTTCTTCCCATCGTCAGGTGGACGGCGCAGAAGGAGCACTGGTAGGGACAGCCACGGGAAACGAGCATGGAAATCCCGCGGATACCCCGCAGGCTTTCGTTGTATCTTACGTATTTTTCCACCGGGAAGGCGTCGTAGTCGGGGAGGGGGAGTGAATCCAGGTCCTCGGCCAGGGGAGCCGGGTAATTTATTTTCCCTCCCCCGGGGCTTTTCCATCCCAATCCCGGGATCTGGTCCGGCTTAACCCCCGCGAGCAGGGCCGAGAGGACTTCTTCCCCTTCGCCCCGGACGATAAAATCGATATTCTCCTCCGACAGGCAGGTTTCCGGCGACACCGTCGGGTGCGCCCCGCCGACAATCACGGTCGCTTCCGGCAGGGTTTGCTTCACGACCCGGGCCAGGCGCCGGGCCGCGGGGAAAAGCGGGGTCATCGCCCCGATCCCGACCCGGGCCGGGGATTTCTCCCGGAGAATTTCGGGGAGTTTGTCCTCGGGGATTCCGAGGCCCACGAGGTCAAGCACTTCCACGCGGAAGGCCCTCCCGTTCAGGTAAGCGGAAAGCGCGGCCAGCCCGAGCGGGGGTTCGAAGGGGTGGATGTACATGTTGCCGCCCGCGATCCAGCCGCCGAAGCGCTCGCGCCGGACCGCGAGCTCATCCGGGGTGAAGTAGGGAGGATTGATTAACAAAAGATCCATTAACTTGAAATCCAAATTTCAAAATCCAAAGTTCAAAATAAGTTCAAAGTTCAAATAAAGTTCAAATAATAAAAACTTAAAATTAAAATCCGATTTGTTGTTTTGTTTTATTTTTTTTCATTTGGCCTTTGAGCTTTGACATTTATTTGGCATTTGGATTTAAGCATTTGAACTTTTGGTTTAGATATTTATTTGGCATTTGGGCTTGGGCCTTTGACCTTTAAGCTTTGACCTTTCACCTTTTTCCGCCCGCTAATCATAACATTAATTAATGAAGAGACGATCAGGATTTTGGCGGGAAAAGCCAATTTTTTCAAGCGGGACGGGGGGTTAGAGCCGAAAGTGTATAATTAACAATATATTGTGTTTTACTATTTGCAAAATACAATATCCAGTATTATAATCGGGGGCAAATAAATATTAAGAGGGGGAAAAAATGCGTCTGAAAAAGATCGAATTGAACGGGTTTAAGTCCTTTCCCGACCGCACCGTGATCCAGTTGGAAAGCGGGATCACGGCCTTGGTCGGCCCGAACGGCTGCGGGAAAAGCAACATCATAGACGCGATCCGCTGGTGCATGGGGGAGACCAATACCCGGAAGCTCCGGGCCGGTCTTCTCGAGGATCTGATTTTCCAGAGCGGGAACGGGCGCAAGCCGGAGAGCATGGCCGAGGTGGTCCTGTATCTCTCCCCGGAGAACGGGGGTTTCCCCGCCGCTTTTTCCGGCGAGGAAGAGCTGACCGTCCGGCGGAGGATTTTCCGGGACGGGACGAGCGAATACACCCTCAACGGTTCCGCCTGCCGCCTGCGCGACATCTCCGAGATTTTCATGGACTCGGGTTCCGGCTCCCGGGCCTACTCCCTGATCGAGCAGGGGGAGGTGACCAACCTGATTGACGCCCGGCCGGAGGATCGGCGGGTGTTCATCGAGCAGGTCGCCGGGATCGGCAAGTATCGCAGCCGGATCCAGGAAGCCACCCGGCGGATGGAAGAAACCCGGGCCAACCTGGAGCGGGTCGGGGACCTCCTCCGCGAGATCAAGCGCAACATGAAGCTCCTGGAGGTCCAGGCCGGGAAGGCCGAGGAGGGCCGGAAGATCCGGGAGGAATTGTTGGGGCTCGGGCTCTCCCTGGACGCGGAGACCTGGCGCGGGCTTTCCGCCCGCCTGCAGGAAACCGAGACCGCGCGCGCGGCCGCCGAGGACGAGGAGGCCCGGGTGGCCGCCGAGCTGTCCGGGGAAGAAGCGGCGGAATCCGAGCTGGTCCAGAAACTGCAAAAAATTTCCGAAACTCTCGAGCGGGCCCGCCGCGAGGAGGAAGAAACCCGGAACCGGATCCGGGCCCGGGAGACGGAATTCTCGATCCTCACCGGGCAGGACGAAAACCTGGACCGGGAGATCCTCCATTGCCGGGAGGAGATTGCGGCCTGGCAGGGCAAGCAGGCCGAGCTGGAGCGGGAGCTGGAGGAAAAGCGCCGGGCCCGGGAGGAACTGGAGCGGGAACTTTCCCGGCGGAGCGAGGAGCTGGCCCGGAACGAGGCCCGGCAGGCCGAGCAGCGGGAAAAGCTCCGCGAACTCGAGCGGCTCCGGGAGGAACGAAAAACTTTGCTGTCCGAGCTGATCCGGGAGGAAGCCCTGCTTTCCCATAAGGAGGACCAGGTCGCGGAGCGGATCCGCCTGGCCGGGGAACAAAGAGAAAAAAGCGAGCGCGAGCGGCAGGAGGTTCTCACCGGGCAGGGCATGCTCGAGGCGCGCCGGGTTCAGTTCCAGCAGCTCGAGCTGGCCCTGAAGGCGGAAGAGGTCCGGCTCGAGCAGAACCGCGAACAGCTTTTGTCCGAAAGGGAAGTGAATGCCCGCGAACAACAGCGCTGGCGGGAGGAGATCTCGCGGGCGGAGGAAGAAATGATTTCCCTCCGGGCTACCCTCGAGGTGCTCCGGGAGGAAGGCGATCTCCCCGATTCCGCCGGGAGCGCCGCCGGCCCCGGCGTCCCGCGCCTGGAAGAGGTGCTCGAAGTGGAGACGGGGGCGGAGATGGCGGTTGAGGCCTGCCTGGCGGAAAGGCTTTCCGGGCGACTCGTCCCGGATCTGGAAGCGGGGATCTCGGCGGCCCAGGGGCTGGCGGCCGAGGCTGCTCCCCGCCAGATTTTCCTGCCTCGGAATCCGCGCCCGGGTCCCTCCGGGGCCGCCCATGAATGCCCGGCCCCGGCGGTGCCGCTCTTAAGCAAGGTTCGCTTCCCCGAGGAGTACCGGCCGCTGGCCGAGCTGCTCTTCCGGGAGGTTTTTCTCGTTCCGAGCCTGGCCGACGCCCCCGCGGTTTTCTCCGGGAACGGCCACTCCCTGGTGCTGGTCACCCCCGGCGGGGAAATGGCCCTGGGTTCCGGGGAGGTCCGGGGAGGCCGGATGAAAGCCGAGGAAAGCCGGCTGATCCGCCTCCGGAAGATCCGCGAGCTCACCCAGAACCTGGAAGGGGTGGAAGGCCGCCTGTCCGTTTTCCGGAGCCGGCTGGCCGGGATCGGGCAGAAAGGCGGGGAACTCGGGCAGGAGCTGGAAAAACTGACCTCGACCCTGCAGGAGCAGAAAGTGAATTTCGCCCGGCGCGAAAATGAGGGGGACCTCCTCCGGGCGGAGTTTTCCCGCCTGGAGCGGAGGCGGGAGTTCCTGGAACTTGAGCTTTCCGGGTTGGAGCGGGAGATCTCCGCGCTGCATTCCGAGGGTGAAGGCATCCGGGGCCGGCGGGAAGAAATGGCCCGGCAGAAGGCCGGCGGGGAAGAAGACCTCGCCCGCGGGGAAGAAGAGCTGAAAAGGGTCCGGCGGGAATGCGAGGAGAGGGACACGGAACTTTCCGGCCAGAGGATCTCCGCGGCCGCCCTGCAGGAAAGGCTGGCCGGATGGGAGAACGTCGTGAACCGGATGACCGCCGAGGTGCGGGAGCTCCTGGCCGAGGCCGAGTCCCGCCGGCAGGCGATCCTGGCCGCCGAGGAGCAGGTCGGGAAAAACCGGGCCCGCCGGGAAAAAATCCAGGGGGAGCTCGGGACCCTGTTCCAGGGCCGGGAGGAGATCCAGAAGCTGATCCAGGAGCAGGATAAATATTACCAGGAGGAAACGGCCGGGCTCCGGAAGCGGCAGGAGAAAATCCGTACGCTCCGGCACGACCGCGACCGGGCCCAGACAAAATTGCAGGAGTTCCGGGGCGTCGAATCCGGGCTCCGGGTCGAGCTGGAAGGGGTCACCACCCGGATCCGCGAGCGCTATGACCGCGAGCCGGCCCCGGACCTTTCCACCCCCTTCGACGGGCAGGAGCGGGGCGAGCGGGAAAGGCGGAAAGCCGAGCTCAAGCAGAAGCTCGACGACTTGGGCGAGATCAACCCCGGCGCCCTCAAGCTCTTTGAGGAGGAAAAGGAGCGCTTCGAATTCCTGAACCGGCAGCGGGAGGACCTCCTGGGTTCCCTCTCGCGGCTCTCGCGGGCGATTGTCCGGATGGACAAGACCTCGCGGGAAAGACTCCTCCAGGCCTACACCGAGGTGAACCGGAGCTTCAAGGAGGTTTTCCCCCGGCTCTTCGACGGCGGGGAAGGCGAGCTGGTCTGGGTCGGCGAGGATCCCCTCGAAGCGGGGGTGGAAATCATCGCCCATCCCCTGGGGAAGAGGCCCCGGTCGCTCTCGCTCCTTTCCGGAGGGGAAAAGGCCCTGGCCTCGGTAGCTTTCCTGATCGCCTGTTTCCTGGCCCATCCCTCGCCCTTCTGCATCCTGGACGAGGTGGACGCCCCGCTCGACGAGGCCAACATCTCCCGGTTCAACAACCTGGTGCGCGAGCTGGCCGGGCAGTCCCAGTTCATCCTGATCACCCACAACCGCCGGACCATGGAAATGGCCGACGTTCTTTACGGGGTTACCATGGAAGAGCCCGGCATCTCCAAGCTGATCTCGGTCAAACTGAACTGATCAGCGGTGAATCAAGTTCAAATGCCCAAGCTCAAATGTCAAATAAAAAATATAAGTTCAAATGCCCAAGCCCAAAGGTCAAATAAAGTTCAAAAAGCCATAAAATCATAAATCTGGTCTTGCTTTTGGCTTTTGGGGTTTTTTTTGAATTTTGAACTTGGATCTTTGGCATTATTTTGTCATTTGGATTTTGAACTTTGAACTTATTTCGAACGAGGATAAGAAGATGGGCTTCTGGGATGGACTGAGCAAGACCCGGGATAAGCTGAAGCAGGGGTTCGCCGGCCTTTTCCGCTCCGAAAAGGAGGGGGCGACTTACGATCTCAAGTCCCTCGAGGAAATCCTGCTCCAGGCTGACTTCGGACCCCGGACCACCGCCCAGCTGCTGGCGCAGGTCGGGGGGAGCCGCGACCTGGCCGCCGACCTGAAAAATCAGATCATCCGGATCTTGACCCTGCCGCCCCCCCCCGCCCCGGCCCGGAAAGAGGGTGATCCCCTGGTGATTTTCCTGGTGGGGGTGAACGGGGTGGGGAAGACCACGACCATCGGCAAACTGGCTTACCGCTACCGGCAACAGGGGGAAAAAGTGATCCTGGCGGCCGGCGACACCTACCGGGCGGCGGCGAGCGACCAGCTCCAGATCTGGGCGGAGCGGGCCGGGGTGGACATCATCACCCACAACCCCGGCGGCGATCCGGCCGCCGTGATTTTCGACGCCCTCAAGGCGGCCCGGGCCCGGAAGGCCGGGGTGATGATCGCCGACACCGCCGGCCGTCTCCACACCCGCGCCCAGTTGATGGACGAGCTCAAGAAACTCAGGCGGATCGCGGGCCGCGAGGTGCCCGGCGCTCCCCACGAGGTTTTCCTGGTCCTGGACGCCACCCTCGGGCAGAACTCTCTGGTTCAGGCCCGGGTTTTCCTGGAGGTGGCGGGGGTGACGGGGGTGATCCTGGCCAAGCTCGACGGGACGGCCAAGGGCGGGATGGCGGTGGCGGTGGCCGACGAATTGAAAATCCCCATCCGCTACGCCGGGATGGGCGAGCGCCTCGAAGACCTGGCCGAATTCTCCCCGGAAGAATTCGCCCGGGCGCTGATTCCGGACCAGGGGAACCCGGAACAACCGGCCGCGCAACCATAAACCCGGGCTGGGGTCATAAATAGGTGAAAGGTCAAAGGGCAGAGAGCAGAGAGCAGAGAGCAGGAAATCAGGTTATCAGGGAATCAGGAAGTGGAAATCGGGATATCAGGTTATCGGGTGACCAAAGAAACCTCGAGAGAAAAGCTGGAAGCTAGGACGCTGGGAAGCTGGCAACCCGAAACCTATTACCTATGACCCATAACCCATCGCCTTCTTTTACGGCGGTCGGCCGTCGGCGGTCAGCTGTCTCCTTTATCTTTACTGTGGTCTGCGGTCTGTGGTCTGCGGTCGTCATTTGCCCCTTGCGCTTTGCCCTTTGCGCTCTGCTCCTGATCTTTTGCCCCCTTCCGGGCCGGGCCGCGGATTGGTCCGGTTCGGTGGATGCCTCTTTCCGATTATTGGACCAGGATCATCTCGATGAGCTGGTTTCCACCTCCCCGGCCAACCGCTTTTATTTCGCCCCGCCCGCCCAGAACGGGTTTGACGCCTACGCCGTCCTCCGGCCCGCGGTGAAACTCCGCCTGGGGTTCCTGGAGGCGGGCCTGGGACTGGATACCGGCGATATTTCTTACCATGCCATCGATGACGGCCAGCTGGCGGACCGGGCGAAAAACACCTACTTTCTCGAGCGGGCCGAATTCCAGGCCTTTCTTTTCCACTCGGGCTGGCTTTCCCTGCGCGGCGGCTTCTGGCCGGTGAATTCCGCCTCGGGTTACCTGGTGAGTTATTCCCTCCTCGGGTTCGAGGCGGAGGGCGATCTCGATATCCCGCTCGCTTTTCCCCTGAACTTCTGGATCCGGGGGAACAAGGTGGACCCGGAGAAATTTTTCGATCCGGACCAGAAGTGCTTTCTCGTCGAGGGCGGGGCCGGGTATGCCCTGGGGAGGAAGGGCAGATTGAAGGTTTTTTACGACTACTTCTCCGATCCGGACAATTTTTTCAAGGATCTCCTGAACCCGATCCTGGAGCGGGCCCTGACCCAGCGTTTCGGGGAGGCCTACCGGCAGTTGCTGGAGGGTTTCGGCGGGGTGATCAAGGAAAGCTCGGACCGGCTTCATTACCTGGGGGCCTCGGTCGAGAAGGAGATCGGGGCCTTTTCGGGCCGGGGCATTTTGATTTACCAGTTCGGGGAGATGGACCTTTCCGGGGAGGTTCCCCGGCTCCGGCAGGCGCCGCTGGAATTTTCGGAGCAGGTACCCATCCGGGGCGAGCTCCTGGACATTTCCCTGGGGCTCCGGCCCCACCGGAAGATCCGGCTGGAGGGAGGAATTTTTTGGAGCTCGGGCGACGGTTTCCGG
>Ga0315289_10016174_pt1 | contig 10313 bp, 3 predicted proteins | sample YL17G11_40_MG_FD_203452 | JGI IMG/M metagenome (GOLD analysis project Ga0315289, IMG submission 203452) | Sediment microbial communities from Yellowstone Lake, YNP, Wyoming, USA - YL17G11_40 | ecosystem: Environmental > Aquatic > Freshwater > Lake > Sediment | place: USA: Wyoming | collected...
ACGAGGAAGACTTTCTCCTGGCCGGCCTCGAGCCGGAAATAGGTGAAGACGCGGTCGTCGCGGATGTCCTGGTAGTCGACGTCCGCTGCGGCCCCCGCCTCGCCGCCGAACCTCGGGTTCTTGATCTGGAAGCCGGAGGCCGTAAGGTGGGTCAAGACGAGGTTCTTGAGCCGCTTCGAGGTCAGGTTCTTGACCCGGACCTCGGCCACGAGGTCGAGCCCCTGGGTGATCTTGTCGATACCGAAGGCATTCATCTTCATGTCGCGATAGCGGACGTCGATCGACAGGCTCTCCGACGACTCCGTCTCGATGCCGGCCGGGGGCACACCCCGCCGGTAGACGTTGACGTAGAGGGGCGTTGTTTCTGTGTTCGTCACGGCGAGGGTCCGGCCCTTCATCGGGAAGCCGGGGAATTCACGCCGGTCGAACGGGGTGGACGACTCGACGTCCAGAGGCCGCTCCCCGTCCCAGGCGAGACGATAGCGGAAGAGCTTGATCTCGGCGCTGCCGTAGTAAGCGGCGAGGGCCATCAGGCCGAATGAGGTTTCGTGGGTCGAGAGCCAGAGGTCCGAAGAGAGCGTCTTGGAGATGTCCTCGAGCAGGGACCGGGCCATGGCGGACCGGCCCATCTGGACGAAGGACCTGACGGCCAGGGCCTTGTCGCGGAAATCGGAGCCGAAGGTCTCGCTGTCGTCCCGGTAAGGCTTGAAATCGAGGCGGGAGCGCTCGGCCAGGTCGGCCGCCGCGTCGGCCTGGCCGGTCATGTGGAAGGCGGCGGCCAGCATGAGCCCGGCGAGGCCGGGGAGCTCGGGGGTCTCCCGGAGCCGGTTCATGGCCCCGAGGTCCGGGTCACGGGCCAGGGCCAGCGTGAACAGGCGGAAGGCCTGGGTGAGCTGAGCCGAGGCGCCGCCCGTTACGAAATTGTTGGACAGCATCTTCTGGTTGGCCCGCCAGCTATCGAGCATGGCCTGCGGGACATGATAGCCGAGGCGCGCCGCTTCGAGCAGGAAATAGCCGGCGTATGCGGTCGTCCACTCGTGCCCTTCGCGGCTTCCGGGCCAGTAGGAGAAGGCGCCGTTGGTCATTTGGAACCCGGTCATTTTCTGGATAGCCGTTTTGACGTATTCCTCGACTTTCCGCGACTGCTTTTCTTCGAGCTTGACCAGGTTTTTGAGGTAGAGCTGGGGCAGGGCGGTGGAGAGCGTCTGTTCCAAACAGCCGTGGGGATATTGGATGAGGAAATCGAGCCTCTTTTCGAGGTTGAGCGGGGGCAGGGACGACGCTTCGAAGGTGACCTGGTTCGTGTTCTCCAGGCCGAACGGAACGACGTCCTGACTGAGCGTCTGCCCGGGCTTGACCTCGAGGCGTGTCGTCTGAGTGATACGGGCGTTCGACGCCAGGACGGGTAGGAAGATCGTGTCCTCGACGCGCTCGGAACCGCTCGTCGCCCGGAAGCGGACCTCGCCCTGGCCGATTCTCCCGGTCGTTTTGAGCGTGAAGGAGACGATGTCGTCGCCGGGCCGGGCGAAAGCCACCGTCTTGGAGCGTTCGCCGACGACCTCGAAGAACTCGTTCGCCTCCACGCTGACCGTGACCTCCTTGAGGGCAGGCTTGGTGACGAACACGGCGATGGGCATGACGACGTCCTCGCCGGGACGTACGACCCTCGGCAAGGTGGCCAGGGTCATCAGGTCGCGCCGGACGGGGACCGATCTCTCGGCCGAGCCGAACGCCCCATCGCGCCCGGCCACGACCATGACCCGGACGGCGCCGAAATACTGCGGCATGACCAGCTCGTGGACGCCGCTTCCGCCCGCCTTGAGCTCGAAGGGTCCCTCGAACAGGACGACCGGCGGGAAGCGCCGCGGCTGGCGGGCCTTGTCCTTCGACTCGGCGCCCTCGTCGCCGCCGAGGGCCAGGATGCGGGCCAGCTCGGCGCCATAGGCCTCGGCGACGATATCGAAGAGGTCCCAGGTCGAGACACCGAGCGCCTCGCGGCTGTAGAAGCCCTTGCGCAAGTCCGGAGTCCCGAACCGGGTCAAGCCGAGGAGCCCTTCGTCGACAACGGCCAACGTGTAGGTCATGGGACGGCCGCCGCTCTCGCGGACCTCGACCCGGAATTTTTCCTTAGGCCGGATCTCGTCGGCCACTTTGAGCACGGGCTCGAGGCGCGTCCCCGGGTCCTCGACGAGGATGGGGATGACGCCGTAGAGACGGATGGGCGCGTCGCTTGTCTTGTCCCGGTGCGGCTGGAGGAGGGTGACGTGGACGTAGATGTTGGGCGTCATGGCCGCGGTCAGGGGGATCTCGAAACGGTTCTCGCCCTTGACGGTGGACACCCACATTTTATCGAGGACCGATGTCCCGTTCTCGATGGAGACAAGCGCCCGGCCCTGGACGGCCTCGGGCAGGTAGATGACGGCCTTCTCGCCGACCTTGTAGGCGGGCTTGTCGGAGGTGAAACTGAGCGTCGTCGCTCCGGCCCCTCCTTCCTCGCGGGCCCGGCCGGCCCAGCCCGGCCAGTCGATGTAGACGATCTGGCCCGAGGCGTGGCCGCTGACCGGGTCCTCGACCCGGATGAGAAAGCGGCCCCAGGCGGGATACCGGATCTGGAACGTCCACTTGGCTGCGCCGTTCAGGGTCGAGATCTCAGATTTGGCGATGGGCCGGGTCTGGACATTTGAAACGTACTGGGCGAGCGATTCGCCGCTCCTGTCCCACCACCACTTCCACTCGATCTGATAGAGCGAAACGATGAGCTTGTCCCGGGAGACGGGCCGGCCCGCTGGATCGACGGTGACGATCGCAACCTCATGGTCCTTGTCGGTCAGGAGCATGCCCCGGGCCGGATCGCCTTTGGGCGGCTTGACGCCGACGTAGACGTCGTAAGGATGGAGGGGCAGGGAGAAGGTGTCGATGCTGAAGTCGCCGCTCTCCTCGAAAACACGGCTGGTGAAGGTGGCGTCGAGCATCCCCGGGCTGAGCTGGGGCGATTTGAAGTCGATCCTGGCGATGCCCCGGCCCTGGGCGTCGAGCACTCCCTTGGCCACATCGGCCGTACCGCTCGTGAATTCCCTGGCGGGGTCATCGAAGGTGTAGTCCTGGAATCGGTCGAACCGGGTCGGCCGCCCGGACATCCGGACGGTCACGTCGAAATTGAGGTTCGCCGCCGGCGCGCCGTGAAGCCACTGCGCGGTGACGGCCGCGTCGAAGGGCATGTCCTTGTAGGTCAGGACCTCGCGGCCCGCGTCAAAGACGATCTTGAGCCGGTTGGGCACGACGGTCTCGATCTTCAGGGTCTTGCTGAAGGTCATGCCGCCGACGAGGACGCGGGCCTGCCAGTTGCCCGTGGGCGCCGTCTCGTCCGTCGTGACCTGGAACGCATAGAACGGCTCCACGACCTTGTCCGGCTTGGCCGTCATGACGACCTGGCCCTGCGGGTTGGTGATCTCCAGGAGCACGGGATGGCCGGCCGGCAGGACCTTCTCCCGGTCGAAAAGGGCGAAGGTCAGGTGGAGTGTATCTCCCGGCCGCCAGACGCCGCGCTCGCCGTAGATGATGCCCTTGACGCCCTTCTCGGTGGTTTCGCCGCCGACGTCGAAATGGCTCAGGGGCAAGGCGCCCTCGCTCGCGACCCGGAGGTAGCCGATGTCCCCTCCCCCCTCCGCCGAGACATAGAACGGACGGTCCTTGAGCCCGAGGAGGGCGAAGCCGCTGCTGTCGCTCGTCGCCTCGCCGAGGGGCTGGTTCTGATAGTTGAAGGCCCGGACCCTCAGGCCGGAAAGCGGCCTGGCCGTCCCGATGTCGGTCGTCACGACGTGGAGAGCGCCGTTCGCCTCGAGCTTGGCGACGAGGCCGATATCGGATGAGAAGAAATTGCGGCCGACGACGGCCTGACTATTGTAGCGGGGGCTGTAGTAGGCGTCGGAGCAGGGGTTCTCCCGGTTGTACCAATCGCCGGAGCTGTATTCGTAACCCTCTGCGGCATAATCCCAGTTCGAGTAGCGCGAATAGGCCGAGGGGTCGTCCACGTTCTTGAGCGGCGGCTCGGCGACGGCCGGTTTGTCGCCCGCCGGGCAGGGATAGGTCGAGTTGCCGCGGTTGAAGGACAGGACGACGCGGAAGAGACTGCCCGGGTTCTCCTTGAACAGGGACGTCACGTCGAGGTCGTAGCGCGACCATCGGCTGGTCGCCGCGGGGTCCTCGGACAGGGGGATCGTCTTCCTCCAGAGATAGCGCCCGACGCGGGCCAGCTCTTCCGAACCCTCGAGACTGTTGACCTGGAAGAACTGGGCCATGTTGCCGGGATAGATCTGGAAGGCCGCGACCTGGACGCTCTTCAGGTTGACGGCCTCGATGGGCACGGTCAGGCGGTCCTTGCGCGGCAGGATGAGGCCCCGGCCGACAAAGCGCGCAAGGGGCCGGATCGATTCGAAGACGACCTGATGGTCGTCTCGGTCCTTCAAGCGGCGATTGAGATAATTGCGGATGCCCGGCAGGACCTGGACGGAAATGGTACCGAGATACTCCTGGGTCGAATACACCCGGACGACGTTCCCTTCGATCTCGAAGGTCAGGGGGCGGTTCTCGATGCGGATGAGCCCCTTGAGGTCTTGGTCTCTGGCCAGGGCGTCGGAGAAACACACGAGGACATGCCGGGTTTCCCCGACGACCGGCTCCACGGAGACGAGCGCGAATTCGCCGAGGGCCGGGATCTCGAAGGCGCGCCGGTCGCGGTTCTCGATGCGGAGCGGGGCGCCGTCCCAGGAGAGGATGACCGCGGACGGTTCCTCCCGCCGTTCGATGTCCTTGATCATGAAATAATGGGTCAGCCCTTCCATGGCATGGCTCCATTCCACGGAAAGCGCTTTGCCGTCCTGCCTGGCCTCGAGAACCTTCTCGACCAGGGCCTTCTCTTCCATATCGGCCGTGACGACGCGGCCCCGGAGGACCTGGGCTTGCGGCCGACTCGCGTCTTCGGCGAAAAGGCCCTCCAGGGAGACCTCCATGTTCGGCCGGACGACGTTGAACCCGAATTCGAAGCGGGCGAAGGCCTTGGGCAGGTCGAGGATCTTATCGACGTGGAGGACGGCCTTGTATTCCTGGCCCGGCTTGAGTTCCCCCTTGGGGGTGAAGACGAGTTCACGCGGGCTCTTCCACTCCACCGTCCCGTCGATCGCCGGCGAGAATTCGAGCAGCCCGGCGGCAGACTTGCCGGGGACCCCCGCGCTCTGGACGAAGAGGACGCGGACGGGCGACTTGCGGAAGATCGTGCCCGAAGTGAAGGCACTGATGTAGCGGTACCACTCTTTCTCCGCCTCGGCCGGGGCCGCGGCCCCCTTCGGCTTGCAGGCGGTGAGGCCGAGAAGGCACACGGCGGCCAGGATGCAGGCAGCGATTTTTTTGGTCATGGAATATCCTCCCCAAATCCTTCGCGGCAAGCGTAGCCCGGAGGTCCGCAAAAGTCAAGGCCGCTCCGGGCCTGGCCGGCCGCGGCTGAACGGGGCGGTTTTCCGCCTTCATCTCGTCCCCCGTTTTATAGTATGATAGGTCGGCTTCAACCGAGGCAGGAGTGGTTTCATGGGCATATCCGAAAAAAGGCCGGCGATAGACCGGATCACCCGTCGCGATTTCCTCAAATCCTCGGCTAGGGCAGGGCTCGGCGTCGCCCTGGCCGGGACGGCCCTCGGCCAGTCCCCGTCCCAGGCCGCGCCAGCGGCCGCGAAAAGCGCCGACGAGCTCCGCGTCGCCGTCATCGGCTGCGGCGCCCAGGGCCGCGTCCTCATCGAGTCGATGCTGCGCATCCCGTCGGTCCGCATCGCGGCCATCTGCGACATCTGGTCCTACAGCCGCCAGTACGCGGGGAACTACCTCAAGAAGTACAGCCACGTCGCCAACGTCTACGAGGATTATCGGGAGCTCCTGGCCGCGGAGAAGGGCCTCCAGGCGGCTGTCGTCGCCACCCCCGACTGGGTCCACGCCGAACAGGCTGAAGCCTGCCTCCGGGCCGGGCTCCACGTCTACTGCGAAAAAGAGATGTCCAACTCGCTCGACAAGGCCCGGTCCATGGTCCTGGCCGCTCGCGAAACCGGGAAGATCCTGCAGATCGGCCACCAGCGCCGCTCCAACCCGCGCTACATCCACGCCATCGACCGCCTCATCCGCGAGCGCAGCCTCCTCGGCCGGGTGACCGTCGCCTGCGCCCAATGGAATCGGGCCAAGGCGGACCTTCTCGGCTGGCCGGAGAAATACGTCATCGACCAGGCCACCCTCGACAAGTACGGCTACGGGTCGATGACGGAGTTCCGCAACTGGCGTATCTTCAAGAAGTTCGGAGGCGGCCCGATGGTCGACCTGGGCTCCCACCAGATCGACCTCTTCAGCTGGGTCTACGGCACGCACCCCAAGTCGGTCGTGGCCAGCGGCGGCCTCGACTACTACAAGAACTGGGAGTGGTACGACAACGTCATGGCCATCTACGAATTCGAGACGAAGGAGGGTACGGCCCGCGCCTTCTACCAGGTCCAGACGACGACCCAGCACGGCGGCTTCTACGAGACCTTCATGGGTGATAACGGCTCCCTCGTCCTGTCCGAGATCCCCCAGCGCGGCAACTGGGCCATGCGCGAACCCCACGCCCCGGAATGGGATTCCCTGGCGAAGGCCGGCCTCCTCCAGTCCGAGAACGTGCCCATCCAGAAGTCGACGACGAAGAACGTCTACATCGACGTCCGGGTGACGGCCGAGGCCGGGCGCTGGCCGCTTCCGGTGGAGCTGGCCAAGCCCGCACATCAGCCCCACCTCGAGAACTTCTTCGACGCCGTCCGGCACGGCACGCCGCTCACCTGTCCGGCCGAACTGGCCTACGAATCCTGCGTCGCCGTGCTCAAGGCCAACGAGGCTGTCAAGGCCCGCCGGGTCATGGACTTCCGGCCGGAGCAGTTCAAAGCATGAGCCGCGCCGGACGCTTCGCCCTCGGTACCCTGGGCCTCGCGCTCGCCGTCTTCGCCCTCGCCCCGGCATATTCCGCGGCGTCCGCCGTCCAGGATGCGAAGAAGGCCGCCTGGGACGGCAGCCGGACGACGCCCGCTCACCTTATCCCGCTCCGGGACGAGAACGACGAGCCGATCATCCCGACCGAGACGAACCCCCTGCCTTATTCGGCCCGCTTCACCTGCGGTCCGTGCCACGACTACAAGACGATCCAAGGCGGCTGGCACTTCGGCGCCATGACGGCGACGCGGAACGGCCGGCCCGGCGAGCCCTGGCTCCAGGTCGACACGAAGACGGGGACCGTCCTGCCCCTCTCGTACAGGAAATGGCCCGGAAGCTACGACCCGAAGGCGGTGGGTTTCACGGCTTGGGATTTCACGCTCCTCTTCGGCCGGCACCTCCCGGGCGGCGGCCCGGCCGAGCCGTCGGACGAGGATGTCCTAGCCGACCCCACCTCCCGCTGGAACGTTTCCGGCCGGGCCGAAATCAACTGCCTCGCCTGCCACAACAAGTCGGGACGCCAGGACCACAGCGAGTGGGCCAAACAGATCCTCCGCGAGAACCTGCGCTGGGCGGCCACCGCGGCCGGCGGCGTCGGCGAGGTCGGCGGCATGGCCTCCCGGCTCAAGGAAACGTGGGACGTTTACGACGGGCCCAACCTCGACGACCACGAGTGGGCCGTCGTCCCGTCCGTCAAGTATAGGTCCGTCGACTTCGACTCCAAGCACCGCACCTTCTTCGACCTCAACTACCAGCCGTCGGACGACCGCTGTCTGGCCTGCCACTCGGTCTCGCCCAAGGACGCGGCCCAGTGGAGCGCCGACGCCGATGTCCACTCGACGGCCGGCCTGAAGTGCGCCGACTGCCACAGGAACGACCTCGGCCACGCCATCGTCCGCGGCTACGAGGGCGAGGCCGCCGAGACCGGGAACCGGACGGCGGAATCGTTCACTTGCCGGGGCTGCCATCTCGGCCGGAACGAGGCGGGCGAGAAGTCGGTCGTCCCGGGCCGGCTCGGCGCGCCCTTCCCCAAACACACGGGCCTTCCGCTCGTCCACTTCAAGCGGCTTTCGTGCACGGTTTGCCATTCGGGGCCGAAGCCGATAGAGGGCTTTACCCGGGTGAGGACCTCGCGGGCCAACCGTCTCGGCATCTACGGCGTCGCGACGTGGTCGACGGACCTGCCCGTGGTCATCGAGCCCGTTTACGCCGAGGTCGCCGGACAAAAGATCGCCCCGAACAGGCTCGTCTGGCCGGCCTTCTGGGCGAAGATGAGCGGGAAAGAGGTCGTTCCGCTCAAGCCGGAGGACGTCGAGGCCGCCGCGGGCGACATCCTCAAGCCCGAGGAGCGGATCGCCCGGGTCCTCGTCGCCCTCAGCCGGGTCATGGCCGAGGACGAAGTCCCCGTGCTCGTTTCGGGCAGGTTCGTTTTTGCCCCGAACGTGGACGGCGGGATCGACGCGTCGGAACCGGCGGGAGCCAAGACGGACACGCCAACCCTCTGGGGCATCAGGAAAGGCGAGGAGGTTCTCCCGCTCATCCCGGACTTCGACCCGGCCGCCGCCGACAAGGATGCGGCGGTCGAGACGAGGTTCCTGGAGTTCCTCCAGGCGCTGGGCACGGTCCCCCTCGCCCCGGGCCAATCCGTTATCGTCGTCAGGAAGACGCTCTACAAGCTCGTCGACGGATTTCTGGACATGTCGGAGGCGCCGACCGAACTCGTCGAAGCTTCCGGCCTCTGCTGGCTGGCGGAGGGAAAATTCCTTCCCCTCGGCTCGGACTTCGACCTCCGGACCGTGACCGCGAAAGCCGGGACGGAACAGACGCTGACCGAGGAGCAGGTCGCCCTCGTTCTCGCGGCGCTCGCCAAATCAGGGGAAAACACCGATTTCGTCTATATCTCCGGCGGCCGGATGTTCCGGCTCGACAAGGACGGCAAGCTCGCCTCCAAGAGCGACGCCGCAGCCGAACCCGTGACCTGGCCCCTGGCCCACAACGTCCGGCCGGCCCAGCAATCGCTCGGCTGGAAAGGCTGCACGGACTGTCACAGCGGCGGTTCGGACTTCTTCTTCACCAAACTCCGGGGGACGGGTCCTCTGCTTACGGCGAATGTGGAGAATCGATCGGCCGCCTCCTTCATGGGACTGGGCGGGCTCTTCCAGAGGTTCTTCGGGCTGTCCTTCATCACCCGGCCGCTGTTCAAGGTCATCCTGGCCGTCTGCGCTATCGTCATCGGGTCGCTCGTCTTCCTGGCCGGCCTGCTGCTCCTCGGGCGCCTGTCCGGCTTCCTCGAAAAAAGGTGAGAATCATGTGGTTCACGATCGTCACCCTCCTCTCCGCCATCGGCGTCGTCGCCGGCCTCGCCTTCCACCGCTTCTGGACGACTCGGGAGGAAGCCGGGGCCACCATTCTCTACGCCGAGCTTCTCAAGAAGTACGCGGCCTGGCTCGCCCTCAGGACGATCCAGACGGCCCGCATGGCCTCGCCAAAGAACTGGTGGGGGGTCGTGAAAGCTCTGCCTCTATGGCGCCTCCCCGACCTCGAGAAGTGGCTTTATATCGGCTTTTACGGAAGTTTCGCCTATCTTGCCGCGAGCGGTTTTTTCTTCGCGATTTTCGTCCCGCGCGGGCTCTTCGGCTATCCCCTCGTCGGCCACGTTATGGCCGGCGGCCTCTTCGCCGCCTGCCTCGCCGTAATCCTCATCGTCAAGGGCCGGTATTTCATCTCCGTCCCCAAGCCGGTCAACCTGGGCCTGGCCCTTCTCGACCCAAGGAAGATGGGCATCACGGCGGCCCGGGTCAAACTGGCGGCCTTCTGGCTCTTCGTCGCGGCCGGCTTCCTCCTGACCCTGTCCGCCCTCCTGCCCATGCTGCCTCTCCTCCGGACCGCCGGCCAGAACTTCATGTTCGAATTTCACCGCTATAGCGCGATCATCTCGGCCGTCGCCGCCGCCGTTTATATCGACCTCGAGGCCTTCGGCTCGCCCCGGCCCTGACCGACGAATCCTCGAGCTTTCCTCTGAATGTCCCCTATTTCGTCCGCGGCGAGGGCTGCCGATCCCCGTTGTCGTATACTCCGATAAGCTCGACCGCCTTCCCGTCCTTGACCACGAACTCCAGCCGGAAATAATCGAGGCCTTCCACGGCGAAAAGAGTTCCGGTCAGGGGCACGAGCCGGTACTTGGGTCCGGTTCGCTGGTAGAAAAGGTCGCCGTTCTCGAAAGTGACCTTGCGCTCGCCGTACACGCCGGCGTAGGTCTTCAGGGTTTTTTCGTCGACGCGCGGCGGGTTCGTCTTGGCCTTCAAACCGACGAGGATCCA
>Ga0315289_10016175_pt1 | contig 10313 bp, 8 predicted proteins | sample YL17G11_40_MG_FD_203452 | JGI IMG/M metagenome (GOLD analysis project Ga0315289, IMG submission 203452) | Sediment microbial communities from Yellowstone Lake, YNP, Wyoming, USA - YL17G11_40 | ecosystem: Environmental > Aquatic > Freshwater > Lake > Sediment | place: USA: Wyoming | collected...
TGAAATCGGCCATTTCATCCTTGAACTCCGAGCCCTTCCCGGGAGGGAGCCGTATCGCGGTGGGCTCGTACGCGCTCGTGAAGCTGTTGACATAGATCCAGTCGCCGGCCTTTGGCTTGGTCCGGGCGAGCCGCTCGAGGAAGTCCATGACAGCCGTCTTCCTCCCCGTCCCCGCGATCCCCGCGACGTAGATATTGAACCCCGCCTCCCGGATCTCGAGGCCGAAGCTGAGTGCCCGGAGAGCCCTCTCCTGGCCGATGATCTCCTCGAGGGGCTGGAGGGTATCCGTTGCCGGGCATTCCAGCCTGCTGGAGTCGTACGTATTCCTGAACCTGGAAAAAGGGAGAACCTCGACCATGTCATCACCCCGCCCTTTGGGCACTAAGAATCACCGATGCCATATAATAACCCATCGGCCACCCGCAGGTCTTCCCCCCACACAAGGGGGTGTCTCGTTCCAGGGATTTGGAGCCCATGTCCGGGGCTGGGGTACTTTTATATAGAATCTCTGAGAATGTCCCTCTTGCACGGCCCCCTAGGGAGAACTCCCGGGGAGCCGGGGATGTGATCCTGGTGGCGCGCCGGTTTGATGCCTGTATAAAGTCGGGAAACCTCGGGAGGGTGCCGATAGATCCCGCAATGATTGGTGCAGAGCTGAGGGAAGCGGAGAACGACCTCGAGGTGGCCGGGAAGTCTTTCAAGGATGGCACCGACAAATGGGCGGTGAAGCAGTCACACCGTGCCCTCATGCACGTCTTCAGGGCTCTTCTGGGTATGAAGGGGTACGAGGCAAAGGGAGTCGACTGCCTGAAGTACGCGATGGATGAGCTCTACGTGAGGGAGAGGGTTTTTGCATACTCGATCCTCGAGGGCTTCGAGTACGGGCGCGAGATCGCGAAAGGAAACGACTGCCTCTGCGTCTATGACAGGAACGATATCGAGGAACTCCTGGCAGTAACCAGGGTCCTCATCGAGAGTGCGAGGGAGATGGCGAAGAAGGCCTGACAGGCCGTTCATTCGAGGGTCGTGAGCGATCCCTGGGGCGGACAGGGGCTTCTTGGGGGAGCGGACTCCGAAGATTCGACCGCTGGAGAGAAGGATCTCCCCGTCCGCATCCCAGGTAAGGGTCACGGCGGAGAGGCCGGGCAGCCCCAGGGGCCGTACCTCCCGAGCCCCCACTCCCAGGTGTTGGTATCCCGGCAGACGGCGGGTTTTGTCGGGTGGATGGCACAGAGGTAGAGAGAGTGGTCGGCCTTTACGAGGAAGGGGCAGGCTTCCAGGGCCCTCCCGGTGACCGGGTCGGTCCAGCCGGTGGCGGGATGGACCGCCAGAAGATCTTCTGCCGTGAGATCTGCGGCCGTCCTGACCGTCCCGTTGGGATTCCTGCCCGCCGCCACGTACTGGAGGATGTCCCGCCTCCCCTCCTGGTGCCACCGGAGAAGGTCGTGCTCCTTTGCCCAGTGATAGCCCCTGTACTGCCGGCAGCACCACCCGCACTGGATGCAGACCATGAACGTCACCTTTTTCCGGTAACGGGAAAAGCCTTCGGGTTCTCCCCAGAACTATTCTCGAGAACAGAACTCTCTCTAGCCCGGCGAGGGTCACGGGATTCATCGCTCCGGGATGGACCTCGGTCCGAAAAAGATCGATATCTCAGGAAACGGGGGTGAAAGGATCCGGATATTTCCCGAAAACCTTCCTTCACCAGTTCCTGCACACGGCGGGGGATGCCCGCGGCGGGGGCGGGAGTCCCCCAAGAGCCCTGTCGTAGCATGAATTTTATTGCTGTCCTGCATCTGCGATTCTCACAGGAAATTGATCATTCGTTGACGGTCCTGGAAGCTTCGCTTCCGGCTCGTGAGGATAGGCTGTATCAACCGGGACAGGATCTCAATACCACACGCGTTCCATGAGCACCCGGTCATCTCCCCGGAACCTGACCCCTTCCATCTCAAGCAGTCTCCGTTTCATGTGCTGGCCGGCCTGGAACCCGCACAGCTACCCGTTCGACCGCAGGGCCCCGGTGACAGGGAATGACGAGGGGGGAAAGGGTTGCTGGCGAGAGCATGCCCGAACAGGGCGAAGATATTTTTTACACGAGCTCATACCGATAGATACTGTTCAAATCCACTATGGAATTTATGACAAAATTTCTGTCGGTCAGGACGAGCTTGTTTACCCGTGTACCGGGAGAAACTATATAGAGAATAGGGCCGGTCCGTGTCTCCCCCGGCTGGATGACAAGCGGAAAACGAAGAAACTGGCGTGCGACCTCCTCTTCTTCACGCTCTCCTCCATGCTCCAGGGTGATTCCCCGTTCGGTCAGGATGAACAGGTTCTCCCTCTTTATACGAGCATCAGCAGTGCCATGATTGGTGATACTCACGTTGATGACTGCAAACTTGTTTCCGGACGCGAGGGGGCCCATACCGAGAAGGGTGCCTGACCGGACTGCAGAATGGGGAGTCATTCCTATATTCTTCGGGTACTCTGCCCCCAAACTGCTCTGAGATCCATTTGAAATATCGGGAATGAACAATTCCCCGAGGAACGTCCAGTTAGGACTTTTTGCATAGAGGGCCATGGATTTCACGCTCCCGGGGATCTCATATGTGACGGTCCCCCGTTTTTCCTGCCCGGGCGCAAGGGTACAGGGGAGGAGTAGATCTTCATTCCCGTTCTGGAGATACCTAGTATGTGGGGAGAAAATCTCTCCACGGTCACTATAAGATATGAGAGTGACAAGGGACAGATTGCCGAGAGAGAGCGCCCTCCTTCCATCGTTTCGTAAAGACAGGTCAAGGACGTACAGCTTGGATGCACTCTCCGATGTTTGCCCTTGTGAAAGAACGGTGATGTTATGAAGGGCAATATACACGATGTCAAACCTGGAGGAGCCGACCACCTGGACGGGAGATCCCTGATCCACTCTGTCCAGTGTTCCCATGGGGGCAGTCGGAGAAGGAGGAACAAGTGATGTCGGTGCAGTTGAAAAAGGAGAGACGGGTGATGTATTTTCAGCAGATGGAGAGGATAGGCATCCGGTACAGAGAACCAGGGAAAGAATCAAACCTATCAAAACCCCGTGCTGGAGAGCCAGCATGCCTTTCTGAACCTGCACATCAGAACATAGTTCGATCCCTCTCTTAAATGGTATGGCATAAAATCACGTTGGGATCCCGGGCGAGCGTCATAGCAGAGGGCTGGTTCGAATTTTCTTCGATTTGGTCAGGAGAACAATCAAGGGGACTTTGATCTCACTTCAGCCAGACGTCAGGAGCACTGATGGTTGATCATGCTCTCCTCTTCAGGTGTTCGATCCATGAACGAGCATGCCAGGAGAAAAGACTTCTGAGGAGTGGGCCCGCTGAGATTCGAACTCAGGATCTTCGCCGTGTGAAGGCGACGTCATAGCCGACTAGACCACGAGCCCCATGCATCGACCGGGATTCGAACCCGGGCTATTGGCTTGGAAGGGTTGCGCCCCTCCGCGGTATGATTTTGACCCGGGGACAATTTTAATGTTACTGTACCATCACTGCCCTCGCAAATCTGTGCTACTGTCCCAATGAGGTAACCATACTTCAGCGGTAGGCGGAGCGCGGGGTAATCATACCTCCCTTTAACACGGATGCGGTTTACCTTAATTCGTTCTCCCACTTGCGACATACTTTGATCGATTTGCTGCATATCCTAGCCCAGAAGGTTTCGTAACTATTTAATTCCAGCACTGTTCGCTTGTTGTCCATGCTCTCGCTGTTATAACGTGTCTTGACTTGCTTTAGTAAGGATGCCCGAGGAAGTACTGTATGATGAGGAGGAGACCGACGATTATCAGACCGGCTATGAGAAGCACAATTATGACTATCCCCGCGGCGATTGCAAATGGAATGAGACAAACACAACCCACTGCGATAAGTACCGCGCCGACACACCAAATGAATGACCATGGTGCGGCAGCATGCACCATCTGCCAGCCTACGAACACAAGGACAGCGCCGAGCAACGTGATCTTGACATAAAAAAGGATCTCTGACTTGTCGGACTTAGATAGGCTAGAAGTAGTGCCACCTATCTCAGAGTTGGTGGAGGGAGCAGGCGACCTTAGACTAGCCCTGACTTTTCGGGCTTCGTGAGCGATGCGACTACGGTAGTCATGGTCGCTCTCCAACCATCCCTTCTTGGGCGACGATCCAGTGTCGTCCGCCACTATTAGCTCATTCGCTTCTCTACGGATTCGAATTGCGTAGTGTGCGTTACTCTCGAAAAAACCTTTTGACGGAGCTGACCCTGTCGAGTCTGCGACCGTTCGTTCATTCGCCTCGCGCTCGATGCGATCACGATAGGCGTTGGCACTCTCAAACCAGCCCTTGGACGGGGTCGATCCTGAGGAGTCAGCGATTCTGCGTTCGTTCGCTTCGCGACCGATACGCTCACGATAGGAGTCGTCGCTCTCGAAAAAACCTTTTGACGGAGCTGACCCTGTCGAGTCTGCGACCGTTCGTTCATCTGCCTCGCGGGAGATGCGTTCACGATAGGAGTTGTCGCTCTCGAACCAGCCCTTCTCGGAACTCACGATCCACGCTCCTTGAGACATCTAACAATGTGGATCCCATTACAATGAGGGTCTCTTCATTTCTGCCTGTATAAGACGCCTTCGGATTTGCGAAGTTCTCTAGATCTTGCACTATAAAAAGATCTTGCGGAGGAGAATCCGCTCGGCTGAACTTCGGTTTTTTGCGAAAAATATACTAGAAGATTTCCGCTTTATATGGACACTATACCCAAAATCTATCTATTAACGACGTATTCTCCACACCACCAATCATCGTCCGTGTATGGAAAATAACTATCATACCTATCCCCCTTTAATGGAGGATATCGTCGACATGTTCCAGCAACAAGAAAAACACATGTTTTACAGGCATGCTCAACATATGCGATCATACATATGAAATTGATTCTTTTCTTATAAACGTGTTTAAAATCTTAAATGTAATTACAGATCCACGCCGTCATTGACACGGGTCCGTTTTGAAGACATAGATTTACGAGCCTCACAGAAGTCCTCGACCTTTTTCAATCTCGCGTCGAGACTCGCGAGGCGGGGACTGCCCCTACAGCCTTTTTACTTTCACCTTTTTCACGGCGACGGTTCATCAACGAACTCGATTAGCCCTCAGCATAAAATGGTTTTGGGAATTGTTAGGTCGATGTTGCATATAATCCCCTATCTGGGAATTACATCTTCTGTTGGACATCTATTTACGGCATAGAATTTGGATGATTCGTTCTGAAATGAAATTGATCGAGTATTCAATTCTTTTTGGATAACGCATACCAAACAATTCCAACAATCATTAAAGCCCCCATCAGCTCCCCGGCTAACATTGGTCCGAATATCATTATAACAAGAAAGATAACAAAAACGCCCATTATCACTCCGAATACAGCTCGACCAGGGGTTGTTTGCTTTACATAACCCCATAACTTACGCAAAACAAGATACAGGATAGCGACAATTATTATTAAACCGACGGCGAATATCAACAAAGTCGAGACATCGCTCATATAAATGGTGGATTGTTTATTGTGGTATTTAAATTCGTCGGCATCATCGCTGGGCGTGACAGGATTCCATGAATCTCAATGTTAATTCGTTATCTCCATTCTGCCACACATCGACCTGTGACCCCACGAGGGACGCGTATTGCGGGGGAGGGGGATATACGGGTAGATATAACGACCTTTGGCTGTAGTTCTTTTCACTGTTGTTGAACCGATTTGCTGCATATCCTAGGCTGGAACGTTTCGAAACTATTTAATTCCAGCCCCATTTAGCTCTCAATGTTCTTTGAGGAATTTATTGAGAATTCTGTATTTGCCCCTTAAGTATCCAAACAAAGTTTATTCTATAAACCCGCTCTATTGTGAATTATCACGCAGCAATCAGCGGGAGGAATTGTTACGGATTTTACATTTGTCAAGCCAGAAACAATTTACCTGAAGGACCATCCCGTACTTAATGAAAAATGGGTGCAAGAAATTATCGCCAGAGATCCGAGTATCATCGGTTTGGGAAATCTCATTTTAAAGGATAAGGAAAGAATTCAACCCCAGGCAGGAAGACTGGATATCCTTCTACAGGATGAGGATACCAATGAACGATATGAAGTAGAAATCCAGTTAGGGAAAACTAATGAAAGTCATATTATTCGGACAATTGAGTATTGGGATAAAGAAAGAAACCGTTATCCAATGTACGATCATTATGCTGTCATTGTTGCAGAGGATATCACAAGTCGGTTTTTAAATGTTATTGGTCTTTTTAATCGTGCCATCCCATTAATTGCAATACAAATGAGTGCGATAAAGACTGGAGATAACATATCACTTTTTTTCATTAAATTATTAGACACAACTGCCATTGACAGTATTGATGAGGAAGCATCAGAAGTTACCGACAGGAACTATTGGGAGAAAAAAGCGACGAAACAGACCGTTGCATTAGCTGATGAAATCTTGGAATTAATAAAAACAATTTCTCCGGATTTTGAATTAAAGTATAACAAATTCTACATTGGGCTGGCACATGATGGTCAACCGAATAACTTTGCAATATTCAGACCTAAGAAGAATCATGTGAGGTTAGAATTGAGAATTCCAAAATCAAAAGAAATTGAAAGTAAAATCGAGGCGGCGGATCTCGACATGCTTGATTATGACAACAGGTGGGGCAAATACCGAATACGATTAAACAAAGAGGAGATAAAAAGAAATAAGGAGGTTATTATCGATTTGTTGAAAATTGCTTATCAGAAACAATCCTCATAATCCATTTTAACGTTGATATAACGACGTGCCTTATCAGTCGTTCTTTTCACGGTGGTCTTCCCAATTTGCTCCATATCCTAGGCTGGAATGTTTCGAAACTATATAATTCCAGGTCTGAGTGAGTCTGGTATGAATTATTGCACGCTTTTATCATATTCTCAAGGTAGGAACACTTCTTAATGGAAATTTATATAACAAAGGCATAAAGAATTGAGTATTCAGGAAATCAGAAATGACATCTGATACACATTTAGAAGGACAAAAACTCATTTATGATACATTTAAACATTTATCGACCTTAAGTTCTGGATCCATTTTATTACTTGCCACCTTTATCAAATATCTCTTTGTTAATCCAAAAGGAGCAGATTTAATTGGCTATATTTTCTTTTCATTCATAATATCGATTATCTTTGCGATTATAGTCATGTGTATTATTCCTTGGGCTATCACGGCGGGGGATTCTCCAGCGGTCTCTAATTTTGGCTTTATATCCTATTTTGTGTCCGTTGGAGGGTTTCTTGTAGGAATTATTCTGTTTGCTTATTTCTCGTGGATTAATTTCTCGTGATTAAATCGTTCAATATGAAATGAATTACTTGATTATTCGCGATTTTAGGGCATATGGACATCGGTAGGAGTTTATTTTGGGAAAGTGTAAATCTCTATCGCGCGCCCTTGGTTAAATCCCGCTTAAAGTGCTTTAAATGTAAATCCCGTCTTCCAACAACCCAGTCTATTATATAGCCTTTTTACCAACTAGAGGGTGGGCAGACGGATGATCTTGAAACGGCATATAGCTCAGGGGAGCTTCTTTGATAGTGCCATTCTTTACCAACCCTGAACTCTGATCCTCCTCTGCTCGCAAGTTATACACTAATTCTCTTTCTTCATTTAATAATAGAAATATTATAAAGTTTGAATGAATAATACTCAGGATAAATTCTGCGCGGGGTAAATTTCGCGCGCTTTTGATCCGTCTATCCAAAAGCATCTCCGCAAGAATGCCAAACTCAACTACCAACCCGAATGTCGGTTCAATTTTGATTTGTATTAGCTGAACTATATGTGATGAATTCTCTTATTAATCACGATTTGAGGTAATTGGGACACTCCTCAAAGTAAATTTACGATAAAAGAAATCATATTCGCGCGGATCTTAATAATATCTTGAAAATCTGTTTATATCAGCGTTATCTATTGTCCGAGAACCAGCCCTTTATATAGCCTTCTTGGCAACTAGAGACTGGGCAGACGATGATGACCTTGAAGTCCAGTTTGACATTGTTCCTTGCTTCTTCGTGGCATGGGATCGATAGACCACCCTAAATTTACCTGGATTCAAGATCTCCTCTGCTCAAAATCCAAAGGAAATAGGATTATTCACGATTTTCGTTTATGGTGATTATTTTCACCCCGCGATATTCATTATTTATTAGTTTCGAACCCGTAGAATAAACGGAGGAATTTGAACACATGGGGTAATAATGAATACCAATCCCGATTTTACCATCGAAATTACACCCGAAAATAGACTTTTAGATCTTTATAGAAATCCTCAATGCAATTCCCCCTCTCAAGGTGCAAAAACCATAATCCCTGTTGTTAAATTGGGGGAGGAGATGACGTATGCTCCTTGGAAGGAGATTGATTGCCCAACAGTCGAAAAAGTCTGATCAAAGGTCAAATCGGAAAGGTAAGTTAAGAAATTCCTCGCGTAAGTGCAACACTTATGAATCGATTCGTGACTCTGATATTTTCCAATAACGGCGTCGATAAATTTGTCAATCGCAGTGTGTGAAATAACCCCGTGGGTGGAATTCCAAAAGAGTTTTTCGACAATGTAATACCATTGGAGGGTATTGGTTTCGCGCTTCTTCTTGTCGATCCACGCGCAGAGATCCTTCTGCGAGAAAGTGCGAGTTATACAACCAGTTATACAACCCGAATCCCGAGCATCAGCGAGGGATTCGGGTAGCCCCCATGCATCGACCGGGATTCGAACCCGGGCTATTGGCTTGGAAGGCCAATATCATGCCGCTAGATCATCGATGCAGTATCCCATGAATATTCTCTCCGGGGAGATTAGCCTTTTGCTGTTCGCCGTCGGCGGGGAGGCCGGATCCGGGCGATCTCCGCAAAGTAATGGAGGAACATCCGGATCCCTCCCGAGGCCTGCCTCCAGTCGAAGTGCTCGTTCCGGGAGTGGTACCCATGGGAGGGGAGGGAGAGGCCAAGGAAGGAGATGGGGACCCCGAGGATCTTGTCCATCGCCACGACGGCACCGATGGATCCCCCCTCCCGGGTGAAGGCCGGCTCCTTCCCGAAGGCAGTCTTCATGGCCGAGCGTGCCGCCGTGGCATAAGGACCCCTGTGGTCGCCGAGATAGGGCTGGAGGGCGGGGAAGGTGGTGACCCGGACATCCGGGTTCTTTCGCTTCACGAACTCCCTGAAGAGCCGGTCGATGCGGGCCGGGTCCTGGCCCGGGACAAGGCGCATGGAGACCTTTCCCTCCGCCCGGTGGGGGACGATGGCCTTTGCGCCCGGGCCGGTGTAACCACCGGTGATCCCGTGGACCTCGAAGGTGGGCATCAGGGAGAAGGCCTTCACCACGTCGAGGTCGGTGGAGAGATTCGGGCGGATCGAGGTGAGCCCCAGGTCGCGGGCGAACTCTCCGGCCGTGAAACCGGTGACCGCAAGGAACTTCTCCAGCTCACCCTTCCGGGGTTTCTTCACCCCGTCATAGAATCCGGGTATCTTCACCGTCCCGGTCACCGGATCACAACATCTTATGAGGAGCTCAGATAGCTCGAGGAGAGGGTTCCGGGCAACGCCCCCTGCAACGCCGGAGTGGACGTCGGCGCGGGCCGTCTCAAGGGAGAGAGTGGCGGGCAGGAGCCCCCGGAGGCCGTAGGGGATGGAGGGTGTGGCACGGGCGACCCAGATGGTGTCAGAGACCACGACCGAGTCCGCAGGTATCTGCCCCTTCCTCTCCCTCAGGAACGACGCAAAGTGGGGGCTCCCGATCTCCTCCTCGAGCTCCCAGAGGAAGTGGTAGTTGAGCGGAATTCCGGCATCCCGTGCAAGGGTAGCAGCGGTCATCACTGCAAGGGCCGGCCCCTTGTCATCGGTGGCACCACGACCAGTGTACCGCCCGCGGTGGACGGTGAGGGTAAATGGATCAGAACTCCACTCGGCCGGATCAGCAGGCTGGACATCAAGATGATTGTAAAGAGCAACCGCTGGGTTCCCCGGATCCGTAACAAGGGAGGCGTGGACGACCGGATGACCACCGGTCGGGAGAACCTCGGCGGTCGCGCCTGCCCTGCGGAGGAGTCCGGTGGCCACATCCGCACACCGTCGGACATCCGGAGCCCGGTCCGGTTCGGAGCTCACGCTCGGCACGCTGACAAGGAGGGAGAGATCTTCTTCGTACTGCCGCCTGAGGTCCCTGATGGTGGTATGGATCTGCCTGAACT
>Ga0315289_10016176_pt1 | contig 10313 bp, 8 predicted proteins | sample YL17G11_40_MG_FD_203452 | JGI IMG/M metagenome (GOLD analysis project Ga0315289, IMG submission 203452) | Sediment microbial communities from Yellowstone Lake, YNP, Wyoming, USA - YL17G11_40 | ecosystem: Environmental > Aquatic > Freshwater > Lake > Sediment | place: USA: Wyoming | collected...
GGGGACATCCTCCTCCTGACCGTATGCCGCCCGCAAGGTGTCCAGCAGGTCTGGCACGAAGAAGAACTCGAACCGGCGGCCCGCCGCCTGCCACTCGTGGGCGATGGCCGCCGCCAGGTGCGTCTTGCCAGAGCCGGTGCCGCCCAGGAGGACCAGCCAGCCTTCCGGATCCTGGGCATAATTACGGGCGGTGGTGAAGGCGTCGCGCAGGTTGCGGGTCTTCTCCGGCGGCAGTGAGAGGCTCCTCACATCAAAGCTCTCGAAAGTCATGTCTCGCAGAAGGGGGAGCGAGAGGGTCGGCGCCGCCCCTGGCCTTGGGGAGCGGGTCGCCCCCAGCCGAAAAACGCGGGAGAGGGAGGGGTCGCCCAGGCGGCTGGCCAGCCGTTCGTCCAGGTCCTCCAGTTCCGACGCCGTCGTCACCACCGTGGGCGCCTGGGTGTTGAAGCGATGGTTGATGAGCTGGAAGAGCTTCTCCTGGGCCCAGGGGGTGGCGCTCTGGGCCCCCAGATCATCGAGGATCAGGACGGGGGCGTTACGCACCTGCTCGAAGAACTGACCGTAGGGCAGGTCCTCGCCGGGCATGTCCTCGCCTCCTGCCTGTCCCACACCCAGGGCGGATCCGGAGGCGGCGGAGGCGGGCAGGCGGGCCGGGCTGTAGGAGGCCCGCAGGTGATCCAGGAGGTCGGGGGCGACGACGAAGAGGGCGGGGCGCCCCTGCTGGATGCAGCCATTGGCAATGGCGGCGGCGACGTGAGTCTTGCCACAACCGCTGGGCCCCAGCAGCACCAGCCAGCCCCGGGGCTCGTCCGCGAACTCTCGGGCTGCGGCCACGCAGAGGGCGAAGGTCTCCTGGTCGCGGGGGTTGCTGCTGCGGCCCGCTTTGATGAGGTTGTCGAAGGTGAGGCGGGTAAGGGGGCCCAGGTTGCTATAGCGGAGCAGGCGGGCGGAACGCTGCTCCTTGCTCTCCTCGACGACGCAGCGGCAGGGCAGAGCCTTCCCAAAGTCGGGGTGGCCCAGGCTGACCGGCGCTCTGACGAAGCCGGCGCCGCCGCAGAGGGGGCAGGCCGGCTCCTCGTCGTCAGCGGCGGACCCGGTCCCGGTATCTCCCCGAGAGCTGGCCCGGACGTCTAGCTCCCGTCTCAGTATCTCGTCCAGCTTGCGCATAGTCGGGTCCTTCCGCCGCCCATCGTTCCAGAATGCGGGCCACGTATCGCCAACTCCTCTTGTTGAGGGCGGCCGCCCTTTCGAAGGCCGGGCGCAGCCACTCCTGCGGGTAGAGCTCCTCCGCCTCCCGGAGCTCGTCGGCCACCAGGGGCGTGAGAGGCCCGATGTTCTCCTCGTAGAGGGCATAGATGCTGCGCGAGGGCTCCACCGGCTCCGCCTCCGGCAGTGGCCGCCAGGGTCCGACCTTCAGTTCGCCACGCCGTAGGAGCTCGGCCGCCCGGCGGTCGGCGGCGGCGTTCAGAAAGTAGACCTCCTGCACACCACCGGGCCCCTGCACCGATACCGTCAATAGGAAACCGGCTCCTACCAGAGACGTGAGCCCCTTCTCCAGGGCGGCCCGGCGCCTGCCTGACCGGCTGGCTGGCCCGTCAGCGGGATGGGCAGGATCGCCGGGGGCCCTTTCCAGAAAGAGGGCAAGGTCGCCCTCGGCAGCCAGCTCGTCGCGGGTGAGGAAACGAGGATAGCCCTTCTTGCGGTGCAGCAGGTAGAAGACGTACAGGGCCAGACCCATCTCTACCGGGTCGGTCAGGCGGGGCAGCAGGCGGGTGAAGAAAAGGCTGGGTATGGGCGTGGCCTGGGCCCCCGGCGGGAAGCCGACGAAGGGGGCTTCGGCAAGCTCAGTCGAGCCGACTTCGCTCACACCGGCTCCTCCTCCCGCACCAGCAGGTCCTCGAACTTGGCGATACGCTGACGAAAGCGCAGGTGGACGGTCCCGGTGGGCCCGTTGCGGTGCTTGGCGACGATGATCTGGGCGATGCCCGCCGGATAGGCATCGCCCGAGGCGTCCGGGTGGCTTGCCTGCCACTGATCCCTGCCCACATAGACATCCTCGCGGTAGATGAACGCGACGACGTCGGCGTCCTGCTCGATGCTTCCGCTCTCCCGCAGGTCGCTGAGCTGGGGGATGTGGGGAGTGCGCAGCTCTGGGGCCCGCGAGAGCTGGGAGGCGGCGATGACAGGCACGTCCAGCTCGCGGGCCAGCTCCTTCAGGGAGCGGGAGATGTAGCTGATCTCCTGTACCCGGTTATCGCCGCGACCGCCGCCGTGGAGGAGCTGCAAATAGTCGATGAAGACAAGGTCAAGGCCTTTCTCCCGGTGCAGGCGGAGGGCCTTGCCCCGGATCTCCATCATGGTCAGGACAGGCGTATCGTCGACGTAGATCTCGGCCTGGGCCAGGGTGCCCAGCGCATGCATGAGGCGGCGCTCCTCGCGCTCCGTATGCTGGCCCAGGCGCAGCCGGGTGGAGTCCACGTCGGATTCGCTGGCCAGGAGGCGCTGAGCGAGCTGCTCGGCGGCCATCTCCAGGCTGAAGATGGCAGCGCGCGCCCCCTGCCCGACGGCGGCGTTGCGGGCGATGTTGAGGCCGAGGCTGGTCTTGCCCAGGCTGGGCCGCGCCGCCAGGATGACGAGGTCGGAGCGCTTGAGGCCGCCGAGCAGGGTATCCAGATCAACGAAGCCGGTGCGCACGTGGCCCTGGAAGCGGGGGCCGGCGGCTTCGGCTCCGGCCTGCTCCCAGTACTCGTCCAGGATCTCGCGGATGTGGACGAAGTCGCGCAGGCGCTCGCCGCCGCGAAGGGTGAGAATGAGGCCCTCGGCCCGCGTCAGGGCGCTCTCCAGGTCTGGGCCACCCTGGTAGGCCATCTGAGCGATCTGGGCGGAGCGCTGAACGAGCTGGCGGTAGATGGCGTCGCGCTTGACGATCTGGGCATAGTGCTCGACGCCGACGGCGGTGGGAAGTTCGGCCACCAGGCGGCTAAGGTAGGCGGCGCCCCCCAGCTCCTCCAGGCGCTCGCGACGGGCCAGCTCGTGGGCCACCGTCACCTGATTGATGGCCTCGTTGCGGTCGAAGAGGGCCAGGCAGGCCTCGTAGGCCCAGGCGTTCTTCTCGCGGAAGAAGTCCTCAGGCTTAAGAATGGGGGCGACGCGGTAAACGGCCTCGCTGTCAACCAGGAGGGAGGCGACGACGGCCTCCTCAGCCTCCACGTCGTGGGGCGGTAGCTTCTCAGCGACCAATCCAGGCTACTCCCTGCCTGCCGGACAGGCAGGCAGCCAAACCGGTCAGTCCTTCTCGCGACCGGCCAGGAGCTGCTCCGCCGTCCTGCCCAGCAGCAGGCGGCCCAGCTTGCGATGGCCTGTCGTCAGGTAGTACTTGCGCCAGACGGCGCGGACATCGTCTGCTGACTGGGCGGCCTTCAGTTCCTTCTCCGCCGCGTGCAATGCCTCTACCTGCTCCTCAATGTCCGGCATAAGTCCTCCTCAACCAGCGACGGGGACGGGCACCCGCTGCCCCGAGCTGGCCCTGCCTGCCTAATGGCAGGCGCTGCTAGTCCTCCTCTTCTCCGCTCGGCCTCTGCTCCTCCGCTGCCTCTGCCTCCGGCTCCTCTTCCACCGCCTCGGCCGAGGCCGACGGGGCCGTCTCCTCCTTCTCGCGCTCCTTCTTCGCCCTCCGACGAGGCTTGGGAGTCTCCTCCTTCGCCTCCACGGCCACGGCCACGCCCTCGCCCACCACCTCCACCGTCACCGTGGCCTCGACGTTGTGGGTGAGGCGCAAGGGGATCTCGTAGATGCCCACCTCCTTGATGGGCTCCTCCAGCATCAACAGGTGGCGGTCCACCTCCTCCCCCGCCAGCTTCGACGCCTCTTCGGCGATGTCGGCGGCCGTGACGGAGCCGTAGAGGCGGCCCTGCTCGCCGGCACGGACAGTGATGACGATGGGCGCCGTCAGCTTCTCGGCAAGGGTGCGGGCCTCCTCGTCCAGCTCCGCCTGGCGGCGCGCCTCGGCGGCGGCGAGGGCCTCGGCGCGCTTGATGGCGTCGGGGGTAACCGGCGCCGCCAGGCGTCGAGGCAAGAGGAAGTTGCGGGCGAAGCCGTCGGCGACCTCTTTGATCTCGCCGGTGCGGCCAGAGCCCTCCACGTTCTGGAGAAAGACGACTTTCATGCCACCTCCGAATACATGAGCTGGCGGCTGGTGCCGCCGGTCTTCACCTTACAGCCGGCGGAGATGCAGTCAACCGGCAATCGCACATAAGGGGGAGATAATGTTTTGACATTCCGAAGCCTCAGCGACTCACACTGTTGACAGCCCGCATCGCCCTGTTGATATCGTCGACACTGTGTGCCATACAGAACATGTGTGCGTCCGCGCGACACTATTGTAGAACGGCTGTGCGGTGGCGTCAACCTCGCTTGAGAACCCAGCACGAGCCCCCAAGCACGTTGCAGGATGACCGTTGGAGGTACCCTACCCCTCCAGGGCGCGGGGCAGGCCCTCCTCGTAGGCGCGGGCCAGATCGGAGACGGGCAGGTCGATGTGGGGGCCCAGACGCAGGCGAGCGCCATGGACGACCCCGAGGTAAGTGAGGGGCACGTCGTGGGAGGCGGCCAGCGCCTCCAGGTCGCCGCGGGCCGCCGGCGGGCACGACACCACGATGCGCGAGGGCACCTCGCCGAAGAGGGCGGCGTCCAGGCGCCCCGTGAAGGCGAGGCTGGAGGCGTCCAGCCCCCTGCCGGAGGCGATGCAGCTTTCGGCCACCGTCACCGCCAGCCCGCCGTGGGAGCAGTCGTGGGCGGAGCGCAGGAGCGCGCGGCCGATGGCCTCCAGGCAGACCCGCTGCACCCGCAGCTCCAGCTCTAAGTCGATGCTGGGACGCCCCGCCACGAGGCCGTGCACCTCGTGCAGGTAGTCGCTGCCCGCCAGGGAGGCGGCCGGCGCCTCGACGCCGGCGCCCAGCAGGAATACGAGGTCGCCGTCGGCCTGGAAGCCCATCTGGCAGCGCTGCTCCACATCCTCCAGGAGCCCCATCATGCCCACCACCGGCGTCGGGTAGACGGCTTCGCCGGAGGTCTCGTTGTAGAGGCTGACGTTCCCCGAGACGACGGGCACGTTCAGAACGCGGCAGGCCTCGGCCATGCCTGAGACGACCTGCTCAAGCTGGTAGTAGACATCCAGGCGCTCGGGGTTGCCGAAGTTGAGGCAGTCGGTGATGGCCAGGGGCTCGGCGCCGACGCAGACCACGTTGCGGGCGGCCTCGGCCACGGCCAGGGCGCCGCCGGCGTAGGGGTCGAGGTAGCAGAGGCGGCCGCTGCCATCGGTGGTGAGGGCGATGGCGCTGCGGGCGCCCTTGACCCGCATGACGGCGGCGTCCGACCCCGGCCCCAGCGCGGTGTTAGTGAGGACCTGGTGGTCGTACTGGCGCCAGACGCAGCGCTTGCTGGCTATCTCCGGGCAGGCCAGGAGACGCCAGAGGGCCGCCTCCGCCGTCGAGAGGCCGGAAGCGGGCGGCGGCAGGTGGAAGCCCTCCAGGATCTGGCGAGGCAGCAGGTCCGGCAGGTCGGGCAGGGACGAGGGGTCAAAGGCCTGGAGCTCAGCCAGGTAGGAGGGTGGCTCCCCCTGGAGCCGGTACTCGGGTGGGTCTGTGAGGACATCAATCGGCAAGCAGGCCACCTCCTGGTCGCCGTCCCGGATGCGTGCCAGACCGTCGTCGGTGACCACGCCGATGACGTCGGAGCGCAGCTCCCAGCGCTCGAAGAGGGCGCGCACGTCTTCGAGGTGCTCGCGGCGGGGGATGACCAGCATGCGTTCCTGAGATTCGGAGAGCATCACTTCGTAGGCGTTCATCCCCTCCTCGCGCCGGGGCACGCGGGAGATGTCGATCTCCAGGCCGGTGCCGGCGCGGGCAGCGGCCTCGATGCAAGAGCTGGTGAGACCGGCCGCGCCCAGGTCCTGGATGCCCACGAACCAGTCGGGGTGGTTCTCGGCCAGGTCGACGCAGGCCTCCATGAGCAGCTTCTCCATGAAGGGGTTGCCCACCTGCACCGTGGGCCGCAGCTCGGCGCTGCCTTCGTCGAAGACGCGAGAGGCGAGGACGTTAGCGCCGCCGATGCCGTCGCGGCCGGTGTCGGCCCCCACCAGCAGAAGGGGGTTGCCGGGGCCCTCGGCGCGACCCCGCACCAGACGGTCGATGCGGGCATAGCCCACACACATGGCGTTCACCAGAGGGTTGCCGGAGTAGGAGCCGGCAAAGCTCACCTCGCCGGCCACGGTGGGGATGCCCAGGCAGTTGCCGTAGCCTCCGATACCGCCGACGACGCCGGCGAAGAGGTAGCGGTTGTGCCGCTCGCCGAGGGGGCCGAAGCGCAGGGAGTCCAGGATGGCGATGGGCCGCGCCCCCATGGCGAAGATGTCGCGCACGATGCCGCCCACGCCGGTGGCCGCGCCCTGGTAGGGCTCCACGAAGGACGGGTGGTTGTGCGACTCGATCTTCATCACCACGCAGAGCCCGTCGCCGATGTCGATGGCGCCGGCGTTCTCGCGCCCCATGCCGGTCAAAACCCGAGGGCCGGTGTTGGGGAGCAGGCGCAAAAGGGGCTTGCTGTGCTTGTAGCCGCAGTGCTCGCTCCAGAGGGCGCCGAACATGCCCAGCTCCACCGGGTTGGGCTCCCGGCCTAGGCGGGAGACGATGAGGTCGTACTCATCCAGGGAGAGGGCTATCTGCTCGAGGAGGCTCTGATCGACGGGCATAGGGCTAGTCGGTGAACTCCTTCTGATGCTACTGGCGCACGGCGGGCGCCCACCGTCGCCCTACGAGAGGCTGAAGGGCGGGTACTCGTCCCGCATCAGCAGGATGGCGTAGGCTGTGACCCTCAGCCCCCAACGGTTGACGCCAACTGTGAAGTCGAATAGACCCTTCGGATAGCGAGCGGTGAATAGGATTGCGAACCAAGCTACCACGAGCACTGCTAGCTCGACTAGGAACAGGAATAGGAGGACAATGTAGTGTGGAATCGCGAGCAGCCACTTCACGATGGGGAGCCAGCGGTTTAGGCTCTCTGGCTCGGGGTACTGAATGTCCAGTGTTATTGCCTGGGGGTCTTCCAGGGCGGGATACTCGTCCCTCCAGAGGTCGAAGGCGTAGGCGATCACGCGGTACTGGTATCTGTAGAGACCCAGCAGGAAGTCGAAGCACCATCGAGGGTATTTGCGCCGAAATAGGATGGAGAAGAAGGCGAATGGAACAACGTACTGGATGGCGCTGACGACTATGTAGAGCATCACGTAGGCGGGGAGGGCGAGAAGCCACGCTTTGAAGACGACCTTCCATCGCGAAAGCCGTTCCGGGTACTCTACCGCGAACGTGACAGGGTATGCCGCCGCACTCGCCATGTCACCCTCCTTGACTTCAGCTAGCCCGCCAGGGCGCCCGCATCAGCAATTCCGAGCTGGCCCATCATCTCGGTCCGGAGGCAGCCGCCGCCTCCGCTAGGAGATTTTCTACCGTTACACGTGCCAAGTCCTCTGGATTCAACAGTTGCCGGACGTCGAGAATCTCAATACCGATAGGTCGCCCTTCTGCGTCCAGGTCAATGATGAAGCTCTCCGTCACCTCATTGGTACCAGCCACCGGCGCTTCCCGAAGAGTGATGTATAGCGCGTTAGCTTCTTGATCATATTCAATCTTCATGCTGATTCCCCTCTAGGGCCCCCGTGCCGGATAGATAACAGTCACGACGACGGTACCGTCACCCTCCTGTACATAGACAGTTCTAAGCCATTGGCCTCGGATCACCTTCCAGCAGTTCACTCTTCCCGAAGGCAGCTCCTCTCTTGCTTCGGGCTCGCTGATGCATTCTGCGATCTCATCCCTGGAGAGCTGCCGCCATCGCATGCGGTTCCTGGCATGTCGCGTGAGATGGAGCGGTTTCACCTTAGCCCGCCACCAAGCTCACTGCGCTCTTGATAATGGAGCGCCAGATGAAGAGACCGTCCTCGCCGCCCATGAGGCGCTCGCTGACCCGCTCCGGGTGGGGCATCATCCCCAGCACGTTGCCGCGCTCGTTGATGATGCCGGCGATGTTGCGCAGGGAGCCGTTGGGGTTGGCTTCCGGCGTCACCAGCCCCTCCGGCGTGCAGTAGCGGAACACCACCTGTCCCCCGGCCTCCAGGCGGTCCAGGGTGGCCTCGTCAGCGTAGTAGTTCCCCTCGCCGTGGGATATGGGGATGCGCAGCACCTGCCCGACGCGACACTCCCGCGTGAAGGCCGTCTCCACCGTCTCCACCCGCAGGTCGACCGGCTGGCAGCGGAACTGGAGGCTATCGTTGCGACGGAGCACGCCGGGCAGGAGCCCCGCCTCGCACAGGATCTGGAAGCCGTTGCAGATGCCCAGGACCAGGCGTCCGGCCTCGGCATGGCGGGTCACATCCTCCATTACCGGCGAGAAGCGGGCGATGGCGCCGCAGCGCAGGTAATCGCCGTAGGAGAAGCCGCCGGGGAGGATGACACAGTCATACTGGGAGAGGTCACGCTGGCGGTGCCAGACGTAGTCCACAGGCTGGCCCAGGATCTCGTCCAGGACGTAGTAGCAGTCACCGTCGCTCCAGGTACCGGGGAAGACCAGTACGGCGAATCGCACGGGATACTCCCTGGGCTCCGCTATCCTTGCCGGGGCCATTATACGTGAGGCGACGGCGGCGCGGCAGGGGGCAAAGGTCAGAGATCGCGCCGGGCCCTGCCGCCTCTGCGAGGACGCCGGATGTCCAGGAGCGGCGGCGACTGCTGGGGGAACGTCGCGCCCCGGAAGGGGAAGCGGACCAGAGAGAGGGCTCGGCGCTTCTCCGCCTCCGTCGGCTGCGGGTACTCCAGGCGAGGATGGTAGACGCCGCGCAGGGTGGCCTTAAAGGACTCGGCGATGGTCTTCAGGTCACGGAGCGTGAGGTCACAGTCGTCCAGTTGGCCTTCCATTGCGCGCTCGGTGATGACCTCGTCGACGAGGGCGTCGATGCGCTCCGGCGAGTGGTCGGGGTTGCTGCGCACCGTCGCCTCCACGGAGTCGGCCAGCATGCCCAGGGCGGTTTCTCGGGTCTGCGGCTTGGGGCCGGGATAGGTGAAGTCAGTGGCATCCACCTCACCTTTCTCCTGGCTGGCCTTGCGGTAGAAGTAGGTCACCAGTCGAGTGCCGTGATGCTCCGGTATGAAGGCGGTCACCCTTTGGGGCAGGCGGTACTTTCGGGCTAGCTCCAGGCCTCCGCGCACGTGCTCCGAGACGATCTGGGCGCTGACGTGGGGCTCCAGTCGCTCGTGGGGGTTCTCTCCACCCATCTGGTTTTCCACATAGAAGCCAGGCTGGAGAAGCTTCCCGACATCGTGGTAGTAGCAGCCCACTCTCACCAGCAACGAGTCGGCGCCGATGGCGTCGGCGGCCCGTTCGGCCAGGTTGCCAACGATGATGCTGTGGTGGAAGGTGCCGGGGGCCTCGTCCTGGAGGCGGCGCAGGAGCGGCTGGTTGACCTGGGCCAGCTCCATGAGCTGCACCCTGGTGGTAATGCCAAAGAGGAAGGCCAGACCCAGGAAGGCGCCCAGGGCGATAAAGGCGGAGAGGAAGCCGTTGACGCCGGCGGCGGCCACCATCCAGGGGATGTCCAGAGTGCGCCGCTCGGCGTCCAGGAGCCAGACGCCCATGAGCACCGCCATCACCGTGACGGCCACCGCCGCCCCGGCCACCAGATGCCTGTTCAGCCTCTCGGCCCGGTAAACGGCGAAGACACCCGCCAGGCCGCCGAAGCCGGTGACCAGCGCCATGCGCAGCGAGTCCAGGGGACCCGTGGCAGCCACGCTGGAAAGGTCAGGCAGGTAGACGGCGGTGAAGGTCAGGAGAGCGGTCAGGAGAGCGACGACAGCAACGGCGAGTTGGGCCTCTAAGAGCGCGGCCAGGAGCATGGGGGCCGCTGCCAGCGGCAGCATGTAGGCCAGGAAATGCCGTGAGTCGTCGGGGAGGATGAGGGGGAGGTAAAGCTTCGCCACCAGGACGGGCACCACCACCACCAGGATGACCATCAGAAGGTGGCGGTTGGAGTGGACGCTGGGAGGCTGAAACAAGTACAGGTAGGCGCCGAGAAAGCCCCCCGCCATCAAGGCGACGATGCCGGCCGCAGCGCCGGTATCCCAGCGCAGGCGGGGCGACAGGAGGCCGGCCTCCCGCAACGCCTCCAGCTCGGTGGCGTCAACGAGGTCGCCGCTTTGCACGATGACCTGGTTTTTGGCGAAGCTGACCTGCACGGGGACGATGGCCGCCCGTGCCGCCTCCCGCGCCTC